>WNFL01098075.1_pt1 | contig 37654 bp, 45 predicted proteins | sample 5400361 | NCBI WGS metagenome assembly WNFL01 (sample SAMN13153351, study PRJNA577476) | soil metagenome | isolation source: 40 cm soil on Douglas fir-dominated hillslope | place: USA:California | collected 2013-09-17
CCAGGTGAGGCCGCCGTCGATCGATCGCGAGAAGGCGATGGCATCGCGGACTTGCGTGAAGCGCGCGTCCTGCCAAACGATGCAGAGCGTGCCGTCGGGGCCCACCGCCATCTGCGGCAGGATCGACCCGTCGCGGATGACCGTGCCGCTCGGCACGTCGCGCGCGCCGAGCGCGTTGAGCGCCGAAACGATGATGGGTGAAGACCAAGTGAGGCCGCGGTTGGTTGAGCGGATCACGCGGACCGACGCGTCCGTGGTGCCGTTCGCGAGGTCGATGAGCTGCGCGAACAGGTTGACCAGGGTGCCGTCGGGCAGGACGCGAATGAGGTTGCCGATCGTCTGGTTGGTCCCGCCCGGGTCGTAGATGGTGCGCGCGGCTTCCCAAGTGAGGCCGCCGTCGGCGGTGCGCGAGAAGAGCGTCGGCCCGTTCGCGCCGTTGCGCAGCCGGTCCCACGCCGCGTAGACGAAGCGCGAATCGAGGGGATCCGCGGTGATCGTTTCCTTGTCGTTGAAGAAAGTGGCGCCGGCGTCGCGGATCACCGTGGTGACGGGCGACCACGTGATCCCGCTGTCGGTCGATCGCGACACGAGGATGGCGCTCACGCCCGTTGCCGTGAATGATTCGCCGGTCACGCCAAGCCCGACCTGGTGCGCGGTGCCGTCGGGCGAGAACGTCACCCATGGATCGGTCGCGCGCTGGTATTCGCCGCCGCTGCAGAGCGACCACGGAACCTGGCGCAGCGACCAGGTGGCGCCGCCGTCGAGCGAGATGCCGGTGACGAGCCCGCGCGAAGCTCCGTTCGAGAACCGGTCCTGCTGCCAGACGCCCACCATGTTGTTGGAATTGAGCGGATTCACCGCCACGTGCGGCTCGACCTCCGCGCCGATGTAGACGGCGCCCGCGGTGTCGCCGCAGCCGAGCGGGAAGGGCGAGGCGCCGCTCGCGGCGCGCTGCGTGACTTGCAGCGGCGCGCGGTTCTGCGTCGCGACGCGCGGCGTCGTCGTGGTTCCCCGCGCCGCCGGATTGGACGCCTGGGCAAGCGCCGGCGGCGAAAGGTGGAGGAAAACCGCCGACGCCACGCCGGCCAGTCCGACACCTCGCTGGAGTGATCGCATACCGTTCCCGATCCGAAAACCTTTCCCCGATCCTAGCAGTAGAATCGGGGCACTTGGGAAACGCCCGGAGGCCTCGATGCAGCTCGTGGACCGCGTCAAGAACATCCTCATCACCCCGAAGACCGAGTGGGACGTCGTCGCCGCGGAGACCACACCGACCGCCGCCCTCATCACCGGCTACGTGTTGCCGCTGGCCGGCATCGCCGCGCTGGCGGCGTTCGTCGGCTACTCGGTGGTGGGCCAGTCGCTGCCGTTCGTGGGCACCTGGCGCATGTCGATCCCGTGGGGCATCGGCATGGCCGTGTGGCACGTGGTCGGCGCGGTGATCGCCGTTTTCGTCCTGAGCTTCATCATCGACGCGCTCGCCCCGAGCTTCGGAGGGCAGAAGAACCACGCCCAGGCGCTCAAGCTCGCCGCCTACGCCTACACGCCCGCCTGGGTCGCGGGCATCCTCATGATCCTGCCGGCGCTGAGCCTGCTCGTGCTCCTCGGCTCGCTCTACGCGATCTACCTGCTCTACCTCGGGCTTCCCCGCCTCATGAAGAATCCCGAGGAAAAGTCCGCGGGCTACACCGCGGTGACGGTGATCGCCGGAATCGTGATCGGCATCGTCATCGGCGTCGTGGGCGGGCTCATCGCCGCGCCGGCAATGATGGCCACCTCGCACCTGGGCTCGCCGATGTCGCGCCACGGGTCGGTCGATCCCGCGAGCCCCGTCGGCAAGCTCGACCAGTTCGCCAAGAGGATGGAAGAGGCCGGGAAGAAGATGGAAGCCGCGGAGAAGAGCGGCGACCCGAACAAGCAAATGGAGGCCGCGCTCGCCACGCTCGGCACCGCGATGTCCGGTGGCAAGAACGTCGAGCCGCTCACGCTCGAGCAGGTCAAGGCGTTCGTGCCGGAGAATTTCGCGGGGCTGCCGCGCACCAACACCCGCTCCGAGCGCGCGGGCGTCGCCGGTTTCATGACCGCGAAGGCCGAGGGGACCTATTCCGACGCGTCGGGCAAGCGCGTCGACCTCGAGGTCGTCGATACGGGTGGTGTGGCGGGCCTCATGGGGCTCGCGACCTGGGTCGGGCTCGTCGGCGAGCGCGAGGACGACAACCGCATGGAGCGCACGCGCAAGGAGGGCACGCGCGTCGTGCACGAGGAGGTGTCGAAGCGCGGCGGCAACAACAAGTATTCGCTCGTCCTCGCCGATCGCTTCGTCGTGAGCGCCTCGGGAACCGTCGACATCAACACCCTCAAGTCGAGCGTCGCTTCGCTCGACCTCGGCAAGCTGGAAGCGATGAAATAGAGGGTTTGGCGAGAAGTCGGAGAGGCGCTGTCTTTTTTCGAGCCCGGGAAATCGCAAACGTGATTCGTCCGGGGCATTCATCGCGATTTTCGAGTGGCCCACCCACGGGCAACTCGAAAATCTGGCGACGGGCCGGTCCGAATCGCGATTTCCAGGGCGTCGAAAAAAGACAGTGCCTCTCCAACTTCTCAGCCCTTCACGCAAACCACTTGCTTTAGCGTGTGCACGACCTCGACCAGGTCGGACTGGTCCTCCATCACTTCGTCGATGGGCTTGTAGGCCGCGGGGATTTCGTCGATGACGTCGCCGTCCTTGCGGCACTCGACGCCTTCGGTCTGCTGCGCGAGGTCGGCGCGCGAGAAGCGGCGCTTGGCTTCGGCGCGGCTCATGCGCCGTCCCGCTCCGTGGGCGCTCGAGCAGAACGATTCGGGGTTGCCGAGCCCGCGCACGATATAGGACTTGGTCCCCATGCTTCCCGGGATGATTCCCATCTCGCCCGCGCCCGCGCGGATCGCGCCCTTGCGCGTGATGAAGAGCCTTTCGCCGAAGTGCGTCTCGCGCGCGACGTAGTTGTGGTGGCATTGGATGGCCTCGCCGTCGCTCTCGAAGGCGGGCAGGTGCGCGGCGATCGCGCCCACGATGAGGCGCATCATCTCGCGCCGATTCGATAACGCGTAGTCCTGGGCCCACTCGACCGCCTCGACGTATTCGTCGAACGCGCTCGTGCCTTCGGCGAGCCACGCGAGGTCGCGGTCGGGCAGGCGGATGTCCTGCCGCTCCATCTCGCGGCGCGCGCGCTCGATGAAATGGCGGCCGATCGCGTTGCCGATGCCGCGCGACCCGGAGTGCAGCATCACCCACACGCGCTGCGACTCGTCGACGCATACCTCGATGAAGTGGTTGCCGCCGCCGAGCGAGCCGAGCTGTCGCACCCACGTCGTGTCGAAATCGCGCTGCATCGCCTTGAGCTTCGGCGTGCGCTCGGCGATGCGCTTGAGGCGTGCTTCGAGCGTTCTCGCGGCCTTCGCGCGTGCGCCCGTGGCCCGCGATGAATGCTGGTCGAATCCGACCGGCACGGCGCCCTCGATCGAGCCGCGAATTCTGGCGAGCGACGAAGGAAGATCGTCCGCGGTGAGTGAGAGGCGTAGCGCATTGACACCACAACCAATATCGACACCGACCGCCGACGGGACGATGGCGCGAAGCGTGGGGATGACGCTGCCCACGGTGGCGCCGATCCCCGCGTGCACGTCGGGCATCGCCGCGATGTGGCCGTGGACGATCGGCAACTGCGCGACGTTCTCGAGCTGGCGCTGCGCGGTGGCCTCGAGCTCGCGCGCCCAGACCTTTACCGGAACCCGGCCCTGGAGGAGCTCGCGTGCGATCGGCATGGCCTAGTCGGAAGGTTCGAGATCGGAAAGCACGCCCGTCCCGGGCTCCTTCACGCGCAGCTGGTCGACCTTGCGCTTCGCTCCCTCCGCGTTCTTGAAGAAATCGTCGGCGCTGGCGAGCGGCACGAGCCGGAACACCGGGGGGCGGAGGTCGCCGAGCGTCGCGCGCTGTCCGATCTGCTTCTGCGTTTCGGATTTGCTGACGTATTGCAGCAGCGCCCCGGCCGCCACCAGCGCGACGACGAGGCTCATCGCGAAGTTCATGTGGCGCGTGCCGATCGCGTGCAGGTGAGCGTAGCAAACGCCGCCCAGGATCACCCACGCGCCGAGGCCCGCGTATTCGGCAATCGCGCGCGAGGCGAGCGCGAACGAGGTCGTCTCCGCGAGCTGGTCCCAGGCGATCAACGCGATGCATGCGGTGAGCGCGATGCGCAGGTGCAGCGCGAAGCGTGCCTGCCCCAGGAAGAGCCGCGACTGCATCGACCACAGTCCGGCCCACACCGCGATGCCGGTAGCGAGGCCGAGAACCGGAAGCAGCAGGACGTTGGCGCTCGGCTCGCCGGTCGTGCCGAGCCATTGCACGAGGAGCAGGAGGACGACGAGGCCGGCGCCAAGCCCGGCGGCCCAGCGCGCGTGGGCGCGCGGCGGCGTGAGCAGGCGCTCGGCCTCGACCGGGTGCGCCGAGTCGTGGACGCGAATGATGGTGCGGCCGATGCGAATGCCCGGCTCCTTGGCGAGCGGCAGGCGCGTTATCCGCTGCCCGCCATGCTCCGCGTACAGGCCATTCAAGGTTCCGAGGTCCTCGGCGACGAGCTCGCCGTCCTCGGCGCGGAAGATGCGCAGGTGGTGCGGCGCGACGTGCGGATCGTCGATGACCACGTCGTTGTCGAAAGCGCGTCCGATGCGCGCTTCCTCGGCGACGATGCGCTCGCGCGCGGCGACGTCGCCGTGGCGCGACAGAACCTCGATCCACATGTTGATCATCGCATGTCCCCGAGGGGGCCGCCCCCGGCCCATTCGATCGCCTCGAGGAAGCGCCGGCCGAGCGCGACGGCATTCGCGTGCGACACGCCCTGCATCGTGAGCTGCGCGAGGAGCGCCTCGCGGTCGCGGTCCTGGGTGAGGGCGATGAGCGTCACGTTGTAGAGGCCCTCGAACTCGCGATAGGCGCGCATGCACCAGCTCGCGCGCAGCGGCGGGTGGCCCGGCCCGCCGACGGTGACGAAATCGTCGCGGCACTCCTGCTCCGTGAGCCGCTTGCCGCCGCGCGGGTCGTAGCCGCCGCCGCGCTGCGAGAGCTCCTTGGCGAACTGGAATGCGTTGAGGTCGATCGCCTTGTAGTACGAATAGGTGAATTCCACGCGCCCGGTGAGGATGCGGTCGGACACGAAGATGCCCGTCGCGCTCGAGCAGCGCGTCGTGCTCAACGCGGTGCGCGCGCGCGGCACCTGGTCCGCGTTGGTCGACGCCCAGCAGGTCATCCAGGGCGCTGCGCTCTCGAGCCCGCGATACGTCCCGTACAGCGCGCGCCGGAATCCTCCGCCCTTGAGGGCCTCGTAGAACACTCCCTGCCACGCATCGAGCTGGCGGCCGACTTCCTCGCGCGCCTTGTCGACCACGAGCACCGGACCTTTACGCGCCCGCTCGATCAGCGCCGCGGCATGCTTCGCGGGAACCAGGAAGCCGACCTGCTCGCCGTCGAGGCGCTTGGCGACGTTGATGCCGACCACGCGTCCGTCTGCCGCCGTGACCGGCCCGCCGCTCATGCCCGGGTTGATCGCGCCGGAGAAGTGGATGCGCTCGTCGTAGCTCTTGTCGACGAGGCCGTTGTACGTCCCCTCGACGATGGTGAAGCCGAGATCGAGGGGATTGCCCATCGCGTAGATGCGCTCGCCCTTGGGCAGCCTGCCCGCGAGCGCGCGCGGATCGAACTCGAAGGGGGGCAGGCCGGTCCGATCGAGCTTCACGACGGCGAGGTCGTTCGCGACGTCGATCTGCAGGAGCCTGAGCGCGCCCTTTGCGCCGTCGGGCGCGAGGTATTCGAGGCGGTAGGTGCGCGGATCGAGCGCGAATTGCGAGACCACGTGGTAGTTGGTGATCGCCAGCCCGTCGGCGCTCACCAGGAATCCCGAGCCGATCGACGACTGTCGCCCTGCCGATTGCAGGAGCGTGCGGATCTGCAGGATGCGCGGACGCGCCATCTCGTAGACGCGCTCGGCGGTCGACGACAGCGGCGGTTGCGCCTCAGCGGGCGGCGCGGGGGACTGGGCGAGGCTCGCGCAGGCGAGCAACACGCCGGCCGGCACCTGCAGCGGAAAACGAAACCACATCGGAGAGTGGGGATCGGGTGACTTTCGACGATTCTGCCGGAAAAGTCGCGGTCCCCACTTCCGGGCGCGTCACGCCGCGGCGGCGAGCGGCTCCAGTTGGCGTTCGGCGATCGATCGAATCGCATGCCCCGCGGCCTCGAGCGCGGCGCTCTTGCGCTCGTCACCCATCGCCAGGCCCTCGGCGTAGACGAATTCCACGTCCTCGATGCCGAGGAAGCCCAGGAAATCGCGCACATAGGCCGTCTCGGTGTCGCGCGGCGTTCCCGCGTAGAGGCCGCCGCGCGCCGCGAAGACGTAGGCCTTCTTCCCTTTGAGCAGGCCTTCCGGACCGTTCGCGGTGTAGCTGAACGTGAGCCCGGCGCGCGCAATGTGGTCGAAGTAGGCTTTCAGTGTCGACGGCACCCCGAAGTTGTACATCGGCAGGCCGATGACGACGACGTCGGCGTTGCGCAACTCGTCGATCAGCCCTTGCGAGTAGTCCGCGACGGCGCGCTGCTCGGGCGTGCGATCTTCCGATTTGGCGAGGAAAGCCTGGAAGCGCTCGGCGGTGAGATGGGGTACCGGGTCGGCGGCGAGGTCGCGAACGATGACGCGGTTGTCGGGCTTGCCGTCGCGCCACGCGGCAACGAATTCCCGCGCGAGCCGGCTCGACTGGCCGTGGTCGGAAAAGAGGCTGGCCTGGATCTGCAGAAGCGTTTTCATCGATGTCTCCGTTGTTGTCTGAAATGTCTGAAATGTCTGAATCACGCTTCATTAAACAATTTACCCAGTCGATAAAAAAGCGCAAAATTTAGCGGTTTTCTATCGAATGGATAGATCATGACCGGAACCCCCCGCATCACCCTCGAGCAGTGGCGCGCGCTGCAGGCTGTCGTCGAGGCAGGCGGCTACGCGCAGGCCGCGGCGGCGCTGCACAAGAGCCAATCGACGATCACCTACGCGGTGCAGAAGATCGCGTCGCTTCTCGACGTGAAGATTTTCGAGATTCGCGGCCGCAAGGCGGTGATCACCGAGGCGGGCCAGGTGCTGTACCGGCGCGCGCGCACGCTGCTCGAGGAAGCCGCCGCCCTCGAGCGCGGCGCCGCCGTCATGGCGCAGGACTGGCAGCCCGAGATCCGGCTCGCGGTGGAGATCCTCTTCCCGACGTGGCTCCTGCTCGAATGCCTGAAGGAGTTCGCCCTCGAGCGCCCGGAAACGCGCATCGAGATCTACGAGACGGTCCTCACCGGCACCGGGGAACTGCTCGCCGAAGGGCGCGTGGATCTTGCGATCGGAACGCGCGAGGCGGGTGTCACGGGCAGGGAACTGATGGCGCTACGCTTCGTCCCTGTCGCCCATCCCGCGCATCCCCTGCATCGCCTCGGCCGGGCGCTCACCGATCGCGACCTGAGGCGGCATCGCCGCATCCTCATTCGCGATACGAGCACACAACGCCAGCGCGAGGTGGCCGGCGTGGAGTTGCGCTGGACGGTGAGCCACAAGGCCACGTCGATCCGCGCCGTGGCGATGGGCCTGGGGTTCGCGTGGATACCGGAGGATACGATTCGCGACGAGCTGCGCGACGGATCGCTCAAGCGCCTCAATTTGCGCGAAGGCTCCGAGCGGATGGCGCCGATTTTTCTCGCCTTCTCGGACCCCGAGTTTCCCGGCCGCGATACCGCGCGCCTCGCGCAAATCATCGAGGAGCGCGTGAAGGGCGAGTGCGCTACGCCTGGAACCCGGCGGCGGAGCGCACCGGGCGCGAGGACTCGCCCGAAAGGATCTCGACGAAGCGCCGCGCGGCCTCGGCCTGCGCCGCGGTCGCCGTGACCGCGGCCGTATAGACCGTCTCGAGCTCGAAGCCGTGCGGCAGCGGTGCGACCAGGCGCACGCCCGGTGTCGCGAGAATCTCGGTCGCCTGCGTGCAGCCGATCGGGCGGCCGCTCGCGCCCGCCATCGCCCGCATCGCCGTTGCGCCATTGGGAAAGGTCTTCACGCGATCGGCCAGCGCTTCGCGCAGTCCCAGCCGGTCGAGCACGCCGGCGAAGTGGATGCCGGCCGTGGACTTCACGGGATCCGGAAAATAGATCGCGTCGGCGGCTCGCAGCGTCGCGCGCAGAGCCGCCTCGTCGGAAATGAAAGGCGCCGGATCGGCGGCGCGCACCGCGATCGAGGTGGCGACCGCGCCGAGGTCGCCGATGGTCTCGGCGCGCACGCGCCCCGAACGGGCGAGATCCCCGATTTGCTGGCGCGTAAGAATCAATACGTCACAGGGCTCGCCCGCGAGGAACTTCTCGAGCATCGCGCCCACCGCGCCGAAGGTGGCGTCGATCTCGATCGCGTGCTTGGCTCCGAGCGCAGCGACCAGCCCCTGGGCCGCGCCGGCGCTCACCAATCGAAGCATCAGCGGTCGGGCTTGGCGCCGGAGATCTTCACGATGCGCGCCCATTTCTCGATGTCCTCGCGCATGAAGCGCCCGAATTCCTCGGGCGTCATCGACATCGCCACCGCGCCTTGCTTGTCCCATGCCGCCTTGATCTCCGCAGTAGCGACGATGCGGCGGATCTCGGCATTGAGCTTGTCGACAATGGCCTTCGGAGTCCCCGCGGGCGCCATGAAGCCGAGCCAGATCACCGCTTCGTAGCCTGCGACGCCGGCTTCCGAAACCGTGGGCACGTCGGGCAGCACGGGTGAGCGCACCTTGCCCGAAGTGCCGAGCGCCTTCAGCTTGCCCGCCTGTACGTTCGACGCCATCGTGGTGATCGCGTCGAACATCATCTGCACCTGGCCGCCGAGGATGTCGGTGCGCGCGCCCGAGCTTCCCTTGTACGGCACGTGCACGATGTCGACGCCGGCCATCGCCTTGAAGAGCTCGCCGGCCATGTGATAAGGCGTGCCCGGACCGGAGGACGCGTAGTTCAGCTGCCCCGGCTTCGCTTTCGCGAGCGCGATGAATTCCTTCAGCGAGCTCGCCGGCACCGACGGATGCACGACCATCACCAGGTCGGAATAGTTGACCGGCGCGACCGGCACGAAGTCGCGCATCAGCTGGAACGGACGGTCGGGAATCAGCGATTCGTTGACGGTGTGCGTATTCGACATCATCAGCAGCGTGTAGCCGTCGGGCGCGCTTTTCGCGACCGAATCGGTGCCGACGATCGAGCCGCCTCCGGGCTTGTCCTCGACGATGAAAGGCTGGCCAAGGGCGGCCTGCAGCTTTTCGGCGACGGCGCGCGCGTAGATGTCCGCCGGTCCGCCCGCGGCGAATGGCACGACGATGCGCACCGTCTTCGCCGGCCAGGCCTGCGCCATCACGCCGAGAGGCAGGACCGTGAAGATCGCGGCCAACAGATTAGCGGTCATGCGTCGCATGGAAAATCCTCCAGGACCCATTTTACTTGTCCTCCGAGTGGACTATTCCGGAAGCGCGAATGTCGGACGAGCCCCACAGAACGCACGGCCCACGCGGACACGAATTACCGCCGCAGGCCGACTGAGGCCGGGGCGCGGGCGCGGCATCCTTGAATGTACGTGCGTCGCACGTCAAGACAAACTCTTATGGAGGTTTACCATGAAGACCCGCACACAAGCTTCGATCGCCGCCGCGGTATTCGCGCTGGCGCTGGGAGGCTGTGCCGACATGTCGCCGAGCGAGAAGGGTACCGTCGCCGGCGCCGCGGTCGGTGGACTTGCCGGTTCTGCCATTTCCGGCGGTAGCGCGGCCGGGACCATCGGCGGTGCCGTGGTCGGTGGCGTGATCGGACACGAGGTCGGCGAGCGCAGGGAAGGCCGCTAACCGCGTATCTCGACATCTGGAGGTCCCATGAACAAGAGAATCCTGCCGCCCCTGATGGCGGCTATCGCCCTGGCTGCCTGGCCTGCCCTCGGCAACATTTCCGGCAAGATCGTCGCGAACCAGCCGCCGCCGATGGCCTCGGCGGAGGACACGCCGGCCCAGCGTGAGGGTTACGTCTGGGCGCCTGGGTATTACACGTATGCCGACAACAAATTCGTGTGGACGAAAGGGCGCCTTGTCCAATCGCGCACGGGCTATCGCTACGTCGCGCCGAAGTGGTTGCAGGAAGACGGGCGCTGGACGCTCTACCCGGAGCAATGGGTGAAGAACGAGGACGACAAGGAGAAGACCGCGTCGAAGGACAGCAGCCTTCCCGCCATTCGCTGACGCGGATGACTTCCTCGCAGGGCGCCTTCGGGCGCCCTTTTTCTTCGCGTCGCCTGCGGGGAAGCGAGGCGGCTTTAGGCCACCCTGCGGCGCTCGGATTCGATGGCGGCGGGCGGACGCGGCGGCGTATGCAGGGGATTGAGCCACACGATGAGCGCCGCGTGCCCGCAGGATTCGCGATCCTCGGGAAGGTAGTCGTGAATGACGCCGCAGTAGTGGAAGCCCTGCGACATCTGGAAGCGCATCATGGGGTCGGCGATGTCGCCCCAGATCACCTTCATCGCATAGATCTCGGGGGATATCGCGTCCTTCATCGCCGAGTATCCGGGCAGCCGCGCCGCGGCGATGATGCGCCGCAGGTTCATGCGCCGGCAGATGCGCCGCTGCGCCTGGTAGAGCGCGCGGCCGACGCCGAATCCGCGGCGGTTGACGTCGACCGTGAGCTCGGTGCCGTAGAGCGTGCGGCCACGCGGATCGTGCGTCGTGAAGTAGCCCTCGCCGGTCACGGTCTTCCACGTGTGGTCGAGCGCGTAGTCGTCCCACTGCACCACCAGGGCGCTCGCGGCGCCGACGATGAGGCCATCGACGACCGCCACCAGCTGGCCCTCGGGAAAGATATGGCGCTGGCTCTCGAGCTGCTGGAGCGTCGAGGGCGGCAGGGCCGGCGCCGCGAAGCGCTGCAGCGCGCGGATCGCGGCGCAGTCTTCGAGCCGCATTTCGCGAACGCGCAACTCGCCCGCGCCCGCAAGCGGGGCGACGCGCCAGACGTCGGCGATCGTGCCGGCGCCGGGCTTGCGCGGAAATGTCTCGACCGAGCCCACGGAAATCACTCCTCCTTGCGAAAGGCGGTCTCCGTGCATTGCGGACACGGCGGCAGCACGGTGGTGCGCGTGACGCGCACTTTCCACCCGCAACCCGCGCAAGTGAGCGTTCCGGGGCTGGTGATGTCGCCGGTGCGGAACGTGATCGTGGAATCCACGCGCTGCAACAGGTCGCGGCGAACGTACTGGCGCAGGCGCTGCGCGTTTTCCGCGGTGAATTCGCCCGCCGCGATGAGGCCTTCGCACGCGGTGTCGAGCGCGCGATCGAATGCGGCCACCGTGAGCTCGCCCGCCTGCGAAAACAATTCCTCGACGCGACCGACCAGCCGATCGAAGAGATCTTCCTGCCGATGGCGCTCCTGGTCCGTCACCGCCCGGACACGGTCGAGCGTCTCGTCGCGCAGCGGGCGCGCGCGCGAACCGACGCGCTTTCGCCCCAGGTGAGTCCGGATCGCGCCTCGCGTGCGTGCGCGGCCCCCATTGTTGCCCGTGGGAGTGGACGGATGCCTCATGGCGGCGGGCTCCTTTCGCGTAGTCCCTATGCGACCGCCTCGGTGCGAAGCAAGTTCCGGAATTTATCTTCCCTTGTAGGTGCAGCTCTGGCCGCAGGAGTCGCGCCGCACGGTCACGCGCGCAAGCCGCGGAAAACGCGCGCCGAGCGCGCGCCAGATGTGCAGGCAAAGATTCTCGAGGCTCGGTCTCTCGAGCCCCGCGATCTCGTTGAGCATGCGATGGTCGAGCTCGCCGCGCACCACCGCGCACTCGCGCTCGACTTCTCCCAGGTCCGCGACGAAACCGGTCGCCGGATCGGGCTCGCCCTCGATCGCGATCTCGACCTGGAAGGAATGACCGTGGATGCCGCGGTAGCGATGGCCCTCGGGAGAGCCGTCGAAGCGATGCGCGGCGTCGAACCCGAAGCGGTAGGCGATCTCCATCGCTAACGTATCCCGACGATCTTGTGCGACTGCAGCGAGAGGCGCCAGCGCGGATGCGCGAGGCAATACTCGATCGCGGCACGCGTATTCGCCTCGCGCCGCGGCCCGTCCAGGGGCTGCAGGAAGAAGTGCTCGAATTCGAGGCGCTCGAAGCGTTCGGGCGGCGCGTCGGGCTGCGGATACACGAGCTTCAGCTCGTCGCCGCGCGAGAGCGCGAGATCGGCGGTCGATTTGGGGCTCACGCAGATCCAGTCGAGGCCGTCCGGCGGCGGCAGGGTTCCGTTGGTCTCGACAGCGATGCGAAAAGAGTGCGCGTGCAGCGCCTCGACGAGGGCGGCATCCAGCTGCAGCAGCGGCTCGCCGCCGGTGCAGACCACGAAACGATGGCGCGCCGAATGCGCGGGCCACTCCCCCGCGATCGCGGTGGCAAGCGCTTGCGCATCGGCAAACCGCCCGCCGCCCGGCCCGTCGGTGCCGACGAAATCGGTATCGCAGAAATTGCACGTGGCGCCGGCGCGATCGGCTTCGCGCCCGGACCAGAGGTTGCATCCCGCGAAGCGGCAGAACACGGCGGGCGTGCCGGCGTTCGCGCCCTCGCCCTGCAGCGTGTAGAAAAGCTCTTTCACCGCGTACGTCAATGGGGTTTCTCCGGCGGACAGGTTTCCATTATCGCGGTTCGCGAAAGGGGTTGACGAAGAAAATGCTGCATGGCAGCATTCGAACCATCAGCTTTACCCGAGAGTTCCGACGAGAGATATGGATCACACCTTCATCCACCTACCGACCGCGACACGCGAGCCCGCGTGCATGTCCTGCTTCGTGCAGGGCGTCCTGGGCCCGTGGGTCAAGGATCGAGCCCTCTCCGGGAGAACGACGGGATAACAGCCTTCAACAGCCGCATTCCTCGCGAAGCCCGGAGAGTCGAAAGAACCTCCGGGCTTCGCTCTTTTGGACTCGAAAAACGAAAGGAAGCGGCATGAACGCGATCGCATTGAAGCCGGCGTTGAGCCTGCAGCCGGCGAAGAAGTTGAGGTTGAAGGGCCGACAGGGGGGCTTCGCCCTCTACGAGGTCGAGCGCCGCCCCGGATTGCCCGTCCGGGTCGCAAACGCCCATGCGCGCTTCGAGATCGAGGCGCGGCAGGCGATGCGGGATTGGCTGATGGTGTAGCAACGGGTGTCGTACCGGCGACTTCGCGGGCTGTGCGCGGCCCGCCTAACGAAGATTTCGGGTTGCCGCCCGGGCGCGCGAGCGAAGGTCACTTCGTCGCGCGAGACCGGGTTCGATGACGGAGCGGCCGGTCCGCGAGGACCGGCCGCGGTCAGAAGGACTTGAATTTGGCGCAGAGCTTTTCCAGCTCGCGCCCGAGCACCATGACGTCGAGCCCTACGGCGGTGAACGTCGTGCCCCATTCGATATAGCGCCGGGACGACGCTTCGTCGGTCGCGAGGATGCCCGCGCCCTTGCCGCAGGCGCGGATGCGCCCGATCGCATCGCGAATCGCCGACTGCACTTCGGGATGCGACTGCTCGCCGAGATGGCCTAGCCCCGCAGCGAGATCGGCCGGTCCGACGAAGACGCCATCGACTCCGTCGGTCCGCGCGATCGCCTCGAGGTTCTCGAGACCCTCGCGATTCTCGACCTGGACGAGAAGGCAGATCTCCTCCTGGGCGCGCTTTGCGTAATCGGCCACGCGGCCGAAGCGCGAAGCGCGGGTCACGCCTGCGACGCCGCGCACGCCGCGTGTCGGGAAGCGCGTCGCCGCCACCGCGGCCGCGGCCTCGTCGGCGTTCTGGACGTAGGGAATGAGCAGCGTCTGCGCACCGATGTCGAGGTGGCGCTTGATGAGGACCTTGTCGTTCCAGGCGGGACGCACCACCGGCGAGACCGGATAGGCCGCGACCACCTGGAGTTGCGCGAGCGTCGTGTCGACCTCGTTGGGCGAATGCTCGGTATCGATCACGAGCCAGTCGAATCCCGCGCCGGCGACGATCTCTGCGCTGTACGGGCTCGCGAGCGAGACCCACAGGCCGATCTGTTGCCGGCCGGCGACAAGGGCGTGCTTGAACGAGTTGCGCGGCATGTCCATGGGTGCGGAGTTTACAGGTGAGCGCGTACTCCGACTGGATGCGATTTTTTTGGCCCACGTAGGAGGAGTCTGATAGCCCGCTTCCCCGTCGATGACGCAGACTCGTAATCGTCACTGTCATCTCAACCGTAGGAGCAGCAATGAGCTACGAATACGATTTTGAAATGGTGAAGCGCGCGTACGCCGAGATGGCACGCCGCTCGCAGGAGAAGGACGAGATCCGCAGGATGCCGCGCTACGACGAGGCGCCTGCCCACAAACCGGCGCAGCCGGCGGGAGACGTGGTCGATCAGGAAGCATTGCCAGCCTGAGGCGCGGAGCTCCCAAGCCTAAAGCCCCGCCATGGCGGGGCTTTTCATTTTCTGGCGCGGATGTTGCAACGAACGATCTCATGCGCATCTCCCGCACCCTTTCTTTCCTGCTCGCCGTTTTCGTCGCGCTCTTGATCGGCGCGGCGCCACCGGCCGGCGCGGCAGTTGCTCCGCAGGATGCCGCGCGCGCGTCCAGCGCAAGCCTGCGCGCCGCCTATGAGCAACTCGGCGAGCGCCTCGCGAAGAGTCCCTTCGGGAGGCCGTTGCACCTGGCTGCGATCGAGGAGGATCGCCGTCTCACCGGCGATGCGTACGCCGTGCTGAACCGCGCATTCGCCGATTCTGCGAAGCCGCTCGCCGACGCGGCGCAGTGGTGCGAAATCCTGCTCCTGCCCTTCAACATCAAGCACTGCGCGGCGCAAACCAGCGCTGCCGACAGCCCCGGCCTGACGCTCCGCATCGGCCGCAAGTACGACACGCCCATCGAAAGGACGCAGCGCCTCGACTTCCGCTTCCAGGTCGTGGCGCGCAGCGCCGATTATCTCCAGGTGCTGCTCACAGCTGCGCAGGGGCCGTTCGGAACGCGCGATTACAGGATCGTCCTCGAGGTCATGCCGGTCGAGGGCGGACGCACGTTCCTGCACCTGGGCTACTCGTACGCGTACGGCGCGATCGCGCGCGCCGCGATGCACGCCTACCTATCGACTGTTGGCGCGCGCAAGGTTGGCTTCAGCGTCGAGGGCAAGGACGGCGAAGGCAGACCCGTTCTCGTGCGCGGCATGCGCGGCGTCATGGAGCGCAACACGATGCGCTATTACCTCGCGATCGAGGCGTATCTACGCGCGCTCGACGCCGGGGCCGCGGAGCGCGAGGGCCGGATGATCGAGGAATGGTTCGCGGCGGTGGAGCGTTATCCGCGCCAACTGCACGAGCTGGAGCGAATCGAATATGTTGCCATGAAGCGGCAAGAATTCCAGCGCATGCATCAGGGCGTCAGCCCCGTCCGACAAACGGCATCTTCGAGGCCATGATCGTCATGAACTGGACGTTGGCGTCGAGCGGCAGGCTCGCCATGTAGACCACCGCGCTCGCGACGTGATTCACGTCCATGCGCGGCTCGACCATCGTTTCGCCGTTCGCCTGGGGCACGCCCTTGGTCATGCGCTCGGTCATCGGCGTGGCGGCATTGCCGATGTCGATCTGGCTGCAGGCGATATCGTGCTTGCGGCCGTCGAGCGAGATCGACTTGGTGAGCCCGGTGATCGCATGCTTGGTGGCGGTGTAGGGCGCCGAAAAGGGGCGCGGGGCGTGTGCCGAGATCGAGCCGTTGTTGATGATTCGTCCGCCGCGCGGATCCTGCGCTTTCATGATGCGGATCGCTTCCTGGGCGCAGAGAAAACTGCCGGTCAGGTTCGCGTTCACGACGTTCTGCCACTGCTCGAACGTGAGGTCCTCCATGGGGATCGCGGGGGCGCCCATTCCGGCGTTGTTGAAGAGCACGTCGAGGCGCCCGAGCTTTTCCTTCACCTTCGCGAAGAGCTGGCGCACGGAAGCGGGATCGGCGACGTTCGTCGAAACCGGCAGCACCCGATCGCCGGCGCCCGATTCCTTTGCCGTCGCGTCGAGCAGCTCCGCGCGGCGCCCGGCGAGGGCGACGTGGTATCCCTCCTTCAGCAATGCGAGCGCGACCGCCTTGCCGATGCCCGTTCCCGCGCCCGTGACGACAGCGACCCTGTTGTGAGCCATTTCTCTCCCCTCGCAGATTATTCGTCGATGTTCAGCACGCCGCGCGGCGTGCGAGTCGCCCAATTTACTCCAACAGCGGCGCAGTGTCGGATGTCGCCTACGCCACAAGGCGCATATGGCCTGCATTGCCGGCGAGTACCTCACGCTATCGTGGTCAGACCATCTTCCTCAGCGGAGGAATTACCATGTGGAAACGTAAATGGATTCTCGGAGCGATCGTCGCGTCGTCGCTCGGCGCGGTCGCGCTGCCGTCGGTCGCCGCGATCTATATCGATGTCGCGCCGCCGGATCCGCGCGTCGAAGTGGTTCCCGTTCCGCGCGCCGGCTATGTGTGGGCGCCGGGTTATTGGGGTTATCGCAACGGACATCACGTCTGGCTGAAGGGCCACTGGGAGCGCGAGCGCCAAGGCAGGTATTGGCACCCGGGCCATTGGGTCGAGCGTGAGGGCCGTTGGGCCTTCGTCGAGCCGGGCTGGCGCGGTGAGCGCTTCGCCTATGGCTACGGCCGTGGCTATGCGATGCGCGACAGCGATCGCGACGGCGTACCCAATCGCGTTGACCGCGACCGTGACGGCGACGGCGTGCCGAACCGCCTCGATCGCGCGCCCGACAATCCGTATCGCCGCTAAGACCTGAAGACCGGGACAGCAGTCCCAACCGGGATGGGACGGGAGGATCGCCCCCTGTCGTGTCCCGGTTTTGTTTTGGGTGTCATCCACCGCGGCCGATCGATCGTTGAACAGGCACGGAGGTGACGATCATGACGATCAATAAGCTGATTCTCGGAAGCTTGATCGCGGCGACGTTGGGAAGCTTAGCGCTGCCCGCCGCCGCGCGTACCAACGTCTACTTGAGTTTTGCGCCCCCGCCGGTCTACTACGAGCCCGTCCCGCCGCCACGCGTGGGCTGGGTGTGGACGCCTGGATATTGGGACTGGCGCGCCCAGCGACATTACTGGGTCGCGGGCCATTGGGTGCGATCGCGTCCCGGCTACGTGTACTACGCGCCGCGCTGGTATGACTCCGGCGGCCGCTGGCAGCTCTATCGCGGCGGTTGGCGCGCCCGCGACGCGGACGGCGACGGCGTGCCGAATTACGCGGATCGCTATCCCAACAATCCCTATCGACGCTAGATCCACCGCTTGACGCAAATGCCGACGCCAGCGCGTCGGCATTTTTTTTGGGCTCATTCGTAAAAAGTCCCGCATCGCCGGAGTTGAGTGGCCGTGGACTCGCTCAACGCTTGGCACGGCACTTGCAGCGAGGGGTTGCACAAGCTCTCTCTCCCCTCCAACGAACAGAATTGTAAGGAGCTCCAAATGCGCAAGCTCGCACCCATGTTCCTGATCTCCGTCTTCGCGCTCGGCAGCGCGAGCGCCCTCGCGATGGGCGATCGCAAGAAGGAAAAAGCAACCAACACGACGCCGGCAGCGACCGCGCCCGCACCCAGCACGACGTCTGGGAGCCCGAGCGGCAGCAGCGACACGTCGGCAAATCCCGCGTCGGCGGCCGGCAGTACGTCATCGACCAATGGCAGCACGATGAGCGGCAGCGCCTCGATTAGCCCATCGGCTTCGAGCACCGACACAACGTCATCTGCAAGCAGCACGACGCCGCTGCCGAGCACCAGCGTCGCAGCCAGCACCGGCGGCTCGACCTCGGCCAGTACGGCGAAGGAACCCGACAAGACCGCCGACACGTCCGCCGCGACCACGAAGACGCCCGCGAAGAAGAAAGTCGCGAGCAGTCAAACGGCCAAGTCGTCGAACAAAGTCGCGAGCAACGAGGCGACCAAGTCGTCGAACAAAGTCGCGAGCAACGAGGCGACCAAGTCGTCGAACGCAGCCACGCCCGCAACACCGGCGACTCCCGCGACTCCCGCGTCGAGTAGCGATGCATCGACGATGTCTGCCGCACCGGCGAGTCCTGCGACGCCGGCCACGCCCTCACCGAAGGCTTCGCCCGGCCGCAATGCCGCGGGCAGCAGCGCGAATTGCGTGAACGGCAAGGACAGCGTGACTGGCCTCGACTGCACGAGTGCCGGCGGCGATTCCGGCGCCTCTAGCAGTGCCGCTGGTTCAAGCGCCTCGGGCACTGCGGGAACGTCCTCGTCGTCCGACAGCTCTTCGAGCTCGACCAAGTAGGAGAAGCCAAGGAGCCAGGGCCGTGTCCGACGAGCGCTGACGGCGTAGGCCGACCCGCGCAGGCGCGATCGGCTGGCAGGAGAACCGCCTCCCAGTGGGTAAGTTGAATGTAGGGCTCAACTCCCACTGGAGGAGGTCATATGTGGAGTCGAAGAGTGCTTCTGGCGACGCTGGTCGCAGCCGCGGCCGTGACGGTGGCGCGCCAAGTGCCCGCGACCGCCCCCGGTTTCGCGCAAGCGCCCTCGGCCATCGTGACGTCGATCCGCTAGCAAACGCAAGTCGGATCCGAATGCCGGTGCGATCCACCGGCATTTCCTTTTTTGGGCCGCAGGGGTGATGATGCATCCTCACCGTGAGACTCGTCACCTATATCTCCGGCCCGCAAGCGCAGCAGCCTCGCATCGGCGTTCGCGTCGGCCACCGCATCCTCGACATCGAAAACGCATCGCGCGTCAACGGCGAACCGCTGCCCTCGAGCATGAGGGCGCTCCTGCAGATGGGACGCGGCGCGCTCGCGCGCGTGCAGGCGCTAGCGAAGGCGGCGCAAAGCGGCGGCGGCCGCTTCGGCTCGGCGATGCTCGAGGAAAAGGCGATTCGCTTCCTGCCCCCGGTTCCCGATCCCGACAAGTTCCTGTGCGTCGGCAAGAACTATCGCGCGCATCTCGAGGAGCTCAAGCGCAACGACCTCATCAAGGAAATGCCCGAGGAGCCGACGGGTTTCATGAAGCTCAATTCTTCGCTCGTCGGCCATGACGCGCGCGTCGCGCGGCCGGCCGTGGTCGAGCACCTCGATTACGAGCCCGAGCTGGTATTCGTGATCGGCAAGCGCGCGCTCGGCGTGAAAGCCGACGAGGACGATGCGCTCGACTACGTGGTCGGCGTCACGCTGCTCAACGATCTCACCGACCGCGACATGCAGAAACGCGAGGTCGCCTCGGGCTCGCGCTTCTGGACGAGCAAGAACGCGCCGGGCTTCGGCCCCATCGGCCCCGAAATCGTCACCATGGACGAGATCGACGATCCGTACGACCTGTGGATCACCTGCGCCGTGAATGGCGAGGAACGCATGCGCGTCAATACGCGCGACCAGATCTGGAAACTGCCGCGGATCCTCGAGCACTTCTCGCGCACCATGCCGCTCGAGCCCGGCGACATGTTCTCGACCGGCGCGCCGGGCGGCGTGGCGGTCGGCAAGCCCAACGCCGAGGACCTCTACCTCAAGCCCGGCGACGTCGTCGAGTGCTCGATCGAGGGCGTCACCACGCTGAGGACCACGATCGTCGCGCCGTGATCGGCAAGCTGGCGCTCGCCTTCGCGTTCGCCGTGGGGAGCGCCTTCGCGCAGCCCTTCGCCGCACGTCCCGTGCACGTCATCGTTCCGTTTCCCCCGGGCGGCGGCGCCGATGCGCTCGCGCGCCTCATCGGGCCGTCGCTATCGAAGGCCTGGGGCCAGCCCGTCATCGTCGAGAACCGGCCGGGCGCGAGTGGACACATCGGCGCGGACTACGTCGCGAACGCCGCGCCCGACGGCCATGTGCTTCTCATGAGCTCGACGGCGTCGCTCACCGAGAAGAACGTGCATCAGTTCGCGCCGGTGACGCTCGCCTCGGCCTCGCCCTACGTGATCGTGACGAACGCGAAGGTGCCGGTGGCCAACGTGCGCGAGTTGATCGAGCACGCGAAGAAGAATCCCGGCAAGCTCACCTTCGGGTCGTCGGGAACCGGCGCCGCATCGCACCTCTGCGCGGAGCTCTTCAAGTCGCTCGCGTCGATCGACATGCTGCACGTCCCGTACAAGGGCACGGGCCAGGCGGTGACCGATCTGCTGGCGGGCCAGATCGACGTGATGTTCGCGCCTGCGCAGACGGTGATGGCGCACGTGCAAGCGGGGCGATTGAAGGCGCTCGCGGTGACGAGCGCCAGGCGCGCGGCTACGTTGCCCGAGCTGCCCACCGCGGCCGAATCGGGCCTGCCGGGCTATGAGGCGGTGGGATGGTTCGGGCTGCTTGCGCCCGCAGCCACGCCGCGAGACCTGGTCACGAGAATCTCCGCCGATGCGAACAAGGTTCTCGCCGATCCGGAAGTGAGGCAGAGGATGCTCAGCCTTGGCGCGGAGCCTTCGGGCAACTCACCCGAGCAGTTCGCGCGCTTCATTCGCGACGACCAGGCGAAGTGGGCGAAGCTGATGCGGGAACGGGGCATCACACCCGAATAAGCGCCGCCGGCTTCGCGCTCCGACACGCGGTTCGGAAAGTTCCTACATGGCGGGGTCGGCCGCAGCCGACCCGACAAAGCGAGGACGGCTGGCAGAGCCCACGGCGCGCGCGCGCTATCGTGGTTCTCATGAAACCGCAGCAGCTCATTTCCGCCGGATTCGCGATCACTGCGCTAGCGAGCGCCTCCGTTCCCGCGGTCGGCTGGACGCTCCTGGGAGAAGTCGTCGACCTGCCCACCATCACCGTGGAGGCTCCGGCTGCATCCGCGCCGCTCTTGATGGCCGAGGTATCGCTCCCGCCGGTCGCCGTCGAGCGCCCGCTCCCCGAGACTTCCACCCAGGCCGTGGACAGCAATACTCCTTGGTAGGCCACCGTAACCTGCTTGGGCCGGCGCGATATCCCGCCGGCTCTTTTTTTGCCCGAATCATTGTATCCTTGCGGCCTTCCGCATCGAACCGCTTCTCGCAGCACCGGTTTCCCCATGGCTCAGTACGTCTACACGATGATCCGCGTGGGCAAGGTCGTTCCGCCCAAACGCCAGATCCTCAAAAACATCTCCCTTTCGTTCTTGCCCGGCGCGAAGATCGGCCTGCTCGGCTTGAACGGCTCGGGAAAATCGACGCTGCTGCGCATCATGGCGGGCATCGACAAGGAGTACGAGGGCGAAACGCACGCGATGCCCGGCATTCGCATCGGCTACCTTCCCCAGGAGCCGCAGCTCGAGCCGGGACATACGGTGCGCGAGGCGGTCGAGGAGGGTCTCGGCGAGGTGTTCGCGGCGAAGAAGCGCCTCGACGAGGTCTACGCGGCGTATGCGGAGCCCGATGCGGACTTCGACAAGCTCGCCGGGGAACAGGAGCGGCTCGAGAAGCTGCTCGCCTCCGCCGATTCGAGCACGCTCGAGACGCAGCTCGACGTCGCCGCCGACGCGCTGCGCCTGCCGCCCTGGGATGCGCAGGTCGACCGCCTCTCCGGCGGCGAGAAGCGTCGCGTCGCGCTCTGCCGGCTATTGCTCTCCAAGCCCGACATGCTGCTGCTCGACGAGCCGACGAACCACCTGGATGCGGAGAGCGTGGAGTGGCTCGAAGGCTACCTCGAGCGGTTTCCCGGAACCGTCGTCGCGGTCACCCACGACCGCTACTTCCTCGACAACGCGGCTGAGTGGATCCTCGAGCTCGATCGCGGCACCGGCATCCCCTACAAGGGGAATTACACCGAATGGCTCGACCAGAAGCGCGAGCGGCTGCAGCGCGAGGAGTCGAGCGAGACGGCGCGCCAGCGAGCCATCAAGAAGGAGCTCGAGTGGGTGCGCCAGAACGTGAAGGGCCAGCGCTCGAAGAACGCGGCGCGCATCAAGCGCTTCGAGGAGCTCAATTCATTCGAATACCAGCAGCGCAACGAGACCCAGGAGATCTTCATTCCGGTGGCGGAGCGGCTCGGCAACGAGGTGATCGAATTCAACGGCGTGTCGAAGGGCTACGGCGATCGCCTCCTCATCGACAACCTCTCGCTCATCATTCCCCCGGGCGCGATCGTCGGCATCATCGGGCCCAATGGCGCCGGCAAGTCGACGCTCTTCCGCATGATCACCGGCAAGGAGAAACCCGACGCCGGCGAAGTGAAGGTCGGGCACACCGTGAATCTCGCGTTCGTGGACCAGACGCGCAAGCTTCCCGACAAGAAGAACGTCTGGGAAGCGATCTCCAACGGCCAGGACATCCTCACCATCGGTAAATTCGAGATCCAGTCGCGCGCCTACGTCGGGCGCTTCAATTTCCGTGGCCAGGACCAGCAGAAGCTCGTCGGCAACCTGTCGGGCGGCGAACGCGGGCGGCTGCATCTCGCGAAGACGCTCCTGGACGGCGGCAACGTGCTGCTGCTGGACGAGCCGTCGAACGACCTCGATGTGGAGACCCTGCGCGCGCTCGAGGACGCGCTCTCCGAGTTCGCGGGAACGTGCATGGTGATTTCGCACGACCGCTGGTTCCTCGACCGCATCTGCACGCACATCCTCGCCGCCGAGGGCGACTCGCAATGGCTTTTCTACCAGGGCAACTATCGCGAGTACGAAGAGGACAAGCACGAGCGCCTCGGCGACGAGGCCGCGGCGCCCCATCGGCTAAGGTTCAAGAAACTTCATTGACCGCAGTCTTCGCGCCGTTCGAGCATGGGGAATTCGCTGTTGGCCGCTTCGTACGGGCGACGGCGCCGCTCGAGCGGATCCTCCTGCCGGGAGCCGTGGCGCAGCGCGTACTGGCGCGTGAATTCGGCGCCGAGGAAGAAGATCTGCGACGAGTAGTAGACCCAGGCGACCACCACGACGATCGCGCCGGCCGCGCCGAAGGTCGAACCGACCGCGGCCTTCGCGAGATAGAGCGCGATGAGAAGCTTGCCGATCCAGAAAAGGGCCGAGGTCACGGTCGCCCCGACCCATACATCGCTCCAGGCGACGCGCGGGCTCGGAAGCAGCTTGTAGATCATCGCGAAGAGGCCGGTGACCATCAGGATCGAGATCGCGAACTCGCTCAGGTGCACGACGATGTCGGCGTCGGGAAACCAGCGCTCGCCCACCGCGGCGACGATGGCGCTCGCGATCATCGAGGCAAGCAGTAGCAGGCCCGCTCCCGTGACCATGACGAAGGAAGCGAGGCGCGCCGTGACGAACTTCACCACGCCGCTCGCCTTTTCCGGCTTGTGCCGCCAGATGCGGTTCAGGTCCGAGCGCAGCTCGGCAAACACGGTCGTCGCGCCGATGAGGAGCGTCACCGCGCCGATCGCCGCGGCGAAGCGGCCCTGGTCGCGCGTGCCGGCCGCCTCGAGCAACGCCTCGACCCCATAGGCCGCTTTCTCTCCGAGCAATTGGGAGAGCTGGTCGATGAGCATGTCCTGCGCGGCATTGCGCCCGAAGAAGAGGCCCGCCAGGGCAATCACCACCAGCAGCAGCGGCGCGAGCGAGAAGAGCGTGTAGAAGGCGAGGGACGCTCCCATGCTCGGCGCGGCATCGTCCACCCACGCCTTGATCGAGCACTTGGCGAGCTGCAGCAGCTGGGAGGCGCTCAGCCGATTCACGATCGATCACGGACTTGCATGGGCCGCCTCCTCGAAGCGGGGACACCGCACTCGTTCGAGGAATGGCGAGCCGTTTAGTTCGGCCCGCTCAGAGGGCGAGCTGGACCGCCTCGAGGAGCGCGTGGGCGACGATGAGCGGCCAGAGACGGCCGGTACGGATGTAGAAGAGCGTGAACACCAGCCCGAACACCGCGAAGGTGAGGAATGCGCCCGGCCCCTGGTACAGATGGAAGGACATTCGCAACGCGATGCTGGCATTGACCGCGAGCGCCACGCCGAAGCGCCCGCGCAGGCTCTGGATCACATAGCCGCAAACCAGGATCTCCTCGAAGAGCGCCTTCACGACGGAAGCGAAGAGCATTCCCCACATTGCGAAGAACCCGGTGGCCATGGGCGCGGCTGCGAGGGCGGGCGCGGCCGAAGCGGTGGCCACCGTCGAGGTGAGGATCAGCGCCGCCGAGGACAGCGTGTATGCGGCAGCCGCGAGCCCGAGCCCCTGCAGCACACCGCGCGGCGTGACCGTTACGGAGAAGTCGAGCCACTTCCAGCCGCGTTCCCAGAGGATGTAGATGATGACCGGCGCGACGCTCAGCTGGTAAACCATGAGGGTCCACACGCGATGGTCGTCGAAGAGCAGCGCCGCGCGCCCCGTGAGCGGCCCGAACAGCGCGCGCACGCTCGCGACGGAGAACAGGCCGAAGGCGAGCAGCACGACAAGGAAGAACTCCGGCGCGAAGAATTCTCTTCTCGACGGGCCGAGATTGTGTTGCATCCGTAACCGAGATCGGGGGCGCCGCGGCGGCTCCGTCGCGCGCTCGCGCGCGAGGGCCGATGTTATGGAATTGGTACCGCCGGCCGAGCCGCTATCTTACGCGGCGGCGTTCTTCAGCGTGTGTTAAAGGCGTAATGCGGCTCGTTGAGCCGCGAGACGCGCACCGACGCGCGCATGAAGAATTGCGACAGCTCGGTGAGCATGCGGCCGTCGCGATTTGTCCCCCACACCGAACGGCACTCCTCGGCGAGGCGCACGTTCCAGAAGTCGATGTCGCTTTCGTCGCGCAGGCGCCCGGGACGGCAATCGATGGGCACGGACCCGAGGTCGTCCGGCGTGAGGCTCGACAGGTAGTCGCGCGCGACCGCGACGACGTCCTCGGCTGTTCGGGCGTTTTCAACAAGTTGCTGCCAGATGTTCATGTCGGCTGCAGCGTCCCGCGCTTGGCTCCTGGGAGGAGCTTCCTACAAGGCTCCCGGGATAGATGTAGGACATGGTCTGGGAGTGACGTAGGAGCAGTCCTACAGAGAAATCCCACTGCAACAGCCAGCGCCTTCCTACGCGAGCCTCAGACAAATTGCGTGTCGCTTGCCGCGCGGGCGGTCTAGATTCAGCACCAAGGAAAAACCAATTCAGGAGGCCTTCGCATGAAACCGAGAATCGAGCATCGCCGCGCCAAGCTTCCCCCCCTGCTCGAGATCGACGAAGACGGACTGCCGGTCTCGGAGATGCATTCCTGGGAACGCCCGCGATGGACATCCGACGACGAGGAGCCCGGTGTGAAGATCGGTGAATGGCCGGCGGACATGGACGACTGAGGGGCCGATCAGCCTATAGCCGCTGGCAAACGGATTGCATGGGTCCCGATCGAACCTTGGATAGCGATTGAAATGGAGGCACCCAATGCACAACTTCTCACCCACGCTCTCGCTCGCGACGGCACTGGCGCTCGCTAGTGTCGCGGCCGGCGCCGCGACCACGGCTGCTACGCCGACTTCGAGCGGCACCACCACTTCGAACGCCACGATCCCGTCGGGCAGTCCTACGACCGGGGTGTCAGTGACGCCGAGCGGTCCGCTGCGGGAATCGCCCGCGCTGCGGCCGGCGCCCATTTCGACACCTCCCTCGAAATTTCCCCCGGACAAGCCGCCGGGCGATACGACGACTCCGCCGGATACGACGACCCCGCCGATTACAACGACGCCACCGGATACGAGCACGACCCCATCGAGCGACCAGACGCCTGGGACTGTTCCTGCAAGCCCGACAACGCCGCGCACCGTCGGCACGCGTCCCGTCCCATTCGATGTCGGCGTGGGCGGTGTCGTAACCGAGAGCGGCGTGAGCCCCGGGACCGAAGACTTCGTGATCGGAGCGAACGGCGAGCGCATACCGGTGAACCGCGCGGCGAGCATGCTGCCCGCGCCGGCGAGTGCGACACCGACCCCGGAGCTCGATGCGGCGATGCGCAACTCTGCGGAGCAAACGCGCAAGAAAGTCGCGCGCAAGGGGCAGGTGCTTCAGAGCATCACGCCGCGGACGAACGCCGACAAGAGCGACCAGATGCCCGACGATCCGATCAGCCCCGCGCTGACGCGCTGAGCTGCTGAGCCGGAGGAGCGCTTGAGCTCCCATCTGCGCGCTGTCGCCCTGGCCGCCGCCCTCGCGCTCGCTTGCGGCGCGCATGCGTCGCTGCACAAGCGCGAGCACGAGGAAGGTCGCGCGCGCTCGGCACCTGCCGCTGCGGGCGTTGATATCGCGGCGATCAACGAAAGCTCGAACCTTCCCGAGCTTGCGCGCGGCGCACGCGGTGGCGCGGTGATTCGCGCGCAGATCCTCCTCGATCGCGCATGGTTCTCACCCGGTGAGATCGACGGCGGATTCGGCGACAACATGCGCCGCGCGGTCGTGGCCGTGCAGAAGGCGAGGGGGCTCGCGCCCACGGGGCGGATCGACGCGCAAACGTGGGCGTCGCTGCGCGGGAGCGACGATCATGTCCTTACGGTGTTCACGCTCGGCGAAAAGGATGTCGCCGGGCCGTTCCGCAAGATCCCCGCGGACATGATGGAGCGCGCGAAGCTCGATCGGCTCGAGTACGAGGATGTGATCGAAGCGCTCGCCGAGCGTTTCCACTTGAGCCGCAAGCTCCTGCGCGACCTGAACCCCGGACGCCACTTCGAAGGCGGCGACGACATCGTCGTGCCCGACATCGCCTCGCCGAAACCCGCGACCAAGGCCGCGTCGATCTCGCTGGTGAAGAGCGAGCGCGTGCTGCAGGTCCTCGATCGCAGCGGACAGGTGCTCGCGCAATTCCCGGTGAGCCTCGGGAGCCCGCGCGACGAGCTCCCCGCGGGCCGGCTCAAGATCGTGAGCGAGCTCAAGGATCCCGTATTCCACTACGACCCCGCCAAGATTCGCGAATCGAAGCGCACGGATTCGAAGGCGAAGATCGCCCCGGGTCCGAACAATCCGGTCGGCGTCGTGTGGCTGGGACTCAGCAAGCCGCACTATGGCATCCACGGCACGCCTACTCCGTCGAACATCGGGCGCATCGAGACCAACGGCTGCATCCACCTCACCAACTGGGACGCGCTGAAGCTCGCCGCGATGGTTTCGCCGGGGGTGCCCGTCGACGTCGTCGGTTGAGCCATGTCGCGCTATTCGAAGCAAACCAATACGCTCTTCGCGCTCGTCGGAGCGCTCGCGCTGGTGAGCGTGACCACGGCGATCGCTGTCCGCTCGCCGCCGGTGGCGGCGGTCAAGCCCCTGATCGGTCCGAGCGGCATCGGCGCGGAGGAATTGCAGTCGCTCGCGGTGCGACGGCTGCTGATGCCGGTGAAGGGCGTCGATTCGAAGAACCTGGTGGACAATTTCGAAGAAGGCCGCGGCAAGCGCAAGCACGAAGCGATCGATATCCTCGCGCCGCGCGGCACTCCGGTCGTGGCAGTGGACGACGGGCGTGTGGCGAAGCTCTTCACCAGTGCGGCCGGCGGTCTCACCGTCTACCAGTTCGACCGCGAGGAAAAATTCATCTACTACTACGCGCACCTCGACCGCTACGCCGACGGGCTCACGCCGGGCGGTGCGCTCAAGCGCGGGGACATCCTGGGTTATGTCGGCACAACCGGTAACGCGCCGAAGAATACCCCGCACCTGCACTTCACCATCTTCCACACCGGCCCGGAGAAGAAGTGGTGGAAGGGGACTGCGGTGAATCCGTATCCCTTCCTCACCGATCGCGAACCCGGCGCGGCCAACCGCTAGTCCGATTGCAACGGATTGCGCGTTGCGCGCAGCCGCGCAACGATTGCTTACAATTGGCCGACGAAGCGCCGCGCCGCATCCGGGAACATACGCGCACCATGCTGAAGCACATCCTCGTCGTCGACGACGACCCCGAAATCCGCTCGCTCCTTGCCGAATACCTGGAACGCAACGGGTTTCGCGCCTCGACCCTGCCCGACGGACGCGAGCTCCTGCGCACGCTCGAGGAGCGTGCCGTCGACCTGCTCGTGCTCGACCTGATGATGCCGGGAGTCGACGGCCTCACCTTGTGCCGCGAGGTTCGCAGCAAGGGCCGCCTTCCGGTCCTCATCCTCTCGGCGCGCGGTGAGGACGTGGACCGCATCGTCGGGCTCGAGATGGGCGCCGACGACTACCTCGCGAAACCATTTCACCCGCGCGAGTTGCTCGCGCGCATCCGCGCGATCCTGAGTCGCGCGGCGCCGTTCGAGCCCACCGCCGGCGTCGAGGAATTCCGCTTCGACGAATTCCGCCTCGACATGGTGCGGCGCGCGCTGTTGCGCGCGGACGGCAAGGAAGTGACGCTCACCGGCGCCGAATTCGAGCTCCTCGCGATCTTCCTCGCGCGTCCCAACCGCGTCCTGTCGCGCGACACGCTGGTCGAGCTCACGCAGGGACGCGAGGCGCCGGCGTACGACCGCAGCATCGACGTGCGCGTGAGTCGGCTCCGCCAGGCCCTCGGCGACAGCCGCGATCCACGCCTGTTGAAGACCGTGTATGGCGAAGGCTACGTGCTTGCCGCGAAGGTCGAGCGGGTGGAAGCCGGCCCCGTCGACGCGACCCTGCGGCATCGGTGAGCCTCAGGACATTCGTCGCGCGGGCGGTCCCGGGCACGCTCGCCGGGCGCGTGCTGCTCATCATCTTCACGGGCCTCGTCGTCGCGCACGCTGCGAGCTTCGCGCTCTTCGAGACCGAGCGAGCGCGCGCCATCGAGCGCTACGCCGCCGCTGACGCCGCCGCGCGCATCACCGAGTACGCACGCAATCCGGTCGATGTCGTCGGCCCGCCCACGCGCAGCAGCCCACGCGCGCGCATTCGCTGGCAATCGGTCGCGGCAGTCGGCGATCCGCCCGCGGAGGGCCTGCCGCCGTCGGGCACGTTCTCGAGCGAGCTCAGGCGCCTGCTCGCCGAGAACCTCGGCGAGGATCCGGTCGTGTGGATCTCGACACGCGAAGCGCGCCGCCCGTCGCGGCCGCTCGCCGAATCGCGCGGAATGCAGGATGGCTCGGCGGCGAAGCGCGAGCCTCCCGTCGACGGCCGGCCGAAAGGCGAGCGCGTGCCGGGCGAACGTCCGCCACAGCCCATGGGTTCCATCGGGCCCGGCGGCGTCGAAGGCAGCGCGCGATTCGTGACCGTCGCGCTCAAGCTTCCCGACGGGCGCCAGGCGCTCGCCGAGACGATGCTCTTCCAGCCCTCGCTGCAGATTCCCGCGGAAGCATGGTTCAGCATCGGCCTGCTCTTCTTCGTCACGGCGATCTTCTCGATCTGGGCGGTGCGCCTCGCGGTGCAGCCGGTGCGGATGCTCGCCGGGGCCGCCGATCGGCTGAGCCGCAACATCGACGAGCCGCCGCTCGCCGAAGCGGGCGCGATCGAGATCCGCTCGGCCGCGCGCGCATTCAACCGCATGCAGGATCGCCTGCGCCGCCACGTCAACAGCCGCGCGCTCGCTTTCGCCTCGATGTCCCACGATCTGCGAACGCCGCTCACGCGCATGCGGCTGCGGATCGAGTCGCTCGGCGACGGCGCCAAGGCGAAGCTCGGCGGCGACTTGGACGAGATCGAGGCGCTCGCGAGCACCGTGCTCGACGTGACTCGCGGGCTCGCGCCCGACGAGCCGATGATCCCTATCGACCTGGACGTGCTCGCGAAGCGGCTCGCTTCGGAATACGCGCAGATGGGACGCAGCCTCGAGACGCGCGGAAGCGCTTCGCCCATCGACGCCCGGCCGGTGGCGCTGCGGCGCGCGCTCGTGAACGTGGTCGACAACGCATTCAAGTATGGAAGCGAGGTGGTTCTCGAGCTCGAGGACGCGCCCCAGGAAGTCCATGTGCACGTCCTCGATCGCGGACCGGGCATTCCCACCGACGAGCTCGAGAAAGTCCTGTATCCGTTCTATCGCGTCGAGGCCTCGCGCAATCGCGAGACCGGCGGCGCGGGGCTCGGGCTCGCGATCGCCAAGGACATCGTCGAGGGACACGGCGGCCGGCTCGAGGTCGCGAATCGCCCGGACCGCGGACTGCGCGTCACGCTGCACCTGCCGCGCTAAACGCGAAATCCGTTGCAATGCTTTACAGCGGCCTCGGGCGGGCCTCGATAGTCTGGCATCTCCTTCAACGTGCTAGGAGCCACTGAATGACCAGACTTCGATTGATCTTCGCCTCCCTGGGCCTCGCCGCGATCGTGGCGGGCGCGCAGACGCCACCGCCCAACGCCGGCGCGCGTGCGCCACGCATCGACATCGTGAACCTCCTCGGCCTGGATGCGACGCGTGCCTCGCAAGTCGATACGATCCTGCTGCAGGCGCACGAGAAGATGCGCTACGCGCACGAGCAGATCGGCCCGCCCACCGACGAGACGACGCGCGCGACGATGCACGCGGCGATGGAAGCCATCCGCTCGGACACCGACGCCAAGCTCGAGGCGGTGCTCACTGCCGATGAAATGGCGAAGCTGCGCGCGGCCCTGCCGCCTCCGCGCCTCGAGCCCATGCGCTTCAACCGGGGCTGAGGTCGCCCGGGCGAATCACCCTTCGAGGGGGGCGAGCGAGCAGCGCAGCGCCGCCTTCGCGCGGTGGATCAGCACCCATGCGTTGCTGCGGCTGACTCCGAGCTCGCGGCAGATCCGGTCGGTGGCGGAGCCTTCGATCTCGCCCATGACGAAGGCCTTCGCCTGGCGATCGGGCAGTCGCTTCACGGCGTCGACGAATGCGCCGCACAACCGCTTCACGTGCAGCGCGTGATCGGGCGTGAGCCATTCGACCGGTTCGGGAATCTCGCCTTCGGGCGGCGTGCCGTCGCGCGCGCCGCGGCGAAAGCTGTCGTGGATCTTGTGCAGCAGGATCCCGGTGAGCCAGGTGCGCAGCGTCGCGCGGCCGTTGAACGATTCGATCGACTCGAGCGCCGCGAGCAGCGTCTCCTGCACCGCTTCCTCGGCGAGGTGCTCGTCGCGCACGCGCGAGCGCGCGTAGCGCAGCAGGTAGCCCGAGTGGCGTGCGATTTCCGCGGCCAATAGCGCGTTGCGCTCGTTCTTGCTCGTATCCATCGGCACGTCCTCATGTGAACGACACCGATAGAGACCGGGCGGCAGGCCCGGAACTAACGCGCTAGATTTGGCGGATCGCCTTTTCGACGGCCATGGCCTGCGAATGGCTCGCGGCGACGATTGCGATGCTGCCGCGGGCGGCCGCCATGGTCACGGCGGTCATGCCGCCCTCGTCGGTCACCGATCGCCGCCGCTTGTTCGGGTCGTCGGGCATGAGGAAGATGGTGACCGGGCCTTCGGCGGTGCGGATCACGATGTGGCGGGCCGTGCGTCCAGCCATCGGACAAATGCGCGTGTAGGTGACCTGGCCGAGCGCGACCACGGACTTGAGGCCTTGCTCGGCGAGCACCGCCGGGAGGTAGGCATTGTCCACGGCGTGAATCGAGGTGAATGACTCCGGCTCGTGCGCGACGTGCGCGATCGCCTCGTCGCCGAGCGGATCCTTCTCGAAGTATCCGCGGCCGGCGATGCCCAGCCCCGCGCCGATGACGAGCGTGGCGGCGATCGCCCACAGCCAGTGCCGGCGATCGGGGCGCAACCCGCGCGCGACGAGAATCCGGTCGGCGAGCCCGTCGGGGACGGCCACCTGGAGCGCGGCGAAGAGCCGATCGTCGGCCTCGCGGTGCTTCTCGAGCACCTCGCGGCATACGATGCACTCGGCCGCGTGCGCGCGTGCGCTTTCGTCCAGCAGACGCGGGTTGACGAGGACGTTGCGGCGGAATTCGAGGCAATTCATGTTTTCCGGACCGTGGTGCGCTCGGGCGTGGGCGTCTCGCCGTCGAGCAGCGTTCGAAGCGTCTTACGCGCGCGGCTCAGGCGCATGTTCACCGCTTCCTCGGTGCTGTTCATCGTGGCCGCGATCTCCGCGCTGGAAAGCCCGCCGAGCACTTGCAGCAGCAACGGTTCACGGTAGGCGTCGGGAAGCATGCCGAAGGCCCGGCGCACATCGATCGCGAGCCCCGGATCGGACGCCGCCTTGGAGACGAGCGTATCGAGCTCCACCTCCGGGTCGATGTCGACTCGCTTGCGTTCATACATCCGCGCATGCTCGTTTCGCGCGATGGTGAAGAGCCAGGCCTTGACCGCCTTCTCGTCGCGCTGGGTTTCCCACGCGGCCCAGGCGCGCGCGAAGGTCTCCTGCGACAGGTCTTCGGCCACGCTGCGATCGCGGCACAGCCAGTAGAGATACCTGAAGACGTCGTTCGCATAAGCGCGCACCACTGTCTCGAACTCGCTGTCGCGGGCGGTGCCGAACATGGGAGGCCGAGCCATGAAGGTTGGGAGTTGACGATAGGACCGGCGCAAGCGGTCCGATCTAACAGTGGGTAAGGCCCTTGGTCGAAAAACCCTTCCAGAACATTACAGCCAAACCGGGGACAGACCACTTGTCCCGCTCCGTGGAACAAGTGGTCTGTCCCCGGTTTTTGGTTTAGGATTCGTGTTGGGGGTAGACAGGACCCCCGGGAAAATTCCCTCCAAGACGGTGCCCCGTCCAATCCCTGTGGATAGCGCGCGAGCGCGGGCACTCACATCTTTCTTGGAGGTCACCATGCGGTACCAGCTCACCCCGATCCACTGCCGTCCCTGGCTGCTCAACAGCCTTTCCCTCAAGCTCATCGAGAGCCATTACGAGAACAACTACGGCGGCGCGCTGCGGCGCCTGAACGCCATCACCGAGCAGCTCGAGAAGCTCGATTACGCCAAGGCACCCGGCTACGTCGTCAGCGGCCTCAAGCGCGAACAGCTCGCCGCCCTCAACTCCACGCTGCTGCACGAGCTCTACTTCGCGAGCATGGGCGGCGACGGGAAGATGATCGACGGGATGAAGGAGGTGCTGACCCGCGACTTCGGATCCGTCGACCGCTGGCGATCGGAATTCGTCGCCATGGCGCAGTCGCTGTCCGGCGGCTCGGGGTGGGTCGTCCTCACCTACGTTCCGCGGGACCGGCGGCTCATCAACCAGTACGCGATGGATCATTCGCAGTCGATCGCGGGGGGCATCCCGATCCTCGCCCTCGACATGTACGAGCATGCCTACCACATGGACTTCGGCGCGAATGCGAAGGCGTACATCGAGAGTTTCATGCGCAACGCCGACTACGCGGCGGCCCTGGAGCGCTACGAGGACGCAATCAATGTCCCGCCACCGCGCCGCCTCGAGCAGCCGGAGTTCGGCGAATACCCGCGCATGGCGGTCGAGGACCTGAAGGATATGGTCGACAGGGGTGAGCCGGTGCAGATCGTCGACGCCACGCCGAAGCACTTCGTCGAACGGCGCCAGGAAATGATGGTCGGTGGCGAGTGGCGGGATCACGAGAAGATCCAGGAGTGGATCGGCGAGCTCAAGAAGGACCAGCCGGTGGCGGTGTTCTGCGCCTACGGCTTCCACGTCGCGGCTCGCACGACGCTCGCGCTGCGCGAGGCCGGGTTCGACGCGAAGGTCGTGCCGGGCGGCCGCTCGGCGTGGAAGGCGATCGGCGGGCCGACGAAGCAAAGTGGCTGATGTAAGATGGCGTCCCCCTGTGCCCACCGGAGGACGCCATGAGGAAGCTCGCAACGCTTGCCGCAGTCCTGGTTGCCATCCCCACCGCCCAAGCGGCGCCAAATGTGGAGGCGGGCAAGGCGAAGGTGGCCCAGGTCTGCGCGGCCTGCCACGGCGCGAACGGCGTGAGCGTGAGCGACACGATCCCGAACCTCGCGGCGCAGCGCGCCGGCTACATCGAGAACCAGTTGAAGGCGTTCAAGGACGGCGCGCGCCGGGGCGGACCGACGAGCACGGTCGCCACCATGACCGCCATCGCGACGCAACTCAACGCCGACGACATCGCCAACGTGGCCGCGTACTTCGCCTCGCTGCCGGGGCCGGCGTCGGGGACGAAGTCGGAATTCATGCCGACCGTCGCGAAGACCAACGTCGCGTTCCCCGAGGGGTACTCGTCGTCCTTCAAGAAGTACCACACGATCAACTTCCCGGCGACGAAGCAGGTGCGCTACTACTTCGCGAACACCAAGGCGATCGATGCTGCGAAGGCCGGCAAGAACCTGCCCGACGGGTCCTACCTCTTCGCCGAAGTGCACTCCGCTAAGCTCGATGCGGACGGCAAGCCCGTCACCGGGCCCGACGGCTTCTACGTCGCCGACAAGCTCATCCTCTATACCGCGATGCAGCGCGACGCCGGATGGGGCAAGGACATGCCCGAGATCCTGCGCAACGAGGACTGGAATTACGCGGTCTTCACGCTCGACAAGAAGCTGCGCCCCGGGCAGAACCACGCCGAGTGCCTGGCGTGCCACAAGCCGCTCGACAAGGTGAGCTACACCTTCACGCTGAAGGAGCTCGCCGCAGCGAAGTGATCGTCACCCCGGCCGTTCGCTAGCCGATTGTCATCCCGGCCGTTCGCTACGCGAACAACGAGCCGGGATCCACCGAGAGCCGAAATCGCGGCTCGAGTGTCGCTTTCACTCGTCCGCCGAGGACCGGCGTCGTGAATGGCCAGCCTGTCGCTGCGTCCCGGCAAAGCCTCGCCGGGTTGCCCTCGCCTCTCCGAAACTGGCCGGCGCCCTGCGGAACTCGCGGCGGGTTCCGCGTTGACTGTGAGTTATTTCATCTCCCATAAACGGGCGTTCTCGGACAATAATGTCCTTATCACAATCCCCCCAAATGCTTGTTAGAGGTCAGCCAAGACACACGCTGAGGATGTTCACGAACTTCGAGCCATCGAGCAGGATGTGCTCGTACATGTCGTCGCTCGCGATCACGGCGGGACGTAGGTTCCCGCGGATGCCCGTTTCGGGTTAGCGTACTCGCATACAAACCGGAGAGCATCAAATTGCACACGCCTTCGACGAAAGTCAGCGCCATCCGCTGGGCGCTATTTGTCACGCTCATTTCCCTGCGCGCGTGGGGCGGCGATCTGGGCAACGCGGTCGCCATCACGGCCGGTGAAGAACATGCATGCGCGCTGCTCGCCAGTGGGGGCGTCAAGTGCTGGGGTAACAATTTCTGGGGCCAATTGGGAAACGGCTCAAATTCCTTCCAAGCGCCGCCGGGCGACGTCGTCGATGCGACGAGCGGTTTCGTGGCGGTATCGGCGGGCCCCATCCACACATGTGCGGTGACCGTCGCCGGAGGCGTCAAATGTTGGGGTGACAACTTTTTCGGCCAGCTCGGCGACGGCACGAATGTCCGGAGGGGCACGCCCGTCAACGTCGTCGGCCTCAACTCCGGAGTCGTCGCGGTGACCGCCGGGGAGTGGCATACGTGTGCCCTCATGGGCACCGGCACGGTCAAGTGTTGGGGCGACGGCAGCTGGGGCGCGCTGGGCGCTGGCGACACGTCGACGTCGACGGCAGTGCCGATCGATGCGTCGTCCATGGGACTCGTGAGCGCGATCTCCGCGGGCGGCCTTTCGACCTGTGCGATCACGGCTGCGGGCGGCGTGCGGTGCTGGGGCGTTAACAACCCCTTCTTCGATATGTTCACGGGTTTCGACATACCGGGGCTCGCGACCGGCGTTGCCGCCATCGACGTGGGTGAGGATCTGTCCTGCGCCGTCATGGCGGCGGGCGGCGTGAAATGCTGGGGGAAAGGCAGGGTCGGCGACGGGACCTTGCAGGCACGTACAGCGCCCGTCGATGTCGTGGGCCTGGCCTCGTCGGTGGACGCGGTCGCCGTGGGACTTCCCCACGCGTTCGGCGTGGGCATTGCCCACACGTGTGCGCGCACGACGGCGGGGGGCGTGAAGTGCTGGGGCGACGGCTTGGTGGGCGAGACGGGGCAGGGCGTCGCCTCCGCGAGCCTGCTCGCGCCGGCGGACGTGCTCGGGTTGTCTTCCGGCGTTGCAGCGATCGCCTCCGGATCGCAATTCTCCTGTGCAATCACGTCCGGCGGCGCCGTCAGGTGCTGGGGCGACAACAGTCAGCTGCAGCTCGGCAATCCCGTGAATACCCCGGGTGTACCGGTTGCGGTGACGATTCCCGCGACCCAGCAGGTCCTCACGTTCCCACCCATTCCGGCCCATGACCTCCACGATGCGCCGTTCACGGTCAATGCGAGCGCATCATCCGGCTTGCCCGTCACACTCGCAGCTTTGACTCCGTCGGTATGCACGCTTTCGGGTTCCACGATCACGCTCGTCTCGATCGGCATGTGCACGATCGCCGCGCACCAGGCGGGCGACTCTGGGTATAGCGGGACGGAAACGCTTCGAAGCTTCCGCGTCACGGGGTCGACGCCGGCCCTGCCCGCGCGACTCGCGAATATTTCCACGCGTGGCTTCGTCGGAACCGGCGAAAACGTGCTGATCGGCGGTTTCATCGTCGGAGGTTCCGCCGCGAAGACCATCGTGGTCACCGCAACGGGGCCTTCGCTGACGGCGGCGGGAATCGCCAACCCGCTCATGAATCCCATCGTCAGCGTCTACCGCCAGGCGGACCACGTTATCGTCGCCAGCAGCGACGATTGGGGCGCCGGACAGAGCCGCGACCTTCTGCAGGCCTCTGGATTGGCGCCCACCGATGGCGCCGAAGCCGGCGTCATCGCGGTGCTTGCGCCAGGCGCCTACACGATGCTCGTTTCCGGCGCGAATGCCACGACGGGTGTCGCGGTCGTGGCGGTCTACGAGATCGACCATCCCGAGTCGCCGCTCATCAATATCGCCACGCGAGCGAACGTCCAAACCGGCAACGACGTCATGATCGCGGGCTTCGTGATTTACGGGACTTCGCCGCGGCAAGTCGCCATCACGGCCGCGGGTCCTTCGCTGTCCGCCTTCGGCATCGCGAACCCGCTGAGCAATCCGACGTTGAGGCTGGTGCGCCAATCCGACGGATCCACCGTCGCGGCCAATGACGACTGGCAGAGCGCGAGCAACGCCTCGCAGCTCATGGCCGCCGGCTTCGCGCCGGCCGACGCGCGCGAGTCAGCCATCATGCTCACGCTGGACCCAGGCGCCTACACCGCCATCGTGGAGGGCGTGAACGCCGTCACGGGCGTGGCGGTCGTAGGCGTCTACGCGGTTCCGTAACCCAGGAGGAAATTCGATGAAAGCGCTTGCGCCGGTCCTCGGTGGGGCGGACAGTGACAGTCCGCTCGCGGTTGCGAGCCTCCGTGGATCCCGGATCATTGCTGCAACTGCAGCGTCCGGGATGACGGGCTCAGCGTCCTTACTTGGTCGTCCAGCTCGCGATGCTGGCGGCGTCGACCTTGAAGTCCTGGTTCTTCGGCAGGCTCGCCTCGTTCAGCTCGCGCTCGATGCCATCGAACGCGGTGGCGAGCTTGAAGCTCAGCTTCGCGAGGTTATCCGGGCTCGCCTGCATCTTGACCGAGGAACCGGTCACTTCCGCGGCGCGAACGATGAGGTCGATGTAGATTCGCGACGCAAGCTCGCGCACTTGCGGTGATACGGCAGGTTCCGGGGTGGCCATGGCGATGCGCTCGAATGGGTTGGAGACCCATCCTACCCCCTCAGCGGGAGTTTGACGCGAGCCAGTCCAGGGCGAGCGCCGACAGCGCCTTCACGCCGAGCGCGAGGCAACCCTCGTCGAGGAAAAAGCGCGGGCTGTGGTTCGGGACCGCGTACTTGAGGTCCTGCGACGGAGGAATGCAGCCGAGGCGGAAGAAGAATCCCGGCACGACCTTTTGATAGAAGGAGAAGTCCTCGGCGCCGCACACCTTGTCCATCACGGCGACGTTGTCC
>WNFL01334516.1_pt2 | contig 37615 bp, 34 predicted proteins | sample 5400361 | NCBI WGS metagenome assembly WNFL01 (sample SAMN13153351, study PRJNA577476) | soil metagenome | isolation source: 40 cm soil on Douglas fir-dominated hillslope | place: USA:California | collected 2013-09-17
AGAAAGGATCCGGGCAGCCGCCAGACGGTTTCAGTGAAGTACCGGTCCTCGCCCGGGAGAACCGAGGTCGCGTCGGTGAGCACGTAGTCCACGTTCGGTACCGCCGTGGTGCCGGTATGGTTGAGATATGAAATCTGCACCGGGGCACAGCGCGAGGCCATCGCCGCGAACCGGTGCTGCGGCGAAAAGCCGGTGAGCTCGACGAGGACGTCGATTCTGTCCTCGCGAACAAGGCGAACGAACTCCGCGTCCGACATCGAGCCCGTGGCCCGGAACGCGTCAAACCCTTCCTTCACGTCGCGCGCCGTCGGGGTCGGTGAATAGCCGAAAACCTCGAAGCGCTCGCGATCACGCTCATGCAAGGCCGCCATGACGATGACGCGGATCGTATCGCTGTCCATGAACGAGCAGTGGTACCCGATGCGCAGCTTGCGCCTGCCGTCATACCCGTTCCAGCGTGGCGCGGGCAGCGCCGGATCGGGTCGGGCATGCCGTTGCGTCCAGGATTTCTGTGCGGCAAGCAGGCTTTCGTACGACGCCTCCGGCGACATGAGCATCGCCTGGCAGGCGAGGCCGTCGATGACCGGATCGTTCAGGGTTTTCGCGCGCTCCCAGAAGGCGAGCGCCTGCTCGATCTGGCCTCGCGCGTAATAAATCTTCGCCGCTTCGTGATAAACCCTGGCGGAGAATTCCGGCGCCGGAAGAGTGACCGGTTGGCCTGTGCTTACCCTCCGGATTTTGTGAAGTCCGACCTTGAGAAAATATCTCAGGTTGAGCATGCAAAACAGGGCGAGCGTCCACGCCGAGCGCAACAGACGCTTGAAGGCCGTCGGCAAGAGTTTCCGCGCGGCGTTCGGGATCAAAAGTGCCACCGTGTTCCAGAGATCGTTGATCCTCTGGAGCATGCGGGCTTCGTTGCCGGCGACCTTCGCTCCGAGCATGGGCACTTCGCTCACGAACGAGAAATATTCCAGGTAGTGGTAGCGCTTGCCCAGGTGAATGGCGGCTTTGAGCTCTCGCATGCGGTCCGCGAGCATCTTTTCCTGGTCCGCGAGCTTGTGGGCCCTGACATGGTTGTAGAGCAGGTAGAGCTGGTTGTAAAGGCAGGCATTCAGAAAGACCTCGTTCTCGCCGAAGAACCCTTCGTTCGAGAACATTCGCCGTATCAGCACCGCGCGATTGTCGAAGTGCTCGTGGAAGTATTGTGTCGTCTGGCTGAGCTGCTTGTCGTGGACCGCGTATTTCGACATGCGCTCGGGGATGTGCCTGACCTCGTGCAGGGTCGCGAGCCGGCACCAGGTTTCGAACTCCAGGCACTCGACGGTCCAGCCGGGCTTGCCCAGCCCGACCTCGAGGAGAGCCTGGCGGCGGAAGAAGCTGCCTGGCCAGAACGGCGAGTACCAGCCGAACAGGTAGTCGACGAAGTTGAATTCGCCGGCGTTGAACTCATTGATGACCTTGCCTTCCTCGTTGGTCACGAACCCGTCGCAGGTGATCGCGCCCAGATGAGGCGCCCGGCGAAAGTGCGCGACGGCCCGCTCGACGGCGTCGGGCAGCAGTTCCTCGTCGGAGAGGCAGGTGCCGATGATGTCGCCCTCGCAGCGATTCAGTACCTTCCAGAAGCCTTCGGCCGGGCCACTGTCTTTTTCCGAGACGATTTTCATGCGGGGATCGCCGTAGCCCCGCAGGATTTCGAGCGTGCCGTCGGTGGAGGCGCCGTCCTGGATCACGAACTCGATGTTCGAGTAGCTTTGCGCGAGCACGCTGTCGACGCAGCGTCGAATGACCGACGCGCGATCCTTGCAGAAGCAGATGATCGACACGAGCGGCCGGTCCCGGAGGCGGGCCGTGTCCGTCGAGGCGCGCGCCAACCATTTGTCTTGCAAGAATTCCATTCCGGAGTTTCCGTCGAACGTAGAAAGATACGTCAAATCAAGCTAATATATTGCCACAATACAAGGCTGCTCAGCCTTCGGCTTTCCGCGTAGTTGCCGTTCTTCCGTGCAGATCAATTTTCCGCATCTCAAGATCGCCCTGAAGCTCTCGAGAGCTCGCCGGCGCCCGCCCAACCGCTCGTTTCGATTTTCTGCTTCTGCAAGGATCGCGCGGCTTCGATCCGCCGCTGCATCGAAAGCGTTCTGAGTCAAAGTTATCGCAACATCGAGTTCGTGATCCAGGACGGCGCCTCTACCGACGGCACGCTCGAGATCATTCGCAGTTTTAAGGACGCGCGGATAAAACTTGTGTCGGCGCCGGACTCGGGGCCCAACGAGGGTTTCTGGAAAGTGCTGAATCGCTGCGAGGGCGACATCATCGGCAGCTGCCTCTCCGACGAGGAGCTGCTGCCGGGTGCCATCGAGGAGGCGGTCGCGCTCTTTGCCCGGCACCCGCGCCTCGGCGCGATCACCCGCGACGGCTACAACACCGACGCCAAGGGCAGGATCACCGGAGAGTTCATCGCCGGCGACTTCGACTTCGTGGACTATCTGTTCGGCCGCTACTGTCCGATGTGGGCGGCGAGCTTTTTCAGCCGCGGGGCTCTGCTGGAGATCGGGCTGCGCGACGGCGAGTGGACGCTAGGCTGCATCGAGTTCGAGATGTGGTGCCGCCTGGCAACGCGGCACCATGTGCGCTACTTCCCGGGCAAAGCGGCGAAATACGCGGTGGACGCGGCCGGCCAGCTCAGCAACTCGCCGCGGCATTTCGACGACCACCTGGACAATCGCGCGAAGGTCATCGGGAAGCTTTTTTCCGAGGACGGCTTTTTCGGCGACGATCCGATCAAGAAGGTCGGCTGCCTCTACAACCAGAATTTCCTGTTCTACAACCACGCGCGCGCGTACCGCATGTTCGACGCGATGAAGCGCATTTACGCGCGAATCGCGGCGCTCGAGGCGACCCCGGGCCCGGCGGCAAAGGATTACCGCATCCTGTTTTCCGACTTCCTCGCGACCTCCGGCGCGGATTCCGCCGCGGTGATGCAGCAGCGTGCAGCGGCCTACGGCAAGGCGTTTCAGTCCTGGCTGAAGCTCACGACCCGGATGCCGAAGTTCGTCCGGGGTATTTTCAGCGCGGAGCAGCGCTCCGCAATCCGGCGCGTCGGGTTGAGGACGCTGTTCGCGGCGTACGACCTGGTCATGCCGCGCCGCGGATCGACCGATACGAAACCCGGGCAGAGCGCGGAAGACGCGATGTACGGGCTCGCCGCGCCGGTTTACTCGAAGCGGCTGTACCACGACGTGGCGATGCTGTACTACGGCCGCGGCAACATCGACTACGCGCAGTTGCTGTGGAGCAAGGCGGAGGCGGCGGGCGACGCGACGATCGACGGCCTGGCCGTGCAGGCGGCCCTGTTTTCTCCCACGGCCACCAACGAGAGCCTGCTCGCAGCTCAGAAGAAATGGGCGCAGCGGCATGCGAAGCCGATTGCGGGCATCGGCTCGATTCAAAGCCGGCCGTTCAAAGGCGACCGGAAGATCCGGGTCGGCTACTACTGCTCATTCCTGGACAGCGACGTGTTTCGCGCCATGTTCGCGCCCGTCGCGGCAGCGCACGACCGGGGAAAATTTACCTGCATCGGCTATTCGCCGACCCCGGTGGCAAAGCACCTGCAGGCGACGCTCGACGAGACGAAGACGGTCGGAGCGATGCCGGATCGGGACTTCGTGAACCTTGTGCGCGCCGACGCCATCGATATATTCGTCGAGATGTCCGGCTTTTCGCCGATGCACCGGTTCGCCGCGATGGCCGCACGCTGCGCGCCGATCCAGGTCGCGTACTTCAACCACAGCGGGACTTGCGGCGTGCCCAACGTGGACTACGTATTCGCGGACGCGATGTCCGTGCTCCTCGAGGAGGAGCCATACTATTCGGAGAAGGTCTGGCGGCTGGAAGGCGACTTCCTGTTCTTCAGCTACGCATGGGCGAATCTCCCGGAGTCGCGTGATCCGCCCAGCGTGGCAAAGGGGTTCGTGACCTTCGGCTGCTTCGGCACGGCGGCCAAGCTCTCCGATCGGGTCATCGAGCTCTGGGCGCAAGTGCTGCACGCGGTGCCGGGCTCGATGATGTACGTGCGCAACAGCCCGCTGGGCCGAGCGGTGAACCGCGACTATCTCGCGCAGCGGTTCTCAAGGTACGGGATCGACGCATCGCGCCTGCGGCTGGAGGGTGCGACCGACTGGGTCAACTTCATCGGCTCGTACGAGGAAGTCGACATCAGCCTCGACACGTGGCCATACTGTGGCGCGAACACAATCGGCGAATCGGTCTGGCAGGGCGTGCCGGTGATCAGCCTGAAGGGCGAGCGGTTTTCCGGCCGTTACGGGTCCTCGCACCTCGCGGCGGCGGGAATACCGGAGCTGATCGCGCAAACGCCGCAGGAGTACGTCGATATCGCGGCGCGGCTCGCCGCCTCGCGCGAGCGGCTGGCCGGGTATCGCCGCAACCTGCGGCGCATGGCGAAGGAGCACGGCCTTTCCGATCCCGTCCGCTTCGCGAGAAAGCTCGAGAAGTCCTATGCGGGGATGATGGAGATACTGCACGGAAGCGCTTCCTGATATGCAACGCCCGTGAAGCGCGCACTCGTTACCGGGGCAACGGGATTCACCGGCCGCTACGTGGTGCCGTCGCTCGAAGCGCGGGGGTTCGACGTCCATGGGCTCTCGAGCGCGGATTGCGACATCCGCGATGCAGCCGCGGTCCGCAACGCGATCCGCGAGCTTGCGCCGGACTATGTGGTGCATCTGGCCGGCACGCCGAACCTGCCGGATTCCCAGGCCGATATCGCGCACAGTGTGAACGTCGACGGCACGCTCAACCTGCTCGAGGCTTGCGCGGGCCTGGACGCCCGGCCGAAAAAAATCCTCCTTTCGAGCTCCTCGTTCGTCTATGGCGATACCGGGACGACGCCGGCCGGCGAGGATGCGCCGATTGCGCCGACGGGCGAATACGGCAAAAGCAAGCGCGACATGGAACGCGCAGCGGCGCGCTGGTTCGGGCGCTTGCCGATCGTGATCGTCCGGCCATTCAACTATACCGGCGTGGGACACGGTGAGCGCTTCCTCGTGCCGAAGCTCGTGCGCGTGTTCCGCGAGCGCGGCGCGGACGTCTCCTTCGTCGATCCGAATGCGGTGCGCGACTATTCCGACGTGCGCTGGGTGGCGAACGTCTACGCCGATCTCCTCGAGCGCTCCGATGCCGGAATGACAGTCAACGTGTGCTCGGGAATCGGCACGCCGCTGCCGGCGCTGGTCGAGCTGCTGGAAAACCTGACCGGCCATTCCGTCGCCCGCGGGCCGCGACCGCCGGACGCGGCGCGAAAGAGCGCGCTCGTCGGCACGCCGAAAAAGCTTCTGAGCCTGATCGGAAAACCTTCGCCCTATTCACTTGCCGACACGCTACGCTGGATGCTTCGATAACCGGCGAATCGGCCCCTGTCGGGCTGGCCATGCAGAGGGTTGAAAAAATTGCCCATAGGTTAATGAAATCAAAGTGGTACAATGCGCGCGCCTTCGCTGGGCGATCGTGTTCCTGCCTCGAATCACTTAGGCCGTCACACCCTCTCCGCGGCGAGCGGTGACAGCGGGGCGTTGGGGAATCCTGCCGTTGATTGACGATCCTCTTCTCGAGAACAAGCGGCCAGCGCTGACGCGGCCCCATAGAGACGCAAGCATGGACAGGCCAAGGGCGCTAATCACAGGAATCACCGGCATGGTGGGCTCGCACCTCGCCGATTTTCTTCTCGAGCAGACCGATTGGGACCTCTTCGGGATGTGCCGCTGGCGCAGTCCTCTGGACAACGTCCAGCATTTACTCGACCGCGCCAACAAGAAGGACAGGTTGTACTTTCTGAACGCCGACCTCAACGACTACGTCTCGCTGCAGAACGCGGTCGAAGAGTCGAAACCGGACTACGTCTTTCACCTCGCCGCGCAGAGCTATCCGACGACGAGCTTCACGGCGCCGCTCGATACGTACGAGACCAACGTCATCGGCACCGCGCGCCTGCTGGAGGCGCTGCGCCGCTGCAAGGGCATCGATCCGGTAGTCCACGTGTGCGCTTCCTCCGAGGTCTACGGCCGGGTGCCGAAGGAAAAGACGCCGATCAACGAGGAATGCAGCTTCCATCCCGCCTCGCCTTACGCGATTTCCAAGGTGGGCACCGATCTCATCGGGCGCTTTCACGCCGAGGCCTACAAGCAGAAGGTCATGACGACGCGGATGTTCACGCATACCGGCCCGCGCCGCGGCGACGTGTTCGCCGAATCGACCTTCGCCAAGCAGATCGCGATGATCGAGGCCGGGCAGATCGAGCCGGTGCTCAAGGTCGGCAACCTCGATTCGCTGCGCACCTGGTCGGACGTGCGCGACGCGGTGCGCGCCTACTACATGCTGGTCACGGTCAAGCCGCAGCCGGGCGCCTACTACAACATCGGCGGCAACTTCTCCTGCACCATCCGCCAGATGCTCGATCACCTGCTCTCGCTCTCGAAGGTGAAGACGATCAAAGTCGAGGTCGATCCCGCGCGCCTGCGCCCGATCGATGCCGATCTGCAGGTGCCCGACACGCGCAAGTTCCAGACGCACACCGGATGGAAGCCGCAGATCCCGTTCGAGAAGACGATGCAGGATCTGCTCGACTACTGGCGCGGGCGGTTGAAAGCAGGCGGACGTTTCCTCACCCGCTGACATGACGCGCTACAACGACGTCTCGTTTCCGCCGCACGGCGACTGGGATCGCCGCCTCTCGGAGGTCACCTGCCCTTCGCTGAAGCCGGTGGAGTTGCTGCACGAGAACAGCTGGTTCACCGTGAACCGGCGCGGCAGCTACTACACCGTCGAGTACCGGCAACCACAGGTAATCGTTCTGCCGATCGTGGAACGGCGTGCCGTGGTGATGGTGCGGGTGAAGCGCCCGGTGCTGGATGACGTCACGCTCGAGCTGCCCGCGGGCGGAAGCGATGGCAGCGAGGCGCCGGCCGACGCCGCCGCGCGGGAATTCGCCGAGGAAACCGGCATCGAGGTCGCCCCGGGCCGCCTCGTCGCGATGCCGCCGCTCGCGGTGTCGCCCAACAGGATGCCGAAGCTGGTGTACGTTTTTCAGGTCGATCTGACGCAGCCGGAATTCGACGCTCGCGGGCCCCACGACGATGAAATCGAGAAGGTCGAGCTGGTGCCGCTCGACGAAGCAGTGCGCATGATTGCAATGGGAAAGATCTATGTCGCCGTACCGGTCGCCATCATCGGCACCTACCTCCTGAGCCGCGGCAGTTCCGGCTCCAACCAACCAAGATGAATCCATGAGCGAACTCAACCTAGCGCTGTACAAGAAGCTCTACCTCATCCGCCGCGCGGAGCAGGCGATCCGCGAGCACTACGCGAGCGATGCGATGAAGACTCCCATGCACATGTCCACCGGGGGCGAGGCGATCTGCGCCGGCGTGTGCCATGCGCTACGGCCCGCGGACCAGGTCATCGGCACGTACCGCAGCCACGGCATTTATCTCGCCAAGACCGGCGAGACCGACCGCTTCTTCGCCGAGATGTACGGCCGCGAGACCGGCATGGCCAAGGGAAAGGCCGGCTCGATGCACCTTACGGCGCCGGCGGCGGGCCTCATCTGCACCTCGGCCATCGTCGGCACCACGATTCCGGTCGCCGTCGGCGCCGCGTTCGCGAACCGCGAGCTGAAGCAGGACAAGGTGGTCGCGGTCTTCTTCGGCGACGGCGCCATCGACGAGGGCGTCTTCTGGGAAAGCCTGAACAGCGCCTGCGGCATGCGCGTGCCGGTGCTTTTCGTCTGCGAGGACAACGGCTTCGCGGTGCACGTGCCGAAGATGCAGCGCCACGGCTACAAGTCCATCACCCAGGTCGTGTCGCAATTCGATTGCCAGGTGTTCTCCTCCGATTCCACCGACGTGGAGGTCATTCACGGCCTGACGGTGAAGGCGATCGGCGCGATGCGCGAGGCGCAGCGCCCGTCCTTCCTGCATCTCAAGTATTACCGCTACCTGGAGCACGTCGGCATCAACGAGGATTTCAACCAGGGCTACCGCGACCGCAAGGAGTACGAGACCTGGCATGCGAAGGATCCGCTGGACGTCCAGCGCAAGAAGCTCGCGCGCGAGCATTCCGAAAGCGACATCAAGCGGGTGGAAGCGGCCATCGATCAGCAGGTCGCGGAGAGCGTGAAGCGCGCCGAGAAGGCGCCCTTTCCGCGGCCCGAGGAGCTCTACGAGGACGTACTGGCATGAGCCGGACAATCACTTACCGCGACGCCTTGAACGAGGCGATGACGGAAGAAATGCGCCGCGACCGCTCGGTGTTCACCTACGGCATCGACGTGGGCGATCACAAGCGGATCTTCAACAGCACCAAGGGCCTGGTCGAGGAGTTCGGTCCCACGCGCTGCTTCAGCACCTCGCTCGCCGAGGACGCCATGACCGGCTTCGGCCTGGGCGCGGCGATCAACGGGATGCGCCCGGTGCACGTGCACATGCGCGTCGACTTCCTGCTGCTCGCGATGAACCAGCTCGTGAATATGATCGCTACGCATCGCTACGGCTCGGGCGGCACGATGAAGGTGCCGATGGTGATCCGCGCGATCATCGGCCGCGGCTGGGGCCAGTCCTACCAGCACAGCAAGGCGCTGCATTCCTGGTTTGCGCACGTCCCCGGCCTGAAGGTGGTGATGCCTGCCACGCCGCGGGACGCGAAAGGCATGCTCATCGCGGCGATCCGCGACGACAACCCGGTCATCTTCATCGAGCACCGCTGGCTGTACGACGCGGTCGGCGAAGTGCCGGACGATTGCGCCGGCATCGCGCTCGAGGGCGCGCGCGTCCTGAAGCCGGGCAAGGACATCACCGTCGTCGCCACTTCGTGGATGAACGTGGAGGCGGTAAAAGCGGCGCAGATCCTCGAGAAGCGCGGCGTGAGCGTCGAGGTGGTGGACGTCAGAAGCATCGCCCCCTTCGACAGCAGGACCGTCATCGACTCGGTCCGCAAGACCGGCCGCTGCATCGTGGCGGACAACGACTGGGTGAACTGCGGGTTCAGCGCCGAGGTCGCGACGACGGTGTACGAGGCCTGCATGCGCGACCTGAAAGGCCCGATTCAGCGCATCGGCTACGCGGCCACGCCCTGCCCGTGCACGCGCCCGCTCGAGAACGAGTTCTATCCGAACGCGGTGGACATCATCCGCTCGATCGAGTCGCAGCTCGGGCTGCCGGAGACCAACCTGTCCGGCGAGGACTTCTACAGCTACGAGAACAAGTTCAAGGGACCGTTCTGAGGATGGATTTCACCGCCAAGGATTTCGCCGGCCTGTTCGGCATCGCGGAGAACGCGCTGCCGGCGGCGTGCCGCGAGATCGCCCGCGCGAGCGACTTTCACTACGAGGTCCCTTCCGGCGCGGCGCACGACAAGATCGTGCTCGGGATCCTGCAGCATCTCGATTCGGACAAGCCGACCCAGGTCGGCGCGCAGCGCGCCGACATCTGGGAGGCCTGCTGGTCGGACAACCTGCAGAAATTCGTCGAGGGCGGCTACGACCCGTCCAGGCTGGTGCCCGACTTTATGCGGCCCGGCCAGGCGATCCGCCTCCAGCGCCGCTACGTCGTGCCGCGCAATCCGCGCTTCGAGCTCGATTTCTTCCGCGTCTGCCGCGCCTTCCTTTTCGACCGCTTCTTCAAGGATGTGCGCAAGGTGCTCGAGTTCGGCTGCGGCAGCGGCTTCAACCTGATCGCGCTCGCCGAGCAGCTGCCGGGGAAGGAGCTCTACGGGCTGGACTGGTCGAAGTCGTCCTACGAGATGGTGGACCTGTTCCGGGAGAAGCTCGGCATCAACATCAAGGGCATGCACTTCGACTTCTTCAATCCAGACCGCCGCCTCGCGCTCGGCGCGGACGCGGGCGTGTTCACGATGTGCGCGCTCGAGCAGGTCGGGCCGCGCCACGGCGAGTTCCTCGAGTTTCTCCTCGAGAAGAAGCCCGCGATCTGCGTGAACATGGAGCCGACGCTCGAGCTCTACGACACCGCCAGCCTGGCGGACTACCTGGCCGCCCGCTATCACAGGAAAAGGGGCTACCTGGACGGCTACCTGACGAAGCTGCGCGAGCTCGACGCGAAGGGCCGGATAAAGATCCTCGACACGCGCAGGTTCGATTTCGGCAGCACCTACCACGAGTGCTACTCATTCACGGCTTGGAAGCCGCTCTAGGCGGGACGGGAAATGCAAATCACGAAGACGAAGCTGGACGGGGTGCTGCTGATCAAGCCCGAGATATTCGAGGACTTCCGCGGGCAGTATGTCGAGACCTACAACGAGGAGATGTACGCGAAGGCCGGCATCACGGTCAGGTTCGTGCAGGACGACATCTCGGTGTCGTCGCGCCACGTGCTGCGCGGCATCCACGGCGACGCGGAGACCTGGAAGCTGGTCTCGTGCATGTACGGGAAGTTCTACCTGATGGTGGTGAATTGCGACAAGGAGTCGAAGAGCTTCGGGCAATGGCAGTCTTTCGTGCTCTCCGACGCGAACCGCCTGCAGGTGCTGATCCCGCCCAAATACGGCAACGGCCACGTCGTGCTCACCGAGCAGGCGATCTTCCACTACAAGCAGAACACGTACTACAACCCGAAAGGCCAGTTCACGTACACATGGAACGACCCGCAGCTGAAGCTCTGGTGGCCGGTGAAGACCCCGATGATCTCGCAGCGCGACGAGCTCGGCCGCTTCGTCGAGTAGGGGCCCGCGGATGATCATCAGCCGAGCGCCGTTTCGCGTGTCCTTCTTCGGCGGCGGCACCGACTATCCCGCCTGGTACAAGGAGCACGGCGGCGCCGTGCTCAGCACGACGATCAACAAGTACTGCTACATCACCTGCCGCTACCTGCCGCCGTTCCACGACTTCAAGTACCTGGTCCGCTACTACAAGCGGGAAGAAGCCCAGACGCTCGCCGACATCCAGCACCCTTCGGTGCGCGAATGCCTGCGCCTCATGGAGATCGGCCGCGGCGTCGACATCGTCCACCATGCCGATCTGCCGGCGCGCTCCGGGCTCGGATCGAGCTCCACGTTCACCGTCGGGCTGCTGCACGCGCTGCACGCGCTGCGCCACGAGATGCCGAGCAAGCGCCAGCTCGCGCTGAACGCCATCTGCGTGGAGCAGGAGCGCATCGGCGAGAACGTCGGCTCGCAGGACCAGACCGCGGCCGCGTTCGGCGGGCTGAACCGCATCGACTTCGGCGGGACGCGCGAGATTGCGGTCACGCCCCTCATCCTGCCGCCGGAGAAGCTCGAGCGGCTGCAGGACCACGTGATGCTCTTTTTCACCGGCTTCGCCCGCACCGCGAACGAGGTGGCGAAGGAGCAGGTCTCGCGCATGGCGCAGAATACGGCGGGCCTCAAGGCGATGCACAAGATGGTGGATGACGCGCAGGAGGCGCTGCTCAGCAAGGAGGACCGCCTGCTCGACTTCGGCAAGATGCTGCACGAGCAGTGGATGATTAAGCGCGGGCTGTCTTCCAAGGTCACGACGTCGGTCATCGACGACATGTACCAGGCGGGCATGAAAGCGGGCGCGGTGGGCGGCAAGCTCCTGGGCGCGGGCGGCGGCGGGTTCCTCATGCTCTTCGTGCCGCCCGAGCGCCAGGCGGCGGTGCAGGCGACGCTCGGAAAGCTGCTTTACGTGCCCAGCCGCTTCGATTACCTCGGTAGCCAGATCATCTATTTCGCGCACGAGAATCCCGTTTGAGCGCCAAGGGCTTCCTTTGCGGCCCCGGCCCGCTACGGGCATAATGCGGGATGCACGGGAAGGGCGAAAAGCTAATTGAATGAGTGACATCGATAAACTGAACCGCAAGCTGGCGGATTCCGGGCTGGCGCGCATCCAGCCGGCGGAAGGGTTTCAGCCGGCGGTTCTCGCTACCGCGCCGCTGACGGTCGGCCTGATCCAGATCAACAACAGCTTTTCGGGCCAGAACTACCTGCCGTACTCGATTGCCTGCCTGCAGTCGTATGTCCAGGCGCACTCGGCCAACGCCGCCCGCTATACATTCCTGCCGCAGGTCTACAGGCGCATGCCGGTCCGCGACATCGTCGCGGCGATGCGGGGGGCGGATGTCGTTGGCCTCAGCACCTACGTCTGGAACGCCAACATCTCGCTCGAGGTGGCGCGCCGGCTGAAGAAAGAGCGCCCCGAGATCATCATCGTATTCGGCGGCCCGCAGGTCCCCGACAAGCCCGAGCTGTTCCTGCGCGCGCATCCCTTCATCGATATCGTGGTGCACAACGAGGGCGAGCGCAGCTTCCTCGCCCTGCTGGAGCGCCTGCCGGGACGCAACTGGGAGGGGCTGACGGGCGTGAGCTACCTCGCCGCCGACGGAACCTTCGTCAAGGCTCCCGGAACCGAGCGCGTCAAGGACCTGGCGGAGGTGCCTTCGCCGTTCCTCAACGGCATGTTCAACGACCTCGTCGCGGCGAACCCGCAGGAAAAGTGGATCGGCCTGTGGGAAACCAACCGCGGCTGCCCGTTCCAGTGCACGTTCTGCGACTGGGGCTCGGCGACGGCCGGCAAGGTCACCAAGTTCGAGCAGGACCGCCTGTTCGGCGAGCTCGGCTGGTTCGCCGCCAAGAAGATCGAATACATCTTCGTGTGCGACGCGAATTTCGGCATCCAGAAGCGCGACGTGGAGATCGCCGAGCGGGTCGCCGCGATCCGGCGCGAGAGCGGGTTTCCGCAGGGCTTCTCGGTGCAGAACACCAAGAACGCGACCGAGCGCGCCTACCTCACGCAGAAGATCCTTTCGGACGCGGGCCTCAACAAGGGCGTCGCGCTGTCGATGCAGAGCCTCGACGCGACCACGCTGAAGAATATCAAGCGCGACAACATCTCCCTCGAGACGTATCTCGAGCTCGCGCGCCGGTTCACGCGCGACCGGGTCGAGACCTATTCCGACCTGATCCTGGCGCTGCCCGGGGAAACCTACGACTCGTACGTCGAGGGCATCGACACCCTCATCCGCGCCGGGCAGCACAACCGCATCCAGTTCAACAATCTCTCCATCCTGCCGAACGCCGAGATGGGCGACCCGGAGTACCTGAAGAAGTTCGAGATGGTCACGGTGCGCAACGAGATCATCAACATCCACGGCTCCAAGGAAGAGCTCGACGACGACGTCGCGGAAATGCAGGACATGGTCGTCTCGACCTATTCCATGAACAACGACGACTGGCGCCGCACGCGCGCGATGTCGTGGATGGCCGCGTTCCTGCACTTCGACAAGATCGTGCAGATCCCGTCCATCCTCATCCACGAGCTCACGGGCATCGCCTACCGCGACATCTTCGAGCGCTTCATGGGCGTGGACCGCGCCCAGTATCCCGTGATCGGCGAGATCCGCGACTTCTTCATCGAGGAGGCGCGCGCCATCCAGAACGGCGGCCCCGAGTACGTGTACTCGGACAAATGGCTGCAGATCTACTGGCCCGCCGACGAGTACGTCTTCATCAAGCTCACCGCGGAAGGCCGCTTCGACGCCTTCTACAAGGAAGTGTCGAGCCTGCTCGTCGACCTGGTGAAGGCTTCGGGGCGCATCGTCCCGCTCGACGCCGTGACCGACGCGATCCGGCTGAATCACGCGCTGGTCAGCCAGCCTTTCGTCGCCGAGGACACGAGCATCAGCCTGGGCTACAACATCATCGAATTCTGGCGCGGCATCCGCGAGGGGCAGCCGGTGCCGCTCGCGCAGGGCGCGTATTCAATCGTCGTCGAGCGCAGCAAATCGCACTACTCGGACTTCGATCGCTGGTGCCGCGAGGTGGTGTGGTGGGGCAACAAGAAGGGCGCCTACCTCTACTCCAACCGCAGCTCGGGCAACCCGGTCGCCGACCGACAGCTCGCCGGCCATTACTAGCCGCCGCCCCACAGCCCGCCGAGCGGAATGCGCTACCGGTCGTTAGGGTCCACGGGCCTGAGCGTTTCCGAGATCGGCTTCGGGACCTGGGGGCTCGGCGGAGCCGCGCAAGGCGCGATGGCCTACGGCCCGACCGACGACCGGGATTCGATCCGCGCGCTGCGCGCCGCCTTCGACGCCGGCGTCAATTTCTTCGATACCGCCGATCTCTACGGCTTCGGTCACAGCGAGCGCGTGGTCGGCGAGGCGCTGCGTGAAGTGCGCGACCGCGCGATCATCGCGTCCAAGGGCGGCATGCTCGACGCGAAAGGGGCGCAGGATTTCTCGCCCGCCTACCTGCGCCGGGCGCTCGAGAGCAGCCTCGAGCGCCTAGGGACGGACTACATCGACCTGTACCAGCTGCACGGCCCGCCGGTCGACCTGCTGCTGCGCGATACGCGGATCCTCGAGGAGCTGGAGCGCTTCAGGAGCGAAGGCAAGATTCGCGCTTACGGCCTGTCGGCGCGCTCGCCTGAGGACGCCGTGGTCGCGCTCGAGCGGCTCGGCATCGGCTGCATCCAGGTCAACTTCAACCTGGTCGATCAGCGCGCGCTGGAAACGGGCCTGTTCGATCTTTGCGCCGCCAAAGGCGCGGCTGTCATAGCGAGGACCCCGCTGTGCTTCGGCTTCCTGACCGGCCACTACACGTCGGCCACGCGCTTCGACGAGCACGACCATCGCAACCGCTGGAGCGCGGAGCAAAAGGAGCGCTGGTCGAGCGCGCTGGGGCTTTTCGTCGGAAAAATCTCGCGCCAGCCGGACCAGACGCCGGCGCAGTTCGCCCTGCGCTTCTGCCTTTCCTTTTCCGCCGTCGCGACCGCGATCCCGGGCATGCTCAACGAGGCGCACGTGGCGGACAACACCCGCGCCAGCGACCTGGGCTCGCTGCCACGGGCGGAAAGCGACGAGATCGTATCGGTGTACCGGGACAACTCCTTTTTCGTGGGGGCCTGATTTGGACCTGAAAGGCATCAAAGTCCTGGTCGCCGGCGCGTCCGGCCTCATCGGCAGCCGCCTGCTCGCACGGCTTGTCGCGGAAGGCGCGAAGGTGCGCGCGACCGTCCATCGCAAGCGGCCGGCGGTCCAGGACGAGCGGATCGAGTACGTGCAATGCGATCTGACGCGCCAGGAAGACTGCCGCCGCGCCGTTCAGGGCATGCAGCACGTCCACCTCTGCGCCGCCAGCACTTCGGGCGCTGCGGCCATCGCCTCCACGCCGATGATCCACGTGACGCCCAACGTCCTCATCAACACCATGATGCTCGAGGCGGCCTACGAGGCGGGGGCCGAGAAGTTCATCTGGCTCGGCAGCACCGTGGCCTATCCGGTCTCGAACCAGCCGATGCGCGAAGAGCAGGTCATGGACGGCGAGCCGTTCGACAAGTACTTCTACGCCGGCTGGGCGAAGCGCTTCATGGAAGTGCTCTGCCGGATGTACGGCGAGAAGCTGCCCAAGAAGATGGCCACCATCGTGCTGCGGCCGACCAACGTCTACGGCCCGGACGATGATTTCGAGTTCGCGACTTCCCACGTGATACCGGCGCTCATCCGCAAAGTCGTCGAGCGCTGGAATCCGCTGGAGGTCTGGGGCGACGGCGGCGAGGTCCGCGACGCGATCTATGTCGACGACATGGTGGACGCGATGATCCTCGCCGCGCAGAAGCTTTCCTCTTACGCCGCGATCAACATCGGGCTGGGCAAAGGCCATTCGGTGAAGGAGATCCTCGCCGCGATCCTCGAGATCGACGGCTACCGTGACGCCCAGGTGCGCTTCGATCCGTCGAAGCCGACGATGATTCCGATCCGTCTGATCGACACGCAGAAGGCGCAGGCGCAGCTCGGCTTTCGCGCCCGGGTCGGCCTCATGGAGGGACTCGAGAGGACCATCGATTGGTATCGCAGCAGCAGAAACCTGCCTCGTCCGCGGTAAAGGACCTCGACACGCTGGTCCTGTGCGGCGGGCTAGGCACGCGGTTGCTGCCCGTGGTGCAGGACCGGCCGAAGGGGCTGGCGGTGATTTCCGGGCGCCCGTTCCTGGACATTCTGGTCGACGAGCTGCTGCGGCAGGGCCTGCGCCGGCTCATCCTGTGCGTCGGCCACGGCGCGGACCAGATCGTGGCGCACTTTCGCGGCCGCACCGACGCTGAATTCGTGTTCTCGATCGAGAACCAGCCGCTCGGCACCGGCGGCGCGCTGAGGCATGCGTTGCCGCAGGTTCGCAGCAATCCGGTCGCGGTCGTGAACGGCGATTCTTTCTGCCCCGTGGACTACGGCGCGGTGCTCGCATTCCACCAGGAGCGCGCCAGCCAGGGGACCGTCGTCGTCACCAAGCCCGCGGGTAGACGGGACGTCGGCGCGATCGCGCTCGGCGCGGATGGCCGTCTGTTGTCGTTCGCCGAAAAATCCGACCACCCCGACCCGCGCTCGAAATGGGTCAATGCCGGCATTTACCTCATGCCGCGCGGCCTGATCGAGGCGATCCCCGAAGGCGTCGCCAGTTCCTTGGAGCGGGAGGTCCTGCCGCACGTGATCGCCACGGGCGCTTACTACGGGTTCCGCGCGAGCGGCCAGCTGATCGATATCGGGACGCCCGAGCGGTATGCGGCAGCGCAGGAGCAGTTGCGCACCCCGAGCGGCGCGACGGAGGCGCCGGTCTCGGTCGTCATGCCCTGCTTTCGCTGCGCCCAGACCGTCGAGGCCGCCGTTCGCTCGGCGCACGCGCAGACCCTGCGCCCCCGCGAGCTCATCGCGGTGGACGACGCCAGTGACGACGCGACGCCCGGGGCGCTCGCGCAACTGGAGCGCGAGCTCGGCAGCGACTGGTTGCGGGTGATCCAGCTGCCCCGCAATCAGGGGCCGTCCACGGCGCGCAATGCCGGCTGGGACGCGGCGCGTGGCGACTTCATCGCTTTTCTCGACGCGGACGACACTTGGCATCCCCGCAAGATCGAATATCAGTACCGGTCGATGCGGGCGGACCGGGGAATCGCCCTGTCCGCGCACCGCCACTCCTTTCACGAGCTGCCTCCCGTCGCCGAGACCGTGCCGCGCGCCACCGAAGTACCTGCCGCGGCGCTGCTCTGGCGAAATCGCTTCGTGACGCCGTCGGTGATGCTCAAGCGCGAATTGCCGTTCCGGTTCCGCGAGGGCCAGCGGCACATGGAGGACCATCTGCTTTGGATGCAGATCGCCTTTGCCGGCCATCGCATCGTGATTCTCGAGGTCGCGCTCGCGGCCCTGCACAAGAAATCGTTCGGCGAGGCCGGCTTGAGCTCGCAGCTCCTCGAAATGGAGCGCTCGGAGCTCGCCAACTACCGGGCGCTCGGCCGCGAGAAGCGCATCGGGATCCTCATGCTCGCGGTCCTGCAGTGCTGGTCGGCCGCGAAGTTTCTGCGGCGCCTGCTGGTCGTGGCCGCCCGGCGCCTGCCCGCGCTATCGGGACAGAAGGAATCGTAGAACGCTGGCCAGATGCCAGCGCAGATATCTCGGGTTGCGCCAGCTGGTGCGCCGGGCATCGTGGATCACTTCCGCCCGGGCGTCGTACAGGACCTGCATTCCCAGGCGGCCGAGGCGTCGGCACAGATCCACGTCTTCGTAGTACAGGAAATAGCGCTCGTCGAAACCGCCGGCGGCGCGGAACGCGTCTGCGCGGAACACCATGAACATTCCCGCGATCCAGTCGACCCGGACCGCGCCGCGCGCGCCGGGATAGTCGAGCCGGCGGGTCCGCGCGAATAGCTTGCGCGTCAGGTTCCCCAGGGTGGGAAAGCGCCGCGCGCTGTCTTCGATCTCCCCCGCCGGATTGCGGACCACGGGGCCCGCCAGCGCGACCGTCCTGTCGGCGAAATTCGAAAGCAGCGGAGAAAAAGGATCCGACGGCAGGCGTACGTCCGGATTGACGGCGCAGAAAAACGGCGTGCGGCAATGCTTGAACGCGGCGTTGTGGTTCGCGCCGAAGCCTTTGACCCGGCTGTTCGATATCCGCTGCACGGGATAGGAAAGCGCGCTTGCGGCGAGCGGCGTCGGGTCGGGGATGTTCTCCGTCAGGACGAGGGCGGCACGCCCCGCGCAGTAGCGCTGGATATCCTCGAGGAGCTGGTTGACGAGGGCGTTTTGTCCGTGGCTGACCACGGACAGGGTGATATCGCGCTGCGCCACAGCTAGCCGCGCTTGTAGCGGTCGTCGAAGCGCACGATATCGTCCTCGCCGAGGTACGACCCGGACTGGACCTCGATCAGGTAGAGCGGCACCTTGCCGGGATTCTCCAGCCGGTGCTTCACGCCCAGCGGGATGTAGGTGGACTCGTTCTCGGAGATCATGATGACGTTGTCGCCGCGCGTGACCTTCGCGGTTCCGGACACCACCACCCAATGCTCCGCGCGGTGATGGTGCATCTGGAGCGAGAGTGCCTGGCCGGGCTTCACCATCAGCCGCTTCACCTGGAAGCGCGAGCCCGCGTCGATGGACTCGTAGTAACCCCACGGCCGGTAGACGCGGCTGTGGGAAACGTGCTCGGTGCGCTTGCCGCGGTCGAGCTCCTCGACGATTTCCTTCACTTCCTCCGAGCGCGAGCGCTCGCTCACGAGGATGGCGTCGTCGGTTTCGACGACCAGCAAGTCCTTGACGCCCAGGAGGTAGACCAGACGGCTGTCGGCGCGCACGTAGGACCCGGTCACTTCGCGCAGGTGCGCATCGCCACGGATGACATTGCCGGCAGCGTCCTTTTCCGCGATGTCCCAAAGCGCCGACCACGAGCCGACGTCGCTCCAGCCCATGTCGGCGGGCACCACCGCGCCGTCGGCGGTCTTCTCCATGACGGCGTAGTCGATCGACTCGGACGGGCAGCGCTCGAAGGCCTTCGCCTCCAGCCGCAGGAAGTCGAGATCGTGCGCCGCGCCGGAGAGCGCCGCCTCGGCTGCTTCGAGGATGTCCGGCCGATGCTTTTTCAGCTCTTTCAGAAAGCGCTTCGCGGAGAACGCGAACATGCCGCTGTTCCAGAGGAAGCGGCCGGAGGCGAGGTATTCCTGGGCCTTGTCGATCTTCGGCTTCTCGATAAATCGCGCAACGCGCATCGCGCCGGGGGCCTCGGGCAGCGGCGCGCCCGGCTCGATGTAGCCGTAGGCGGTGGCGGCGTAGGTGGGCCGGATACCGAAGGTGAGGAGAAAGCCCTGGCGCGCCGCCTGGATGGCGGAGGCGGCAGCCTGGCCGAACGCGGCGACGTCGCGAATCGCGCTGTCGGACGGAACGACGAGCAGCATGCCGTCCGGATCCTCCTTGGCCACGTGCAGCGCCGACACCGCCACCGCGGGCGCGGTGTTCCGGCCCATGGGCTCGAGGATCTGGACCGCAGGGCGGATCTCGAGCGCGTTGAGCTGCTCGGCGACGAGGAAGCGATGCTCGTTGTTGCTTACCACGACGGGCGCTTCGCAATCCGGCAGCGAGGCCAGCCGGAGCACCGTGTCCTGCAGCATCGAGCGCTCGCTCACCAGCGGAAGAAACTGCTTCGGCAGCAGCCTGCGCGACATAGGCCACAGGCGGCTGCCGCTGCCGCCGCACAGAATGACCGGATGGAGTCTTCCCCTCATCTTCCTCTCACGCCGGCATTCTAGTCCGCAGATCGTCGAGCAGCCGCCGCGTGCGTTCCAGGAGCGCCGGGTATGAAAAGCGCGCCAGATGGTCGCCGGCGAGTCGGGGGTCGGGCCGGGAGTTTTTTTCGAGGATTGTTTTTATGAGAAGCTCAAACGCAGCGCCCCCGTCCTCGCGCGGGTCGCGGTAGAGGTAGCCTGTCTGTCCGTCGAGCACTGTCTCCGTGAAGGGCGGCGCCCTGGGCGCGAGCACCGGGGTGCCGCACATCTGCGCTTCCAGCACGTTGAGGCCGAGCGCTTCCTTCTCCGGCAGCCCCGTGAGCAGATAGTCGATGCGCGGAAATACCGCGGCGACGTTTTCCTGATAGCCCCAGAAGCGTACGCGGTCCGCGAGCGGCACGAGCTCCTTCTTCAGGTCGCGCACCTGGGCGAATCCGCCCGCGCCGAAGATCTCGACATTCACCGCGTGGCGCGCGAGGATCGGCGCGAGGCTGGAGAAAAGCAGCGGGAATTGCTTGATCGGCACGATGAGCGAGACGATGCCGAGCGTGAGCCCCGGCCGCTTCGCGTACTGGGGTTCCTTCGACAGGCCGAAGAGCGGCTGCAGGCTGCCGAGCAGGCGGTCGCGCGCCTTGCGGCGATCCCACATATACGGCGATTTCGCGAGCACCGGCGCCGCCGGATCGCCGCGCGCCACGTCGGCCATGCCGTACATCGGCTCGGGATAGAGCCGCTCGACGCCGGCGCGGCGCAGCAGATCGATGCAGTAGTTGGAGACGGTCAGCACCAGCGCGCAGTGGCTGAGCCATCCCGGCTCGCGCTGGTGCATCGGCAGGTGGGCGAAGCCCGCCAGGAAATGGTTCTTCGACAAGTCTTTCGCCGTTTTCTCGGAAAGCTTGGTATGGACGAGGACGCATGCGCCGCGCGCCGGCAGGCGCGCGGGAAGCTCGCTTTCGTCTTCGACGGTCACGCGCTGGACCGGCAGATCATCCCAGAACCGGTTCTCCGGATGGACGTACAGCGTGACCTGTGCACCAGCCTCGAGAAGGGCCCGCGTCAGCGAGCGCGTGTACATCTCGCCGCCGCCGACGATGTTCTGCAGGTTGACGTTGTGGACGTGCAAGGCGGACGAGCCGGAAATCAGCGCGCGCTGCCGGGCCTGGGATCGTCGTGCATCTCGGACCGGGGATACAGCTTGAAGTAAATCTCGCCGCGCTGCGCCTCGGCGAGCAGCCGGTCGATGATCTCGGCGGCGGCGGGCAGCTTCATTTCTTCGCGTAGTAGCTCTTGAACCAGGCGGCGAAGCGGCCCAGCCCGACCTCGAGCGGCGTCGAGGGCGCGAAGCCCACCGCGCGCTGCAGCGCGCTCGTGTCGGCGTGGGTCGCCTGCACGTCGCCGGGCTGCATCGGCTTCAATTCGAGCTTCGCCTTCTTTCCGAGCACCCGCTCGAGCACGCCGATATAGTCGAGCAAGGCCACCGGCTGGTGGTTGCCGATGTTGTACACCGCGTAAGGGGCCTGTCCCTCCCTGGCCTCGATTCCGGCGTCGAGCACTCGCAGCGTGCCTTCGACGATATCGTCCACGTAAGTGAAATCGCGCTGCATCTTGCCGCGGTTGAACACCGGGATCGGCTCGCCGTCCAGGATGGCGCGCGCGAAGAGCATGGGCGACATGTCCGGGCGGCCCCACGGACCGTAGACGGTGAAGTAGCGCAACCCGGTCGCGGGAATCCCGTACAGGTGGCTGTAGACGTGCGCCATCAGCTCGTTCGACTTCTTGGTCGCCGCGTACAGGCTCACGGGATGATCGACGTTCTGCGTCTCGGCCCAGGGCAGCCCGGCGTTGGTGCCGTAGATGCTCGAGCTGGAGGCGTAGACGAGGTGCCGCGGCGGCGCCGCGCGGCAGCATTCGAGCAGGTTCGCGAAGCCGACCACGTTCGAGCGCACGTACGCGGCGGGGTTCTCCAGCGAATAGCGCACCCCGGCCTGGGCCGCGAGGTGCAGCACGAGGTCCGGTCTTGCCTTCCGGTAGGCCTTCTGCAGCGCCGAGGCGTTCGCGATGTCGAGCTTCTCGAAGGCGAAGCCTTTCCCGCGCAATTGCTTCAGGCGGTCCTTCTTCAGCTTCACCGAGTAGTACGACGATAGATTGTCGACGCCGAGCACCTTGTCGCCGCGCGCGAGCAGGCGCTGCGCGCAGTGCATGCCGATGAAGCCGGCGACGCCGGTCACGAGAACTTTCATGCGGGTGCCCTATCGGCCTCTCATTTTCCGCTATTCGCGCGGTGCAGCTCGATCAGCTTGGCGTACTTGAGGTAGCTGTTCATGCAGCCGATCGAGATGTGCGCGAGCCCCGCGACGCCGTCGAGAAAGCCCAGGCGCAGGACGTAGAACTTGAGGAAGCGCACGAGCGGCGAGAACAGCATGTGCAGCAGGTTCGCGCTGCGGCCGAGCTCGAACGCCTGGCGCGCCGCGAGCGTGGTGTAGCGGTTCTGGCGCTCGAGGTACGCCGCGAGATCGTCCGAGGAGTCGTGCATCAGGTCGCCGCGCAGCGTGCCCGGCGTCACCGCGTAGAGCACCTTCTCGTGGACGAGGTCGTCGCTCCAGCGCGCGTTCAGGCGGTTGAAGAGCCGCGGGCTCCAGTCGGGATAGCCCTCGCCGTGCGAGAGCCAGCGGCCCATGAAGCGGTTGCGCCGCGGCATGCGGTACACCGGCGACACCGGCGCCGCGAGCGCCGCCTGGATGCTCGCCGCGAGCTCCGGCGACACGCGCTCGTCCGCGTCGATGCAAAGCACCCAGTCGTGCGCCGCCTGCTCGACGGCGAACTGCTTCTGCCGGCCGTAGCCGAGCCATTCCTTCTGCACCACGCGGGCGCCGCGGCGCCGGGCGATCTCGATCGTGCCGTCGCTGCTCGCCGAGTCGACGATCACGATCTCGTCGGCGAAGGCGAGACTCTCGAAGCAGGCGTCGATGACGGTGGCGGCGTTGCGGGTGATGAGAACGGCCGAGAGCGGGGCTCGGGGGGCGGCGGTCGGCGCGGCGATCAATTGTTATCCCGTAGAATCGGCGGAGCCTATTCTATCCAATGCGAAGAATCCTCTTTGTAAAGACCTCTTCGCTCGGGGACGTCGTGCACCACTGCCCTGCGGTCAGCGACGCCGCCCGCAAGCTGCCGGCGGCCGAGATCGACTGGGTGGTCGAGGCGCCCTTCGCCGGGGTCGCCGGGATGCACCGCGCGGTGCGCCGCGTGATCCCGGTGGCGCTGCGGCGCTGGCGGCGCGCCCCCTGGAGTCCCGCCGTATGGAGAGAGATCGCCGAGTTCAGGCGATCGGTCTCCCGGGAGCGCTACGACGCGGTGGTCGATTCGCAGGGCCTCCTGAAAAGCGCGCTCGTCGCGTCGTTCGCGCCGGGCCCGAGGCACGGGCTGGATCGAGCGAGTGCCCGCGAGGCGCTGGCCGCGAGCTTCTACAATGTCACGCACGCGGTGCCTAAGGCGCTGCACGCCGTCGAACGGAACCGCCTGCTTACGGCGAGCGCCCTGGGTTATACGCTCGATGGGCCGCTCGACTACGGCTTGGGAATCAGGAATACATCCTCTCAAGACTCTTCCTCGAAGGACGAGGATGCTCCCTATGCGGTGTTCCTTACCATGACCAGCCGCGACGACAAGCTCTGGCCCGATGAGCGCTGGATCGAGGTCGGTCGAAATCTGGGCATGCGCATCGTGCTGCCCTGGGGAAGCGCGGCCGAGAAGGCGCGGGTGGAGAGGATCGGCGCGGAGATAGGCGACGCAACGGTCCCCTCCCGGATGTCGCTCGCAGAGCTTTCGGATCTCTTTCAAAAAGCCAATCTCGCTGTGGGCCTCGATACCGGCCTCACCCATCTTGCCGCGGCGTTCGGCGCGCGGACTGTCGGAATCTACTGCGGCTCCGACCCCGCGCTGACCGGTCTGTATGGCGCTTCGAAAGCTGTAAACGTGGGTGGCATCGGGCGCCCGCCGGCGGCCGCCGATGTCCTGAAAGCGCTCGCTTGAGGGGCCTTGCTTGAGAAACCTTGCTTGAGAAACCTTGCTTGAGAAACCTTGCTTGAGAAACCTATATACGCTGGCGATCAGGGTCGCGCTGCCATTCATCTTGCTGCGCCTGTGGTGGCGCGGCCGGCGCGAACCTGGCTATCACGTGAAGGTTGCCGAGCGATTCGGCAAGTACGAACCGGGGAGCGAAAAGGCGCAGGCAGGGGCGGGCATCGTCTGGATCCACGCGGTGTCGGTGGGCGAGGCGCGCGCCGCCGCGCCGCTCGTGCATGCGCTCAGGCAGGCGCTGCCCGAGCACCGGCTCCTGATCACCTGCATGACTGCCGCCGGACGTGCGACGCTCGAGCAAATCTACGGCGAGGTGGCGAGCATTGTCTGGCTGCCGTACGACTACCCGGGCGCGGTACATGGGTTTCTCGGGCATTTCAAGCCGCGGCTGGGCGTGCTGATGGAAACCGAGATATGGCCGAATCTGCTCGCGGCCTGCGCCGAGCAAAACGTACCGGTGCTCCTCGCGAACGCGCGCATGTCCGAGAAATCCGCGCGCCGCTACGCGCGCTGGGCCGGGCTCACGTCGCCCGCGCTGCGCGGCCTCGCCGCGGTCTGTGCGCAGAGCGAGGACGACGCGAAGCGGCTGCGCGAGCTCGGCGCGCCGCCGGCCGAGGTCACCGGCAACCTCAAGTTCGACGTGCTGCCGGCGCCGTCGCAGGTCGCTGCCGGCCGCGCGTGGCGCGAGCAGCTCGCGCGGCCGGTGCTGCTTTTCGCGAGCACGCGCGAAGGCGAGGAGAAGATGCTGCTCGACGCGGTTTCGCAGGCGGGCCGAAGCTCACCGGAAAGCTCGCCGGCGAACCTGCTGGTGATCGTCGTGCCTCGCCATCCGCAGCGCTTCGACGACGTCGCGCGATGGGCCGATGCGCGCCGCAGCCGGGGCGAAATTCCGGAGGGCCGGCACAAAATCTATCTCGGCGACACCATGGGCGAGATGGCGTTCTACTTCGCCGCCGCCGACGTGGCGGTGATCGGCGGCTCGTTCGTGCCGCTCGGCGGCCAGAACCTGATCGAGGCGCTCGCTGTGGGCACGCCGGTCGTTGCAGGCCCGAGCATGTTCAATTTCGCCGAAGCGACGCGGGTTGCCGTGAAGGCTGGCGCGGCTATTCAAGCGCCGGATGCCGTCTCCGCGATTCGTCTTGCACTGTCCTTGCTTCTGGACACTGACAAGCGCCGGCGGATGTCCGCGGCGGGCCGGGCGCTCTGCGAAGCGCATCGTGGCGCAACCGAGCGCCACTTGCGGGCTTGCCTCAGGCTTCTTACGGCGCGAGCGCGCGGTTGACTTCTTCCAGGTCCTGCTCGATCAGGCTGCCGGCGGCGGCTTTGAGCTTGAGCAGGTTGGTGATGATGTTGTAGCGCGCGACCGAAAGGTCGCGCTCGGTGGAGTAGAGCTGTTGCTGGGCGTTCAGCACATCGATGTTGATGCGCACGCCGACCTCGTAGCCGAGCTTGTTCGAGTCGAGCGCGCTCTGCGACGAGATGCGCGCCTGCTCGAGCGCGCCCACCTGCGCAATACCGTTGATCACGGCGAGATACGACTGGCGGGTGGTGAGCGCCGCGTTGCGGCGCGCGTTGTCGAGGTCGTCGCGTGATTTCAGGCTGAGCGCCGCGGCTTCGCGGTCCCGCGAGAAAAGCGCGCCGCCCTGGAAAAGCGGCATCGAGAGCTGAAAGCCGATAGTGTTGATCCTCAGGTCGTTGCCGACCGCGGAGGTGACGGTGCCGGTCTGGTTGGCGTACTGGTGGCTCGCGATGAAGTCGACCGTCGGCAAATGGGCGGCATAGTTGCGCTTCAGCTCCAGGGCGGCGATCTCCCTCAGCGCGTCGGCCGCCTGCACCGGAAAGCCCTGCTTTTCCGCGAGATCCACCCAGCTCTGCATGTCGTTCGGATTGGGTTGCGCGAGCTTCACGTCGGCACGCAGCGGCTTGAACTCAGCGTATTCCTTGCCGGTGATCTGCCGTAGCGCACTGCGCCTGTTCTCCAGATCGTTCAGCGCCGCGATCTCCTGCGCCGAAGAAAGGTCGAAGCGCGCCTGCGCTTCGTGCGTATCCGTGATCGTCGCGGTGCCGACTTCGAAGTTGCGCTTCGCCTGCGCGAGCTGCTCGGAGATCGCCGCCTTCTGCGCACGCACGAGGCCGAGCGAGTCCTGCGCCGCCAGCACGTCGAAATAGGCCTGCGCGACGCGCAGGATCAGGTCCTGCGCGGCTTGCCCGAAGGTCGCTTCGGCCTGCTTCACCTGGTACTCGCTCTGCGCATATTGGGCCACGTTCTGGAGCCGCAGCACCGGCTGCGAGAAGGTCAGCGTGTAGCCGCGCGCGTAGGCGTAACGCTCGGTGTTCACGAAGGGGGCGAGGGACGCGTCGTGCGCTGCGGAGTCGATCTGCTGGCGGGTGGCGTTCGCGGTCAACGTGACGTTGGGCAGGAGGAGCGCGCGGCCCTGCGGGAATTTCTCGCGCCCCGCCACCAGGCTGTTGCGCGCCGCCGAGAACACGGCGTCGTAGCGCTGCGCTTCGCGATAGACCTGGAGCAAGTCCTCCGCCGCCGCCGGCGCAGCGAGCAGCACGGCCAGCGTGACGAGCGCGGCGGCTCTGATTTTCGTCATGCGGGTCAGTAGACGGGAACGGACGGGTCGACGCTCTTCGACCATGCATCCATGCCGCCCGAAAGATTGTGCACTTTGGAGAACCCGTTCTTCTCCAGGAACATCGCCACCTGCATGCTGCGCCCGCCGTGGTGGCAGATCGCGACCACTTCCTGCTGCTGGTCGAGCTCGCCGAGGCGCTCCGCGACCTCGCCCAGCGGCACGAGCTTGGAGCCCTCGATGCGCGCGGTCTGGTGCTCCCAGGGCTCGCGCACGTCGAGCAGCAGCGGCTTGGCGCGGCTCGCGTCCGCGAGCCAGGCCGCCAACGCCGTCGGCGTGATCTGTTTCATGGACTGTTTCTCTAGAATTTGAAGCGCGGCGGATGCTCGGCGCCGGCGAGCGGCGCGATCACCGTTTCAAAGAGGTCGACGCTGCCGTAGGCGCCCGGCACCGTGCAGGTGACGAGACGGGCGGTCATGGCGGGGGCTTCGCCCACCACCGCGAACAGCCTGCCTCCGGGCGCGAGCTGCTCGAGGAACGCGGCCGGCAGCAGCGGCGTGGAGCCAGTGAGGACGATCGCGTCGTAGGGCGCCTGGCTCGGCCAGCCGTGCGCCGCGTCGCCGATCTGCAATGTCACGTTGTCCAGGCCCTGCCGCGCCAGGTTCTTGCCGCCGAGCTCGGCGAGCCGGGGCTTGATCTCGACGGTGTGAACATGCCCGGCACGGTGCGAAAGCAGCGCGGTCAGGTAGCCGCTGCCGGTGCCGATTTCCAGCACGCTGTCGGTTTTCTTGAGCGCGAGCTCCTGGATGACGCGCGCCTCCATCTTCGGCTGCCACATGCGCTCGCCGGCCGTGCCCGCTTCGAGCGGGATTTCCAGGTCGGAGAAAGCGAGCGCCCTGTATTGCGGCGGCACGAATTCCTCCCGCGGCACGAGGTAGAGCAGATCCAGCACATCCTGGTCGAGCACCTCCCAGGGGCGGATCTGCTGCTCGACCATGTTGATGCGCGCTTGCTCCAGGTTCATAGCGAGCGGATTATAATCGGAGCCTTAGCGTTAGGGGTCCCATGCGGGGTCGTATGGGTGAGACAGTCCCTCAGAACCTGATGCGGGTCATTCCGCCGTAGGAAAACGCCGATGAACGCCAATCCGAAATTTCTTGCCGCCACCGCCCATGTAGACGACGCAGCGATCAAGCCGCTGCCCAACTCGCGCAAGGTCTATGTCGGCGACCTGAGGGTTCCGATGCGCGAAATCAGCCAGTCGGACACCCCGAGCATGTTCGGCGGCGAGAAGAACCCGCCCGTCTACGTCTACGACTGCTCCGGGCCCTACACCGACCCGGCCGCGAGGATCGACATCCGCTCGGGTCTGCCCGCTTTGCGCGAGCCGTGGATCGTCGGGCGCAACGATACCGAGCTTTTGACGGGTCCTTCTTCTTCGTTCGGGAAGGAGCGCCTCGCCGACGCGAAGCTGGCGGAGCTTCGCTTCAATCTCAAAAGAAGTCCCAGGAGAGGCAAGAGCAACGTCACGCAGATGCACTACGCCCGCAGAGGCATCGTCACGCCGGAGATGGAGTTCATCGCGGTGCGCGAGAACCTGCAGCGCGCGCAATACGTCGAGAGCCTCAAGGCGGGCGGCAAGACCGGCCAGAAGATGCTCGAGCTGATGCTGAAGCAGCACCCGGGGGAGAGCTTCGGCGCGGCGATTCCGGAAACCATCACGCCTGAGTTCGTGAGAAGCGAGGTCGCCCGCGGCCGCGCCATCATTCCGGCCAACATCAACCATCCGGAGAGCGAGCCGATGATCATCGGCCGCAACTTCCTGGTGAAGATCAACGCCAACATCGGCAACTCGGCGGTTTCCTCGGGCATCGGCGAGGAAGTGGAGAAGATGACCTGGTCGATCCGCTGGGGCGGCGACACGGTGATGGATCTCTCCACCGGAAGACACATCCACGAGACGCGCGAGTGGATCATCCGCAATTCGCCGGTGCCGATCGGCACGGTGCCGATCTACCAGGCGCTGGAGAAAGTCGACGGCAAGGCGGAAGAGCTCACCTGGGAGATCTACCGCGACACGCTGATCGAGCAGGCCGAGCAGGGCGTGGACTACTTCACCATCCATGCGGGCGTGCTGCTGCGCTACGTGCCGATGACGGCGTCGCGCATGACCGGCATCGTCTCGCGCGGCGGCTCGATCATGGCGAAGTGGTGCCTCGCGCACCACGAGGAAAGCTTCCTCTATACGCACTTCGAGGACATCTGCGAGATCATGAAGGCGTACGACGTGAGCTTCTCCCTCGGCGACGGCCTGCGGCCGGGCTCCGGCTACGACGCCAATGACGAGGCGCAGCTTTCTGAACTAAGGACTCTGGGTGAATTGACGACCATTGCCTGGAAGCACGACGTTCAAGTGATGATCGAAGGCCCCGGCCACGTTCCCATGCAGCTCATCAAGGAGAACATGGACATCCAGCTGAAGGAGTGCCACGAGGCGCCCTTCTATACGCTGGGGCCCCTGACCACCGACATCGCTCCCGGCTACGACCACATCACCAGCGCCATCGGCGCCGCGCAGATCGGCTGGTACGGCACCGCGATGCTCTGCTACGTGACGCCCAAGGAGCACCTGGGGCTGCCCAACAAGAAGGACGTGAAGGACGGCATCATGGCGTACAAGATCGCCGCGCACGCCGCCGACCTCGCGAAGGGCCACCCCGGCGCGCAGATCCGCGACAACGCGGTCTCCAAGGCGCGCTTCGAGTTCCGCTGGGAGGACCAGTTCAACCTCGGCCTCGACCCGGACACCGCGAAGGACTTCCACGACGAGACGCTGCCCAAAGACAGCATGAAGGTCGCGCACTTCTGCTCGATGTGCGGGCCGCACTTCTGCTCGATGAAGATCACGCAGGACGTGCGCGACTACGTCGAGAAGGGCATGCACGAGAAATCGGTGGAGTTCGTGAAGAAGGGCGCCGAGATCTATCAGAAGTCCTGACGCTGAAAAATAGGGACAGCCCCCATTTTCCCGATACGCGCCTAGCTCTCAGGAAAATGGGGTCTGTCCCTATTGTCGCATCGCTAGCCACGATCTTCGCGGTCGTGGTCGTCGGCTTTCCGCTCCTGATGTACGTCATCCAGGACCGGCTGCTCTTCTTTCCGCAACCGCTCGCGGAATCGCGCCGGGACGAGATCAGGAAGCGCTATCCCGCGGTTGGCGAAATAGTGCTCAGAGGGGAAAACCAGAAGCTGCATGCGTGGTACGTAAAGGCCGCGCCGGGCAAGCCGCTGGTGATCTACTTCGGCGGCAACGCCGAGGAAGTGTCATGGATGCTGGAAGACGCCGTGACGCGCGCACCGGGCGTGGGCTGGCTGCTCGTCAGCTATCGCGGCTACGGCGCGAGCACGGGCGCGCCCTCCGAAGACTCCATTTCGGCCGACGCGCTGAAGTGGCACGATCATGCAGTAAAGACTCTGGGGGCGAAGCAAGTCATCGCCTTCGGCCGCAGCCTGGGGAGCGGCGCCGCGGTATTTCTTGCGTCTGAAAGAAAGCTGGCGTCGGTGATACTGGTGACGCCGTTCGACAGCCTGGTGAAGGTCGCCGAGCATCACTACCCGTTTGTGCCGGTGAACGTGCTGCTGCGCCATCGCTTCGACTCGGTGGAGCGGGCGCCGAAGATCGCGGCGCCGCTGCTGTGCATTGCCGCCGGGCAGGACAACGTGATCCCTGTCGTTCATGCAAGACGTCTTTACGACGCCTGGGGCGGGCCGAAGCGGTGGATCTTAATAGAGGAAGCCGGGCACAATAGTACGGACGGCGTACCGCTGTTCTGGCAGAGCATTACGGCGTTTCTGGAAAAATCCGCTTAAGAAATAAAAGAAGCACCTTTTTCAGAAGACTTTCTTTCAGAAGAATCCCCCATGGACCTCGCGATCCTCATCAAAGCGCTCATCCTCGGCATCGTCGAGGGCGTCACCGAATTCCTGCCGATCTCGAGCACCGGCCATCTCATCCTCGCGGGCGACCTGCTGAACGCGAACGACGAGCGCTGGAACGTGTTCAACATCGTCATCCAGACCGGCGCGATGCTCGCCATCGTCTGGGAGTACCGCGCGCGGTTCTTCAGGATCGATATCGCGCTCTATCGAAACCTGTTCGTCGCGTTCCTTCCCGCGGCGGTGATCGGCCTGCTGTTCTCAAAGTACATAAAGGCGTACCTGTTTCATGCGGTGCCGGTTGCACTGGCCTTCATCGTCGGCGGAGTAGTGATTCTCCTCGTCGAAAAGAATCCGCGGACAGAGCAGCGGGTCGAGAGCACGCAAGCGATGACCTGGCTCGACGCGCTGAAGGTCGGGTTCGCGCAATGCTTCGCGCTCATCCCGGGGACCTCACGCTCGGGCGCGACCATCATCGGCGGGATGCTGTTCGGCCTGTCGCGCAAGGCGGCGACCGAGTTCTCGTTTTTTCTCGCGGTGCCGACCCTTGTCGCCGCGGGCGGCTACGATCTGCTGAAGCACCGCGCGCTTTTCTCGGCGAGCGACCTGCCGATGTTCGGCGTGGGATCGGTGGCTGCGTTCATCACCGCGTTCATAGTGGTGCGCTGGCTGATCCGCTACGTCGCGACGCACGACTTCAAGCCGTTCGCCTGGTATCGCATCGCCTTCGGTCTCGTGGTGCTGCTGACCGCGTACTTCGGCTGGGTCGACTGGAAGGCGTGAAAATCAGGGACAGACCACGTTCGTAGCTACGCGCAGGGAAAACGTGGTCTGTCCCTGATTTTCGCTGTGCTAGCTCTGGGTCCACGGCAGGCCGGCCTTGCGCCAGCCGCCGACGGTGTTGCGGTGCTGCTGCGGGTCCTTGTCGCCTTCGAATCCCTCGAGGATGTTGTAGGTTTCCCTCCAGCCGGCGCGCATCGCGGCCTCGGCGGCGGCGTGTGAGCGCGCGCCCGAGCGGCAGAGGAACATGAGCGGCTCGTCCTTGCCGGCGGCGGCGGCGAGCTCGCCGATGAATTCGGGATTGGGCTTGCTGCCGGGATAGGTCTGCCATTCCACCGTCAGGCTGCCCGGGATGCGGCCCACGTAGAGAAGCTCGGGCGTGGTCCGTACGTCGACGAGCTTGGCGCCGGCTTGCATGAGCTCGTGGGCCTCGGCGGGCAGCAGGGCGCCGGCATAGGGAAGGCCGAGCTTTTTGGCCCGCTCGGCGGCTGCCTTCTTGATGGCTTTGAGGTCGCTCATGGCCGGGAATTATAGGGATGGACCGCGCGTTTGATCTTACCGCACCTGCGGAGTGCGAAAAAGGCGCGCGCGCCCCTATACAGTGCATTCGCCTTGGGTAGAATGCCCGAAATCTTGCGCACGAACGGGAAGCACGCCGTCGCCGAATTGGCACGGAATCTGCTCCCTGCCGATATCTACCACCTACTAAATCAACTCGTTCAGGGGAAAAGCATATGGCGATGACCGCCGATGACGTCTTGAAGCTCGTCAAGGACAAGGAGGTCAAGTTCGTCGACTTCCGGTTTACCGATACCCGCGGCAAGGAGCAACACGTGACGGTGCCGGTAAGGCACTTCAACAAAGAGAAGTTCGAGCTCGGACACGCCTTCGACGGATCGTCGATCGCCGGCTGGAAGGGGATCCAGGCCTCCGACATGCTGCTGATGCCGGACCCGGTCACCGCGCGCATGGACCCGTTCACCGACGAGCCGGTGCTCAACTTGAATTGCGATGTATACGAGCCGATGGACGGCAAGCCGTACAACCGCGACCCGCGAGGCATCGCGAAGCGCGCCGAGGCGTACCTGAAGTCGACCGGCCTGGGCGATGTCGCCTACTTCGGGCCCGAGCCCGAGTTCTTCATCTTCGACGGCGTCACCTGGAACGTCGACATGTCGGGCTGCTTCGTCAAGATCAAGTCGGAAGAAGCGCCCTGGTCCACGGGAATCGACTACGAATCCGGCAACATGGCGCACCGCGCGCCGGTGAAGGGCGGCTACTTCCCGGTTCCGCCCGCGGACACGCAGTGGGACATCCGCAACGCGATGTGCCTCGCGCTCGAGCAGCAGGGCGTCGAGGTCGAGGTGCACCACCACGAGGTGGCCGCGGCCGGCCAGAACGAGATCGGCACGCGCTTCGCGCCGCTCGTGCAGCGCGCCGACTGGATGCAGATCCTCAAGTACACGGTGTGGAATGTCGCGGCGTCGTACGGCAAGACCGCGACCTTCATGCCGAAGCCCATCGTCGGCGACAACGGCTCCGGGATGCACGTGCACCAGTCGGTGTGGAAGGGCGGCAAGAACCTGTTCGCGGGCAACGGCTACGCCGGCCTGTCGGACTTCGCGCTGCACTACATCGGCGGCATTCTCAAGCACGCGAAAGCGCTGAACGCGATCACCAACCCGGGCACGAACTCGTACAAGCGCCTGGTGCCGGGCTTCGAGGCGCCGATCAACCTCGCGTACTCGGCGCGCAACCGCTCGGCTTCCTGCCGCATCCCGTATGTATCGAGCCCGAACGCGCGCCGCGTGGAAGTGCGCTTCCCCGATCCGACCGCCAATTCCTATCTCGCTTTCTCGGCGATGATGATGGCGGGGCTCGACGGCGTGCAGAACAAGATCCATCCCGGCGATCCGATCGACAAGGACCTGTACCACCTGCCGCCCGAGGAAGCCGCGAAAGTCCCGCACGTGTGCGCCTCGCTGGAAGAAGCGCTCGCCAACCTGCGCGATGATCACGCTTTCCTCACCAAAGGCGGCGTGTTCGACGACGATTTCCTCGAGTCTTACATCGCGCTCAAGGAAGACGAGCTCACGCGCTTCCGCATGACGACCCACCCGGTCGAGTTCGACATGTATTACGCTTCTTAAGAATCAATAATTTGCAGGATTGGAAAAAGGGGCGCAGGCAACGCCCCTTTTTCTTTTGGGCTAGACTCCTAGCTGCATGTGCAAGCTTAGGGTATTGATTTCTTTGGTTTTAGGCGCTGCCTTGGCGGTGCTCAGCGCGCCTGCGACGGCGCAGGTCACGGAAATCTACAAGTGCCTCGATCCCACCGGCCGGCCGCTCTATACGAGCGACAAGAAGGACACCGAGGGCAAGAAGTGCGAGCTCGTCTCACGCGAGATCAATGTCGTGCCGGCGCAAAGGATCCCCGTGCCGAGGACGACGCCGAAGGAAAGCGCGCGGCGCGACGGCTTTCCCAAGGAATCCCCGGCCGCGCAAGCCTCGGCGAAGGAGCGCCAGCGCGAGATCCTGGAGAAGGAGCTCGCCGCTGAGCAGGAGCTCCTCGCCAAGGCGAAGCAGGAGCTCGCCGATCAGGAGGCGGTCCGCAACGGCGACGAGCGTAATTTCGCGCGGGTGCAGGAGCGGCTGCAGCCGTACAAGGACACCGTCGATCTACACGAGAAGAACGTCGAAGCGCTGAAGCGCGAGCTCGGTAGTTCGGTCCGCTAGTGGCCCGCTGAACCGCTAGGTGTCTCCTTTTTCAGGCCTGGACCTCCTCGCTACGGCCGTCGTGGCGCTCGACGACGACCTGGTCGTGCGTTATGCGAATCCCGCCGCCGAGAACCTGTTCGCCACCGGCGCGAAGAGCCTGATCGGGCATCCGTTCCTCGCGCTGTTCTCGGAGCGCGCCGAGCTTGAGAGCGCGCTGGACGAGGCGCGCGTCACGCATTGGGACTATTCCGCCCAGAACGTAACCTACGCGCGCGCGGGCCGCGAGCCGCTGCCGCTTTCGTGCATGGTGACCCGCATCGACTCCGAAGGGCCCGCCTTCGCCAATACCGTGCTGCTTGCCGAGCTGCGGCCCATCGAGCAGCAGCTGCGCCAGGCGCGCGAGGAGCGCCTCGTGTCCGAGCAGCAATCGAACCGCGAGCTCATCCGCAATCTCGCGCACGAGATCAAGAATCCGCTCGGCGGCCTGCGCGGCTCGGCCCAGCTGCTCGAGCGCGAGCTGGATCAGCTCCGGCTACCCGGAGCTCGTGGCGGGGAGCTTCGCGAATACACCCAGGTAATAATCAAAGAGGCGGACCGGCTGCAAGAGCTGATGGACCGGATGCTGACTCCGCACCGCGCGCCCAAGATCGAGTCGGTCGGCATCCACGAGGTGCTGGAGCGGGTGCGCGCCCTGGTAAAGGGCGAGTTTTCCCTCGAAATCCGCCGTGACTACGACCCCAGCCTGCCGGACTTCCTGGGCGATCGCGAGCAGCTCATCCAGGCGGTGCTCAACATCGCCCGCAACGCCGCCCAGGCGGGCGCCAAAAACATCACCTTTCTCACGCGCGCGGTGCGCCAGATCACCATCATGAAGCACCGCTGCAAGCTGGCACTAGAATTGCAAGTAGTCGACGATGGCCCGGGCGTGCCGGAAGAGATCCAGGACCGGATCTTCAATCCGCTCGTATCCGGGAGGGAAGGCGGCAGCGGCTTGGGGCTCTCGCTCGCGCAGACGTTCGTGCAGTATCACCACGGCGTCGTCGAGTTCGAATCCCGTCCGGGCCGCACACAATTCAGGATCCTACTGCCGCTGACATGATGAAACCGGTCTGGATCGTCGACGATGATCGCTCCATTCGCTGGGTGATCGAGAAAGCCCTGAGCCGGGAAGGCATCGCCTACGACTCGTTCGCCTCGGCGCAGGAAGCGCTCACCGCGCTCTCCGGCGGCGCGCCGGAAGTGCTGGTGTCGGACATCCGCATGCCCGGGCTCTCGGGGCTGGAGCTGCTGCAGACGGTGAAGGACCGTCATCCGGCGGTGCCGGTCATCGTGATGACGGCCTATTCGGACCTGGATTCGGCGGTCGCCGCGTTCCAGGGCGGCGCCTACGAGTACCTGCCCAAGCCGTTCGACGTCGACCAGGCGGTGGAGCTCATCCGCCGCGCCCTCGACGAGAGCCGGCGCGAGGCGGAGGCGGTCGAGCCGACCACCGCCGCGGCCGAAATCCTCGGCCATGCGCCGGCGATGCAGGAGGTCTTCCGCGCCATCGGACGGCTCTCGCAATCGAGCGCGACGGTGCTGATCACCGGCGAGTCGGGAACCGGAAAGGAGCTTGTTGCGCGCGCGCTGCACCGTCACAGTGCGCGCTCGGCGAAGCCCTTCATCGCCATCAATACGGCGGCGATGCCGAAGGATCTGCTCGAATCCGAGCTCTTCGGCCACGAGCGCGGCTCGTTCACCGGCGCGCAGCAGCAGCGCCGCGGGCGCTTCGAGCAGGCCGAGGGCGGCACCCTCTTCCTCGACGAGATCGGCGACATGCCGGCGGAGCTGCAGACGCGGCTGCTGCGGGTGCTCTCCGACGGCACCTTCTACCGGGTCGGCGGCCACCAGCAGATCAAGGCCAACGTGCGCGTCATCGCCGCGACCCACCAGGATCTCGACCAGCGCGTGCGCGAGGGCGCGTTCCGCGAGGACCTCTATCACCGGCTGAACGTGATCCGGCTGCGGCTGCCGAGCCTGCGCGAGCGCGCGGAGGATGTGCCGCTGCTCGCGAAGCACTTTCTCGCGGCGAGCGCCCGCCAGCTCGGCGTGGAGGCGAAGCGTCTCTCGGAGGACGCGCTGCAGCACCTCTCGAGGCTCGAATTCAAAGGCAACGTGCGCCAGCTCGAGAACCTTTGCCATTGGCTGACGGTGATGGCGCCCGGACAAGTCGTCGACACCGGTGATCTACCCGCCGACTTTCGCGATCAGACCGCCGCCGCGGCCTCCGACTGGATCGCCGCGCTCGAGCAGGAAGCCGAGCGGCGCCTCGCGCGCGGCGAGACCGGCATCCTCGACGAGCTCAGCCGCCAGTTCGAGCGCTCGCTCATCACCAAGGCGCTCGCCCGCACCGGCGGGCGGCGCATCGAGGCGGCGAGCCTGCTCGGCATGGGCCGCAACACCATCACCCGCAAGATCCAGGAGCTCGGGATCGACGGCGACGACAAATCGGGGTCAGCCCCCGATTAAATAAGTCCGCGCTAGCCCCAGATTAAGTCGCCGATTCGCGTCCAGCGAATTGGATGCGATGGGATGTTTCCGATGAGCTGTTTCCCCTAAGCAGTTTTTTTGGCTTTCGGCGCGGCGGCCACGCCAGCTGACGCGACTGCCGGCTGCGCCTTGCGATTCGACTCGAGCTTCGCGTCCACCAGCCGCACCACTTCATCGAGCGCGTCCAGGCGCATGCCCTTCTGCGCGGCGATGGTCTGGACCAGGCGATCGACCCGCTCGATGTTCGGCGCGCCGCCGAACAGCGCGCGCGCGGCGGACGAGGGGCTGGCGAGCCCCTGCGCGGCGGCGGCGTATTTCTCGAACGGCACCAGGTCCTTCTCGTTCGCGCCGAGCGACACGCAGAGCTTCACGACCCAGTTGTAGACCGCACGCGAGGCTTCGAGGTCGCTGTGCACGGCGTCCTTGATCGGCCGCATGCCGTCCTTCGTGATGCAGCGGTAGTTACCCGAGATGAGCATCGCCCACTTCGCGAGCGGTACGAACACCGACTCGTGCACTTTCAGCTTCACCGGCAGCTCCATGCCCTCGAAGCGCGCGGCCTCGATGTCGGCCTCCAGGCGCCGCAGGATCGCGGTGTGCGCGTCCGACGGGAAGCGCGCCGACTTGAAGTTGGTCGGCAGCCTGACCTGCAGCACGTTGAGTTTTTCTTCCGGCGGACGAAATGCCTGCGGGTCCGGGCTGCAGAGGGTCATCATCGCCGGATCAAAGCTGTCCCAGACCGTGGGGTCGGCATAGCAGCTGCGGCATGCGTCCGCGGAAACCCCCGGGATGCGCTTGAGATACGGCAGCGGGGGCATGTTCATGATCGACATGCACGGCACCTTGGCTTTGGCCACGGCGTCGAGCAGCTCGCGCACGCCGGGCGAGCGGTACTGGGGCTCCTGCATGGCGAGCGCGACGAGGTCGAAATCCCCGGGCTTGATGTTCGCGGGAACGTCGGCCGAGAGCTTGCCCGGCAGCTTCCGCGAATCGACCTCGACCAGCCCCTCGCGGCCTTTCACCGGCATGCGCACCCGCGCGCCTTCCTTGTTGAAGAGCTCGGCCTCGGCGGGAAGGCAGGCGAGCTTCACGTTATGGCCCGCGAGCAGGAGCTTGGTCGCAAGCAGGGAGCCATAGGAGGCGCCCATGATCAGAATCTTGTAGGTCATTGGAAATCCCACGATGTGAAATGCCAAACCGGCACTCAGGAAAGCCTACTCCTATCGGCCCTCTATTTCATGTTGCAGCGCCGCATTTCAGTGCATAGAATCCGAGGCATGACCATGCCCGTCCTCGATTCGCAGTCAGCCAAGGTTCTCGGCCGCGTCACGCCGGAATTCGCGCAGATCCTCACGCCCGAGGCGCTGGTTTTCGTAGCGAAGCTGCAGCGCAAATTCGGCGCGCGGCGCGCCGAGCTTCTGGCGGCGCGGGCGGCGCGGCAGCGCGAGTTCGACGC
>WNFL01174782.1_pt1 | contig 37506 bp, 28 predicted proteins | sample 5400361 | NCBI WGS metagenome assembly WNFL01 (sample SAMN13153351, study PRJNA577476) | soil metagenome | isolation source: 40 cm soil on Douglas fir-dominated hillslope | place: USA:California | collected 2013-09-17
ATGGCGGCGATCGGAGCGTCCACCAAGGCGCACAAGGCGACGGAACCGGGCGTAAACGGCGATCTCCCCGCCGAGCTTACGCAGGCGCGCCGTTTCGGCAAGACGAGGTCGGCTCAGTCGACCGCGCTGCTCGAAGATTATGTCGAACTCATCGCTGACCTTTTGGCGAGCGCCGGCGAAGCGCGCCCGACAGACATTGCGCGGCGGCTCGGCGTATCCCATGCCACCGCCATCAAGACGATATCGCGATTGAAGCGCGCCGGTATGGCCACCGCTCGCCCTTATCGCGGCGTGTTTCTCACCACGGCCGGCACCGCTCTGGCGCAGCGGGTGCGCGCCCGCCACCGCCTGGTGGTTGACGTTCTGCGCGCGATCGGCGTGCCGGCCGAAGCCGCCGAAGCGGACGCCGAGGGCATCGAGCATCACGTCTCGGAGGTAACGCTGAAGGCGTTCGCCCGATTCTTGCAATCGCGGGAGGAGAAGTAGGGGGCGATTGCTGGTAGCGGATGGAGCCACCGGGTCTGGCCTCCGGCCAGCCCGATGATAAACTCCGCGTAATCCGGGACCGGCATTGCCTTTGGTTGGGACGACCCCGGATTACGCTGCGCTCCATCCGGGCTACAGCCATCCGGGCCACTGCCTCACTGACCATGCAAATCCAACACGACCACATCGATTGGAGTTGGCAAGGTGTCCCAGTGCGCCTCGGTGTCACGCGCATGGGCGCCGGCCCCACCGTTCTGATGCTCCCCGCTCTGAGCTCGATTTCGACACGCGGGGAGATGCGGCCGCTGCAGGAGCGCCTCGCCGCCGCGTTCACGACGGTTGCGATCGACTGGCCCGGGTTCGGGGATGCGCCCCGTCCCGCTGTCCGCTGGCAGCCGGATGCCTATCGGGCATTTCTCGCCGACGTGCTGGAGCAAGCAGTCAAACACCCGCTCGCCACCGTGGCAGCCGGGCATGCGGCAGGCTATTGCCTGGCGGCGGCCCGCACGCGACCCGGCACGACGGGCCGGCTCTGCCTGGTTGCGCCGACATGGCGCGGCCCGCTGCCGACCGTCATGGGCAAGCGGCACGCGGCTTTCCGTCACATCGCCCGCGCCGGCGATCTGCCGGCGATCGGGGACCTCATTTATCGCCTCAACGTCAACCCATTCATGGTGCGGATGATGGCGCTCGGCCATGTCTACCGCGACCCCGGGGCGCTGCCGGAGCGCGTCATGGCCGAGAAGCTCGCCGTCACCCGCGCCGCCGGCGGCCGCCACGCCTCGATCCGGTTTGTCGTGGGCGAACTTGACCCGATGACAAGCCGCGAGGAATTTCTGGATGCCGCAAGGCAGGTTACCGAGCCAATTCTCGTGATCTATGGCGCCGACACGCCGGCGAAATCCAAGGCCGAGATGGCGGAGCTGGCCGCTCTGCCCAATGTCCGCGCCGCGCTGCTGCCCGCCGGCAAGCTTGCGATTCATGAGGAGTTTGCCGAGGAGGTTGCGGACGCGCTGCGGGCCTTTCTTCAAACACCTGACGCAAACGGTTGAGAACGCAGCACGCGCAGGCTCTGGCCTCCAGCCTCTCCCTGCCCTCCCCGCATGCGGGGTAGGGAGGGGATGGCGCGGGGACAACACCCCGCGCCAGACCACCACCTCAATTGGGTGAAGGCACCACCACGATCCTCGCCATCATGCCCCCGTCCTCGTGCTCGAGGATGTGGCAGTGGTAGACGAATTCCCCGAGCTGGGAGAACGGAATGTTGAAGACCTCCGGGTTGGTTTGGCAATGGCCGCTGCGCCATTGCGAGATCGTGCAGACGCCGTTCTGATTGTTCGAGACCTGATCCGCGATGCTGGCATCGGGCGTCGCCACACCCAGGGGGAAGTTGTCCTGGATCACGCCGCCATTGCTGCCGGTCATCACGAATCTCGCCTGGTGCATGTGGAAATTGTGGTTCTCGGTCGACAGCTGGATCAATTCCCACGTTTCCGTTACCGGCGTCTGACCTGGTCCGAGCGGCAAGCAGACGGTCGTATGCGACGGGTCGAATCGTTCGAGCTGGTCCGGGGCAGGCTTCTGCGAGCCGCGCACCACGTTTCCGTTCTGGTCGACCTCCTCGTAGCCGAGCGCAAACGTGTTGTTGGTCGCAACGTCTGAGAAGCCGAAGAAGATGCGTCGACGATGGCCCTGCGGCAGCGGTGTGCACCCCACCGTCGCCGTCGTCGCCGCTGCCGCGGTCGCCGTGCTTGCGCCTGGAACCGAGGCGCTGAAGATGCCGCCGGGCTTGCTGAAGACGCCCGCAGCATCCGTGGAGCCGCCGACTACGACCTGATTGCTCGTGTACTGGCGTGGGCCGGACTGGTTGAACTGCACCATAGCGAGATCGACCGCCGGCCACGAGTCGCCGGAGCCCATGGTGAGTCCGACCATCTTGAAGGTGGCGGAGGCGCCCGCAGGGGGCGGTGTAATGACGCCGTTCGCATTGCGGTAAGTGACCCAGAGTTCGGTGCGAGAGCTCGGCATCATCACGATCTCGTTGACGCAGACCGGGACCGTCGAGCCGATCACCGGGGCGTTCGGGCAGGCCACGACCTTGAATCGCCCGCCGGCCATCTGAACCATGGAGCCGGTCGTCGTGTCCTGGGGAAGATGAACGGCGACACCGTCGATGGCGATGAGCTGCACCGTCATCGGCGTCTGCGTCGCGTCATTGACGAGTTGCAGATCCCAGCTGACGCTGCCGGCGCCGGTTCCGATGCGCCAGATCTCGCCATCCGGCTCCGTAACCGGGATGGTAGGAAATTGCTGCCCGTTGACGGTCATGTACCACTTTCCGCCCGTGTAGTTGTTGCCGCCGTCCGCGCTGTTATCCGCGCCCGGGCACGAGCCGTGGCGAACTTCGCCGGGGTCGGGGAACTGTGCGCAGAAGTCGGGATCTTCCTGATTCAGGACCTCGCCATTGACGACCGACTGCGGACCGCTGTCAAAGCCGATTGTGCCGGCGGCAAGAACCTGGATTTCCTTGAGCATCAGATGCCGGACGTTCGCGTTCGGCCACGGCGTATTCGCCGCATCGCCGCGCACATTGTCGCCGACGCGGCCGATGGTCATGAGCCCGGACATGCCTTCGACCAACTGGTTGAGCGCGATGCCGTGCACGTGCGGGTGGAACCAGAACAGGCCCGAGGGATGATTTGCCGGAACGGTGATCTTGTAATCAACCGTATCCATCACGATCGGCCCGTGCTGGTGGGTCGTCTGCGGCACCGGGATGCCGTTGGCCGAATTGAAGATTGTCACGAAGACGAAGTCACCGAAGGTCGGATCGCTGCGCGTCGCGGCCCGCGCCGGCGTGAGCACGCCGTGCGTATGCAGGTTGGTTGGATTGAGATAGAGATTGGCCTCGCCGGGATCGGTCACATGCCGCAGCTTGTTGGGATCAACCTTCGGCAGCCGGTTGACGAAGCGGATCTTCAGCGTGTCGCCCGGTGCCAGGGCAAGGCGGGTGCCCCCATACGGCGATACCGTGCTGCTGCCTGAGGGGCAGCTCAGTCCGGACGCCGGACGCGGGCAAATCTGGTAGACCCATCCGGTCGGATGGATGACCGTGCTGCTGTGCGGCGGCGTGAACGAGATGGTCGGAATCGGTTGCGGCATCGCAACCATCATGATGTCGAGCACGCCGTTCTGGCTTGTGAAGACAGGCGGATCGACGAGATTGGCGGCGTTTGCGACCCAACCTCCTGCCCACAAAGCCACGATTACGCTAGCTGCGCCAACGGATCGACGCAGCGACACTTCAAGCGCTGTTAGTCTGTTGGACATTAGCTTCCTCCCCGCGCTGGTTATGTCGGCAGTTACCCGAGCCCAATCACGCTGAAATCGGGACTGCCGCCTCGGATACCGGTATTGCGAATACCAATACCGGTTATTTGCAAATACCCGTATTACGAGTAATAAACTCAAAGACACCTTTGCGACATTATTGTGGGCCACCGTGGGCCGCCGCGAGGACGCGGCCCACGAATCGCAGAATTCGTACCGCTGTGGTCAAATGGAGACAGTTGGCCGGAGACAGTTGGCGCAACGAGGGGGAGACAGATGTGGCAGGGAGTGAAATGGCTCTGCGCGCTGGTCGCAGTGTCCTGCTATTCGGTACCTGATATCGCGGCCATTCAGGCGGCCTACGAACGCGAGGCGTCCGCCGGCAGCACGCTCCACGACAAGGGCCTGCAGGTCCTGCAAACCAAATGTCACGACGATAGCGCCGATAAATTTCTCTGCGAGGTCACGTTCGTATCGAAAAGCGATCCGGCGGAGCGCCTCTACTTCGACATCGTCGCAGTCGCTCGCGCAGGCGAGGGCTGGGAACTCAAGAGCGGACTGTGCAAGCGCTGATGCGCCCGGGGTCAGCATGAGCAATACGATGGAGTTCACCGAAACAAATAGGGCCGACCTCAGTGGGGACCTTGAATCGAGGGTTCAGGGACTGCTCAAGCAAGCATTTCCAGACTCTGCCTCCGAGCACAGCGATTACTACGCCTTACACGGGACACCTGCCGTCATCGTAATCGTTCGAGAGGGTCGGGAGGTGGTTGGACACCTCGCCGCCTATCGGCGGGAGGTTGAGATCGGATGCGAGCCCCTTGAGATTGGCATGATCGGAGGCGTTGCAATCGCGCCAGATCACCGGGGCAGGGGGCATAGCCGCGCTCTCGTGCAACGGGCCCATGCACACCTGAAGAAAAGATCGATCCCGTTTTCGATCCTGTTTGCCCACGAGCCGAGGGTGTACGCCTCTAGCGGCTACAAGCTCATGCGAAATGAGACGCACTTCCTCGATATCGATCGTGACTGGAAGACTTTCATCTATCGCGGCAGCATGTACGCTGAGCTTTCGCAGAGACCCTGGCCGAACCAAATCGTTAACTTACGCGGGCCGATCGTATAGGCACCAACGTGGCCGGTTGCGAAGGATCGGGGTTCGCGAGCTGAGATCGCGCCAGGGAATGACCCTGTGTTGGAGATTCGAATGTCCTACGACCCCAGCAGGCAGCGGCTCATGAAATCCCGGCGCCCCGGGCCACGAACTTTTTGTGCCACCGCCTGCTTGAGGCAGGCGAGGCGCGCCTCGCCGATGCAAACCGCGATGTAGTCCGGCATCTCGGATGCCTGCACGCCCCTCGACGCGGCATCCTGACCGCAGGCTTGGCGCTTTTTCTCGATGGTGGCAGGCGATTCGTCGGGTTCCGTCGCTGGACTGAGTGCGACCGGCGGCGCCGGCGGCGCAATCCCGCTGATGGTCAGCTTGCCGGCCGGCGAAACCGCACCGGTCTTGGGTGCGGGCGGCGTGGCCGGCCCGATCGGCCCGGCGGGCGCTCCGGAAACGAGCGCGGCTGCGCCCGGCGGCGGCTTAGCGGAGGTCGTGGCGATTGTGACCTGCGTATTCGCCGATGCGGTGGTTTCCGGCAGACCGCGGCCAGCCACGGCTTTGGCTTCCAACGCATTGAGAGCCCGGTACGGATCGACGAGGCCATAGCCGAACATCGGGTCGCGCCCGGGCGCGCCGAGATCCCGCGCGGTCGAGAACAGGACCTCCTCAAGCGCGGCAAGATCGATGCTCGGATTGCGCTCCAGGATGAGGGCAGCGACGCCGCTGACATGGGCGGCCGCGACCGATGTGCCGGTAGTGAAATTATAGCTCGCGCGCGGCGCCGCCTCGAGCACGTTGACGCCCGGCGCCGCAAGCGCCACGTGAGGGCCCTGGTTGGCCTGCGGCATCAGCTTGTCGCTTTCATCGACCGCCGTCACGGCGATCACGTTCTCGTCCGCCGCCGGGTAAAGCGGAGGCGATTGCGGCCCCATGTTGCCGGCCGCTGCGATCAGCACCGCGCCCTTGTCGCGGGCCTTCTTGAGCGCCAGTTGAAGCAATGGATCGTAAGGCCCCGCAAAGCTCATATTGATGATGCGCGCGCCCTTGGCGATGGCCCAATCGATGCCCGCGACGATGTTCTGCGTGGTCGCCTGCTGCGGATGCTGCGCATCCGGGCTGAACGCGTGAATGGCCAAGATACGGGCGCGCGGCGCGACGCCCAGCAACCGCCGATGGGCCGCGATCGCGCCGGTCATGCCGGTCCCGTGCTCGTCTGGTTTGTCCGTCGCCGCCACCGCATCGAACTGCCCGGCGATCGAGCCCGCGAGATCCGGGTGGGCCGCATCGACGAGGGAATCAATGACGGCGACGGCCACATTTGACCCCGATGCGATGCCGTGGGCATCGTGGAGATGCAGTTTATCGATCACGTATTGGGCCGGGTCGCCGTTGGGCGGCGGCGCCGCCGCGTGGGCGTCCTGCTGTAATTGAAATACGTAGTTCGGCTGCGCGATGCCGATTTTCTCGGCTTCGAGCATCCGCACCGCGTCAGCGACCTGCCCGTTGGCGACGCGAAAGTGAACGAGCCTGCCGCCCGACAGCGCCAGATTTTGGGACCCGATCGGGGTCAGCCCCAGCCGTCGTGCGGCGGCGTCCAGCGCTTGCGGCGACACCTCCGCGCCCACATGGACGACCATTTCATTGGATACGAAGCGGGTTTCGCCGCGCGGCGGCACGCCGGTGAAACCGGCTTCGCCGGGAAATGGCCGGTGCGGCAAGCCGTTGCGGGCGATTGCATTGATGGCCGCAGGTCCTGACGGAACTGGATTGCGCGGCGATGTGCGTCCGAGGCCGGCCGGACCATGCTCCAAACCATGCGGGACCGCGCGGCCTTGTCTCGAGCCGGCCGGGCCGGCAGGACCATGCTCCAAGCCATGCGGGAGTGCGCGCCCCTGCCCTGAGCCGGCCGGGCCATGATCGCCACCATGCGGGCGTTGCTGGCCTGGCGCCGCACCCGGCGGATGGTTGAAGCCATGACTGCGCAGCCCTGCAAAAGTGGTATGGGGCGCTCCGACAGCGCGCGGTACGAAAGGCCTCCCCGCAAACGGCCTCGCAGGCCCCGCGTCTCTGCCAATCCTGGCGGCGGACGCGCTGTCTCCAAGAGAAAGACTTATTGCCGGCACCACGCAAGCAAGGAAACACAGATGTCGCACCCTAAGCATGCAATGCTCCATACGTGCTTGCAGCCGCCCTCCGCCGCTGTCCCGCATTAGGACGGAAATGCGTCAGCTTTGCGTCGAACCGTCAGGGGTGGTTCGGGCCGCTGCGCTGACCGGCGCGCGGAGGAAGTTAAACATTTGCAACCTCATCCTGAGGAGCGCGCTCTTGCGCGCGTCTCGAAGGATGGCCGCGAGTCCGTGCCGTGCGTCCATCCTTCGAGACGGCCGCCCATCGAAATCGGCTATTGCCGATTTCGGCGCTTTTGGTTGCCGAAGTCGGGCAAGCCCGACTTCGGTGGGCGGCCTCCTCAGGATGAGGTCAGAATTGTTTTACGTGCCCTAATTCGCCATCAGCACCGGCAGGGTCGCGTGCGCAAGGATGTGGCGCGTCGCGCCGCCAAATATCATCTGGCGCAGACGGCTTTGGGTGTAGGCGCCCTTGATGAGGAGGTCGCAGTCGAGCGAATGCGCGGCGGCCAGTATGGCCTCTCCGGTTGTGCGACCCTCAAGCCCGACCGTCATCGGCGCGGCCTTGAGGCCGTTACGCAGCAGGTACTGCGTTGCCTGGGCGGCACTCGGTCCCGGCACCGCGGCTCCGCCCTCGACATGGAGTACCGTTATGCGCTCGGCCTTGCGCAGCAACGGTATGGCGAATGCGGTGGCGCGCGCCTGCTCGGTGCTGCAGTTCCACGCCACCAGAACGTTAGTGCCGATCTGGGCAGGTGGCGTCGGCGCCGCGATCAGAATCGGGCGGCCGCTGTCGAACAGGCCGGACTCGATCGCCTTGTCGTGCAATCCGATCGAGTTGGCTTGCGACCGGCTCATGACGATGACGTCGAAGACGCGGCCGTAACTGCCGACGAAGTCTTCTCCTTCGGGAGCGTCATCGAGCCAGCCATACGACAGCGATGCCACCGGGGTATCGCTGCGCGGCACCGCGTGTTCTCGCATGAATGCTTCGAACAGCACGCGGGCGCGGCGCGCCTCGTCGAAGCTCTCCTCACGGAGCGTCTCCAGCGGAATGGCGCCCGCCATGTCGACGGCGATGAACTCATTGACGCGGAACCGCAGCGCGAAGCCTTCGATGTAGCTATCGAACCGGCGCGCAAGCATGAGCGCGGTTGCAAGGGCCGAGCGCATCGACTCGTGAGATTCCGTCGGGACCAGAATCGTCTTCATGCTTACCCCTGCCTCCCCGCGACAAACGACTGCGCCCCCCGGCGCTGCGCCAATGCCTTCCGGCGCGTTACCGCTTGACGATCTCTCCGATGCCGCACGCCATGGCAACGAATTCGCTCGCCATCATGATGATCGTCATGCTGGTCTGCTCGGCGCCGACTTCGGTGATCATTTGCATACGGCGCCGTTGGAGACCCGCCCGATTCTGCATAATGATCTCGGAAGCGCGGCGCAATTGCCCGGCCGCTTCAAGCTCCGCCTGCGCCTTGATCAAGCGTACCCGCTTTTCGCGCAGCGCCTCGGCCCCCTGGGCGATGGCGCGTTGCCTCGATCCCAAAATTTCGACGTTCTTCATCTCGACCCTGGAGCCCCACAGCCCGACACGCAAGGATTTGACCCTCGTTTCCCGGATCGCGTCGATTCCGGGGCAAGCATGCCGATTCCCGCTGCGCTGACAAGGCGGGATAACGCCTCACGTGCCGGGGAAGCAGGGTTCCTTCTGGCCGACGCCCGGATAGCGATTACACGGGCTACGGCGTCCCGCCCACGTTGAGACACGATCCAACGCGTGGCCGGATTTGTCGCCGCTGACCTGGCTTGACAAATTCCGCCGGCGCGATCGCGAACCTTGCGAGGGACTGGCGCGACAAAAGAGAAGGCCGTAACGCCGCTGAAGGGCTGTAACGCCGCGGGGCCGCCACAATTGGATAGTTAAACGCAATTGAGGTGGTTGGTGCTTTCAGATGCCCAGCGGGGGGCGAGGCGGGACGCCAGTGTGAATTTTGGCGCCTGCGACGGCAGAAAGCACGTGGGTATGAGCACCTCTCCGGCAAATTCGGATGACAGGTTGGGTCAAGTCGCACAGTCTTTCCGCGCCAGGAAAGATGAAGGGCTTCTCAGCGCCCTGTCGTGCGTTCCCGATTTCCCGTTCGGGGACGCAACCACTCATGTGGTTGATCGCGAGAGCGACGATCACGCGCAGCCCGCGACGCCCTCGGGGCCCCCACCCGACCCTCCGCCGCCAGCCGGGAAGGGTAGGGTGGAGGCCAGCGACAGCGACGTCAAACGGCCTCGGATGACCATCATTCCACCCGATGGGCGCCACATCCACCAGCCTCATGGCAATAAACGACGTCCGCCCGACTTGAGCCCCGCCTGGGTCATTCAACCCCGCGGCTACGACGATCCGGGAAGGCCGACGCCGCGGTTGCGGCGGCGCGGTTATGGGTTGAAGAAATTGCTGGTCACGAGCGCGATCGCCGCAATGATTGGCGGCTCCGTCGTGGTTGAGATTTTGATGCTCGTTGAGGATTCGGATTTTCCGAGCCTACCGCAGTTTTTGTCGGGCGGCCCACCGCGCGCCAAACCTGCGCCGCCGTCGACTGACTTCAGAGCCATCATAAATCTCAGCGAAGTCGAGCGCATGACGCAGGCGGCATCGGCGCAACCGACCGTGTCGTTGCAACCGACTGCCCAATCGGAAAATTCGCCGACTGCGAGCGGGATTGACGTGACGTGGCCGTCCGGCTCCGCATCCGAGAAAATGGCCGGCAAAGCTGCGGCGACACACCAGCCGCCGTCGATTTCGATACCGGAGCTTACGCCGCTTGCAGCACCGGAGCTGACACCGATTGCGAGACCCGAGCCTCTCGCAATTGCGGCACCGCAGTTCGCTCCGATTGCGAGACCGGAGCCAACGCCGATTGCGACGCCGGAGCCGCGCTCGATTACGACATTGGATTCACCTCCGATCGCGAGACTGGAGCAGGCGCCGGAGTCACCTCCGATTGCGAGACCGGAGCGGACGCCGCAGTCGCCTCCGATCAGTCAAGCGCCGCCGCGCATCGGCAAGGTTGTCGCGGCCGATCGCGCTGCTTTCCTCCTAGCAGACTCAAACGTCCGCTACCTGACCCGCGCCGAACTGCAAAGGCTATCCGCCGACCGGCTGCACATCGCTCGCAACGAAATTTTCGCGCGCAGAGGCCGGTACTTTAAGGATGACGCGCTGCGCGCCTACTTCGAGCAGTTTCCCTGGTACCAGCCGCGTGCTTGGGACGTTCCGCTCACCCCGGTCGAACACGCCAATGTCGGCTTGATTCAGTCGGTCGAAGCCCCTGCTGCCGCGTCTCGCGGCATCACTGGGCCTGTCCCGGCCCCAACGAACATGGAGAATAGCGTCGCCTTCGCGGATCCCAGCCGCCGGTATTTGACGCCCGAAGAGCTTCAAGGCCTCTCCGCGGATCAGCTCGTGATTATTCGCAACGAAATTTTCGCCCGCAGAGGCAGGTATTTTAAGGACGACGCGCTGCGCACCTATTTCTCGCAGTTTCCCTGGTACCAGCCTTATGCTTGGGACGTTCCGCTCAGCCCGATCGAACAAGCCAACGTGAAACTGGTTCAATCTTTCGAGCAAACTGCGTCGGCGTCCAGGCCGGCTGCAACGAGGGCGGGGCGAGTTCCGCCGATGTAACAAGCCCCCACCTACGTGTAAAAAAATCTCAACCTCATCCTGAGGAGCCCGCACCGAAGTCGGGCTTGCCCGACTTCGGTGAAGTGTCGAAATCGGCAACAGCCGATTTCGATGCGGGCCTCGAAGGATGGCAGCGAGTCATTGCCGTGCATCCATCCTTCGAGACGCCCGCCCAAGAGGGCGGGCTCCTCAGGATGAGGTCGTTGATTTCCTCACACGCGCTGCAGGCGGTCAGGCGCGCCGGTGCTTGTCCATCATGTTGATGGCGCGCCTTGCAGAGAGAATCGCGCCCTCCTGCCAGGCGCCGACATGGCTCAGATGTTCGCCCGCAAAATAGAAGGGGCCGTCAGGCTCGCTGAGCACCGCATAATTCGGGTCGTGGTCGGTCTTGTAGCGCGCCGCGATGCCAAGGCTGTAGGGCACTTTGGACCACGTGATCGCCATCGGTCTTTCGAGTTCGTGGCCATGGCCGGGGTGCAGGCCCTCGATCGCGGCCCGGCTCAATGCGAACTGCTCTTGCAGCGACTTCGGGGCAAGCGCGTCAGCGTCGGCGCGGGTCGCATAGCCGCCGAGCAAGATGCCCTTTTGAGAGAACAGCCGATCGCTCGGATACCAGACCAGCACAGTCGGGGCCTTCACCCATGAAATCCCGCCATAGATCTCATCGTCGATCTCCCAGAACCGGCGCGACTGCCAGGCGATCTTGACGGCATCGCCGTATTCGATGCCACGCATCGCCGCCCGGTACGGGGACGAGAAATCGTTGTCGATCGGTTCGAGGACCTTGAGCGGTATGGTCGCGATACAGTAGGTCGCCTCGACGGCCTTGCGCTGGCCGGACTCTTTGTCCGTATACGCGATGGTGACTCCGTTGTTGCGGCGCTTGATCGCCGTCACCTCGCTGTTGAGACGCACCACCGGGCCGAGCTTCTCGGCGAACGCCATCGGAATGCGGTCCATGCCGCCGACCGGCTGGAACATGGTGGCCTGGAAGTCGAAGCCCTCCTCGAACAGCACGGCGCTCCACAGATCGATGTCGAGGAGCGTGCGCAGCGCCACCGGCTCGCGGCGCTCGCCGGCCTGATCGCCCGCCTCCGGCAAGCTCTTGTAACCGGATCGCGTCGATCCCTTGAACACGAGGTCGGGCGTCAGATCCCCGTAGGTCTGGAGGAACGCGATCATGCGCTCCTTGTCCTGCGCGGTCAGCTCCTTATCGAGCGCGCCGCGGTTGAGCGCCTTGCCGAGCAGCTCGGAAATTTCGCCGCGCACGTCGTTGTGGGCCTGGCGCATCTCGATCGGCTTGCCGCCATTGGCGGCCGGATTGTAGAGGCGGGCGCCGCGGCTGGTGTTGATCTCGACCTCGAGCGCGACGCCGAGTTCCTGGCAATAGCGAAGGACCGCCTGATGGGCGCTCGGGATGCGCGCCGGGCCGGCGTTCCAATACATCTCGGGATCGAACTCGCAGAGCTGGCGGGTGCCGTCGTTCATTTCCAGGCGGGTGCCGCGTCTGATGCTCCAGTTGCGGCCGCCGACGCGGTCGCGGGCCTCCAGGATGATGCAATCGTAGCCGGCACTGCGGAGCTCGTAAGCCGCCGACAGCCCCGCCACCCCGGCCCCCAGGATGACGACCTTGGTGCCGTGGGCCTCGCCCCTCTGCAAGCTCAGCGGCTCCGCCATCACGGCGGTGCTCAACAAGCCCATGGCCTGCATGGTGAGATAGGTCGCCCGGTATCCCCCGACGCTGCCGACCTGCCGCAAGAAGTCCCGACGCGTGCCACTCATGTTACCCTCCCCGGTTTGCTGGTGGACTCGATGGGAACCAAGCCGGCATCATGCCCTGCGGCGGTGTGTTTGATCAATCCGCATACTTAGCATTGTGCCGCGCGCACCGGGCGCTCTGGGCTGGGCTGGGACGTGGCGCAGAAGCGTCCGATACCGCGTCAGCTGAACGCTGACTACGGCGCCACAAACACCTCGACGCGGCGGTTCTTCGCTCTGCCGAGTTCGGTGTCGTTGCAGGTGACCGGCAAGATCTTTCCGAACCCTTCGGCGCGTACGTTCCTGGCGTGGTCCGTCGGGGCGACTGCCACAAGCTCGCGGCGCACCGCCTCGGCGCGCCTCGTCGCGAGCTCGAGATTCGCGCTCACGCCGCCAAGATCATCGGTAAATCCCGCGAGAAACACGGTCGGCCGCGTCCGCACGTTCTGCAAATAGCGGGCAAGGCGGCGGATATCCTGGCGCGCCTTGGTGTCGAGTTGGTCCGATCCGAGCGAAAATCGGTAGGTGATGGAGAGGCGTTGGCCGCGCGCCGAGAGGTCGCGGAACCTGCCCAGTGATGCGGGATCAGCCTTCGTCTCGCGCGTATAGAGGCTGTAGGTGTGGTCATCGGGCATCGCTTCGATTTTCTGATCGAACGTGCCGCTCTGGCTTTCCATGCTGTCGCCGATCACGGGGGGCGATGACAGCAAGTCGTCGGCACGGTCGTCCGCCGCGATGAAGTTTTCGAATTGGCGGGCGTATCCTTCGAGAGGGAAAGGCGTGAAGATATAGAGCCGCCGCGCCAGCGGATAATCTTCGGTCTTGACGTTGAAGGCTGTGGCCGCCTGCTCGATGCCGCAGCTGCCTTTGAGGCGGAGCGCCTTGACCGAACCGCTCACCAGGGTCGCAGGCGCAAAGCCGATGCTCGCATCGTTGGACGCCACCGCCCGCAGCAAGTCGGGGTAGGTCCCATGCGAAGGCGCCGCGGCGAGATCGGCGCCGCAGGTCTTCATCACCTCCTTCTCGAAAGTCTCGAAGGTGCCCGATGTGCCGGTGCGTACGTGCACATTGATCGGACCGGGGCGTCCCCCGAGCTCGCGCCAATCACGAATTTTTCCGGCAAAGACCTGGGCGATCTGGCACAGCCCGATCGCGTCGATGGGGTTACGCCTGTTCACCACGATGCCGATCGCATCGAGCGCGACGACGTGCTCGATCTGGCTGCGCTCGAAAGCTTCCAGCCTGGCGGCATTGGCGAGCACGCGAATTTCGTCGTCCGTGTAATCTCGCGACGACATGCCGATTTGCGCGACTTTGTCTGTAATGCCGTCCTTGGCGGTTTCCGATCCGGTTGAACGGACCGTGATGCGGAAGCAGCGGGCATCGGGATTGGCAGCACGCAACAGATAGCGCCGAGTCTCGTTCCTGTCATCGGCATTGCGCGCGACCTGCAAGCCGTTGACGTTTGCGAAGCCCTGAATCAGGGAGGGCATAACGCCGAGGCCGACGGTGCTGGATCCTTGCACCGTGATCTCCTCGAAGTTCTTGCAGGGCGTCAGTTGCCCCGGGTCGCTCACCGCGATAACCGGAGGAGGCGCGACGCAACGCCCATTACTCATGGTCTGGCTTGCCGGGCAGCTGCAGCCGCTCGCGCCAGCGAGCTGACCGGCCGGGCATTGCGGCCCATCCGGCAACGCCGCGCGCTGACAATTTTCAAAATCGCCGCGTTTGAAATGCACTTCGCCGGCGCTGGTATGGACGATATAGTATTGCTCGTCGAGCCGCACGAGTATGCCGGTTTGGGGCTGATATTTCGGGTCGTTTTTTGAGCAGATCGTAACCGTCAGGCCGACCGGGTTTTGCGCCGTGCCGGGCGAGGATGCACCGAAACAGACCAGCCACGATGCGCAAAGGAGGATCATTCCTCGGATCGCGTGCGAAGATTTCATCGACCCCTCCGTTCCGGGTTCTTCCAGGTTTACTTTGCCTGTGCGGCAGGCAAATCCGGGCGGTCCAGCTCGCAGGCGTCGAAGCTCGCGCGCTCGCCGCCCAACACGGCCGCGATATCGAAGCGTTGAAGCAGCGGCTTAAGATGCGCCTCTGGTGGAGGGCCTGCGAACAGCCGATCGATGAAGCCGTAAGAGAGACCGACTGCTGTCCGCAGCTTCAGCGCGGCGTCATAGCCGCCGGGCTCGCCCAACAGCGGCGGGCCGGTCGGCGTCCGCTGCGTGAACACAATCGCCGCGGTCGCCGACGCGTGGCCGGCGATGGCGAGGGGCGCGAACAGTTGGCGCGTCTTGTCGTCGAGGCCGGCGACGGTGAAATTGCCTGCGTAGGCCTTCGATCGTCCGCCCTTGTCCACCGTGAGCTCGATGGCGAGCACGGTGCCGCCGCGCGCACCGTCGTTGGCGACCGTGACCGGGATGATGAAGTATTCGTCAAATGAGCCCGGCCCTCGCCCGTATTGCCAGTTGCAGCCGGTGAAGATCGTCAGTCGTGGCTGCCTGAGTACGGTTTCGTAGAGGCTGACGCCTGAGAAGGCGAGCGAAACAAGGGAGATGAAGAGCGCGGCGCGCCGCAGCGCAGCGCCATAACGGCGGACCTTTGAGACCGCGTACGCGGCGAACACCACGGACCATCCGCGCCGTCCGGAAGCCGCGGCTTTGGCCCGCTCTTGCATTTGAGACTGCAGCGTCACGCAGGTGTACCCCTACCGCGAGATTTTGGAGCAGTTCACCTGAAAGTTTTATGACGGTCTTGAGCCCGCGTTGTTTTCGATACGTCATCCGTTTGCCGCGGCGCTGGTCACAATTGAACTTTGTTTACCATCGACGCGACTAACGCGTATTATGGCGCTTTATGGGCGTGGGGAAGGATTGCGAGATGCGGACCAATGTGCTGGTAACTGCAACGCTGATCGTTTCGGTTCTTGGCATCAAAGCCGGCCACGCCGCAGATCTCGTCTGGGAAGTGGAAAACCCCTATCGCTTCTTCAAGCGAGCCGCCTCATTCGATGTGCAGGAGAAGGCGTTCAACGCCGTGCGCGGTGCGCCTGGTCAGCCCCTGCCGACCAATATCCTGTGGAAGGTCGAGCGGCGCCTGAACGATCCCGATTGCAGGGACTCCTCGACGCCGGACAATTGTCTTGCCACCGCCCGCCCGGGGTTTGAGAGGAGCCGGCTCGGGTGGGCAGCGCAAACCGTGGATCTCACCTGCTACGACCGAAATGCGCGGCCACGCCGCTACACGGTCGTGTGCGACCGGCAGTATTCGTGGGGCACCGCGAAGGAGGATTATATCCTCCCCGAGGCCCACACAGTGGTCATGCAGATTGCGCCCGAGCGCCTTGCAACTGTCGGCGCCGGCGACTGCGTGTGGACCTGGCAGCCCAAGAAGGCCGGGCTGGCGGCTGAGACCCGCAAGCAGGCCTGCAACCTCAAGCTCGTCATCAGGCGCGTGCCGTTCTCGCTGGACCGATCGGCGTCCGGCGTTGCCGTCAAGGTGCAACTGCCGGACGGCATGACGCTCGCCGATCCGAATGTGACCGTGGAAGACGTGTTCGTGGTCGCCATGGGCGACAGCTTCGCGTCGGGCGAAAGCAACCCGGACCGGCCGGTGACGTTCAGCAATTCCCGTGAGATGGTCTACGACCCGGTCAATGCGGTCGATCACCAGGCCCAGAACTATCGCGCGATCAGCCCGAAATACGGCGTAGCGGCTGAGCGTGGCACCAATCCCAAGTCGCTGCCGAAGCGCCTGATGGAAGACGAGGAAAAAGGCACCGTCTTCGCGTTGTCGTCGCGGGAATTCCAGCAAGCGTTCGATCGCAGCGGAGCGCAATGGCTAAGCCCCGATTGCCATCGTTCTCAATACGGCTATCCGTTCCGCGTCAGCATCGGGCTTGCGCTGGAGAACCGTCACCGCGCCGTGACTTTCGTCAGTCTCGCCTGTTCGGGCGCCGACATCGTCGAGGGGCTGTTCGCGGAGCGCGACGCGCGCGAGCAAATCTCCGGCTCAAACGCCCAGAGGAAGGTGGTGCCGCAGCTCGATCAGTTAAGCGATCTGATCTGCAAGACCGGCGCCGCAGGGCGCACCCGCACCGTGTCGTACCGGCTGCCGGTGTATCAATGGGGCTCGACCGCCATCGGCGAACAGGTCTTCACCAAGCAATGGTGCCCGCCGCAAAGCCGCAAGCGGCCGATCGACGTTTTCTTGCTCTCGGTCGGCGGCAACGACGTCGGCTTCGGGCCGCTCGTCGCCTATGCGATGACCGAGAATGCGAGCGATCTCGCACCGATCGTCGGACTGGTCGGCCATGAGCTGCGGTTCGCACCGTCAGTGTCGCAGGCCTATCTGCGCGTGCTTGACCGCCGCATGAGGGCCGTCAAGGAAGCCTTGAGCGACGCTTTCGGGGTCGATCCGGCCCGCGTGTTGCAGAACGCCTATGAGCCGATCCAGTTCGACGAGACTGGCAACGCGTGCGGCGCCCAGCCGACGCTCGGGCTCGATGTGCATCCGAAGCTCCGCTACAGCCGCGAGCGCACCCAGGAAGTCTCCAACTTCGTGCGCGAGCTGCAGGGGCGGCTCGAATGCATTACGGACGGCCGCAAGGCGGGTTGTCCGGCGGGGCTTGCCACCGGATCAGGCACCGGCTTCCGCTTTATCGTCGATCATATGGCGGAATTCGCCAAGCGGGGCGTGTGCGCCCGCGATCCTCAGAAACCGCTGATCGATCAGGTCAACATGAACGTGCCGCGCCTGTCGCACACGGCCAATGAGTGGGCGCCGTATTCGCCGGCTGCCGCATTGCCCTATGCGCATCATTGGCGGCTTGCCCGCAACCCGAACGACACGTTCCTCGCCGGCAATACTCACCGCGAAGACATCTCGGCCTTCGATGATCTGCAGCCGGCCTATGCGGCGCTCTACAGCGGCGCCTTCCACCCCACCGCGGAAGGCCACGTCATTGTGGCCGATCACGTCCTTCGCCACGTCAACGAGCTTCTGGAGAAGCGGTCGCTGGCACAGAATTGAGGTTGGCTGCTCTGCTCCCTCTCACGCAAGCAGGGAGAGGTAAAGGGCCGCCGCTTCAATTTGATCGGAATGTGCTAATATTTTGTGCGTCGAGAATTGTGCGCTGCTTCGACAGCGCGCGGGACGGCGGAGGCTCGATGGACAGCGATCGCAGCGAAGGAGATTTGATGAGCCGCCGGACCGTCATCGGCGCTGCTGCCGCCACCGTGGTTTCGACCGGCGCTGCTGCGCAGCAGGCTGCGCCGCGGCCCAAGGGGCCCCGCGTCTGGCTTGACATGGATCAGAAAGAGCTTGACGACGCCTACGACCAATCGGTCTATGCGCCAAATCGCGACCAGTTGAACAAGCGCCGCGCCAGCGAAAGCGAGCTGGTCCGCGCCCGTCTCGGTGCGCCCAGGCGGGTCGCCTATGGGGCGACGCCGCACGAGATGCTGGATATCTATGCGACCCCGACCCCGAAAGCGCCGATCGTGATATTTGTTCATGGCGGCGCCTGGCGCGCCGGTCATGCGAAGGATTCAGCGTATGGGGCGGAGACCTTCGTGCGTGCCGGGGCGCATTTCCTGGTGCTCGATTTCATCAACGTGATCGAGAGCGGCGGCGACCTGATGCCGATGATCGATCAGGTGCGCGGCGGCGTCGCCTGGGCAGCCCGCAATGCCGCAAGCTTCGGCGGCGACCCCGACCGCATCTACATCACCGGCCATTCCTCGGGCGCACATCTGGGCGGCTGCGTATTGATCACCGACTGGGAGAAGGATTTCGGCCGCCGGCGCGACACCGTGAAGGGCGCAACGCTCTGCTCCGGCATGTACGATCTCAAACCGGCGCGATTGTCGAAGCGGGGGGACTATGTGAAGTTCACCGATGCCGCCGAAGCTGCGCTCAGCACGCAGCGTCATCTCGACCGCATCACCTGCCCGGTGACGGTGCTGCACGGCACCCTGGAAACGCCGGAATTCCAACGCCAGACCAGGGAGTTCGCCGCCGCCCTCAAGGCCGCGGGCAAACCCGTCCGGCTCATCGTCGCCGAGAACTACAACCATTTCGAGATCGGCGAGACGTTGAACAATCCCCACGGCCCGTTTGGCCGCGCCGCGCTTGAGATGATGCGCCTTGATTAAGCCCGAAGTGCTGTTTCCCGGTCGCCTTCTGCGAGCGACCGCACGGTGCGCGTGAGCGTCGTACCGCACTGCACGCAACCGTGGGTGATGTCCTCGAGATTGCTGGATTCCGCACCACCGTTCGATTGGGCGGGCGCGACCGCCGTAATTGCCATCCGATGTCCGCAATATGGGCAGGGAAGTAGAAAGCTCGGCAGGTTCGATCGGATAACGCTCTTGAAAGACACGGGAAGTAACTCTCGACGCCCCCAGTTCCACATGGCTATTTCCGGATCGATCTGAGCAAGAGTCAAGGAAAATTTGTGCAACGCACATAGAAGTTAGCGCATGCGACATGCGCTTTCGCGTGGGTGGCCTTTTTTTCCCGCGAAAGCGTTCCCGGTGAACGTCGTTCCTCGATGCGGATACATCGCCGCTTCTCCCCGGGGCGAAACGGCTTGCGTCCGCCCCACCGGCATTTTGGCAAAACGAAATACCCCTAAAAAAGCAAGGAAATTCAAGCACCTCGAGCCGCCCTCCGGGAAGGTCGAAAAAAGTGCCGGGAGCACGGCGGCGATAGCCGTGCACCTTGCGGACGATGATGTTGCCCGACCATCGGTCGAATTTGGCGGTCGATCCCCTACCCTCCCCGGCGTGCGGCGGAGGGTAGCGTCGAGGCGTCGCGAATGAACCGGTAATGGAACCTGTCGCCGTCGGCCTCGACCCGTCCGACGGTCGGGTCCGGAAAATGGATCGGCAGGACCAAAGTGTCCGTCCCGGCAAGACCGCCCAGAAACCGCCGGCGTGAGTGAGCGGCCTGCACACGATCCCAGTCAAAGATCGTCGACCAGTCCGGCTCGCGGCACTGCAGGGCGTGGTGCATCAGGTCTCCGGTGATGACGGCGCGCTGCCCGCCGGAGCGAATATTGACGCAGCAATGACACGGCGAGTGGCCGGGCGTCGGGGTGAGCCACAGCGTATCGTCGAGCTGAAAATCGTCGTCTACCAGGAGGGCCTGGCCGGCCGCGACCACGGGCTCGCAGTTGTATCGCCACACATTGCCAGGTGGCGTTTCGCCGCGCTTCGTCGCTTCCTCCCACGCGGCGTATTCGCCCTTATGGAACACATATTTTGCATTCGGAAAAGTCGGCACCCAGCGGCCGTCGCGAAGCACGGTGTTCCAGCCGCAATGATCGATGTGCAGGTGTGTGCAAAACACATAATCGATCTTGTCGAAGGCAAGCCTGGCGTCGCGGAATCCGTCGAGCCAAGGTTGCTTTGGAAAGTCCATCGGCGGTGCATAGCCCTTGTCTTCGCCCGTGCAGGTGTCCACCAGGATCGTGTGTTTCGGCGTGCGTACGACGTATGTCCGATAGGTGATCACCAGGCGCCCCGAAACCGGGTCGAAGACCTCCGGATCGAGCTCGGCGAGATGCCGCCGTCCAGCGTCGGGGTCATAGGCGCGAAACATGTCCTCGGGCCGTCGCCATGGCCCGTCCCGCTCGACGATGCTGGTAATGGTGACGTTGCCGATCTCAAGCGCGCGCATTTCGACCGCTCCCCCCGTCTTTCCCCTCCCTACCCTCCCCCGCTTGCGGGGGAGGGTAGGGAGGGGAACGCGTCGCAGCAGGCATATTTTCTTTGCCGCTTTGGCGGAACATCAAGGAGTTTTGCATATTTTCCATTCTTATGAGGCTGAACAGACAACTCGTCGAGGGCTTATGAGCAACAAGATGAGCATTCCGCACGACGCGATCGTTTTCGTCGGCGACGGCCGCAAGGCGTTATTCCTGCGCAATGCCGGCGACGAGAAATTCCCCAACCTGAAGACCGTGCAGGTGTTCGTTGACCAAAATCCCGCGACCCACGACCAGGGCAGCGACAGGCCGGGTCGGCTATTCGCGAGCGCAAGCGCCCGGGAGCGCCGCAGCGCCGTAGAGCCGACCGATTGGCACGAACTCGAAGAACATCGCTTTGCCCGCATGGTCGCTGACGCGTTCGAGAAACTGGTCCGCGAACGCAAGGTGAAAGCGGTCATCATCGCGGCACCGCCGCGCACTTTGGCTGAATTGCGCCAAGCACTGCACGGCGATGTGAAGGCGCGCATCATGGCGGAAGTCGACAAGGACTTCACCAAGCACCCGGTCTACGAGATTGAAAAACATCTGGTCGGATGATGGGGACGGGTGACAAACTAGACGGAATGCCGGCAAGGCTTGGCCAACTGCCCTCCCCAGGTCGTGGCCGGGCTTGTCCCGGCCACCTCGATTGCTCTTGCTTCGTGCTTAAAACAATTCGAGGTCGCCGGGCCAAGCCCGGCGACGACACCGTCGGTGATCAAAGCGGCCCTTCACCGTAGCCCGTGTTTGCCGAGTACCTTTACGGTACTTGCCTGCGGTCCCTTCTCGCCCATCTCCTCGAAAAACGTGACGCGCGTGCCGGGCGGAACCTGCCGGCCATCGAGGAGGCTGTTCGAGGAAGCCGAAACCGGCAGCCTCGTCAAAGCGTTTCACGGTCGCGATCGGCGGACCGTCATGGGACTTGACATGGCCCCGCATACGACGCGCGTGGTCCGAGAGCCGCCGCCGCGCACGCTTGAACGCGTCATTCAGGGCCACGACCGGGTCGGCGAGACGATCGTCGGCTTTTTTGGCCTTTTCGGAGCGGCCGATATCAACTTCCCGGCCTTGGGGTAGCGAGAGTCGAATCGTGATCTCGCAGGCGCCGCCCGTGCGATGCCGCTCGCTTGGCGCCTTGATGACGACGCGACAGGCCGTGATGCGGCCAAATCGCTGCTCCAACACGGAAATGTTCTTCATCACGCAGGCACGCAGCTGGTCGTTTCCCGTGAGGCCTTGAAAGTCGATTTCGACCGGGGTTTGCATGCTGGATCTCCAGGTTCTCGCACTCCCGCTCGCTAGCGTAAGGGACGGGTTTGGCGGTCTTGCCCAGGATGGACGTCAACGCCCGTGCGGCCTTTTCAGCCGCAGAGTTAAGCAGAGCTTAGCGAAGGCGCAAGAAGATGCGGCGGCCTGGTCAAGGGGCATTGCGGTCCGCGGTCCTGGGGAGCATATGAGTGGTTCCAAGCGATCGACGCGTTGATCGGCAGCGCGCTAGCGGATCCCGCCGTTCGCAGTGAGGGAGGCCGACATGGCTGAAGCTCCGGCCCGCATTTCGACCGAAAAGAGCGAAAATGATGCCAGGCCGCCTGCGGCCAGACGGGCTGCGTCGCGAGCAGGCGCCGTGGCGGTGGTCGTGGCAGCACTGTTCGCCGGCGCCAATCTCGCGTCGCGACCGGATTTCGTGTCGCAAGCCCAGATCCGTGTGCGGCCGGTCGGTTTTGCCGAGGTGGTCGACAGGGTCAAGCCTGCGGTGATCTCGGTTCGTGTCAAATTTGACGCCGGCAAGTCCGGCAAGGAGATTTCCCGGCTTTCCAAGGATTCCCCCTCGGGCCGACTGCTCCGCCGTTTCGGCCAGCCTGACGCGCCAGGCGCCCGGTCAGCTGCACGCGGCCGCAACATCCTCACCGGTCAGGGCTCCGGCTTTTTCATCTCGGCGGACGGCTATGCGGTGACCAATTTCCACGTTGTCGAGAGGGCTGACAATGTGGAGATAACGGCGGACGACGGCCGCGTCTTCGCCGCAAAGGTGATCGGCGCCGATCAGAACTCCGATGTGGCCCTGGTCAAGGTGGATAGCGCCGGCAACCTACCCTTCGTGACCTTCGCCGACAGCAATCCGCGCGTGGGTGACTGGGTGATCGCGGTCGGCAATCCGTTCGGCCTCGGCGGGACAGTGACCGCAGGCATCGTATCGGCGCGCGGCCGCGATATCGGTGCCGGGCCCTATGATGACTTCATCCAGATAGATGCGGCGGTCAATCGCGGTAATTCCGGCGGCCCCACTTTCGACATGGATGGCAACGTGATCGGCGTCAACACCGCGATCGTTTCGCCCACTGGCGGTTCGGTCGGACCGTCAAGGCGGTGGTCGCCCAGCTCAAGGACAAGGGCAAGGTCACCCGCGGCTGGATCGGCGTGCAGATCCAGGAAGTGACGGCGGACCTTGCGGAAAACCTCGGCCTCCAAGCGGCGCGCGGCGCGCTCGTCGCCGAGCCGCAGGCGGGCTCGCCCGCCGCCAAGGGCGGCATCGAGTCGGGCGACGTGATCGTGTCGATCAACGGCAACGAGGCCCACGACTCTCGCGAGATTGCGAGGACCATCAGTGGCCTGCCGCCGGGAACCACGGCTACGATCGTGGTGATCCGCAAAGGCCAGGAGAAAAGTTTCAACATCGTGCTGGGCAATTTGGCCGATCAGCGCGAGGCGAGCGCCAGCCCCGAACCGCCCAAGCAGAAGGGCACCAGCGTACCGCGGCTCGGCGTTGCGGTCGCGCGGGCAGCCGACGGCGTCGTCGTCACCAGCGTGGATCCGGGCGGACCGGCGGCCGAATTGGGGATAGCATCCGGCGATGTCATTCTTCAGGCCGCAGACAAGAAAGTCGCAGCCGCGATCGATCTTCGCAACGTCATCGAGGCCGCCCAGAAAGCCGGCAAGCACACCGTGCTGATGCGCCTGAGATCAACCGACGGAATCAAGTTCGTCGCGGTCCCGGTCAGCCGCGGCTGACCTGGGACTGCGGGCGTCCCGCCCGCTCTTCGGGAGAGTGGCAATTGCCCGCTCCCTACTCTGCTCTTCCCCGCGTGCGCGAGCGGGAGGGAACGATCCGCACACGGAAGATACGGGCGAGACGCCCGCGGTCCCAGTCTGGAGGCCCTTCGCTTTGGCCTCCCGCCAGTGTATTCTCCACCCGCGCTAACACCCCTTTGGGAGGATTCAGATGAACACAGTGCGGATATTGACCACCGCAGCTTTTGCCACGGCGATTGCAGTCACCGCTGCCTCGGCGCAGCAGACGCAGCGCGTGCGCGGCACCATCGATAAGGTCGACGGCAATACGCTGTTGATCAAAGGACCCGACGGCGCTCCCGCCACCGTGTCGCTCGCCGACAATGCGGTCATCGTCGGTGTGTTGAAAGCGACAGTCGCCGACATCAAGGAAGGGTCCTACATCGGCAGCGGCGCACTGCCGCAGCCGGACGGCACCCAGAAGGCCGTGGAGGTGCACATCTTCGCCGAGTCGCAACGCGGCACCGGCGATGGCCATCGGGGGAACTGGGATGGCGCGCCCGGCGGCACTATGACCAACGGCGCCGTGGGCCAGGCCGTGAGCAGCGTCGACGGCCCGGTAGTCACGGTGAAGTATAAGGACGGGGAGAAGAAGATCATCGTCGGGCCGACCGTTCCGATCGTTCGCTATGAAGTCGGCGACAAGAGCGAACTTAAGCCCGGCGCCGCCATCAACATCGCGGCCGCGACCAAGAAGCCGGACGGAACGTTCGGCGCGGCGCGCATCAATGTGGGCCGCAACGGCGTGGTGCCTTAAGGCCGCGTCGGGAAATAATTGCATCGCTTACATGTCATCGCCCGCGAAAGCGGGCGATCCAGTAACCCCCAATACCTCAATAAAAATGCGAGTCTCAGGTTACTGGATGCCCCGCTTTCGCAGGGCATGACAAGACCGTGATTCACTTGCCCCAACGCCACCAGCGTCGTGGCCGGGCTTGTCCCGGCGACCCCGAACGTCGAAGCGACGAGCAAGAATGATCGGGGTCGCCGGGACAAGCCCGGCCACGACTCGGGAGAGAGATTGCGGCGCTTCAACCTGACCGGAACGCGCGTTAATTCCGTGGCGGCGTGAAATATCGCAAATCGGGTGGCGGCTGGTTCTTGCGGGTGGGCATCAGATTGCCGTCGGCGCCGCGGTAATAGGTCTCCGGGCCAATCTTGATCAGCTCGTTGTCGCTGGAGCAGGCGTCCTCCGGCCAATCCGGGAATCGGTTTGGCACGCGCCGGTATGTCTTCAGCACGGTCCATGGGCGCGTGAAGGCATGGTCCTCCAGGGTGATCTCGTCGTGCAGCAGCGCGGGATTGTCCTTGTCGAAGAAGAAGCGCTCTTTCACGATCGATTCATTGTCCGCATGGGTCGGCATGCCGGCGGGATCAAGCGGGCGCGGGCCTTTCAAGTGCCGCGTCTCGACCTCCAACACAGTAAATCGGCCATCGCCCTTCTCGTCGATCCATTTGCCGATCGAATAACCCATGAAACTCGACTCGACACTCTTCGGCCAATCGCGGCCGTCGGTGTAAATCCGCCGATGGGAGTCCATGATATGGTCGACCAGAATGTAGGTCGTCTCCGGCAACACGACGATCTCCATTGGCCGATAGAGCGTCATCATCGCCGGCATGCCGGGCGGCAGGCATTCGGCGCCGGTGTGCCAGTTGCCCTGACCGCCGATCGCCTGATCCGCAATGCTTGCTTCCAGGACTTTCTGGTACTCGGGCGTCAACGGGGCTTGTTGTCCGCGGCCCCAAGGCTTGGTCGGATCGAAGGCCGGCTGGCCGGTGACGCCCGGCATGCGAACCGCGACCCATTGGCCGCTGAGATCGGGATATTTGGCGTCGTCGAAGGCCTGCGCGGTCGTCGAGGTGGCCAACACAGCCGCGAAAACGCCGGTGAAGATCAGGTTCCGGTAAAGCATCATGTTCCTCTAGCAAACACGGAACGTGGATACTGGATTGCCCGGTCAATCCCCGGATCACGTCCGGGGAGGGCAATGTCACTTAGGGCGGCCGCTCGTCATTAATGCCACGGCTCCATCGCGCTGCGGCGCAGCAGGGGGCCGGCGTCCGCGGAGGCAATGAAATTGAGGAACGCCCTCGCCACCTCCTTCTGCTTCGACACCGTCAGCACGCCGGCAGCGAACCGGACGGTGTCCTGCAACTCCTTCGGCAGCGGGCCGATGTAATCGGCGCCTTCGACCGGAATGATGACGTTGATCTGCTGGAGCCCGATTTCGACGTCGCCTTTGGCCACCACCTCGGCGACCGGAAGCCCGTTGACGAACTTGGTCTTGGCCTTCAGCTGATCCGCAATGCCGAGTTTCTCCATCACCTTCGCGGCGATGAGGCCGCTGCCGCCCTGCGAATAGCCGATCGACTTGGCATTGATCATCGCGTTCTTGAACGCATCGAGGGTACTGATGTCGGGTCTCGACGCGCCGGTCTTGATCGCGACGCCTACTCCCGCCTGGGCGAAATTGGTCTTGGTGCCCGCCACCATCTTGCCCTGCTTGATGAAGTTATCGACCTGCTCGGGCTGCAGCGCCGCAATGTCGGCCGGCGCGCCGGAATTGATCTTCTCGTTCATCGCGGCCGCCTGCTCGAACCTGACGACGACCGAGTGACCGGTGAGCTTTTCGTAAGCCGGCGCGAGGTCGCTCACGCCGGATACGACGCCCATGCCCGCCAGCACGGTGATTTCGGCCGCCGGCGCCGGCACAGCGAACGAAATAGCCAGCAATCCCAACACCCCCGCAACGCCCGCGCGGTTCAACCAGCTCCTCATGGTGCTTCCTCCAATCGTTTCCCTGGCAGATTTTATAGCCGACTTTGTAGCACGGATGGAGCGAAGCGTAATCCGGGGCGCGCCGATCGAAACTTGGCGAGTCTTTCCCGGATTACGCTTCGCTCCATGGGGGCTACGGCTTCTGGCTACGGCTCCGTTTCACATCGGCTTATTGACTTCGTCCGGCGCGCCCGCCGGGACCGGGTATCGGTCCACCACGAACAGCATGGTGAGACCAGTGTATTGGCCCATCAGTGCGACCAGTTCGACGATGCCGCGCTCGCCGACGAGCGCCGCCATCGCCTTGAAGTTGGCGTCGCTCACTTGCCGAGTCGTGAGAAGCTGGGTGACGAAGTCATACGTCGTAGCTTCATCCGCAGGCATATTGCCCGGCCGTTCGCCGGCCGCCAGGGCCGCGATAAACGCCGGACTGAGGCCCGCATCCAGCGCCTGCTGGCGGTGCGAATACCACACGTATTGCCCGCTCCAGTAGCGCGCCGTCAGCATGATAGCAATCTCTTTGAGCTTGCGCGGCGCCGGCGCCTTGAAGCGCAAATAGTCGCTCAACGGTCGCGACAATTCTGCCATTTCGGGACTACGCAGATAGATGTTGAAGGGGCCAGTCTCCGGCTTGCGCCCTTGGACGATCTCCCGGTCGGCAAAAGCGCGCTGCGCCGGGGCAAGCTCATCGTAGCTCAGCGGTTTGAACCGATTGCCACGCGTGTTGAATTCCGGCGCCGCGGTGGCCACCACGGCGGCTCCGGCCACTGCGCCGATGACGCCGGCAATCACCAGCTTTCCGATCATATTTGCGGCCATTGCAGTTCCTCCCGGATTGTTTTGCTGAAAGCCTATTCGAGGCCGGCCGATCCCGCCAGCGCATAATGAGTGCATGAATTCGGGCGCCGAGAAATCAAACCATATGCGAGTCAGGTTCGAGGACGGTGACTTCGGCCGCCGGCACAGTGAACGAAATAGCCAGTCGGGCCAAAGTCAGGATCCTCGTATTCCCTCCAACACATTGCAGCCCGGCGGTAGCCGCTTGGTCTGGGCCCCCGCCATTGGGGCGGTCCGCTGGGGCCAACCTCCGGCCGGTCCGGCGAAGCACTCCGCATGATCCGGGACGGGCCGATCGAGTCATCGGCGCGTGCTTCCCCGGCTCTCGCCGAGGCTATCATCGGATTGACTGGAGGCCGGCTCTGGCCGCTCTCTGACTGCCTCTTGAATCCATATACCGAGCCCGCTGAGAGGTGGTATCGGTCTGCCGTGGCGGCACCGACGATTGCACCGATAATGCCGGCGATCAGCAACTTCATGGCCAGATTATCCGCCATGGCAGTTCCTCCCGGATATTTCCTGAGAGCGTATGCGCAGCCGGCCAGTGTGTCAGCGCACGTTCCAGTGAGGTAGCAGCATTGCGTGGGGCAGCTGACTGCTTCCTCCCCGCTTACCATTAGCGCGTTGACGCTCGTCCTCCCGGGACTATGGGGAGGGTCGGGGCGAGCCCGGATTGAGCGAATCGAAATCCGGGAACGCCCTGCCAATACGACAAAGCCACCGCGGTTTTGTGGCCACTCCTACCGTCAGCGCTTGCAACGCCGGGAGCACTGGAGCGTGCTCAGCCTGCAGCCGCTCTGCGTCCCCCCGCTTCCGTGATCGCCGAAGAGAGATTATGCTCGATGAGGATCGGAGGTGGCACCACGATCCGGGCAATATCCACCATGTGCGCGTGGTGGGTAAATAGCAGGACCTGGCTTGATGCGGCCATCGCCGCCAGCGTCCGCAGCGCCGCCTGCGCGCGCCTATTGTCGAGGTTGAGCAAGAGATCGTCGGCGACGAACGGAATGGGCTCGCGCCCCGCGTTGTGTTCCTGCACGACCGCGAGGCGCAGCGCCAAATACAGCGAGTCGACCGTCCCGTCGCTCAGCGCGTCGATTTCGAGGCTGCCGCGAAGCGCATCTTCGGCGATGAGGATCGTTTCGCCTCTTTCGTTGATGTCGGCGCGCAGACCCGTATAGGCACCATCGGTCAATTCCGCGAACAGGTCCTTGGCGCGCATGAGGATCGGCCCCTGGTTGCGGTCGCGATAAACGTCGATCGCGGCGCGTAGCAGCGTTTCCTGGACCGTGAGGTCGACATAGGCTTCGACCGCCTCCTCGATTTCCGCCTCGACGGCTGCGGCCTCCTGCATGAAATCCGCGGCCTGGCTTTGTCCCAACAGCATGTCGAAGTCGGCCTGGAGCGCCGCGCGGTCCGCCATCAGCTTTTCGATACGGGCCTCCGTGTCCTCGCGATCGGCTTTCAGGCTAAGAAGGTCGGCGGGAATCTGATCTGCCGGCACGTCTTCGCATTCCGCAAACAGGGCCGCAAAATCGCGTCCGCCGCCGTCTTCCCGAACGCGCATCTCGATTTTCTCGCGCGCCGACACGGCGGCGTGCTTCTCCATCGACTGGCGTTCGATCTCCGGCAGTTCGTCGACATTCGAGCAGCCGGCCTGCGCGCAAAGCCCATCGAGCGCCGCTCCGCTGCGGCGGAGCTTGTCTTTGGCCCGATTGCCGTTGGTCGCCTGAATCTCCAATTGGCCTGCGAGGTTCTTGCGTTCCGTCTCGGCGGACCGCGCCGCCCGTAGACGCTCCTCCAGCCATCGGCAGGTTTCGGTTGCCGCCGCCGTTGGCACGCGCGGCAGGATCGCGGTTATCTCGGCCACAGCGTCGCCAAAAGCATTCCGCTCATGCCCCATCGTCTCTATCCGGTGGGTCAGTTCGCCGATCCTGGATTTGATGCCATCAATTTCGTTGATGACATCGAGGGTAGCGGATGCAGTCTCGATTGTCTGATCGGGCGGCAGGCCGGCTTTCGCAAGCGCTGCTCGCCACGCGGCCGTCCACTCGTCAATGCGAGACTTTAGCTTATCCGCGGCCTCGTCTGCCTCGATCTTACGTTCCGATAGCTCGCGCACGGCCGCGTCGGCTTTATCGTGTAAACTCTTCGCTTCGGCAACATCTCCGATAATGCTTCGTGCGCGATCTCGCAGGACTTCCAGTCCACCGTCAAGCGGTCCGGCGGCAAACGCGGCCATAGCGTCGACCAGCGATCGCCGCGCGTGGCGCTCCTTGTCGGCGAGTTCCCTGATCGCGTCGTGCTCTGCTTCAAGATCATCCGCCTCCGCGATAACGACCGCCCGTCGGGTGAGCCATTCCATCATCTCGCCGGGCAATTGTGCCGTGATTAAACCCGCAGGCCAGAGGGACCTCCATTCCGACAGGATCGCGCTACGTTGGATGCCAAGAGCGCTCATGGCTGCTTTCGCCTCAACACTTTTGGCTTCCAGGTCGGCCTTCTGTCGTTTCGAGAATGACAGCTCGGTGGATTCCTGGACACGGGCACGCATGACATCGACGGACCGGTCAGCCTCGCGAACCCGCCGTTCATAGGTACCGGCAATCAGACCGTCGGGCGCGAAGAGGTGTGCCAATTCTTCCAAACCGGATTCACGGTCGATATATAGACCGCGCACAAGCGCCCAGCCTTGGTCGCGAGCATGGCGAGCCGCCGTCAAATCTTCTTCGGTGGTTACGTCGCCTGCGGTTTTCAATGCGGCGATCCTGTGGTCAACCTCCGCGATATCGACGTTGAGCCGCTCGAAGGTGTCGCCGGCGGCTTTCATCTCGTTGTCCACTGCGACAAGCAATCCGGCATAACGTGTCACGGCCTTTTCAGGCGGAACCGCGAGTTCTCGCACCACGGATATACGATCAGTCCCTAAACCCAGGCCGCGGATCGTCTCATTCAGCTCCTTTGTCTGCCGTTCAAATGCGCGGGTCCGTTTGACAATGTCGGCCGCGATGTCGCCGAGCTTGTCGGCTGCGGTGAGCGCGCGAGCAAGATCGCCGATCGGGCGGGGCTTGGGTCGTTGCGCGGCACGATCGCGTGCCTTGTTCAAGGCGCGGGTCGCGGTCTCGGCATGTTCCCGAGCGGTCGCCGATTGGGCGATGAGCTTCTTGCCGACATCCCCAAGCGTCAAGATTGCCTTGCGCTTGAGCGCGGACGGCAATGTGCCGGCCACATCCGTCAGGCCGCTGTTGAGTTCGGCCTTGGCCATCAGGTCTCCGACCGCGGAATAAAGGTGGGTCCGCTCCGCTTCCCGCTTCGGGATGTCAGTCTCGTAGTCCTCGATGACGGGGCGCTTCTCCACCAGTTTCTCGATCTCCGCGCTCCGCGCCAATATGCCTTCATCAACGGAAATTGCCGCAATGCGGCGTTCCAGATCCGCGACGGCGGCGGAGGTCACATCGATGTCCTCGCGGGCGGCCTCCAGATCGGCCTGTGCTTTGACGCGCTGCTGGGCGAATTCGGGAGGCAGTATCGGCACATCATCGAGTGCCTCGATCCGTTGCGTCAGCGCGCGGTGCTCCGCACGTAAAGGCAGATTCTTTCCGATGCGCTGCAGCCGCACGATATTTGACTCAATCGTCTTGCGCTGCTCGCGCATCTCCCGAAGTTCCGCATCAGCCTCCTCGATGCGCTTCTCCCGGGTCCTGTAGTCGGTGGGCGACACTGTGCGCCGCCGTGCGCTCTTGCGCAGTTCAATGACCTCGGCGATGGCATGGTTCAGCTTCGGTTTGGAGCCCCCGGCGAGAAACAGGGCGGCGCGCTCCGCTTTGAGCTTGTCGAGCACAGCCTTGAGGCCCGCGATGCCGGACCCCGCCTCAGCAAGGCTGAAGCCAAGCGATCCGCCGTCGGCGAGCAGCGCTTTGGCGTGTTCGTGCAACCGATGGTGATCGAGCGCGAACACTTTCTCGAACACGTCCCGCGACACGCCGCCGAGAAAGCTCGCGACCGCGCCGTCATCAAGCGCCGATCCGTCGGCGGCCGTGAGCGTGTGCTTGCCGCGGCGTCGGCGTACCAACGACAGCGCCCGACCGTCGCTGCCAAGGAGATCGACGCCGATCGCGATATCCTTCGCGTCGTGCTTGAAGCCGTCGACGACACCATGCGGATAGCCGAACAAAACGCTCGAAAGGGCGCGCAGCGTCGTGCTCTTGCCCGCTTCGTTATGCCCGTAGATGAGGTGAAGGCCTGGTCCGGCCCCAAAGTCGAGCGAATAGCCGGTAAAATGGCCATAGGCGCGCAGGTGGAGCGCGAGGATGCGCATCACGCATCCTCCTCGGCGGCAAGACGGGCGGCAAACCGGGGGCGCAGCCGCTCCAGGGCCTCTCTGCACAGGCCTGGAGTTTCCATCAGCTTGAGACAGGGAAGCTCCTTCAATTCCCCAGGAAGCTTGCTTCGCAAGGGTTCGAGCTCCTTCGCCAGCAGCGGTCCGATCAGCTCGGTGTTGCCGGCGATTTCCTGCATGATGCCGACGAGATCATGCGTCTCGTCGTTCGACATCGCATCGAGGCGCTCGCCGGGCGGGGTCGTGCTGTTGACGATCTTTTCGATCCAGATGTCGTCGCCGGCGAGTTCGGCGGCGAGTTCAAGCGTCGTTTGGCGCAGACGATGCGGCGTGCGCTCGATGTGCTGGTAGAGCGATGTACGGCCGGTCAGCACGACGCGGACCGCGCCGGGGCGCCCGTCGCCGTCCCGGTAGGCCTGAGCCAGAGCGCCCCGTATGCCCTCGACCAGCTCAGCCTCGATATTGCAACCCTTGAGGTTGACCTCCACCCGGTGCCAGCGCACGACGTCGAGGGGAATGAACTCCGCCGCCACCGTACGGCCGGCGTCGTCGGCCTCCACCAGGAAGCAGCCCTTGGGACCGCTCTCCTTGGCGTGCCGGCCCTGCAGGTTCCCCGGGAAGATCACATAAGGGTCGCGGCAATGAACAGCGCGCTTGTGGATGTGGCCGAGCGCCCAATAGTCATACTCGCGGGTGGTCAGTTCTTCCAAGGTGCATGGCGCGTAGGCATCGTGGTCGGTGGTGCCGGCAAGCGAGGTGTGCAGGAGGCCGATGTTGTAGTGGCCGCGCAGCGCCCGGGGATAGGATGCAGCAAGATTTTCGGCGATCGGCCCCGGCCTGAAGCTCTGGCCATGGACCGCGACGCGGACCGGCAGATCGTCGAACCTAATCGTCTCCGGCTCTTGTTCACTGAGGATGCGAGTATTTGCCGGAAGAGCAAGGGCGCTGGTGATCTTGTTGCCGGCGTCATGATTGCCTTTGATGATGACGACGCGAATTCCCTTCTGCTCCAGCCGCTTCAGCTGGGCGCGGAGGAACACCGCGATTTGCATGTTTGGACAATCGTGGTCATAGAGGTCGCCGGCGAGCAGAAGCAACGCCACCTCTTGTTCGATGCACAGATCAATCATGCGCTCGAAGGCCTCGCGGGTGGCGCGCCGCATGCGCTCGACCTGGCGAGGTTCCTGACGCGACAACGCCAAAAGCGCGCTGTCCAGATGGAGATCCGCAGCGTGAACGAATTTCATCCTGCTCCCGCCTCGCCTGCGAGCGAGCCCCGAATCAAAGCGATGTCATCCAGATGAAGCCCTAGCAGCGAGGAGCCCCTCGCCCAAGCGGCTGCTGCCGGAAAGCTTGTGGATGGAGGGATCCCCTGCCCGGATCGACGAATTCGCTGCTCCGTCCAGGCCGATATTGCTCACAAGCGGCGGCGCGGTCGGCAGCGAATGTCGGTCGCGATTTTTCCGGATCCCGCAGTCTTCCCCATTTCAATGGCCGGTTCGCTTCTGATATCGTCGCTCTCTAAAATCAATTTCGGAGGAGAGCCATGGATCGCAGATCGATTTTCCGCGCAAGCCTAGCCGCACTGGCGGTCGCCCCGCTGTTCGGTCGCAAAGCTGGTGCGGCGACCGAAAGCCGTGATGCGGCTCGCGCTCGGCAACACCCGCAACGCCTATGAACTGTACGCGTCGATGGGCGAGGACATCGCGATCGAGATCGTCTGCTACAGCCAGGGTCTCCACATGCTGCGCGACGACACCTCCCCCGTGAAGGAGGAAATCCGGACCACCCGGGCAAAGGTGCCCCAACTCGCCTTCGGAGCCTGCAACAACACCAAGCGCGCCATGGAGAGGACCGAAGGCAAGACCATCCCGATCATCCAGGAAGCGGTGGTGGTTCCGGCCGGCGTGGTGCGGCTGGTGGAACTGCAAGAGCAGGGCTTTAAGTATCTCAAGCCGTGATGCGCCGTAGGATGGGTTGAGCGCTTGCGAAACCCATCATGGGCCTTGCCCTGCGGCGAGGCTGAGGATGGGTTTCGCTTGCGCTCAACCCATCCTACACCCCCTACGCGAACGCTATTTCCTCGTCGCCGCCAATTCCCTCAACTTGGCGCGGATCGGACCGAACGGGCCATACTTGTGCTGCTCGGCCGGGAAGTCGTCGACGTATGGTCCGTACGGTGCATCGACCGGCTTTTGCATCTTGATAGGAAAGTCCTTCTCAAGATTGGCCTTGGCCGGCCGGTCGAGGCTATTGATGTAAGCCGCAACGTCGTAGGCATCCGCGTCGGGCAGCACCGGCGCGTCGAAGGTCGTTCCGAGCGGCATGTTGCGGCGCACGAAGGCGGCGGCGTTCAAGACGCGGGTCATGCCGGCACCATTGTTGTAGCTGTCGGGTCCAGCGATCGGCGGAAACTGATAGCCGCTCCCGGTCGCAGCGCGCTGGCCGAGGCCGTCCTTGCCGTGGCACGCCGCACAAGTGTCAGCATAGACCTTTGCGCCGTTGCCGAGGTCGGCGGCACGATCGGGTTCCTTGATATTGATGGTGCCGGCGCCGGTGAGCTTGGCGCCATCCGGAATGCCGGTGGAGAGCCACTTCGTATAGGCGAGGAACGCCTTCATCTCCAGCCCGTCGAGCGGCAGGACGCGGCCGTTCATGCTGCGCTCCATGCAGCCATTGATGCGCTCCTCCAGCGTCCCGATCTCGCCCTCGCGGCCACGATATTGCGGGAACTGACCCCACACGCCCGTGAGCGGCATGGCATAGGGCTGGGTCCCAGCGTTGAGGTGGCAGTTCTGGCAGGTCAGATTGTTTCCGGAGTACCGCTTGGCCGGATCCGCGGCCGTCGGGCCGATCTGGTTCGCGGTATCGACCATCAGGGCATAGCCGTACTTGACGAGCTTCCCGAACGGATCGTCCCCGACCGAGCGCAATTGCGGCGGCGTCCACTCGGTGAGGTCGAACTGGGGTGGATCGGCCGCCAAAGCACTGCGGCTCGTCATGCTCGCGGCAGTCACCAGGAAAAACGCCACCTTCAGGGAAAGATTGCATCTCATTTGCAGGTTTCCTCGACAACGTGTCTCTCACAGAATGAGTGGTTTTCGTGCCGTTCGCAAGGGATCGTCGGCCTGCAGATGGGGGACGAACAAGGCGCCGTTTGCTGCGATGCGATCCGTCCGGAAATCCAATAGTGTGCGCCGAACGGTCTCAACGAGGGAGCCATGAATCCGATCAACATGATCATGACCGGCGACGTGAACCTGATGAACGTCACCGACCCCGCCGTACCTTTCGCGCAAGTGGCGGACGAATTTCGCAACACCGACATGGTGTTCAGCAATCTCGAATGCTGCCTCTACGAGACACCCGCCGGGCATTCGGTGCGCAATGAGGGCTTCTTCGCCGATCCCAAATCCGGCAAGGCGCTGACGCTCGCCGGCATCCAGGTGGTGGGCATCGCCAACAACGTGCATTATGGGGACGCCCCCATTCTATCTTCGATCGCGCGACTGGATGAACTCGGCGTGCTGCATACCGGCGCCGGCGCTAATCTCAAGGCCGCACGTGCGCCGGTCGTGATCGAGCGCGCCGGCGTCCGCTACGGCTTCTTGCAGCGCAGCTCGGTCTATTGGCCGACCAATCACGAAGCCCAGACGGATGCCGCCGGCATCGCGGTCATCCGCGGCCACACCGCCTATCACGTGCCGGTGTTCAAGACCCGGATCGGAGTGCCGCCGCCCAATCGGCCCGGCGTTGCGCCGCAGATCGTCACCTGGGCCGATGCCGGCTACCTGCGCTGGTTCTGCGAGGATATTGCGGCGCTGCGCCCCCGCGTCGACGTGCTGGTGGCGTCGTGCCATTGGGGACTCGGCAAGGAGGTCCTGCAATACATGAAGGAGATCGCCCACGCGGCGATTGACGCGGGCGCGGACATCGTGGTCGGTCACGGTCCCCATTACGCGCTGGCGGTCGAGGTCTACCGGGGGCGGCCGATCTTCTACGGGCTCGGCAGCTTCTCGTTCCACACCGGCCATGGCGGGCGCAGGCACGATAGCTGGGTCGGCATGATGGCACGTGTCGCCGCCGGCCACCGCGTGGAAGCCGCGTCGTTCCAGTTCGTCCGCCATAACGATCGCAACGAGACCTATCTGTGCCGGCTCGCGGACGAGGCTGACGCGCTCGCCGAGATCATCGAAGCGAGCAGGCCGTTTGGCACGAAGCTGACACCCGAAGGGGACAAGGTTCGGGTGGGGTTAGACGGTTGAGGGCATCGTAGCCCGGATGGAGCGAAGCGTAATCCGGGGCCAGCCTTTCCGCAAACCGCAGCGCCGCCCCGGATTACGCGACCGAAGACGGTCGCTCCATCCGGGCTACAGCGGCAGCAGACCCAGCAATTTCGCCGGGTTGGTCTTATACATCAGATCAAGTTCGGCCTGCGTGATGCCGTGGGCCCGCAATCCACGCGCCGCCAGCGCCAGGCAATCGGTGGGGTAGACGTTTCCGGTCTGGCCGCAATCCGTCGAGATGATGATGGATTGCGCCCCGATCTTGCGGATCAAGCTCGCAGCCGCCGTGCGTCCGGCTTCGTTCTTGTAGATGTTGGAGGCCGTGACCTCGATGAAGGCGCCGAGCTTCGCTGCTTCCGGCAACTGCGGAATATCTCCCGGATGGGTGAGAAGGACGTTGAGGCCCTGCCGGCGTCCCTCGCGCGCCAGCAGCAGATGTTCCTCGGGCGTCGCGTGCCCGGTCGCAAGCACCATGCGGCCGTTGCTGTCCACGGTCCTGATCTTGGCGAGCACGCCGATCAGCTGCTTCACTTCGGGCAACAGTTCGCCGTTCTTGGAGACCGGGATGTAAGGCGGGGTGCCTTCCGGCATCATCAGCATCCAGGGCCGGGTGCGCTCCAGGTTCGCCGGGTCCATGCTCCCTGGGCGCGTGGTCGCCGTGATCGAATCGAGGGTCGGCATCTCAAAAATGCGTCCCCAGCCGCCCTTGATGCGGGAGTAGTGTACAAGCTCGGCGACGTTGACGCCTCCGGTGGAATAGTTCGACGCCGTGCGGCCGAACACCTCGACGCCCGGCGCATGCTTGCGCGCCAGATAGGCGGCGCCCGCCGAACCGGCGTCCTGGTGGGTCTTGAATACGAAGCCGCGCATGCCGCGGGCTTTGGCGAGCGCCACGGCGTCGAAAATGTCGAGCGCCCGGATCACTCCGCTGGGGCCGGGCGCGTCCGGATCGAGGTGCACATGGATGTCGATGGCGCCCACCAGCGCCGGATCGGTGAGGCCAAGGTCCACCGGCCCGCGCATCGGGTCGACCTTCCAATCATCAAGCTGGCCGGCGTCCTGAGCACGGCTTATACCGTAAGCGCCCAGAACGACGCATAGTGGAATTGCCAGTGCGATGAGCCGCAACAGTCGGAACGCGCGCGTTCTCTCTTCAAAGCTCTTCATGACGATTCTCCCTGCTATTTTGGTTTTGCGTCGACCTGTAGCCCGTATGGAGCGTCGCCCTTGCGGCGCGTAATGCGGGGCCGCCCTCGCCGCTTGCAACGCCGCCGCCGATTACGCGACCGCACGCGAAGACGCGTGCGGTCTCTCCATCCGGGCTACGAGGAGTCACAGCCCGAACACGAACAACATGGTCGCGTTGCCCTGGGACTTGAGCTCCGGCGAGCGCGCGATCTTTGCCTTGCCGACCGGGCCGATGCCGGAGGCGACGGCGATGTACTGCCTGCCGTTCACCGCATAGGTCATGGGCGGCGCCACGAAGCCGGTGCCGACGTTCACCTCCCACAACTTGTCGAGCGTCTGATCATCGTAGGCCAGGATCGTCCCGTCGAGCATCGCGGTGACGACGATACCGCCCGCGGTGGTCAGCACGCCGGACAGGTCCGGGTAAGGCAAATCCTTGCGCAACTTCACTTCGGCGGTGAGCGGATCGACAACCGTCAGGCTGCCGACGATGCGCTCCGGGTTGGCGTACCCGCCGCCGCCGAAGCGGCCGCGCACCCGGGCAGTGGGGTCGGGCGTGATGTCGGCGCAGCCTTCGCTGGCTCCGATATAGAGAAGCTTGGTCTTGTCGGAGTAGGACGGCGGCCAGAAGTTGGTGCCGCCATGCACGTCGGGACATGAGTTCCTGATGGTGTCGGTGACGGATTTCCAATCGTGGTTATAGGTCTGCACGTCCTTGCCGGGGTCGTAGTCGAGCGGCTTGCCGGTCTTGGGGTCGAG
>WNFL01284669.1_pt11 | contig 37466 bp, 60 predicted proteins | sample 5400361 | NCBI WGS metagenome assembly WNFL01 (sample SAMN13153351, study PRJNA577476) | soil metagenome | isolation source: 40 cm soil on Douglas fir-dominated hillslope | place: USA:California | collected 2013-09-17
CAGAAGCATAAAATGCCGATTATTGTATTTAACATAAACAAGCTTAGTAGCCTCCATTCAATCCTTCAGGGAGAAATAACTGGTACATTGGTCTCTTAAGAGGCTTGCAATATTATGGGATTGATACTAACCACTCAAAAGTGGTATACTAGCCTTGCTCTAGGGAAAGGATGATCGCCCGCCTAAATGTAACAATTTTTGGCGGGAGGAAAGTCCAGGCAGCATAAAAGCAGGGTGCCAGGCGTAAGCCTGGGATATATTTCGCAAGAAATGTAGCCAGTTAGAGCCACAGAGACTATGTCGATTTTTTTACCCTAAAGGTAGGAAAAAACGAGTGAAAAGAGGCAATCCTCCCCGCTGCAACCTCCGAAAGGAACGTCACAGGGGCTTTACCAACGATCCGATTTATCGGATCACGTTCCGAAGTTCGAGGGCGTTAGATGGATGATCGTCGAGAAACAGAACCTGGCTTACTACTCTCTAGAGCCTGAAAAAACTCACCGAAAGGTGGGTTTTTTTATGGTTTTTTTGTTGGAGCAAGGCTAATCCTTAACCAGGTATTCCTTTACCAGTACCTGAATAGTAATAACTGTGGGGACTGAGATAATTACACCTACAATTCCTGCTAACCGCGCCCCAACAGCAAGAGCGATAAGGGTAACAATAGGAGAAACACCGACAGATTTTTCCATTATTTTAGGAACCAAAATGTAATTTTCCAACTGGTGAACCAGAAAATATAATGCCGTTACCCCAAGCCCTGCAACCGGGGAAATTCCAAAACCAATCAAGATTCCAGGCACTGCCGAAATTACCGGCCCCAAGTAAGGAATTATCTCTAAAATACCCGACAAAATTGACAGAGGAAGAGCAAACGGTATACCTAAAAGAAGCAAGCCTATATATACCCCAAGTCCTATCATAAACATAAGGATAAGTTCTCCACGAACCCAACCGCCAAGCCTGTGTTCCAAAGTGTCGATTACCTTGCCCAATTCTTTCTTTTTTTCGTCTCCAAAGAAAAACCCAAGTTGATCTTCCAGCTTCTCCCTTGCCAAAAGCATGTAGAAAGCGAAAACAAGAACTGTAAATATGGCTAAGACATTATTAAATATCGAAAAAGTGAATTGAAAGATCTTTCCCGGCGCGTCCCCCACTGTAGACAAAAGTCCTGAAACAACCTGATCTCCAAAATCTTTAGTTATACCTGTATTTGAAATATATCCAGGAAGCGCATTCAAAAAGCTCGTAGTCTGCTCTATAAGAGTTGGCACCAGAAGCGCAATTACACCGCCAAGTATCCCAATTACTAGGACATATGAAATAAAGACTGAAATTGCTCTCGGGATTTTAATTTTGGACAGCCTTCCTACAAGTGGTTCCAAAATTGTCATCAAAAGGAGCGCTACAAAAAGTTCCAAGATTATATCCCGGACAATATAGATAAAGCCCAGAGAAAGAAGAAAAAATACTGTGAAGACTATTGTTTTATGGGAAACCTCAATTTTACGGTACATTTTCACTAGAGTACCACTTTTGGGCCAAATTTTCCACCTTTTTTAGAAAATTTTTGTTTGTAATATCGAACCAATTTATACCGTCTATTTTTTTAAACCAAGTCATCTGCCGTTTAGCATATTTTCTTTCCTCCTTTTCCCATTCTTGAATTATCTGTTTTTCCTGAATAGTCCCTTCAAAATAATCTTTCCATTGCCTGTACCCAATCGAGGCCATAGATTGCGCTTCCCAGTTAACTCCAGATTTAATAAGATTTTCAACTTCTTTTTTTATGCCACCATCAATCCTCTGTTTAACCCTTATATTTATTTTTTTATTTATAAAATCAATAGGTGCTGTAAGACCTATCTGTAAAATTGAATTTTTATCACTTAATTTTTTGGTTACATTATTTGTTTTGCCATGACTTAAATTCCATTGAGCAATTTCGATGGCACGGATAAGACGTCTCGGATTTTTGTAGTCAGAAGAATTTAACGAAGCAGCTTTAAGTGAATCTAATTGAGATAAATTTTCATAAAGTTCGCCTGCGTTTCTTTTTTCCAGTTCTTGCCTTAATTTTTCATTTTTAGGAACATCAATTGTTGGCATTCCGTAAAGTACTCCTTTTATATAGAGGCCGGTGCCACCAGTTAAGATAGGGAGTTTGCCGCGCTTTTGAATGTCACTAATTATTTTATGGGCAAATTTTAAATACCAAGAAATATTAAATTCTTCCTTTGGGTCCGCCAAATCATAGCCCCAAACTCGAGTCCCATCGATTATGTAAAAACCATATTTAGAAAAAAATGGATATTTAATTTTGGCGCCGGCCGGAAGATCTTTACCCGTCCCTATATCTAAATTTCGATAAACTTGACGCGAATCCGCAGAAATAATCTCTCCATTGAATTTTTTTGAAAGTTTTATAGCAAGCGAAGTTTTACCCGTTGAAGTAGGACCACAAATTACAAGAAGTTTTTGCATTTAATTAAATCTTTTTAACATTGTTTTCTCTCACTTTTTGAACTTTTTCTACCATTTTTTCGAGATCTGATACATACTCCTGTTTGTATTTTCGCACATAGCTCAACTTCCAAAGCAATGCTCTGTATTCTGCATCACTACTTAATATGTACTCCATAATCGGCAGTTCAGATAAAATAGCAGGTTTACCTAGTTTTTTCTTTTCGTTGGCAAAAAGGGCATGAGCAGCTTCTTCCACCCCTCCCAATTCAAAAATGTCTTTAAATTTAGGGCTTCTTACTCCACCTGAATCTATTCCCCATACAACATTATCTTTTTTCAAATCTTTCCAGTATGAGATGGCTTTGGGATTTATTAGATATGTCGGATCTGGATTTGGACCAGGTTCCCATCGAACGGTGAATAATGACCCCGTCTCATCACTTAACTCAATATCAATATTTTTATATTTTTCTCCAAATTTCTTATAAACCATAGTTACACCATGTACAAATAGCGACATTAATTCTGATGTTTCCTTTATTTGACTGTCACTAAAGCCCGAAAACTTACTGGGATTATTTCTGATCAAATTTTCAAAAACTGGGGCATTTTTTTTGATAACAGCATCTTTTGTTCTTTTATATTCTTCAACCGAAAGCCACTCGGTTTTTGTTTTTTCGGGATCCGCACCTATGCCTTTACCAACATCAAAAAGATCTAATTTTTGTAGTTTATCCATATTATAAAAACTTAACTGCTTGCGCTTGCATATTTTTTCAAAGCAAAATTCCAAAATCTAAAAGACAGCAAAATTGCCGTCACTCCGACAAGCAAAGAAAGAAATACGCCACCTGGGCTAACTAAACCCATAAGTGCTTTAGCAGGAAAAGTTATCATAATTCCAACCGGGATCAAATACGTTAAAAGGCCTTGGAGCGGTTGCTTATAAATGTCCACCGGAAACCTACCAAAAGAGGTAAGATCCCTATAGATCATAATCGTGTGATCAATTTCCAGAGTGATAATCCCCATCGCAAGAACTACGATATGAAATGCGGCGGCAATCAAAAATCCATTTATCATAAGCAGTAAAAAGTAAAATACACCTAAAAGCGATGGATGAAGGAGAGATGCAACTAACCAAGTGGCAATAAGCAGAGGCGGAAAAGTCACGAGATCGACAATGTCAGCGCCCCCCAGGAGCGAAACAAATAATGCATTTGCAGGTTTAACCAAAGTTAAATCGAAATCGCCAGATACAATTTTTGGTCTAAAACGATAAACTTCCCTAAAGAAAAATTGAGATAGAACGTCAACAACATTAAAAATGAGAAAGAAAAAAATTGCTTGGTTGCCAGTATACCCTGCCAAGCCATTTGTACCCTGAATGAGAAAATATAAAAAGCCGATAAACAGAGAAAATCTAAGTATTTTTCCAACCAAAAAAAATAAAAGAGCTACTCTTTGTCCTAAAACTATGGAAAATGAATTCCGGCTAAATTGCCACCAGATCTTTGAGTAATATTTAAGTTTTTTCATTTTTTAAGTTATCTTCCAAACGCCTGATACACTTTTAATCCCTTACTCCATACATATCTCATTGCCATAAATAAAACCAAAGCCCATGCCGCAGAAACTAAAAACCCCGAGATAAGTGCACCCCCTGTAATTTTCCCCAAATAAACCTGCACCGGAAAAAATATCATGTATGGAAATGGTGTGGCCATAATAATTTTTTGATAAACGGCGGGTAGAATATCTATAGGGAATACCGAACCTGATAAAAACTCAAGTATTACGATGTTTACTAAAAATTGAGAACCCCAACCAAGTTCCGGCGTCCAGAAAGGGACAGCCGAAATAATAAAAAGCAGTGAGAAATAAATAGAAACCGCCAAGATAACGGCAATTAAAAATGAAAGAAAAACATAAATATCAGTTTGAAAAAAGAACGGAGGCTTTAGAATCACAAAAAGAATTACAAACTCGGTAGCTGCAAAAGATAAGTTTAGGGCCTTACTGGCAATATCGCGTGTCATCCAATATTTGAAATAACTAATCGGTTTAACTAAGTAGTTTGAAAGATTTCCCTCTGCAACATCTGAAGAAACATCCACAGCCCGCGCCGAAAGAACAATGGCTCGCACAATCATAAGGGCAAAAACATATGTCAGGATTCGGCTTTTGTCGTAACCAAATATTTCTCGCCCCGGGGCAGTAAAAATAGTATTCCAAAGATAAAAAGTGATAATTATCTGAAAAACATTCCGCACTCTCCACATAATGAAGTTCATTTTGTAAGCAAATTCTTCCTCGAAAGAAATTTTAAAAATCTGCCAGTATTTCCTCATCGCATTAGCGTCCATCTTTTAAGCCGCCTTTAAAAACTTTTCTGATAATGTCTTCTATTGGAATTTCTTCAATGGTCAGATCTTCAACTGCAAAATTTTGCAAGAGTTCTGCCGCGGCAACTGCAATTGCATTTCTTGGGACCGCAATGACAACCTCTGGAAATGCCAGTTTTCTAATTTTTCCGATTTTTTCGAGGTCTGACAATCCACTATCTTGAGAGAGAGTTGCCTTGATTATTTTTTCTTTTGCAAATTTGGAAACAAGTTCTTCCAAGGCCCCGTCAAATAAAATCTGGCCCTCATCTATTACAATTACACGCCGCGCAAGGTTTATGAGGTCGTCCATATTGTGAGATGTTAGAAGAATTGTCGCATTATATTTGCGATTGTAATCGAAAATAAAATCACGCATCTTTTGCTGGGCAACGATGTCTAAACCAATAGTTGGTTCATCTAAAAATAAAACTTTGGGTTTATGTAAAAGGGCCGCTACAAGTTCCATTCGCATACGCTGTCCCAAGGAAAGTTTTCTAACCGGGGTTTTAATAAGCTTTCCTACATCCAGTAAATCTACCAACTCTTTTAGACTTTCCTGATATTCACGGGTGCCAAGTTCGTATATAGCCCGGTTCAGTTCAAAAGTTTCGATTGCAGGCAGGTCCCACCAAAGCTGATTTTTTTGACCCATGACCAGAGAAATTTGTTTAAGAAATTCCGGTTTTCTTTCCCAAGGATCATATTCCAAAACCTCGGTAAAACCGCTAGTTGGATAAAGAAGGCCTGATAAAGTTTTAAGTGTGGTGGTCTTTCCTGCGCCATTCGGGCCGATAAAACCTACAAGCTCACCCGGTTGAATTGTAAAAGAAATACCGCGAACCGCATGAACCTGTCTAGTTTTAGGTGAGAAGAGAGATTTTACGGCACCGGCTAAACCCGGCTCTTTTTCAGTAACTTCAAAATTTTTTACTAAACGATCAACGATAATCGCTCTATCCATACCTGAAGTATAACATTCGGAAGTTTATCTCGCGACTTGTCTCTTTAATTTTTTGCCTGGAGTAAAGCGTGGGGCTCTGTGAGATTTAATGGTGACTAATTTTTCTGTCTTGGGGATCTTAACAGTTTTACCTTTCATGGAGATTACGCGGAATGTTCCAAATCCTGAAAGAACTACTTTTTCTCCTTTGGAGAGTACTCTGCCGATTTCTTCTAAAAACACTTCAACTGCTTCTTCTGCGGCTTTTTTTGTGAGATGCGCCTTCCTTGCGACCTGAGTAATAATGTCAGCTTTTGTCATATTCGTGTCAAGAATACGGCAATAATTAATAAATGTCAAGAAATGTCTTGTCTCACTTTTTCTTCTTCTTCCAATATCCGCTTTTTTTGTCTAAAAGCGCGAAGAGAGAAGTTTTTCTAATATCAGATTCACCAAAAACATACTGCAAGACTCTTTCGTTACCGATACCGTACCCTGCATGAGGTAAAGTTCCCTTATTCTTAATAATTTTCAGATACCATTCAAAGTCAGAATAATCTCCCCCTCTTTTAATATGAAGTTCGTACATTTTGGAAGCGAGTAAACGTTCATTTAATTTTTTAAAATCGTGCTCTCTTACCGCAGACCCCACAGATTCGCCCGAATAAGGCAAAATTAAATCTGCGGAAAGTACTACTTTTGGATTTTTGTCATATACTTTCATATTGAAAAATTTAATTTCTTTGGGATATTTTGTAATAAATACAGGAATCTCAGATTTGCCTTTATTCAAAATAGAAACTATTTTTGCTTCATCTTTGCTTTTCAAATCATCTCCAAATTTTATATTTGGAAACCCATTTTTATTCAATAATTTTACCGCTTCTGCGTACTCAATTCTAAAAAAATCTTTCTCTGAAGCTTCTTTTATAGCCTTTATGTTTCTTCCGTATGTTTTCTTCAATACCTCTCCGTTTTCTTTAAGAATATTTTTAAGCATCGCTTGTATTGCCTTTTGGATGTGGGTTAAAAGGGCTTTAAACATTTTTTCATCATCATAATTTTGCCTATTCAGGCCTATGTTTGTACAATCAAATTCTTCTTCTGTTAACCTAAATTGTCTAAGATGCCGCGCGTCTTCAATTTCTTCGTCTCTTGCTGAATGAATAACAGTGAATACTCCATGGAAACTTTGAAGAGCTTGTTCGAGTGAAAGTTGCCCTGTTTGAGTGATAAAAAGCGGAAGGGATAATCTGTTGCCAACTTTAAAAAGGGTGTCTATATTTTCGCATGCTCCGGTAATACCAACTATTTGCTGAACATCAACATAAGTTAACCCGGTTTTTTTGTAATGTTCCCAAACTCCGAAATTTAATGATTGATTAACTAGGACTAAATTAGAAAAATGTTCGTTATATTTCATTTTTTGGCCCAAAAAAAAAGGGCTTTCGCCCTTAATTGGAATTAGAAATCTTTTTAAAAATAAATTTCTGTTTTAACACTAAAATTAAATTTAATAAAAAAGAGAGATGTTGTCAAGCACTATTATAAAGTCAGGGACAGTTATCCATTCTGATGAGCTTGCTGCCTACAACAACTTACATAAATTTGGATTTCCTCACTCGGCTGTCCAGCATAGTAAATATGTATTCGCGAGAGGCGAGGTCACCACTAACAGAATTGAAAATGTGCTTTTAAACAAAGTTTAATATTTCAAATTGGCTTAATGGGATGTCCGATGAGAGTCGGCAACCAATCAAATACTCCAATTCCACGGGCAAATGATAAAGTGATAAGAATCAACAGGCTTGCCACGACTACACAGACAGTCAGTGCAAAAAGAAAGTCAAGAATTACACATAAGACTAGAAAAATATAGTACAACCAAGGTACTTCAATTTTCAAATCTAGCTTCTTTCGATATTTTTGTATTAAAGAAAAAGCAAAAGGCTCTTTAAGCGAAAAGAAGTCGTAAATCCACTTAACAAGATTAAAACCACCACCGTCACCGTTATTATTAGATATAGCTGGAGGTGCATCATCGACAGGTTCTGGTGTTGGTGTTTTTATGACCAGATTAGTTGCCATTGGAGATCAGACTACGAAAGTAGCTTTCTAAGGCATCCTTACTTATTTCATTATCAGAGTTATCATGATTACCAAGATCCCTCCTAGCTTCTCTCCAAGGTTTTTCATTGTGTGTAAAGAATACCAACTCCGCACCTGAAAAACCTTTATAAGCATCCCAAATTTTATCTAAAAACGCTTTTGTGTCAGAATCAATATGAGAGACATCGTCGTCGGTTACTTCCTCGGTTAATGGTCTGTTTCCAAAATCTTTATATTGCTGATAAATGCTTCTAATTGCTGGACCAAATTTCCACGCTTCTATCGGATCTTCAAAAAGTGGTTTACCAAAATTAGCCAGATACCATCCTTGGGCATAATAAAGTATTTTCTGAAGTTTTAAATTCGTAAGTGCCACCGCGTGATCATTTTTATCTTTTAATAAAAAATATTTTGCTATTTCGGTTGCAGAATAAGTTGTTTCCAATTTGGTTCCTCCTTTGATTATATGTTTTTTGATAAAAAATGAAAAGGGGTCACTTCTTTTTCCCAACATTTAAGGCGACTTTAAGAATTTTTTTGAAGTTTGGACTCTTTTTATACAAGCTTCTAAATTTAATTTTACTTACCGCTTTTGTCATTACCCCGTGATAACTTTCTGACAGAGATAAATGCAAGTCAAACGAAGACTAATTGTCGATTCCACCCGAGATTTGTGCCGTGCCACTTAAATTGGAACAAGGAATCGGGGTTGGAGTGTTCTAAATTATTTTAATGTTATTAAGATTGTTGTTAATGTGATCGAACTAGTGCTGTGTGTCCGTAGATATGTTTGGGTTTATTGTTGGGTATGCACCTTAAGTTGCAGCTCTAGCTTTTTCAGCTGAGCACTCCGCTGGTGAAAATGTAGTATAAGTCTCCGTCATATTCAAAGTTGGATGCTTAATTTTGTCGCAGCTGAAATTACACTCGAATTATAGCATATCAGCTTGACTAACTTGAATTTTTTAGCTACGCTTAGCTTAGATACGAGCTATGCGTAGTTCTAAGAATTGTTTGCATTTCTCGTTTGAAGCAAAAAAGCAGGGGCTTCCCCCTGCCTAAGGTTACTGCCTGTGCCTAGTCCTGTCGACTAACACAAACTTTTGCCTTACACCTTCCCTATTCGGAGGCGTAGTCTCACCCCGTGTAAGGGTGTACTCCGTGTTTCCACCTGAAGGTCGGTACTGCCCCGAAACTGGAGCAGGTTTGCCCGTGTGGGCTACAACTTTTAGCATATTAATCACCTCCTTTCCTAGCCGTTTAAACGGCGTGACCATTAAAGCACCGCTGACTAGAATTAGATGTGACTTGGGGGTTGCCCCTGCAAGCCTATTTTAACATTTTATGAAGTTTTTTGAAGATTTAAAACGAACCTACTTGGCTTCAGGGTATAATTGCCCTATTATTTAGCTGAAGTTGTTTCTGTGGCACGGACTTCACGGATAACAGAAACTTTAACCTGTCCCGCGTATTCCGCTTCTTTTTCTAATTTTCTCGCAATATCATGTGCAAGAACAGTTAGTTTATCGTCGTCTACCTCATCCGGGTTAACAATTACACGGACATCGCGCCCCGCCTGAAAAGCAAAAACCTGATCAACTCCGGGGAAACTTTTGGAAATTTCCTCAATCTTCGACATTCTTTTAATGTAACCCTCATGCGGTTCGTACCTAGCCCCCGGACGACTACCGCTAATTGCATCTGCCATCCAGACTATTACAGATTCGTTGGAAGAAAAGGGTCTATCCTCATGATGCTCGGCTACACAGGCAATAACTTCTTTGGGAAGTCCGTATTTTTTAAGAAGGTTTACTCCAAGCTCTACGTGGTTCCCCTCTTCATCAGTTACGATTTTACCCACATCATGAAGCAAGCATCCAAGCCTGACAACGTCTGCGTTTGCTCCTATTTCCTGGGCAATAGCGATTCCCATCTTGGTTTCTTCTATAGTGTGAATTCCCAAGTTTTGTCCGTATGAAGTTCTAAACCTGAACCTACCTATCATTCTCATAAGCTCAACCGGAAGATTGAAAACTCCGCATTCATGGGTAATCTTTTTGCCTTCCTCGAGAAGCACATCTTCCATGCTGGTTTTAACTTGTCTTATGACTTCCTCAATCCTAGAAGGCTGAATCCTGGCATCCTTTATAAGTATTTCCAGTGCACGCTTAGCAATTTCACGTCTGACGGCATCGAATGAGGAAAGTCTGATATCGTTGGTTTCGTCTATTTCGATCTCAACCCCCGCCTCTTTTTCGAAAGTGCGGATATTCCTGCCTCCTGCGCCAATTATCCTGCCTTTAGCGTCTTCATTGGGAACAGTAACAGAAGAAACTGTGTATTCTGCAACATAGCCTGTGGCACCCTGTTTCATAGCATCAAGAAGTACCTCAATACCTTTTTCCTTAGCTTCTTCCTTAATCTTTTCTTCTGCCTGCCTGATTTTCTTGGCAATCTCTCCGGTGAGATCCTTCTGAACCTCATCAAGAAGTGCCTTTTTAGCCTCTTCAACCGTGAGTTTTGCGACCTTTGCAAGTTTTTCTTTGTATTCGTCTTGTGCTGTCATTAGTTTTAAGGTCGAAGAAATGTCCGGTTTAGATTAAACCTGTGGCGAAAGAAGCTGAATTTTGTGCTTTTTTAACCATATTCTTTGACTCTAAGGCGTATTTTATCATTTTGAAGTGACTTTTTCAATCGTCTCCCAACCAAACCCCTTACCTGCCAAATACTGCGACATTTTTTGCTTGGCGACTCTCGGTTCTAGATTCTTCCATTTATAAGCTTTTCGCTCAATTAAATCCTTTGCCATTTTTTCCTCATCCACCACCGTTTCCCCCATAACGTTTTCTATAATCTCTTTTACAATTCCTTTTTGTGTTAGTTCAATCTTCAGAATCCGCGCGGGTTTTGGTTTAAAATTTCCCCGCTGTTCCACCCACCACTTTGCAAATTTAAGGTCATCCAAAAGTTCAAAATGTTTGAGCTTTTCTAGAAGTTCTTGATGCATACTCTCGTGGATTTTTTTACGCCGGAAATAATCAGTTACTTCTTTTTCACTCCTAGGACGAACCATGGCGAATCTCAAAAGTTTTTCCCAGGTTTTTTGGAACTCTGCTTTTTTTACAACTTCGATAACTTCCGCGTCCGTTAGTTCCTGATCAACTTTCAAATGAAGTAAAACAAAATTATCAAGATCTATTCCAAAACCAAATTTATCATCAAGATATACATTCATTCGATTTTTTGCTTTCTGCTGTTTGATTGAAGTTATTACCGGCATTTTAAAAGTGTATAATTGGTAATATGAATTCTATCATTACAGAAGAAGATCTGTTGAAAACAACTTCTAAAGCGATTGCAGGAATTATTATTAATCGTCATCAAAAACTACAGGAGCGAATCAAGGCCGGTGCCTTCGAAGTAAAGTTTTCTATGTACGACCTTATAAAGGATACTAAACAGGTCAGAGAAAAGCCAACAGGGACTGAACGGAGCTGATAGTTAAATTTGTAGATTATTCTTCTTTACTTTCTTCTCCAATTTCTTTTGGAAGGGGTTTACCGGAAGTCATAACATTGCGGATTTTTTTATCAATCTCTTCAGCTACTTTTGGATTGTCAGTAAGATAAAGTTTAGCGGCTTCTTTGCCTTGGGCAATTGGTTTGCCTTCATAATTAAAAAACGATCCGCTTTTACCGACTATTCCAAGTTCTAAACCGACATCTAAGAGTCCACCTGACTTACTGATACCTTCTGTTTCCATGATATCGAACTCGGCAATCCTGAGGGGAGGCGCAACTTTATTTTTGACAATGCGTGCTCTATGACGGGAACCAATCACTTTTTCCCCGTCTTTTAAGACTTCTATTCTTCGAAGATCGATACGGACCGAAGAGTAAAACTTAAGTGCAAGTCCCCCGGGGGTGGTTTCTGGATTGCCAAACATAACTCCAATTTTTTGCCTAAGTTGATTAGTGAATATTAAAACCGTTTTGGATTTTGAAATTGCGCCGGTTAATTTTCTTAAGGCCTGACTCATTAAACGGGCCTGCATACCCATTACAGCATCTCCCATTTCACCTTCAAGTTCTGCCCTCGGTACAAGTGCCGCAACCGAGTCGACAACTACTACATCAATTGCTCCAGATCTAATTAAGGTTTCTGTAATCTCCAAGGCCTGTTCTCCCGTATCCGGTTGGGACATAAGAAGATTGTCCAAATCCACCCCAAGTATTTCGGCCCTGGCCGGGTCAAGCGCGTGTTCTGCATCTACAAAAGCGCATTGTCCGCCAAGTTTTTGAGCTTCTGCAATTACGGAAAGTGCCAGCGTGGTTTTACCAGAAGCCTCCGGCCCATAAACCTCAATAATGCGCCCTCTGGGAAATCCCCCGACTCCAAGAGCAAGATCAACCGCAATGGAACCTGTGGAAATAACATCAATTTTATATTTCTCCCCTTCCCCACCAAGACGCATGATAGAACCTTTGCCATATTGTTTTTCAATCTGATCCATCGCAAGGCGTATTGCCGCAAGTTTTTGTTCTCCCCCTTCTTGTTTTACTGGAGCTTCTGTTTCGGGTTTTTTCTGTTTAGCCATTCTGCTACTTTTTTAACACGCTGTCTGATAAAATACAAGAGTTAAAACAGGTGTTTTAGATCTCGGGGTGTAGTTTACCGGTAGAATGGGCGCATGGGGTGCGTCCGGACTGAGTTCAATTCTCAGCACCCCGACTAAAAGTCGGAATATTGACAGATCTGTTGTCCTCATATAAATTTAGTAGATGCAAAAAATTACCCCTTTTCTTTGGTTTGATAAAGAAGCTCAAGAAGCTGCAAAATACTACGTTTCAATTTTTAAAAATTCAAAGATAACGGATAGTAATCCAATGTCTGTCTCATTTAATCTTGATGGACAAGATTTTATCGCCTTAAATGCAGGGCCTAATTTTAAATTTACAGAGGCAATTTCCATGTTTGTAAACTGCGAAGATCAGAAAGAGGTAGATTATTTTTGGAACAAATTTATTGGTGATGGAGGAGAAGAGTCTATGTGCGGCTGGTTAAAAGACAAATACGGCCTCTCTTGGCAGATAGTGCCCAAAGAGTTGCCGGCGCTTATTGGGAATCCAGATCCGGTGAAAGCCAAAAAAGCACTGGATTCGATGTTAAAAATGCACAAGATAATTGTTGCAGATCTTCAAAAAGCTGCTGAGGAAAAATAATTTACTCCGATCTCCCAACCCGGCAACAATAATTACATGATGTTTCATTTCAGAAGTATATCAAAAACAAATATAATGAATGTTATGGAAGTGAATTCGGCGGCCCAGTCGGTGATGTTATAAATCCGTAAGCAACTATGATAACAAAGAGAATAAATAAAATTGTGACGATACTAAAAAGAAGTTTTTTCATAATATTTTGATACTTAATTTGCCTTACAAATAAACCAAGTGGCGTTTTGGACGGGGACATATCCAAATTCTTCATTAAAATCGTTAAGGCTATTTACTAAGACCAGTCCTGTGACTTTAGAAATAACTATTTGAGTATTCGTCTTATCGTTCCTTGCCAGAACCTCCCGGTCTGTTTCGCTTTGAATTATATACTCGGGACTATTTGGCCAAGGATCATCCAACTTTGTAAAAAGATTTACATTGAGTTTTTTATCACCACTGTGTTCGATAATTGCATGTTGATAAATTGAGGAAGTGATTATTGACGATTTATCGTCTGTAAAAGATTCAATTTTATTATTATTGGGGTCACTTGCAGTTTCGCCCTCTAGTAGGAAATCGCATGTTAATTTAGTAAAAGTTGGTGGTAGGGGGTTTGGTTGAAAAGTCGCGATATTGTGCTTATTAAGCAATAACACAGATTCTAAAATTACGATCATTAATAAAATTAGAACAATAACTAAAAACGCGTTCTTTTTCATATTTGAAGTATACCAAACTCGCGGTACGGAAAGGATTCTTATCGAAAATAGTGTTCTTCGTCCTGGAACCTGTTTGGCCAAAAATCTAATTGTTTTTCTGGAATATTAAGTGATTTTCCATAATTAAAAACTTCGGTCCAAGTTGATTTATGTGGTCGAACTTTAAAAATTTTATTTTTGAAGATAACTATCAATTCTTTATCGTTATATAAATGAGCATACCATGGTGCATTGCTCTTCATATTTTTTTGAATGTTTTCAATGACCCCTCCAATTTCTTGAATTTCAACTCCATATATTTTCCAATCACCATCCTGTTTTATTGAAAAAACTTCAAAATTTTCTGGAAATAATGGATTCTTAAACTCCTGATCAATTAATATTCCGTGATACATAAGAAATGATAAACATATTTTATAGAACTAAAGTTTTTATCTAGAAGACAAAGCTACTTTAACTCCCAACCCAATCAAAACAATTCTACCATGATTGTAATTTGAAAAAAATAATGATATATTCTGACCAATGAGTGCTGAAAATATTTACAATACAATAAAACGCTTAATTCCTGGTGAAAGAGAGAGGCAAGACGGCAAACTTCTTGCAGACCGTTTTGATACGATTAAGCCCCAACTCAAAAGATTGGGTGTTAGCGTACATGATTTTGATATCGCTGGCATTGATATCACGACAATAGAGTTAAGTTTTAACAAATCAAAATCAGATAAAGTTAAAAGCCTGCTAGATAAAGCCGACATTGCAATCATGCAAAATCCCCAAGACACATTTGATAGATATCTATTACTCGGATTGCTGGCAGAAGGTGGAGCAACTAAAAAAGAGTTAAAAAGAGTAATGGACACCCAAAAAATTTGTATTTACAAAGGGAAATATATGAATGAAGAAGATTTATTAAGAATGGTTCCGAAAGTTATTTAAGGAGTTGGGACTTTATAATCTTTAACCCCTGAGAATTTTTAATTTCGGCCATTTTGTTAGCCATTTTTTACTTGCAACTCTTTCGTCAAATCTTTCTATACTCTCACCTGTATTTGGTGTTGGACGGAGAACGAGATTTACTAAATCTCTGATTCCGTGGGGTGCAGTAAGAATAAGTTTGTTATTTTCGTCAATTTTTATGCCAATACATGTCGCCGTTTCAATCCAGTGACTTAATCCCTCACTTGCCGATTTATAAGGTGGATGGTTATGGAATAGATGCATCCGGGCCTGATTTGTAACAGACCAATTAACCCCGGGCATTATTTCCTTTAACAAGTTCTCATATTTTATTTCTTTATCGGTTGTTTCGGCACTGGCTTCTATATCCGTAAAATCTCCTTTATCAAAATAGATAACATCTATATCAGAAATAGGAGTTCTTTGTTTAAAGCCATGTAAATGATCCCAAACTTTACTTCTAATAAACCCCGCTCCTATCCACCAACCAGGCAAATCAAGTTTTTTGGTGGTTTTTAATATTTCCATCATCCACTCGTCTTCACGGATTAAATTGACAATATCTTTTTCATTCACAAAGGAAGTATATCAAAAACTCACCGCAGGTTTGAGTTATAATACCGCAATGATAGAAAGAAGAATATATAAAGAAATCGAAATTGAATCCGGGTATGAGGGAGTTTACATTGGAGACGATATTATTATCCTCGGAGATGCAGAAATTTGGCACATGCCAGAGAGGGATTTGGGAAAATTGGGAATTTGTCCTCCCACAGACATCATTCAAATTTATACAATACTGGCTGATGGAGAAAAATACATGATGAGCACTTGGACAGGAGACCCGAGAGTATCTTTTAAAGAGAAAGCTTAACGTTTAGGTCAAATATCCGTTTTCCGGATTTTCCAACATTTCTTTGAGGTCTTCAGAAATACTTACACGTCCCGGGTCAACCTCAGATTCGTCTTTAAAAATACCAAGCTGTTTACAAATATTCCATGCCTTGACTCCTTCATTGCCATCAAAGATACCTGAAGTTGTAAACAAGAATGCCCCCCTGTCAAATGTCGCAGGAGCCGGAGCAAAGACACCCAGATAAGAAAGGCCATCAATTACTTTGTCCGCAGCATTCTCTCCACCAAGTGCTGTTATCTCTTCGGGTGTAAGCAAGCTCTGAATAATTTTTACACATTCGTCCCTCTTTAGGTCCGGCTTTATAAATTCGGCAAAATTTGGTCTTTCGTTTGCTTCTGGCATAGTGCCTTTTACCTCTTTGGAGATTGTTTCTTTCTGCGGGCTTTTCCACCCATTCCAACCATTCTTCTTTGTCTGATTCTGGAATCGCGGGTAAGAAGATTAAGTTTCCTTAATACCAATCTATTTTTTTCAGGAGCAGCTTTTGTCAACGATCTTGAAAGTGCCAAAACTAAAGCATCAAGTTGGCCTTGTTTTCCACCACCTGTAACTCGGGCTGAGAAGTAAAATTTTTCGGAAGTTTCTGTTGCACCAAAAGGTTTGGCCATAGCGCGGGCCCAAACTTCACCTTCAAAATATTTGTTTGCCGGTTTTCCGTTAACTGTATTTTCACCTTTGCCACGGTAAACGCGAACTCTAGTAGAGCTTTCTTTTCTTCTACCTACTGCGTAAATATAATCAATCTTTTTCATATTAGTTTTTCTCACTAACTGCAAATTTATTTGCGAAAGGATTCTTTGATCCAACTACTACATTGAGTCTCTTCATTCTTTCTGCTTTAAGTTTATTATCTGGAAGCATTCCACTAATGGCGTGCTCCAAAATACGCTCCGGGTGCATTTCAAGCATTTTTTCGTATTTTACTTCTTTAAAGCCTCCCGGGTAACCAGAGTGGCTTTGGTATACTTTTTGCATTGCTTTCTTGCCTGTTACTTCAATTTTTTCGGCATTAAGAACAACTACAAAGTCGCCTGAATCTGCCTGTCTTGAATAGCTTGGCTTTTGCTTTCCCATAAGTAAAGTCGCGATTTTTGTGGAAATTCTCCCCAAAATTTCACCTTTGGCATCAACTAAATGCCATGTTCTTTTAATGTCTTTTGGTGTTGGTTGATATGTCTTCATATTCGTAACGTTTTCATTTATTTTTTTGATTTCTTTTTACCTTTTTTGGATACTTTCTTAACTAACTTTTTAACTTCTTTTTTCTCTGTTTTTACCTTGGGAGCAGTTTTTGCAGGTCCTTTAACTGCTTTAATCTTTGAAATATGCTTCTTTGGCTTTATTACTTCTTTCTTTACCTCAATCATTTTGTCGGTCCATTCGATTCTCACCATTTCCGCATTGTCTCCTTTGCGTCTTGGAAGAGAAATAATTCTGGTGAATCCCGAAGTTCTGGTTGTGAAAGAAGGAGCAACTTTTTTGTACAAAGCATCTACTGCGTCTCTTTGGTTATCTAAGCTGGCCATTACCCGTCTCATTCCTGCCAGGCCGCCTTTTTTAGCAACTGTTACAAATTTTTCCAGGTCACTCTGAACCGCCTTAGCCTTTGCTTTGGTAGTTTCCATCTTCCCGTTAAGTATGATGCTTCTAGCAAGGGTAGCGAACAGGGCTTCTCTTGCGGGGCGACTTCGGGAAAGCTTTTTTCCGAATACTTTTTTGATCATTTGCGGTTATCCCTCTTTGAGGAAATCAACTCCTTTGGTACCGAGCGCTGCTGCAATAATCTTGAGCGATTTCTCGCCGAGGTTTCTTACTGTTACCAAATCTGCTTTTTTAGCGTGTGCAAGTTGTTCTACTGTTTCAAAACCTGCTTTAATTAATGAGTTTGCTACTCTTGTAGGAAGACCAACTTCTTCAACTGAAAGCTTTCCTGTTAAACCAAGTTCGTCTTTAATTACTTCTGCTTCCTTTTTTACTTCTTTGGGGTTTACTACTTGGGCAAAATAAGACATTAAAGTCTTTGCAGATTCTGTCAAAGCGTCGCTCGTTGCCATTGTTCCATCTGTCCAAACTTCCAAAACTAATTTATCGTAGTTGGTAAGACGTCCGACACGTGTTTCTTCAATTTTAAAGCTAACTCTTTTGACAGGGGAGAAAGAAGCGTCAACCGGGATCAATCCGATTGTGTTTGTAAGGTGATCATCAGCAGGAGAGTAACCGACACCTTTTTCTACTGTGATGTCTGCTTCCATCTTGGTACCTTTATTTAATGTTCCGAGTACCTGATCTGTATTAATAACTTTTACGCCTCCGCTGACTTTAATTTCGGCTGCTGTAAATTCTCCGGGTTTACTAACTGAGATTGTGGCCTTAACTGCTTTATCAACTTTTCCAGAGAATCTGACTTTTTTAAGATTGAGGATGAATTCTACTATGTCTTCTTTCATTCCTGTGAGGGTTGAGAATTGGTGTTTAACTCCTGCTATTTTAACGGAAGTAACTGCTAAACCAGGAAGAGAGGTTAAAAGAACACGGCGAAGAGCATTACCGATTGTTAGACCGTAGCCTTGCTCCAAAGGAGAAATAACAAACTTTCCATAGTTTGCTGTCTTTCCTTCTTCTTTAATTTCGAACATTGGGTCATTCATTTTTCTTTCAAAATACAGTCTCCACTTGGAGACTAGTGTGTATTATAATCCTAACTTAAATAAGAAACAAGAGTGACCTGCTTTAACAAGTTTCGATGCGCAAACTTGTTAAATAAGGATGCAGTGCGCTCGCTACGCTCGCTGCAGCCGTCTAACGGCTGTAAAACTCAACTATGTCTTGCTCTGTAATAGGTTCGGCTATATCTTCACGCTTAGGAAGCCTGGTCATTTTACCTGCGTCGGCCTTTCTTTCAAGCCACTCAGGAATAGTAAAATCTGGTCTGTCAAAGGCTTTTTTAATCTCAGGAATACTTGTGCCTTTGGTGTCAATTGAGACTGAATCTCCAACAACAAGCCTGTATGAAGGAATGTTCACTTTTTTGCCATTTACCAATACATGCCTGTGAGAGACTAGCTGTCTGGCTGCAGGTCTACTGGGGGTAAAGCCAAGTCTATAGATAACATTGTCCAGGCGGCGTTCTAGGGCTGTCAGGAGGGCTTCACCTGTGTTTCCTTTGGTCTTCTGAGATTCTTCTATATAGCGCCTAAACTGCTTCTCCATGATGCCGTAGATTCTTTTAACCTTCTGTTTCTCACGAAGCTGTTTACCGTATTGAGAAGAGCCACCCAAACCTTTCGGGCCATGAACACCAGGAGGCGTTGCAAGCCTGGTTAACTTTGTGCCTGCGCCAAAAATATCAAAATTTTCGCGCCTGCTTAATCTGTCTTTTGGTCCTACGTATTTTGCCATATTGTTATACTCTCCTCTTTTTCTTCGGCCTGGGTCCATTATGAGGAACCGGCGTTACATCTGCAATTAAAGAAATTTTTACTCCTTCTGCCTTAATAGCTCTTAATGCCGCGTCTCTGCCCGGTCCGGGGCCTTTTACATAAACTTCAACTTCGTTTACTCCAAATTCATTTTTGGCACGGCCTAAAACTTTTTCTACGGCTGTTGTAGCTGCGTAAGGAGTTGCTCGCCTTGTACCTTTAAAACCCGAAGCTCCCGATGACCCCCAAACAAGGGTTTCTCCGCCTTCATTGGTTAAGGTTACAAGAGTGTTATTGAACGAGGCAGAGATAAAAATCTTGCCCAATCCGACTTCTTTTTTAATAGTTTTTTTAACTGCCATATGCTTACTTCTTCTTTTCCTCAGTCTTAGCCGCTACCGTCTTTTTGCTTAATTCTTCTTTTTTAAATGCTCCAACTGTCTTTCTCTTGCCTCTTTTGGTACGGGCATTTGTACGGGTTCTTTGTCCTCTGGCCGGAAGATTCTTAGTATGCCTGCTGCCTCTATAAGTGCCTATTACCTGAAGTCTTTGAACATTGGCTCTTACTGCCCTGGCCAAATCTCCCTCAATTTCATATTTATCAATTTCTGTATTGATCTTGGCGATTTCATTGGCCTCAAGATCTTTTATTCTTTTGGTAAAATCGATTCCTGCATCTGTCATTATCTTTTTGGACAACGACCAACCCAAGCCTCTAATATTTGTTAAGGCGTAATCTACTTTCCAGTTATCTTGTAATTCTATTCCTGCTATACGTGCCATATTTTAATAATTAACCTTGTCTCTGTTTGTGCCTGGGATTTTTGCAAATAATGTACAAAACGCCTCTGCGCTTTACAATTTTACAATCTTTACACCTGGCTTTAATTGAACTTAGTACTTTCATATTAATATTTGTAAATTATCCTTCCGCGATCTTCATCGTAGGGTGTCATTTCTATTTTGACCCTATCTCCCGGGAAAATACGTACATAAGCTCTCCTCATTCTTCCGGTTAAAGTGGTCAAAATTAGCTTTCCGTCTCCGAGTTCGACTCTAAACATTGTGTTAGGTAGTGCCTGTGTCACTTTCCCGTCAACTTCAACTACGTTTTTTGTTTTCATTCCTTGGGCAAATTTAAACCGCCTAATTCTTAAGCGGTTAGTACTTTTGGACCTGCTTTGGTTATCGCTACAGTCTCTTCGAAAAGTCCTGACATTTTACCATCCCGCATGGCTATTGTCCACCCGTCTTCCAAAACCTCTACTTTATCTGATCCTGCGGCGTACATTACCTCTACGGCTAGGACCATGCCTTCTGTGATAATAGGACTATCCTCAATCTTTCCAGGTACAAAACAGGGGATTTGCGGATCTTCATGAAGCTCACGCCCAACCCCGTGCCCAACCAAGGCTTTAATTGTACTATATCCATGCCCTTCAATCTCGTCCTCAATAGCCTTTGAGATAAGATATAAGTGGTTTCCGATACGGGCTTTTGATATAGCCTTTTCCAAAGCAGATTTGCCGACATTTAAGAATTTTTGATTTTCAGGACTCAGATCAATCCCAACTGAAATTGAGGTATCCGTATGGAAACCCTTAAAGTAAACTCCCACATCAACGCTCACTATATCTCCGGATTTAAAAATCATTTCTTTTTTAGGAATACCGTGCACCAAGCCTTCGTTAACCGAAATACAAGTCGCCCAGCTATAGCCAGGTACTTTATTAAATGAAACCTCCGCTCCTTCTTCTTTTATCAGTTTGGCTGCCAATTCTTCAATATCCATGGCACTAACCCCGGCCTTTACAGCCTTTGCCAAGGCATTTTTAACACGTCCAAGTTTGGCACCACCTTCTGCCATTATTTTTACCTCATCAGGAGTTTTAATATGTATACCGCTATTTTTACTTTTCGCCATGTTCCTTAATTATTTTTATTAAATCTTTTGATATTGTTTCAATCGGTCTTTGGCCGTCCACTTCAATAACTTCGGAGTCTTTCTTGAGTATATCGATAAGTGGCTCGGTTTGTTCTTTATAAAGCGCGAGTCTCTTTTTAATAGCTTCCGGCTTGTCATCATCCCTGTGAATTAAAGTAGCCTCGTCCACACCCGCGGGGGGTTTATCGGTTATAAGGTTGTATATTTTGCCGGTTTCAGGATCTTGCCTGCGTGCACTGAGCCTCCTTACCGTTTCTTCTTCATTTATTTGAAGCACAATTGTCAAATCAAGTTTTACCTCACGGTCTTTAAGCCAGTTTTTCCAAAACTCATATAGGCTAACAGTTCTTGGAAATCCGTCAAATAAAACCCCATCGTAAAGATTTTTTGAATCTAGAAATGCTGTAAGATAAGAAGTCATCTCCCGGTCCGGAACGAGCTTTCCTTCGGCAAGAGATTTTTTTAGTTCGGGGTGGTCTTCGGCAATTCTCCTAAGGTATGCACCCGATTCAAAATAAAAAAATGCAAACTCGTCACAGATTACGCGGGCCTGAGTTCCTTTTCCTGATCCTTGAGGGCCTATCAACAAAATATTCATATTAAAGGAAGCTGTCGTATTTACCCATTATCATCTCTCCCTCAATTTCCCGAATAAATTCTAAGGCCACCGAAACTACGATCAAAATGCTTGTGCCCCCAATTGCTAAGTTTGTTGCGCCTACGAAACTTCTGAAAAATGAAGGTAAAACGGCGATAAGCCCCAAAAATGCTCCTCCAACTACGGTTAAACGCGTAAGAATAAAAGATAAATATTTTTCTGTTTCCTTGCCCGGTCTCACCCCCGGGATAAATCCTCCGCCTTTTTGCAGGTCTTCGGAGATTTTCTCAGGGTTAAATACGACCGCAGTGTAAAAATAAGTAAAACCAAAAACCAAAATGAAATAAACGATATTGTAGGTTATACCTTGAGGGTTCATGGCGGCAGTTACGTTTCTCGCGATACCTGCAACTACGGGGTTACCTACATTGGCCAAGAATTGGCCCAAAAGTGATGGCAGAAGTACTAAAGAAACCGCAAATATAATTGGGATTACCCCGGCCTGATTTAACCTGAGTGGAAGATAAGATGTCATGGCTAAGCCCGATGTTGTACGTCTTTTCGCATAATGAATTTGGATTTGTCTCGCGGCATCCGAAACAAAAATAATAAGTCCTACGATAATAACTGCAATTGCCAGGAAAATTCCGACTTTAAGAATATCTTGAGATTGAACAATGCTTAACGATTGTCCAAAAGTTACTGGAAGTCTGGCCACAATCCCTGTAAAAATAAGAATGGAAACACCGTTTTTGAAACCATATTCGGAAATGAGTTCTCCCAGCCAAACTGCAAAGATTGTCCCTGCTGTCATTGTGATAACAAGAGCAAGTAGGCTCAGTGGGTCAAGATTCTGAATAACATGCTGACCTTTAAGAAGAGCGTACATGCCAAAAGCCTGAAGGGCGGCCAAAGGGACCGTGAGAAGACGTGTATATTGATTGATTTTTTCCTGACCAAACTCCCCTTCTTTTTGTAAAGCTTCAAGGCTTGGTATTACATAACCCAGCATCTGCAAAATAATAGAGGCATTGATATAAGGGTTTAGTCCCAGGGCCAAGATTGAAAAATTGGCCAAAGTTCCTCCCGAAAAGACATCTAAAAGTGAAAGAAGCGGGCTACCATTGAAAAGCGCAGAAAGAGTGTTGTGATTAATTCCGGCTGCAGGGATGTGTCCAGCAAGCCTAAAAACGATAAGGATAACCGCAGTTACAATCAACTTCTTCCTAATAGAGGGGGTATTGACTGCTTTCTTAAAAAAATGTCCTACAGATTCAAACATGACAAGATGAATTATACCAGCATTCAAGAAAACTCCCAACCTCCAAGTTGGAGGATGAATTGAACGCTGGAATGTCATTCCTCTGGGAATGTCATACCTCAATTCTGATCCTAAGGACAGGGTTACTTGTTGTTATTTAGACTCTTTTTTAGTAGCTTTGAAGTGCTTGAAGGCCTCTATCTTTTTATTTCTCTTTTGTTTTGGGAGGAACTTACCCTTGCCCCTTTTAAGTGGAAGTCTTTTGATTAAAGACTTTTTCATTTTCATTCCCTCAAAAAGCACACTTACCGATCCTCTTGATTTTTGTCCTTTTTGACCACGACTTGAGGTGTGTCCGCCTTTTCCACTACCAATACCACGTCCGAGTCTTTTGGATTTTCTTTGATTAACTTTTGGTAGTCGAATATTCATAATATTGTCCTTATTTCTCTCTCATGTATTTAATGTGTGCAACTGACTCTAAAGCTTTTAGAGTGGCGTAAACATTTGAAATCTTATTTTTTGTTCCCAAAATCTTTCCAACCGCGTCCCTTACTCCCGCAGCTTCCAATACCACTCTCATTGGGCCTCCTGCAATAATTCCGCTTCCTGCCGGTGCCGGTTTTAGAAGTACAACAGCTGCTGAAAACTTCTCTTTGACAGAATAAGGAATTGTGGTTCCTACTAAAGGAATGGTAATAAGCTTTCTTTTAGCGGCCTCAATGGCTTTCCTGATAGCATTTCTGACATCCTTGGCTTTGGCTAAGCCTACTCCTACTTTTCCTTTTCTATCCCCAACAACCAAGAGAGCAGAAAACCGGATTTGGTTTCCACCTTTAGTTTTTTTGCTGATCCTGTTGATCTGAACAACAGTTTCCTCAAATTCTTTTGGTCCTGAATCAAAATTTCGTCTTCTGTTAAATCCTGCCATATAAATATAAATTCTAAATTCGAATATCGAAATTCGAAACTAAAACTCGAGACCTCCTTTTCTAGCACCATCGGCAACCGCGCGAATTCTGCCGTGATATATAAATCCGTTTCTGTCGAAAGTAACTTTCTTAATCTTTTTTGCAATTGCTAATTTTGCTAATTCTTCTCCGATCAACCCAGAAATCTCGGTTTTAGTCATTTTTCCGGTTTTTTTAGTTACCAAGTCCGAAACAGAAACTAATGTTATCTGTTTTGTATCGTCAATTAATTGCCCATAAATATGAGCGTTGGAACGGAAAACGGAAAGTCTTGGGCGGGCCGCAGTCCCCACAATTTTGGCTCTGACTCTTCTTTTTCTCTGTTGATATCTGATTGCTTTTGTTTCCATATTTTTTGATTACTGCGCCGAGCAGCAAGCTTCGCTTATGCCGCTCCGGCGGTTTTGGCCGCAGCCTTGCCTGCTTTTCTTCTGATTACTTCATCAATATACTTTATTCCTTTACCTTTGTAAGGTTCAGGAGGTCTTGACCCTCTAATATCTGCTGACACCTGGCCAACAATTTCACGGTCTATTCCTTCTACTGTAATTATCATTTTTTCTACCTTAAAAGAGATTCCTTCTGGCGCCTCAATTTTGACAGGATGTGAATAACCAATTGTCAAAACAAGTGTTTTGCCGTTAACCTCAGCCCTAAAACCTGTTCCTACAAGCTCCAATTGTTTCTTCCAGCCTTCAGTTACTCCTTTTACGTCATTTGCCAAAAGGGCGCGGGTTGTGCCGTGCAAGGACATCATGGGCTTACTTGTTCCGCCAACAGTTACAATTATGTTGTTGTCTTCCACTTTGACGCTAACCCCACGAGCTATATTTCTTTCCCTAATACCTTTTGGTCCGGTAATTTTGACAGACCTGTCGTTAACCTCAACGGTTACTCCGGCTGGTATTAATATTGGTAACTTTCCAATCTTGCTCATATATTTTTTATAGATAATGCTTGACAAGCTTCGCTTATTTTTGACATATTAGAATATTTCAGCTATCACCTCACCACCGCTTCTCGCTTTTAATGCTTCGCGTGTTGACATAATTCCTTTGGGTGTTGAAATAAGAAACTCAGAAGGGCCTCTTCTAGCTCCAATTTCATCAGCCCCCATATAAATTCTCCTACCCGGTTTTGAAATAAGCTTTATATCCATCAAAAGCGGTGTCTTATCTTTAAAGCTTAGTGATATTGTTAAATCTTTGCCGTCTTTGACTACCGATTCGAAAAATCCGGATTTTTTCATACTTTCAGCTACCGCTGTTATTTGATTATTGGTGGAAACTGAAAGCTTTTTATTACCTGCCATCGCGGTATTTTTTACCTTGATTAAAAAGTCTCCGACCGGATAATTTACTACTGAATATTTAGATTTTGATTTGTTGTCTTTCATATGTTTAATTACCAACTCGCTTTGCGCACCCCCGGAATTTCTCCCTTAAGAGCAAATTCTCTAAAACAAAGCCTGCAAACACCAAATTTACGCATATAACCGCGGCCACGACCGCAAATTTTACACCTGTTATGATATCTAACTTTGAATTTTAACTTTTTTGTTTCTCTTACTTCTTTGGCTGTAGTACTCATTGTGTTACCTCCTTAACGAATGGCATTCCCATAAGTTCCAAAAGTCTTCTGGATTTTAACATATCCCCGGCAGTAGTCACGATTGTGATTTCCATACCGTGAGGTTGGGCCGCTTTGGCCGGGTCAATTTCAGGAAAAACAGTGTGTTCTGCGAATCCTAATGTATAGTTGCCAAATTTATCAAATGATTTAACAGGAACTCCTCTAAAATCGCGAAGCCTAGGTAGTACGATTGAAAAAAGTCTATCTAAAAATGAATACATTCTATCTCCTCTTAAAGTAAGACTTAGACCTACCGGCATTCCTTCTCTTAAACTAAAACTGGCGATAGAAACTTTGGCATTTCTGACAGAAGGAGCTTGCCCTGCAATTGCCGCCAAATCGTTCTTAAGCGATTCTACTGCTTGTTTATTTTTTGCAGCTTCCCCAATACCCATATTAAGAACCACTTTTGTTATTTTAGGTACGGCAACAACATTCTTAATGCCAAATTCCGTGGTCATTACTGGTGTCACTTCTTTTTGATATTTTTCTTTTAATCTGTTCATATATGTCATCCTGAATTTATTTCAGGATCTTATTCTTTACTTAGTATCTATTTCCTTCCCGCATTTTCTGCAAAACCTGACTTTTTCTTCACCTGCAAATTTGAATCCTATTCTTGTAATCTTTTTACATTTAGGACAAATTAAAGCAATTTTGCCAAAACCCAAAGCTCTTGGAATATCGTAAACTCCACCTTTGACGTCTCCAAATCCCTTAACGTGTTTTTTGTAAAGATTTACACCAGGAACTATCACCTTCATCGCTTCCGGAAGAACCTTCTCAATCTTCCCTTCGCGACCGTGGTCTTTTCCTGCTGTTATTTTAACTGTGTCTCCTTTTTTAAATTTCATATTAGATGACTTCTCTAGCTAATGACGCTATCTTGTTGTATCCGGCATCCTTAATTTCACGGGCAACAGGTCCTAAAATTCTAGTTCCTCTAGGCAAACCCTGTTTGTCGATAACGACTCCCGCATTATCATCAAACCTGACATAGCTGCCGTCTTTTCTACCAACCTCTTTTCGTGTACGAACGATAAGTACATTTACTTTTTCGTGGTCAAGAACTACTCCTGCTGGGTCTGCACCTTTAACTACACAAAGGACAACGTCACCTAGAGTTGCTGTAATACCAACTCTTCCCGGAACACCTATGATCATAAGTCTTTTGGCTCCGCTATTATCTGCAGGGTCCAACATACTTCTTAGCTGTACCATTATTTAGTTGCCCCTTTCTTTTCTTCTTTTACTTTGGATTTCTTAGATGACACCACTTCCAAAATTTTCCATTTTTTGGTCTTACTCATTGGCTTAGATGCGGTAAACTTTACAACATCTCCAATTTTTACTCCCATTTCGTCATGAACTTGGAAGTTTGTATCACGCCTAAACCTTTTTTTGTAAAGAGGGTGAATAATAACTCTTTCTACGGCAACAGTTGCCGTTTTGGTCATTTTGTTTGATATAACTTTACCTGTAAAAATCTTCATATATTTATTTTGTCTGCAATTTTCCAATAATCTGCTTTTCTTTTATTACTGTTTCAATTTGGGCAATATCCCGCCTTATATTTCTGTATATTTTTAAATTCTTTTCCTTGCTTGAAATCAAATTCAATTTTGCCTTTTTGGCCTCAAGTTTCTTGGCAACAGACATTTTTTCCAATTCTTTTGGTTCTTTTTTTCTTAAATCTGTAAATTCTTTCTTTTTCATAAGTTAATTTTCTCTGGTAATAATTTTGACATCTACCGGCAGTTTTGCCGATGCTTTTCTAAATGCTTCGCGAACTACTGATTCTTCGGCTCCCGAAACTTCAAAAAGTACTGACCCAGGCCTCACAACTGCGACATAAGTTGAAATATCGCCTTTGCCGCCTCCCATTCTTTTTCCGGAAGGTCTTGCGGTAATTGGCTTATCCGGGAAAATTCTAATCCAAACTCTGCCGCCTCTTTTTAACCCGTGTGTAATTGTACGCCTTGCGGCTTCAATTTGCGCGGATGTTACCCAAGCAACTTCTTGGGACTTCATAGCAAAGTCTCCAAATGAGATAGTATTTCCGCGGGTGGCGACACCTTGGCGTCTACCTCTAAACTCTTTAATAAATTTCCTTCTCTTTGGCTGCATCATATATTTTCTTGTGCCTTTCTATGTATCCAAACCTTTACACCAACGTAACCGCGCTGCAAGAGTGCAGGAACTTGGGCATAATCAACGTCCTCTCTCAAGGTTTGTGTAGGAACGCTTCCTTGATAAAATTTCTCACGTCTGGCGATTTCAGCTCCGTTGATACGTCCCCCAAGAACTACTTTAATTCCAAGTGCCCCCGATGCCATTACCCTCTCGATTGCCTTTTGTACGGCACGTCTGTGGGGAATTCTTCTTTCCATTTCATTTGCAATTCTCCCCGCTACCAAATAGGCCGAAAGTTCGGGATTTTTTACCTCATTGATTCTGATATCAATTTTAAGATCGCGTACTTCCTTACCCCGTACTGTTTTCATTATTCCCAAAATATATTTCTTGACGTCTTCAATTCCTGTTCCGCCCCGGCCAATAACTACACCCGGTCTACTTACAGTGATTGTTACAACCATACTTTTAGGCAATCTTTCAATCTCAACGGTTGTAATACCCGCAAGTTTAAGTTTTGAGATTAAACCCTTCCTGATCTTTACATCTTCCAATAAAAATTTCTGGAAATCGGAGCCACCGGCAAACCACCTTGATTTCCAAGGAAGGAAATGGCCTGTTCTTATACCGATTGGATTAACTTTTTGTCCCATTTTTCTTTACAGTTTTCTTAACTGTTTTTTTGACCTCTTCAACTTTTGGTTTTTCAGTCTTTGGTTTCTCAATCTTTACTTGGGTTTTGACTGTCAAAACAACTCTGATGTGTGACATTTTCTTTTTAAGAGCGTGCCAACGGCCGCGGCTGGCTGCGATTCCGCGTTTAAGTCTTGGCCCCTCACCAATTTGAATTTCTTTGAAAATTAAGTCTGTATCACTTGCTCCCTGATTTTTAGCATTGGCGATAGCCGCTTTAATTACTTTAGCAACCTCCGCTCCGGCCCTTCTTTGAACAAAGGGGAGTTTGGCGATAGCGTCTACCGGCTTCATTTTCTTAATAACGGCAACAACAGGACGGATTTTCCTTGGGCTCATTATTAAAAATTTTTGTGTTGCTGTATATGTCTTTTCCATTTGGCTATCTTTAAGCTTGGCTTATGTCTTTTCTAATGTTCTCTTAACGATTTCTCCATGTCCTCTGAATGTTCTTGTAGGAGCAAATTCTCCAAGACGGTAACCTACCATGTCTTCTGTAACGAATACTTCAATAAAAACATGACCGTTATGAACCTGGAAATATTTACCCACAAATTCAGGAGGAATTTGGCATTTCCTGGACCAGGTTTTAATGGGATTTTCTTTACTTCCCATTCCCTTTTCTATCTTTTTAACTAGTATTGGGTCTACAAACGGACCTTTTTTAGAACTTCTTGACATATTATTTACCTAAATTGGCCTTTCTACCTCTCCTTTGGACTATCATTCTATTGGAATGTTTCTTTTTATTTCTGGTCTTTCCAACTGCGCTCCTACCGTAAACGGTCTTAGGATGTTTCATTCCGATTCCGCTTCTGCCTTCTCCTCCACCATGTGGATGGGAATCAGGATTCATGGCAACTCCGCGGACTGTTGGACGAACACCCATGTGTCTCATCCTTCCAGCTTTACCAATTATCTCATTTTTCGATTCAACATTGCCTACCTGGCCAATACTTGCGCGGCATATAGGGTTAAACCTTCTTATTTCTCCGGAAGGAAGCTTAACTAAAACCCATGTTTCATCTTTTCCAAATACTGTAGCTGCACTTCCAGCACCCTTAACCATCTGCCCACCTTTTCCTGGTGTAATTTCTACATTATTGATCTGAACTCCAACCGGAATTGCACTTAAAGGCAAAGAATTTCCCGGTTCAATTGGAGCCGTATCAGAAGAAATTACCTTCATTCCGACACTAAGACCAACCGGAGAAAGAATATAGCGTCTTTCACCGTCTGTGTAAAGAATTAAAGCGACTTCTGCATTCCTGTTGGGCTCGTACTCGATAGCTTCAACTGTTCCCCAAACATCATGTTTATCCCTCTTAAAATCAATTAGTCTAAGGAATCTTTTTTCACGTCCACCCTGGTGCCTGACGGTTACAGTTCCTTTACGTCTACCCGAGTGTTTTTTAAGAATGTATTTAAGTTGTCGCATTATTTTTTGGATTGTTCAAACAAATCGATTTTTTCTTTGTCTTTTAGTGTAACTATTGCCTTTTTATTTCTGACAGTTGAAAATTTAACCCCTCTCGCGTTTCTTCCTTTTTCGGGAGAAGTGCTAATTGTTCTAATTCCAATTACATGCACGCCAAAAAGTTTGGCAATTTCGGACTTAAGTCCTGATTTATTGGCACGTCTACCCACCCAGAAGGAATATTTCCCCTCCTTGGCAAGCTTTAAACTTTTTTCAGTAAATATAGGTGTGATCATTTGGTTGTTTTGGTTTTGATTTTAGCCTTGGCTTTAACAGTTTTTATTGCTTTTTCTGCTTTAAGTTCTTCTTTCTTAACCTCTTTTTCTTTTTCAAAGATAACGCTATCAAGAACCAGCATGCCTCCGTTATAAATGTCCAGTGCACTTATGTCTTTGTATGACGTAATATTTACTTTGGCCAGGTTTCTGAGAAAAGTTCTTGTTCCCAATCCCTTTTCCGAAAGAACAAAAGTGAATCTTTTTGCACCAGTTTCCTTAGTAAGATTTTTAAGGAACCCTGCTGCTTCTTTTGTTTTTGCAATCTTAGCTACTCCCTCCACAACTACAATTTCCTTTTCTCCGGCTTTAAGAGAAAACGCATAGACTTTGGCTTTAGCTCTCATCGCACTCGAAAGAGTAAGTTCACGTCTTTCCGGCCTCGGGCCAAAGATAACTCCTCCGCCTACGAATAAATTAGCTCTACGGCTTCCGTGTCTGGCACCACCTGTTCCTTTTTGTTTATAAACCTTTTTGGTAGTTCTATTAACCTCACTTCTTGTCTGAGTATTCCTGGTACCAACGTGTCCACGCTCTTCATAAACATGAATGGCTTGAGCCAACATATTAAGGTTGGGTTTGACTTCAAAAACCTCCTTAGGAAGAACCATGTCTCCTGTCTTTGTTCCTTTAATTGTATAAATAGATGCCTTGACCATAATTATTTGGTTTCTTCTGCCTTGGATGCCTCAGCCGGTGCTCCTTCTTTGTTCTCTCCTTCTGCCGGTGCTTCTCCTTCAACTACCTGTGCTACGGTCTCGTGTTCAAGTTCTTTAAGACTTCCGGATTTGATCTTCTTGATTGAAATAAGAGACCCAGGCGTACCTGGAACTTGTCCTGAAATTTCAACTGTACCTGTTTCTGCATTAACCGAAATTATATGCAAATTAACTACTGTTACTTGTTCTCCACCCATTCTTCCGGCCATTTTTTTACCTTTGTAAACTCTACCCGGGGTTGTGGTTTGGCCGATAGAACCTGGGGCACGTTCGCGATCAGACTGTCCATGAGTTCTTGGTCCTCCACGAAATCCGTATTTTTTAATTCCTGAGGCAAAACCTTTTCCTTTGGATATACCCGTAACCGAAATAACGTCTCCCGGCTTAAAAATGTCGGAGGCTTTAACAATGTCTCCAACTTTAAACTCAGGCTCATTTTCGAGTCTGACTTCTTTTAAATTTCTTGGGAATGCGTTTTCTTTTGAAGTTGTTTTTAGGTGTCCTTGAAGAGGTTTTGAGGTAACTTTGGTTCTCCTTGTTCCGAATCCGAGCTGAACTGCCCAGTAACCGTCACGGTCCATATGCTTAATTTGGGTAACGACACATGGGCCTGCTATAGCTGTAGTCACAGGAATCCTAAACCCTTCAATAAAGGTTTGAGAACTGTTTCCTTTTGATGCAAGTATTGTATTAATCATATTTGTTTTGAATCCCGCCTCTCCGGCAAGACAGTAAACAAAAAAGGCGCCTCCCAGGGCGCCCGGAGGCTTCCTAGAAGACTATTTATTCATCCGATGAGGATGTCATGAGGGGAATTATATATCATTCTGAGGCACTTGACAAGCTATGCCAAAACCACGTAAGTTTAATTAATGGCAGAATACTACGCAAAAGGTAAAACTAACTGGCCGAAGCTAATTCTAATCTACTTAGTAGTTGGCGGGATTGTTTATTACATGGTCTATTACTTCTTCCTAAAGCCCGGCGGAGCCTATGTTAGCCCAAGTTCGGCACCTTATCTAGTTCCAAGTACGGCGCCAGTTACTAGTTCGGCCCCATACGTTGCTCCGACCAAAGCCCCTTCAGCCACAAAGGCCCCCTCAAATCCGTATTCTTACTAACCAAAGGCAGATTGTCTGTTCCACCGCTATGTAAATCCATCTATAATTTTGCGAATGGAGATATCAGATGTCGGTGAAGGGGTTGCACCTAGATCTATAGATTATACAAACTCCGAAGGAGTTGCTTCACACGAAATTGTCACAACTCCTGAAGACGCAAAGAGAATCCTAAAAACGGTAATCCAAAATGAGGATAAACAAAAGCCAGGAACTTCATATAAAATCAGAGATTATTTTCTCCTACGAAATAGCGGTGGCGAAATTGACTCGGTACAAGCATTTACTAACAACTCAGATCTTGTTGATGAGTATCATCCAAATTCAAATGAAATTAAGGATTACCTTAAAAATCCAGACAACTGGGTCCGGGAACGAGTGGTTTTACATAATGAAATTATCAATAAAAAACGTAAAAGTGGGGTAGACCTTTCTTTGGCATTAAAAGATATCGAACCGACCATTTATATAGTACGTGGAAATATTGCTACAGGAAAAACAACCGCTTTGAGAAATCATCCACATTTTGCTCGTATCCGAAACAATCTTGATGGAATTATAAGCCCAGATGACTACAAAGTTATTTTTCATAGAGAAAAAGTTGGAGATAATAAATCGGTCAAAGACGATCAAATTCACCAAGAAAGTTTGTTTTTGGCAAGAGAAATCCAAGATCAAATAATCAATTTTGGTGAAAATAGGACATCTCTCGTTATAGACAAAAGATTTGCCTGGGAAGAAGAAATCACTAGCATCCTCCTACTGGCAATGAATACTTCAAGGGATATTGATATAACCGATATAGATTGTCCACTTGAGCTTTCAGTCATTCGTGTTTTATCTAGATATTTCCCTCGTCCAAAACTTAATACATTTTTAGATGGCTTTGAAAGGATAAGAAAATACAGAAGAAATTTGATCGAAAGAGCAGAAACTATCCAAAATATCTCCTATTACATTCTTTTGGATACAAGTAGTGGTCAGAAGATGGGTCCCGACTATAGAACCATTGCAGAAATAAGAGATAATAAACCACCTGTAATTAGAGATAGGGACGAAAAAATATTTAAGGAGTTGGCACCGAACGTCCCACTTGAAAAAATCGAATTTGAGATTAAAAAAGGTGTGGATAGGGACAAAATTTTACTAGATTCATATCTTATCGACAACGGATATATACAAAGAGTTAGAGAAAAATTTTTCCTATCCGTTAAAGAAATTGAAGCTTTACTGAATTATAAAAATCTTACTCTATTAGAGGCCATAAACAAACACTTGGGTGAAGGAACTCAAACATAAAAATGGATTTCAATTGACCAAAAGATTATAATATTACATACTTATGACACTACAAATGAAAGAGCGGGAATCTAAAGTTTCAATTTCAAATCACAGAGCCGAGGAGTCGGGTGCAACCAGACGATTTATGGAATCTATGGCAAGGCGCAAGGAGGAGCATGAGGAAATGCTTAAAAAGCTTCAGGTGGCCAAAAACAACCTTCCAGACGGTAAGGAGATGTTGAACCTTGAAGAAGTCTCACATCGCCTTCGCTCCCTGTATTATGGTAAAACTATGCCCACTGAGTTTATTGAGAGCTGCGAGATAAATTATTATTTGGACTTCCCCGAACTTAAAAATACCAATGAATTTATCCGCATGATAAATAGCCAGTATAGAGAGCCATAAATACATTAATTGCCCATACTCAAACGAATTTACTTGTGCACGAAAGTACAGAACAAAACCAACACAATGCTCAAAACCAGAGCCTAGATGTGGATATCGAAGCTACTAAGCGTTTTGTTGAAGAATCTAGAAAACGTAGAGAAGAACATGAAGAAAGAGTTAGGGAGCTAAAAAAAGCCAAGGATAATCTTCCGGAAGATAAGGAGAGGTTAGATATAGATAGCTTAAGTCACCAAATTTATGGCCTTGATCCCTTTGTTAAAAGAGCACGTCAAACTGAGGGTTATGAGATGGATTATTATCTAGACCACCCCGAGATAAAAACCACAAATCAGTTTATTAAGTGGTTAATTGAAAACTGGGAAAAGAGCCTATAAATCTTCACGAGCCATTGTGGAATTAACCATACTTCATCAAACGTCTTTCGTATTCTGTCTTTACTTCTTGAAGTTTTTTCTCGAGGTATTCTATGGTTTCCATATACCCGAGCTTTTCTCTAAATAGATCAATAATTTTGTCCAAAATTTTGACTTCCCGACTGATATGTATTTCGCTAACTTCTATCCTAACTTTTTCTTCCGGGGTAAATTCTTCCATAATTATAAATCCAGACTTGACGAATTATACAACAATGTAACAAGATTACATCTTAATCTCAATGGAGACACCGTCCCCAGTCAAACTTACTTTTCGCCTTTTCAGAACTATTCGTTCACGGCTCAAAGGGCGTTTTTGACGGGGCTATCGGCGTTTGAAAAATGTAACTAGCGTTACATTTTAATTTCGATACTTACGCCTGCGGGGAGGTCTAGATTGCCTAGGGAATCGACTGTACGAGGAGACGGATCTAAAATATCAATAAATCTTTTGTGGGTTAAAATTTCATAATGTTCCTGAGCGTCTTTGTCGGTAAAAGGAGACTCTTTAATGGCCATTACGGAACGGTCTGTGGGGAGAGGAATGGGGCCTACGATTTTAGCACCAGTAGCTAAAGCCGTATCAATAATTTTTGATACTGCTTCATCTAAGACCCTGTGGTCATAACTTTTGAGTTTGACTCTAAGTCTTCCGGTTGCCATATGAGTGTGCTACTAAACAGTTACTTTGGTGATAACTCCGGCTCCAACTGTGTGGCCGCCTTCTCTGATTGCGAATCTGACTCCGTCTTCAAGGGCTACGGGTTGAATAAGTTTAACTTTCATCTTGGCGTTATCTCCCGGCATAACCATTTCAATTCCCTCAGGAAGTGTGGCTTCTCCAGTAACATCTGCTGTTTTAATATAGAACTGAGGCTTATAACCTGTGAAGAACGGTGTATGACGGCCGCCTTCTTCTTTGGAAAGAATATAAACTTCTGCTTCAAATTCTGTGTGAGGAGTAATTGAGCCTGGCTTTGCCAAAACTTGGCCTCTTTCAACTTGATCTTTTTCTATTCCACGAAGTAAAACTCCAACATTGTCGCCGGCTTGGGCTTCATCAAGAGTCTTTCTAAACATTTCAAGACCTGTAACAACTGCTTTTTGTGTGTCTTTAAGTCCGACTATGGCGATTTCTTCGTTAACTTTGATTTGTCCTCTTTCAACTCTGCCTGTAACAACTGTGCCACGTCCGGAAATTGTGAATACATCTTCAACAGGCATCAAGAAAGGTTTATCAACTTCGCGCACTGGGTCTGGAATATAGCTGTCTACCGCTTCCATTAATTCCATTATCTTTTTTTCAGCTTCTGCATCGCCTTCGGTTGCTTTAAGTGCACTTCCTCTGATTACGGGAACTTCATCGCCTGGGTACTTGTATTTTTTAAGAAGGTCACGGACGTCTGCTTCTACCAAATCGATTAATTCAGGGTCATCAACCATGTCAACTTTGTTAAGGAAAACTACAATTGCCGGAACATTGACCTGTCTGGCCAAAATAACGTGTTCTCTGGTTTGAGGCATTGGGCCGTCTGCTGCTGAAACAACTAAAATGGCTCCGTCCATTTGGGCGGCACCTGTAATCATGTTTTTAATGTAATCAGCGTGGCCTGGAGCATCAATGTGAGCATAATGACGTTTCTTTGTTTCGTATTCTTGGTGGGAAAGGTTAATAGTAACTCCGCGTTCTCTTTCTTCTGGAGCGGAATCGATGTCTGCGTATTTCTTAGCAACTGCAAGTCCTTGTTTTGCAAGAACCATGGTAATAGCTGAAGTAAGTGTAGTCTTGCCGTGGTCAACGTGACCAATAGTACCAATGTTTACGTGTGGTTTGCTTCTATCGAAATGTAATTTTGCGTCTGCCATTCAAGTTGTAATTATATAATCTTCTTTTCAAAGAAACAAGGGCAACCTTGCCCTCATGTAGGTGCAATTATATCCGAGGCTAAATAGAAGTGTCAAGTGCTACTTGCCACAACTTCTTCTATTGAATGATTATGAAACTTTATTGCCAGCATCCTATTGCTTGGATTTTTAATAACCAATGTGGTATTTTGAAGCTGTTCACCCTCAACTTGAGGTGTAGTTATATTATAATTTCCCGAATATTTGGGAAATCTATCCTGAAACACTTTTTCTATATTTTCCTCCCCTCTCAAGACAAACTCGGCATGTTCCCAACCGTCTGAGGGATAGTCATGATCCTGAGCGGGAAAAGGTAGTTCAATACAGGGGATTTCGAACCCCTCAATTTGCAAAGGTTTATCAAGTTTGTAAATCATAATCGGTCGGCCGTTTACGGCTACCTCAGATAATTTTTTGGCGAAATTGACCAGATCTACTTTTAATTTTTCGACATCTTGTTTATCTTTAAGGCGAAGACAAATGTGATCCAGTTGAAGGGCTTCAACTTCTATTCCAACTTCTGAAGAAAATGCTAGCAGTTTATTTAAAAATTGGGGCGCTTCAGACTTCCAGGTCTGCCAGGAGACACGGTTTTTTGCTTCAGTTTCGTTCATATTAGCCTCTCGGCATGACTACTTTACCTGCTTTGGCAACTATTGCGTCGGCTAAATTGCGTGGAACTTCTTCATAATGGCTTGGCTCCATGTAATAAGAGGCTCTTCCTTGTGTAAGAGATCTAAGTTTTGTGGCATATCCCGAAAGCTCGGCCAAAGGCGCAGATGCATTGATTACTGTCATCATGCCGCGCTTTTCCGTTCCTGAAACCTGTGCACGTTTACTGGACAAGTCTCCAATAACATCCCCCATAAACTCATCCGGGGTGGAAACCTCAACCTTCATGATAGGCTCAAGTAAGATTGGATCTGCTTTGGCAAAAGCATCGGTAAGAGCCATAGATCCTGCAATCTTAAAGGCGATTTCGCTAGAATCTACGTCGTGGTAAGAACCATCAAAAACGATGGCCTTAAGGTCTACAACCGGGAAACCAGCCAAAATACCATTTTCCATCTTTTCCTTGATACCTTTATCGATTGGGGAAATGTATTCTTGTGGAATAGCCCCACCCTTGATTTCACTCTTAAATTCGTAACCTTCGCCCCTGCCCATAGGCTCAACTCTAATAAGACAATGACCATACTGCCCACGGCCTCCTGTTTGCCTAATGTATTTACCCTCTCCTTCGCCAATTTTCTTGATTGTTTCTTTGTAGGCTACTTGTGGTGCTCCAGTTGTCGCTATGACGTTAAATTCACGCTTCATGCGGTCTACGAGCACTTCAAGTTGGAGTTCTCCCATTCCTGAAATAATGGTTTGGCCGGTTTCTTGATTACTCTTAATTCTGAAGGTTGGGTCCTCATCTGAAAGCTTACTTAATGCCAAGCCCATCTTTTCCTGATCGCTTTTGGTAGCAGGCTCAATTGCTAAAGAAATAACGGGTTCG
>WNFL01041574.1_pt1 | contig 37432 bp, 34 predicted proteins | sample 5400361 | NCBI WGS metagenome assembly WNFL01 (sample SAMN13153351, study PRJNA577476) | soil metagenome | isolation source: 40 cm soil on Douglas fir-dominated hillslope | place: USA:California | collected 2013-09-17
TCCTCCACAACGTGACCCACACTTATATCAAAACCGCTTGGCAATCACTGCTCCGCTCGCTCATGCGTAGCGTCCGCCGCCGGGCGGCTACGTCCTAACCGGCTATCCGGAAGTAATCCACATACTTGATTAAAGCGCAAAATCGGAAACGGACCGCTACCTGAAGCGGTGAGCGCCGCGCGAATTGCGAGGTTCGTTTATGGCTTCTTCGGTTGTTGTGACGGAGCGGGTTGCGACTTCGCAGGAGGCTGCTGCGCGGGTTGCTGCGTCGCAGGGGCCGGAGCGCTGCTGGTTGGTGCACTCGATTGCGGGGTGCTGGATTGGGGGGTGCTGGATTGGGGTGTGCTGGATTGGGGAGTGCTGGATTGCGGTGTGGTTTGCGGCTTTGCCGGTGGCACGGCTGGCTTTGGAGCCGGCTTTGAAAACTTCTCGAGAACCGAGCCGCCCTGCTCCACGCCCTTATCCGTGTGCAGCACGAGTGCCATCGCGCACACCATGAACATGATCGCGCACCACGTGGTCGCGCGCGAGAGCACCGTCGCCGCGCCTCGCGGTCCGAACGCCGTCTGGCTGCCAGCACCGCCGAATGCACCCGCGATGTCCGCGGCCTTGCCGCTCTGCAGCAGCACCACGATGATCAGAAACAGGCAGTTGACCACAAAAAACGTGGGCAACAGCCAGGAAAACCAGCGCGAATCGGAAAGTCTCCAGCCCAGGACGATAAACCCAAATCCCAGGGCCAACGCAATTGCCCACTTCATCCAACCTGGCATTTCACAACCTCACTAAACCTAAGAATGCGGCCGCCGGCGCCTGAAAACTTAGTGCGCCGATTCGCAGCCGTTCACAATCGACGCGAAGGACTTCGCGTCCAGGCTCGCTCCGCCAACCAGCGCGCCATCCAACTCTTCCTGAGCCATCAAGCCCTGAATATTGTCGGGTTTGACGCTGCCGCCGTACAAAATCCGCAGGGCTTGGGCCTGCTCGGGGGAAAATTTTCTCTCCGCGCACTTCCGCAGAAAACGGTGTACCGCTGCGGCAATTTCCGGCGTTGCCGTCTTACCCGTGCCAATTGCCCAGACTGGCTCGTAAGCTATCAGAATACGGGAGAACTCTTCGGGGGTCAACGTGCCGGGGCCCCCGGTAAATTGAGTCTCGCAAATCTCTTCCGTGCGTCCGGCTTCTCGGTGCTCCAGCAGTTCGCCGACGCAAACGATGGGAGTCAGTCTCGCGGCAAGCGCAGCTTTCGTCTTTTTCGCGACAGTTTCGTCGGTCTCGCCGAAAAACTGCCGCCGCTCGGAATGACCGATGATCACGTAGCGGCATCCCGCATCCACCAGCATCGGCGGAGCGATTTCGCCGGTGAACGCACCCTCTTTTTCCCAGAAGACGTCCTGCGCACCGATGGAGATATTGCTTCCCCGCGTGGCTTCCACCGCGGCGCAAATCGCTGTGAACGGCGGCGTAATCACAATGTCGCAACGGCGCGCGCCGCTGGCGAGCGGCAGAAACGCCGAGAAAAACGCGCGCGTCTCCGCCTGCGTCTTGTACATCTTCCAGTTGCCCGCAATCACCCGGCGCCGTTTCGCTTGGCTCATTTTTGGCAGAATCTCTCCGCGGCCTCTGTGCTCTTTCTCCGTGAACTCCGTGTTTAGCTTTTGTCGGTTAGCGCTTCGACGCCTGGCAGCTTCCGCCCGCCAAGAAACTCCAGCGAAGCTCCGCCGCCAGTGGAAATGTGCGAAATCTTGGCGGCCAATCCGCACTGATGCACCGCTGCCACAGAATCGCCTCCGCCCACGATGGAGGTCGCACCCGCCGAGGTGGCGGCCGCCACCGCCTTCGCTATTTCGAGCGTGCCTTTCGCAAACGCCGGCATCTCAAAAACGCCCATCGGCCCGTTCCAGACAATCGTTTTGCCCTTGGCGATTTCCGCGCTGTACGCCGCAATCGTCTTCGGCCCGATATCCAGCCCCATCTGATCCGCGGGGGTCGCGGAAACATCGCAGATTTTGGCCGCGGCATCGGGCTTAAGTTCCGGCGCAACTACATGGTCGGCGGGCAGCAGAAGCTTGAAATTCTTTGCCTTGGCATCCTCCATTAAACGCTTCGCCAGATCGATCTTGTCGTTTTCCACCAGTGATTTGCCGATTGACAAACCCTGCGCCTTCTCGAACGTGTACGCCATGCCGCCGCCGATCAGCATCGCGTCCGCAATCTTCATCAAATTTTCCACGACTTCAATTTTGTCGCTGACCTTGGCGCCGCCCAGAATGGCCACAAACGGCCGCGCAGGATTCGTGACCGCTTTGCCCAGATAGGCCAGCTCCTTCTCCATCAGCAAGCCCGCTGCCGCTTGCTTCACAAATCGCGTAATTCCCACCACCGAAGCGTGCGCCCGGTGCGCCGAGCCGAAGGCATCGCACACGAAAACGCCGTCGCACAACGCCGCAAGCTGCTTTGAAAACGCTTCGTCGTTTTTTTCTTCCTCCGCGTGAAACCGGACATTCTCCAGCAGCAGAACGCCGCCTTCGCCCAAAGCCTTGCTCTTCGCCTCGGCGTCCGGTCCAACGCAATCGTTGGCAAACACTACATTTCGTTCCAGGAGTTCCTGAAGTTTCTTCGCCACCGGCGCCAGCGAATACTTCGGATTTGGCGCACCCTTTGGCCGCCCAAGGTGCGCCGCCAGCACGAGCCGCCCGCCCTTCTGGATGGCCAGCCGCAGCGTCGGCAGCGTTTCCCGAATCCGCGTATCGTCCGTAACCACCCCATCCTTCAGCGGCACATTGAAGTCCACGCGAATGAATACACGCTTTCCGCGCAAATCCAGATCATTGATCGTGAGTTTGTTCATCTATTCCCTGGAAATTAAATGATGATGCCGCTGTAGCGTCCGCCACTGTGCGGAGCCCGCTTCAGAAAGCGCGCGCTGCTAAAACTTTGACGCCATGAACTTGATCAAATCGCGGCAGCGGCAGGAATATCCCCACTCGTTGTCGTACCAGGCCAGCACCTTAACGCAGCGGTCGCCCACAACCTTGGTGTAGCCCGCGTCGACAATCGAGGAGTGAGGATTGCCCTTGAAATCCGCCGATACCAACTCTTCTTCGGTGTACCCAAGAATATTTTTCATCGGCCCGTTCGCCGCGGCCTTCAGCGCGCCGTTAACGCTCTCCACCGTCGCCGCCCTGTCGACAAACACCGTCAAGTCCACCACGCTGACGTTCGGCGTCGGCACGCGCATCGCGTATCCGTCGAGCTTGCCCTTCAGCGCCGGAATCACCAGGTGCAATGCCTTTGCCGCACCGGTAGAGCTCGGAATCATGTTGATCGCCGCCGCCCTCGCGCGCCGCAAGTCCTTGTGCGGCAAGTCAAGCAATCGCTGGTCATTCGTGTACGAGTGAATCGTAGTCATCGTCCCGCTTTGAATGCCAAACGTGTCGTGCAGAACTTTGGCCACTGGCGCGAGACAATTCGTCGTGCAGGATGCATTGGAAACGACATTGTGCTTGGCGGGATCGTAGCTGCCCTCATTCACGCCGAGAACGAAGGTCGCATCCGGGCCGTCCGCGGGCGCGGAAATAATCACCTTCTTCACCGGGCCGCGCAGATGCTTCTTCGCATCCGCGCCCGTGGTGAATAACCCGGTCGATTCCACCACGATATTCGCACCAACGGACGCCCAGTCGATCTCGCCCGGATCTTTCGTTTTGAATACTTTGAAGCTCTTGCCCTCCACGGCGATGGAATCATTGGTGTGCGTCACGTTGTGCGGCAAATTGCCCAAGATCGAATCGTATTTCAGCAAGTGCGCCAGCGTCTTCGCATCCGTCACGTCGTTTACCGCCACGAACTGAATGTCTTTGTCATCCAGCGCGGTGCGCATGATGTTCCGGCCGATGCGGCCGAAGCCGTTGATTCCTACCTTGATGGGCATTCTTCCTTCTTCCTCCGATGGGATGCGTTGCTAGCGGCAGCGCCACAATGCAGGCTTCAGCCACGCTGCGAAACGTAAAATGCTATGGGCTGCGCCAAGAAAAGTCAACGCACGTCGAGAACCTGTAGTGGGTTTGAAATCCATCCAGCCTTGACAAGCATTTCGTGTGCAACCTCGGTTAACGTGCGATGCTCGCTAGCGATGGTGAAACCCAATCGTGGCGGGTGGCATCCCACCGTTGGAGGCACCCAACATGTCAAAACTTGCAATTTGGGCGCAGGTGGAAGCGAAGCCGGGTAAAGAGCAGGCGGTGGCCGAGTTCTTGAAATCGGCGCAGGCGCTGGCGGAGAAGGAACAGGGGACACTTACGTGGTATGCGGTGAAGCTCGGGGGAGCGAAATTTGGAATTTTCGACACGTTTGCGGATGAGAAAGGGCGGGAAGCGCACTTGAACGGCGAGATCGCGAAGGCGCTGTTCGGGAAAGCGCAGGAGCTGTTTGTGAAGGAGCCGGAGGTGCATAAGATCGAGATTTTGGCGGCGAAGGCACCGGGCGGTGCGAAAGCGCACGGGGCATAACGCAAACGAATCGGAGCATTACCCGAGACGAGCGAAAACTATTGGGGGTATTGCCGGATGCTGGTAACGCGGTCGCCTATGAAGCGGACGAAAATGGTTTTCGACGGCGGCTGGCCGTAAATCCAGTCCTCGATCTCATTCCCTTCCGAATCGCGCTCGCGAACTTTGTGCTCCGGTTTGCCAATCGCGGCGACCACTTCTTCACGGTCCATGCCAACGGTCGGCCGCCGCTCCTGAATCGCCTTCTTCATCTCCGGCGGCAACGTGTCAGCCCACTGCACCGAGGCGGAGCGCTGCTTCGCAAAATCCAAAAATGGCGAAAGAATCTGCTTCAATTCTTGCGGCGTCAAGTCCGGCACCGCTTTGGTGAACTCCAGGAAAATCGTGCTGCCCATCCCAGGCTGCATGCCCGGCGGGCCATTTTGCTGGTCGGGGTTAGTTTGCGTCGTTCTCGTCGTAGGGATCGACCCGCCCATGCCGATCTGAATGTGATCGCGCCAGTGTTTTTTGCCGCGCCCGCCGCCATTCACATCCACTACGATCGCATGGTCGCGGAATTCCAGCTTCGTGATCTGGGCGGCATCGCCGACGTGCACCGCAGCCCCGTGCGTCGCCACAGCGCGCTCCAGCAATTCCGGGCTCAGCGGCTTCCCAACGTAAAGCAAGAATCCTTCCTTGCCGGCAGGAAGATTCCTTGTGGCTTTGGCAAACTCGCCGGAAACGTAGCGGATCAGCTCCAGCTTGGAACTTTCCGGCAGTGTCTCGGCTTTCGCTTTTTTCGGGGCATCCGATTGCCCGGCCTGCTGCTCGGCGGCAGGGTCGTCCGGAAACAGGCCGATTTCATCCGCCGGCGAAAATGTCCCGCCAGGCAGGGTCGATGGACGCAGCCGCTCCGAGCCCGGAATATCCGCGCCGGCGAATACGAGCAAAGCCAAACTAAATGTGAGTAACTTCGACATACCTACGCGCAGAACCGCCCTCGGGAATCCGCACGCTATATTCTACGATGCCGAGACCCCCCTGAACAGTCGCTCCTTTTCGGGGAATATTTTGGGTCTTTACGAGACATTGACCTGCACTCCGGAGCGATCGATTTTCATCGGCAGCACTTCCCCGCCGGCCTCGACCACCGCCGCCTCAACCCTTTCGCGCGTTTCCGGCTCAATTAGCAGTACCACGCAGCCGCCTCCGCCGGCGCCGCAGACCTTGCCGGCCAACGCGCCCTTGCGCCGCGCGCTGTCCACGATTCTGTCGATGGTCTTCGTTGTGATGGTCGGCAGGTTGCGCTTCCGAAAACTCCACTCCTCCCGCATCAGCCGCCCGACTTGCGTCCAATCCGATGCCTCCAGCGCTCCGCGCAGCTCCTGGGCTACCTCGGAAATCCGCGCCAGGTTGCGAAACACTCCCTTGTCGCCATTGATGTGCGCGCGAAACACGTCCCAATTGTTGATTGCGGACTTCCGCGGCTTGCCCGTGTAGCACAGGACAATCCGCCGCTCCAGCTCGGATAGGTCGACGCGCAGTTCCGTCCGCCGCTCGCCGCCCGGAGGCAGCTCGATGGCCGCGGCGCCGCCGAACGCCGGCGGATAATGGTCCTGCGTTCCGGTGGGCACGCAAATTACAATCGCTTCCGCATCGCGGCTAATGTGAATCCAATCCGCCTTGCTTTTGCCCGCTCCCGTATAGCGGTCCAGCGCCGCACAGATCGCCACAGCCATTGCGCTCGATCCGCCAATTCCCGCCCCCGCGGGCGCCTCCGAATCGCTCGTCAGCGTAAAGCCCCCGTGCGGCTGAAAGAACTTTACGATCTCCGCGAGCAGCGGCAATTTATAACGCTTCCCGTTCACCAACTCCCCGAACGACGCGAAACTTTCCTCGCGCTGCGTGTCTCGGGAAACCAACCGGATGCGTTCGTCGCCCGGCGCCTGCGTTTCAATCCGGCAGGAAGCGTAGCGGGTGATTGCGGCATTCACGGTAACCGCGCCGGGGTGAAACAAGTACAGCGGCCAGATGTCGAGCGTGCCGCCCGCCAGGTCCACCCGGGTGGGAGCTTTGGATTCGATGCGCATGTATGTCCCGTGAGGCTAGTATGTGACCGCAAACCCGCGCCAGTGTGCCGGAAGACGGTCGCGACCTCAAGGGCGCATGTCCAAGTTGATAGGGTACCCCCTCCCCCCTCTTTTCGTAACTGCGGATTACAAAGGACTTAAACGTAAATGAGCTTGGATCTGCGGATTCTAAAGGAGTTACCGGATGCGATTTGCGGCATCTGCGTAAGTGGCTGGCCTGAACGGAGTTATCTACGTCGACAACTATAACTCAGGAGGTAACGTTTGTCAAGGAGATTTTGGGGCTGTCTCGGAGGAGTTGGCTAGCCTCAGGGCTTCCCTGTGGCGCGGTTGCGGATCAGCAGCGGCGCGTCTTTCTTCTCGCGCGCCTGCTCCGGATTGGGCTCGAAGCAACGGCGGCAGCGCGCTTCGTACATGCCAGTGGCACCGACCACGATCAGCTCTTCGCTTTCCACCAGCCGCTGCGTGTGCACCGCCGGATTTCCGCAGCGCACGCAGATCGCCAGCAGCTTGGTGATTTCTTCCGCGATAGCCAGCAGCCGCGGCATGGGCTCGAAGGGCCGTCCGCGATAATCGGTGTCGAGACCGGTGACGATCACGCGCTTACCCAAATTGGCGAGCTTGGTGCATACGTCCACCACCTCGTCGCCCAAAAATTGCGCTTCGTCGATCCCGATTACTTCCGTGCGCGGCTGCAACTTATCCAGGATTTCGCCGGCCTTCAAAATGTTGTCCGAGGCGATGCCCAACCCGGAGTGCGAAATGATCTCGTTCGCTGCGAAGCGTTCGTCTATCGCCGGCTTGAAAATCTGCACGCGCTGGCGGGCAATTTCCGCGCGCCGCAGCCGCCGGATCAACTCTTCGCTCTTGCCCGAAAACATGGGGCCGACCACAACCTCAATCCAGCCCATATTGCCCTTGACGATATCCACTGGTTTCTCCCGGCAAAATGCCTGCGCCCTTGCTGGCACGCAAATCCCTGTCCCCTAATTATCGCGCAGTTGACGCCGCATGGTACATCTTCGCGTTATAAAAAGGGGCAAAGGCCGCAACTACAGCAATGCGAAACGCCTCCGTCCGGCTAATCAATCCGTTCGACAGCACGCCCCAAGCGCCTTGCGCGTCGCGAATTCCCACCGCGCCTGCGAAGCGATCGATAGCTATGGAGAGTTCCACGCCGTTTTCCAAAACTTCGTGCGCCAGGGCCTCTGGAATCTCGACTCCGCCCGATCGCCCGTAATGACCGTCGCGGCCATCGGATACGTAGGCCCAGCTTTCGAGCATGACGCGCCGGTTTTCTCCTTCTTCTATGATGTCGAGCCCACCTTCCAGGCCCACAAAATATCGCCATGATTCCGATTTTTCTTTCGCCAGACGCACCAACGACTCGGCCCTCTGCCGCGCTCCCAGCATCAATTCCGCACGATTCGCGGGCGTGTGCCCGACGCCGCTCTCAACCTCTACGCCAATGACCTCGAACTCCACGCCGGGGGCAAGCACCGCGCCAAAATCCCGAGTCGCCTCATTCACAGCCGTCAGCTTCGGTCGCCGCGTGCTGCCCACCGCGATCTTTATCTTTTCCACGCAGTTCTCCTTGCAGGCTGAACCCGTCGCGCCGATTGTAACGGCAACCGAGCCCACCTAGCTCTGAGAATTATTTGGACTGAGGAGAATCCGGGCTTGATTTGCGCTGCCGGGCTAAATCCACGCAAGCACAATAGCGTCCATAACTTACGTCGTAGTTGACGAGAAGCAGTGAGGCGCCTGCTCGAGGTCGCGTTTCTTTCCGTAGCGAAATGCCGCCCACACACCAAGGGTCATGAAACCGAGCGGGGGGAGCAAGAGAACAACCACGCCTTTGCTGATGGCTCGTTGCCCGTCCTTAGAAGTAGCCTTAGCTGTGCTGTAGCACATGGAACACGCCTGGCTGAAAGCCGGTGTGGCACCCAGCAGAAGGAACACAGCGAGGATGGCGGCGCGTGACTTCATTTCAGAGCCAACGACAACTTCATTTTACTCCCAACGACGACTTCATTTCACTCCCAACGAAATGATGCGCAGAGCGTCCGGAAAGAAGATCATCATCAAGGCCAGGCAAGCGACCAAGGAGCACATCGTCAACCACTTCATGCGCGAGATTTCATACTTCATATGCATGAAGTAGCCGATGATGAGCGCCGCCTTTACGAGCGACAAGCCCATCAAAATGGTGAGCATCCGCACGGGCTGCAAATTTTGATACGTCAAATAGACTTCGATCGCGGTCATCACCAGCAGCGCGGCCCAAACCCAGAAGAACTGCGACTTTCCGTGGTGCCGGTGTTGTTCCGCGACGCGTTCCGCGATGGCCTGCTGAAAAGCTTCCATGTTCTCCGCTCCTAGAGAATCTTGGCGGACATCAAATACACCAAAGGAAAAATGAACATCCACACCAGGTCGACGAAATGCCAGTACAACCCCGCAACTTCAACGTCCGATGAATCGTAGACCTTCGGCTTCAACCACAAAATGAACGCACAAACGATGGCCGCCACCAATAAAATGTGCGCCCCGTAGTGGAAGGGACTGTACGAGGGCGTTCCCAACCACGCGGCCAGCCAAAACACCAACAGAATGGGAATGAAATTGCGCCGCAGCGCCACGACGCCGAGGTAGATCACTCCCAGCGTCACGTGCAGCATGTGCATCCCGGTCAGTCCAAAAAAAGTCGCGGGAAACTGCGGGACGGTTTGCGCGACATTCGCGAACTCGCCCCCCGCCGCTTGCCCGGGCAGCTTTGGAAACACCGGAAGCGTCAAGCCCTCGGCAATCAGCTTGCTCCATTCCCTGCCATGCAGAACGACGAAGCCTATGCCGCAAGCCATGGTGGCCAGCAGCCACAGCCGCTGCGCTTTCGCGTTGCCCTGTACCGCCGCGCGCACCGCCAGCACCATGGTCAACGAACTCGTCAGCAAGAATGCCGTCATGATCGTGGCGTTCACAATGCTCTCGGAATGAAATGGCGTCGGCCAGTTTGGCGTGGAGATGCGCCCGTAGCTGTATGCGTAGAGTAAAGCACCGAACGTCAGCGAGTCAGAAAGCAGGAACAGCCACATCCCAATTTTCTTGGAGTAGGTTCCAAACAGCGATGGTTCGTAAACCGCTGGCGTGTCGTGCAGCAGCGTCGCGTCAGCCATAGGCCTGGTCTCCTCCTTCCTGAAACGTCAGTGCACAAACTCCAGCAAACACAAAATGTAGACCCACAAAAAAGCCATGAAGTGCCAATACCAGCCGGTTACGTCGACCACAATCGATTGCGAATCAGCGGGGCGACGCAGCATAGAAGCGACGCCGGCGGTCAGCAGAGCCACCACACCACCGAACAGATGGACGCCGTGCATGCCGGTCAATAGATACACGAAAGAGCTGCTGGGGCTGCTGGACAAGTAGAAGCCGCCGGCTGCCAGTTCGCGCCAAACCATCCATTGCCCCGCCAAAAAGCTGAGACCCAGCACCACCGTCAAGGCCAGCCAGGAGACTTTTTCATCGGGATCCGCCAATGCTCCGGGGACCGTTGCGACCTGCGCAAGCGCCGCTTTGCGTGCCGCCTGGCGCCGCGCCAGTTCCATCGTGACGCTGCTGATCAGCAATACGCCGGTGTTGATGAGCAGCAACCTGGGCAATGGCACCGGAAACCAATCGTGAAGCAGCATGTTCGTGCGCGGGTCGAGCGTGGGCAGCCCCTGCCTCACGACATAGGCACTCGTAAACGAAATGAAGATCATTGCGATTCCGGTTAAGCCCACGACTAGGCCCAGCCGGGCTCGCCGCAGCCGCACATCGAAGAAAGACGAACCGAAATTGTCAGCGTCGCCGCCCCAGTCCGGAGGCAGAGCGCCATTTCCTCCCGTGCTGGTTCTGGGATCGTCAATCGAAACGGTGGGCGTGTAACTGGCCATAAAAATTTAGTGTGCCGCCACAGTTGTAGGATCCGTCTGCATCACGTAGTCGCGAGGAGCGCCGGGCACGCTGTACTCGTAAGGACCGTGGTAAACCACCGGCGTACGTCCACCGAAATTGTCGTGCGGAGGGGGCGTCGCGGTCGTCCACTCGAGAGTGGTCGCTTCCCAAGGGTTGTCGCTGGCCTTCTTTCCGTATTTCATGCTCCAGAAGAGATTGAACAGGAAGATGAATTGACCTGCGATGGTAACGATCGCTGCGTAAGTGATGAATTTCTGCAACGGGATCAAATCGCGCAGATAGGCGAGCTCGGTGAATTGCGAGTAACGCCGCGTGGCTCCGGCCATCCCCAGATAATGCATGGGCATGAAGATCGCGTAGGTGCCGATAAAGGTGAACCAAAAGTGCCAGCGCGCCAGGCTTTCGCTCATCATGCGTCCAAACATTTTGGGGAACCAGTAATAGGTTGCGGCAAAGATTCCGAAAATGGAGGCCACGCCCATAATCAAGTGGAAATGTCCGGTCACGAAATAGGTGTCATGTAACGGAATGTCCAGCACTGGTTGCGCGAGGAACGGGCCACTAATTCCGCCAGACACAAATAGAGACACGAATCCGATGGCGAACAGCATCGGTGAGTAAAAGCGAATCCGCCCGCCCCACAGCGTTCCCAACCAGTTGAAGGTCTTGATGGCCGAGGGCACGCCGATGGCCATGGTCATGATCGAAAAAGCGAAAGCAGAATACGGGCTCATGCCGCTCATGAACATGTGGTGGCCCCAGACCATGAAGCCAAGCAGGCCGATCGACAGGATGGCGTACACCATGGCCTTGTACCCGAAGATGGGTTTGCGAGAAAACACCGAGACCAACTGCGAGCACAACCCCATCGCCGGCAGAATCGCGATGTACACCTCGGGATGGCCAAAGAACCAGAACAGGTGCTGCCACAAAAGCGGCGAGCCGCCCTTATGCGCCGCGATTTGCCCGTTCACCACCACCAGCGGCACATAGAAGCTGGTGCCCGCGTTGCGATCCAGCAGCAGCAGGATCCCCGCCGAAAAAAGTACGCCAAAGGCCAGCAGCCCCAGGATCGCCGTGATAAACCACGCCCAGCATGTCAGCGGCATGCGCATCATGGACATACCCTTGACGCGCATATCCAGCGTGGTGGTGATGAAATTCAGCGCGCTCATCAACGCACCAACGCAGAACAGCGCGATGCTGATGACCCACAAATCCGCACCCGCGCCCTCACCCGGCCCAGCGGATTGCAGCGCACTCAGCGGCGGATACCCAGTCCAGCCGTGCAGAGGCGCGCCGCCCACCACAAAGAAGGCTGACAGCATCACGATGTAGCCAAGAAACGTGACCCAGAACGAGAGCATGTTCAGGACCGGGAAGGCCATGTCCGCCGCGCCGATTTGAATCGGCAGGAAATAATTGCCAAAGCCGCCCTGTGGCGCGGTGGTCAGCACAAAGAACACCATGATGGTGCCGTGCATGGTCAACAAGCTGAGATAGGTTTCGGGCTTGATTTCGCCCAGCAAGGGCAGCGGTACGTTCGGCCATACCAAGTGGATGCGCATCAGCAAAGAAAGAAACATGCCGACGAACACCGCCGTCAGCGCCAGAAAATAATACTGAAGGCCGATGACTTTGTGATCAAGACTGAAGACCCACTTCCGAATGAAACCTTGCGGTGCCGCATGTGCGTGAAGTTCGTGGGCAGCGATTTCCCGGGTAGCCATTATTGTTTCTCCGCCTCCCGTGCCGCCAGCCATTTGTCGAACTCCTCCTGGCTGACAACTTTTAGCATTCCGTGCATCTTGTAGTGGCCCAGCCCGCAGAGCTCCGCGCAGGCGACCTCATAATCTCCGGTGGTAATGGGAGTGAAGTGCATATGAATCGCCAGGCCGGGAACGGCGTCTTGCTTAAAGCGCATCGCGGGAACAAAAAAGCTGTGGATCACGTCGTGAGCGCGCAAGATGACTTCCACTTCGCGATTGACCGGCGCGTACATAATTCCGGTCACGACATCGTCTTTGGAGGCAGGATCGGACGTGTCCAGACCGATAGCGCTCTCGCCGCCCGCCGATGGGTCGATCAGTTCCGGCTTCGTCGCGCCAAACTTCCCATCGGGTCCGGCATAACGGAAATACCACGCGAATTGCATCCCGGTGACCTCGACCTGCAGAGCTCCGGGTTCCGCGGAACGAAAACGCTCGGACGCCCAGATCGAACTGCTCATCAGGTTTAGCCCGACAAACAGGACCAGCGTCAGCACCGTCCACACAATTTCCAGCGTATTGTTTCCGTGAGAATAGCGCGCAGGGGAAGCCGCGGCGCGGTCGCGATACTTCCAAGCGAACAATCCCAGGAAGACTTGCGCCGCCACAAACACAATTCCCATCAGGATATAGGTCGTGGTGAAGTGATGGTCAATGCCCGCAGCCGCAGCGGAGGCTCCGGTTGGCAACCACCAGGTCTTGGCGATAAAGAAGTAGGTGCTGATGAACGTAATCAGCCAGATGACCAGCAGAAGAACGAGGCCCATGCAGCGCGACCTCCCGAGTGAATTTCTCGGCCGTCCCCACTATGGTAGCGCTAACAATCCCCGGAGTCACAACAGTGGGGCGTCAAACGAGGCGAGTCTACCACAGCTTAATCCGTGCGCAAGCGCGTTGTTGTATTTCTTCTTTTCCGGCCCGCGTAAATTCTTTCCGAACGGAAAAGTTCCCAGAGAAGCGCACCTTGCAAACCTCGCAGACACGCATTGACGTCCTTTTCCATTTTGAGTAACATCCGGCTCGTTTCCTGGGGGGTCCAGTGGAATGGTAGGGACCTCGCGATGTTTCGCTTCAGAATTCTCCCAACTCGGCGGGCCCGGCACGCTAGTCGGCGTGGAGCGCTGCTCCGGTCCCGGCCTCGCTGATCGTCTCTGCGCACACACTCACCTTCGACCTGTGACGAGAATTTTCTGTTCTTCCCAAGGGAGGAAATCGCCGGCGCTTTCATTGGCCGCGCACTGATTTCGAGAATTACTTCCCAGGAGGTATCGCATGGCGGGCCCGGAGACACTGTCGGATAAACCGAAACCGGATACGGCGAAGACGTCGGCTGGCGCGAATGATGCGGCCAGCTACGTGGGCACGCCTGCCGTGGGTACCTCGAAAGCTGCGGCCGCCGCTGGTTTGGCAACCGTTGGTCCGAAGGACGACCAAGTCAACAACCGGCGCCGCCGTTTAGTGTGGTGTGCGGTCACCGGTTTCCTGGGCGCCTGGTTTATCGCCTTCCTCCGTTTTTTCCTGCCGCGCACGCTCTTCGAGCCTCCCACCGTCTTCAAGATCGGTTATCCCTCCGACTACGCGCTCGGCGTCGACACCAAGTGGCAGCAAAAATACCGCATCTGGGTTGACCGCACGCCCGATCGCGTTTTCGTCATCTACGCGCGCTGCACGCATCTCGGCTGCACGCCGGACTGGAAAGCTAGCGAAAACAAATTCAAGTGCCCGTGTCACGGCAGCGGCTATGACAGCGAAGGCGTCAACTTCGAAGGCCCCGCACCGCGCCCGATGGATCGCGCCCACGTCGAACTGGCGCCCGACGGCCAAATCGTCGTAGACACCTCGCGGCTCTATCAGTGGCCCAAGGGACAACCCAGCCATTTCAGCGACCAGGGCTCGTTCTTACAGGTGTAAACCATGCCCGACGAGAAAAACGCAAACGGCAAAAACGGAAAATCGGTCGGCATTGTTGACCGCATCAAGGAAGATCTCAAATCCCTCAAGACCGATCTTCCCGCCAAAGCCAAAGAACAAGTCGAAGGTCTTAAGAATCCCACCAAAACCCAACTCTACACTTCCATCTTCCGGCACAAGCACGACGACACGCCGCGCAATCGCGCCCTCGGCGTCCTCTCCAACGTTTTTTTGCATCTGCACCCCGCCAAGATCAACCGCGACGCGGTGCGCTACAGCTACACCTGGGGGATGGGCGGCATCACTTTTTATTTGTTCCTGGTGCTCACCTTCACGGGCGTGCTGCTGATGTTTTACTACCACCCCAGCAAAGTGCAGGCTTTCCGCGACGTGCTGTACCTCGAGCACGACGTGCCTTTCGGCAAGCTGCTCCGCAACATGCACCGCTGGGCCGCGCACCTGATGGTCATCGCCGTCGAGCTGCACATGTTTCGCGTGTTTCTCACCGGCTCGTACAAGAAGCCGCGCGAGTTCAACTGGAACGTGGGCGTGATCCTCTTGGTGTTGACTCTGCTGCTTTCCTTCACTGGGTATCTCCTGCCGGACGATCAACTCGGCTTCTGGGCCGTCACCGTAGGCACCAACATGGCCCGCGCCACGCCCCTTCTCGGCCACGAAGGCCCCTTCGGCGCCCAAATGGGCATGACTCCATACAACGACGTGCGCTTTGGCCTGCTGGGCGGTTCGATCGTGGACGCTAACGCGCTACTCCGCTCCTACATTTGGCATTGCATCGGCATCCCCATCATCGCCTTGATCTTCATGATGGTGCACTTCTGGCGCGTCCGTAAGGACGGAGGAATTTCCGGCCCGAATTCAGTGGTGCTCGAATCCGAGATCAAGGAGCCAAGGAAATAACCATGGACTGGCGCCAACTTTGGGAAATCATGTCCGCGCCGGACAACGTGCCGATCATCGCGCTCATTCCCCTGCTCGCCTTCTACATCTTTCTCGCTTGGCGCCAGGCGCACGCCAACGACTTGCTCATCGAGCAGCTCGAAGGCGACGCCACCCTGGCCAAGACGCACCACCGCAAAGCGTGGCCCTTCAAGCCCGCCTGGCAAAAGGAAGTCCACGTCTGGCCGTTCCTTCTCCGCGTCGAATTCCTGGCCGCGATCATCGTCACCATTATTCTGATGGTTTGGTCCATCACGTTAAACGCGCCGCTCGAAGAGCCTGCGAATCCGAACCTCACGATGAACCCCGCCAAAGCGCCGTGGTATTTCCTCGGCCTTCAGGAAATGTTGGTTTACTTCGACCCGTGGATTGCCGGCGTGGTCATGCCCACGCTCATCATCATCGGCTTGATGGTCATACCTTATATAGACACCAATCCGCTCGGCGCCGGCTATTACACCTGGAAGCAGCGCAAGTTCGAAATCGGCACATTCCTCTTCGGCTTCATCGTTCTCTGGGTCTCGATGATCATCATCGGCACCTTTATCCGCGGTCCGGGCTGGCAGTGGTTCTGGCCCGGGCAAACCTGGGATCACAACCGCCTAATCTATGAGGTCAATCGCGATTTGCCGGACCTTTTCGGCATCACCTCCAACCTCGGCAAAGCCATCTTCGGCGCCGCGGTAGTCGGCGGTTTCTTCGCCATCGGCGGATTTGTGGTGCACGCGCTGTACCGCCGTTACAACGCCAAAAATTATCAGCGCAAGAGCTTGCTGCAATACTCCATCTTGATGGTCTTTTTCCTGACCATGATTGCGCTGCCCATCAAGATGCTCCTGCGCCTCGCGTTCCACATTAAATATGTCTGGATTACGCCATGGTTCAACGTCTAGGCGAAGCTGAAAGAGGCTAATCATGCACCGGCGTGAATTCCTGAAGCTGGGAGCAGTCACGGGTGGAACGATCTTGCTAGGTGGCACAGGTCGCTTTCGGAGCCTCCTGGCCGCGCCCAAGGAAATCCCTACGATAGACCGGCTGGTCATGACCAACCTGGTTGACAACATCTATGACATCTTCGCCAAAGGCGGGAAGCTTGGCAGCCTCACTGTCACGCGAAATACTTTACCCTTCCCCTACGGCTCGGACGTGGCGCTGCTCTCTGAGCATGGGTTGGCCTATCATTTGCAGTCCTTCCGAGGAGCAGAGGAAAAGCAGATCCTGCTGGACTTCGCGCTCACGCCTCGCACCCTCGCAAACAACTACCAGGGCCTGAGAGTCGACCCTGCCAAAGCCGATGCCCTGATCATCAGCCACGGTCACGTGGACCATTACGGAGGTCTGCTCGACTTGGCGGGGAGTCTACAGGGACACGGCAAACCCGGGCTCACCCTCTATGCTGGCGGGCGTGACACGTTCTGTCATCGCTGGGTCGTGCAGCCGGACGGAAAAACCCTCGACTACGGTGAGCTCAAACAGGATGCGCTCGAAGCGCGAGGGCTGCAGGTCATGCTCGCGGAGGAGCCGACCACCGTGGCGGGCCATGCGATGACTTCAGGTCACATTCCCCGCATTACCGCTTTCGAGATGTCTCCTCCGGCCGCTCGACTCGAAGCGGGCGCAACCGGCTCCGGTTGTGATGCGACCTTCCACTTTCCTCCCGGCACAATCAAGGTTGAAGCCAAACCGGGAGATTTGGTGAAGGACATCTTCTGGGGCGAACACGCAACCGCTTACAACGTTAAGGATCGCGGCCTGATCGTGATCTCATCGTGCGGCCACGCGGGCATCATCAACTCTGTTCGCCAGCTCCAGAAGTCCACGGGGGTTGAGAAGGTCCACGCCGTAGTTGGCGGGTGGCACTTGGCTCCGTATCCTGATGACATCATCGACAAGACCGTGGGGGCGTTGAAGGAAATCGACCCGGACTACCTGATTCCCATGCACTGCACCGGCTTCCGCACGATGATGGCTGTCCAACGCGAGATGCCGCAGAAGCTCATCATGCCCTCGACGGGCACGAGTGTGGTCTTTGGAGCCTAGCTGCAATCCGGGCCTAACAAGGAAATCCCGCCCAGGAGGAACTGGTGCCCGATAAGCCCATTCCCGATGACGACCCGATCGTAAGCAAATCGCTCGCGCCGCACTACGTCATAGCGGTGATCATCCTCATGGCCACGTTGTTCTGGGCTTTGTGGGATGAGGACTTCGGCCAACGCCCCTGGAAAACTTTCCAGCAGGAATGGAAAACTCGCTACTCCACGTTTCTCAAAACCGCGCGTTCACAGTCCAGCGTTTCCCAGAAAGATGTCGAAGCCGCCCCCGAATATCAAGCCGTCAAGTTGTCCTTTGAGCAGGCCAATCAGAGCGCCGCCCCGCGCGCCAGGGAAATCAATGAGAAGTTGCGCGATCTCAGCGGCAAAATCCTCGCGGTCCAGAACGTCTTTACGGATCGCCGGGCCTACGTCAACGCCTCCACCTATGACATCGAGACAGAAACTAGCAACTCCGCGAAGGAACGCAAACAAAGAAACCTCGATGCTTACAAGCAGGAAGTCACCACCGTCGAATACCCAGACGGCAGCAAGCAAAAATACAATTTCCCGCAGCTCGAAGAAACCTACAACGAATTAAGAAACGAGCGCACCAGGCTCAGCGCGGAGCTCGGTGAACTCATCAAGCCGGTCAACGCACAGAAAGAAAAACTCGACGCCTACGTCTCCGAGCACATGGTTAACCTGACCGCCTCGCAGCTCGCCGGCTTGCAGGACAAAACCGAAGCATGGGATCCGAAAATCGTGCAGATCAATGTGCCCGAAGCCAACATCGTGGACCGCTGCGAATCCTGCCACATGGGCATTCGCGAGCCCGTCAAACTCACCGCGGTAGCCATGTCTCTCAAGGGCAAAAAGCCCGACGAGTACGCCCGCGCCTTCACCAGCCATCCCGAGCCCGATCTGCTGAAAATTCACGACCCGGATAAGTTTGGCTGCTCGCCGTGCCACCAGGGCAACGGACGCGCCACCACTAGCGTCGAAAAAGCCCACGGCAATTACGAGCATTGGCTGTGGCCGCTATTCGCCAGAGGAAATATGGAAGCCGGCTGCCAAACTTGCCACGCGGCGGATATGGTGCTCGTGACCAACGATGTCGGATGGACTCTCTCCGAAGGCAAGGATCTGTACCGTCAGCGCGGCTGCGTGGGCTGCCATCGCTACGAAGGCTACGACAAAGAACCGGAAGACCTGCTCTCCATCGCGCAGCAAATCAAGCTCATCGAGCAAGATAAGAAAGACAACTTCAAGCAAGCCAACTACCTGATGAAGCAGGCCGACGCCGCCCAAACCAATGAGGAAGCCAACCGCCTCAACGATCGGGCCGTCGCCTTGAAGGTCACCAACAGCAAACTCGACTTGCGCATCGTTCAGCTCGACCGCACCAACAAGAGCCTGCTGCAAGACATGAAGAAAGTTGGTCCCAATCTCAAGGATATTCGCCTCAAGCTGAATAAGAACTGGATTCCCGTTTGGCTGAAGAAGCCCAGCGCCTTCCGCGCGACCACCAAGATGCCCGATTTCCGCTTCACCGATGCGCAAATCCAAGCCATCTCCGCGTACTTGTGGCAATCGGCTCTCGCTGATCCGTTGCCCAAGCGCAAGCTCGGCAGTGCCGGGCATGGCAAAGAGTTGCTTGACACCCGAGGATGTCTCGCGTGCCACTCGATTGGGGAAGGCGACCAAGTGCAAGGCGGCACCTTCGCCGCCAATCTCACGCGCGTCGGCGAAAAAGACAATTACGATTACCTGGTTCGCTGGGTTCACAATGCACGCGAACGAACGCGGCCTTATTGTCCGTACGAGAAGAAAGATATCGGTCCTGAAGACTACAAGAAGAAGGGTCTGCCATACGTCTTTAATTTGGACCACAGCAAATGTCCTAATGACGGCCACGAACTCCAAGTACAGAACATGACGGTCATGCCCAGCCTGCGGCTTTCAGAGCAGGATGCGGAAGATATCGCCACCTATCTCATGATGTTGAAAAAGCAGGAGCCTTCCTCGTACGCGGATGCTTCCTTCATGGACGATCCCAAGCTCAAGGACGAAGGCAAGAAGTGGGTTCGCCATTTCGGCTGCGCCGGCTGCCACGAAATTTCTGGCCTCGAAGACGAAGGCCGCATCGGCACGGAGCTGACCACCGAGGGCAGCAAACCCATCGAACGCCTCGATTTCGCTCTGCTGACCGAAACCGCCCAGCGCGGCGGCAGCGAGCCCATCACCGATCCCGACGATCTGGCCCGCCTCCCGGAAGGCCCCGCTAAGCAGTCGTGGTACGACCACAAAGGCTTCTTCGAACACAAACTCGCCGAGCCCAATATCTGGGACCAGGGCAAAATCAAACCCGAAGAAGAAAAGCTGCGCATGCCCAATCTCCACTTGAACAAAGAGCAGGTCCGCGCGCTCACCACTTTCCTGATGGGTAGCCAGGAAAGCGCTCTCCCGATCACCTATCAATACAAGCCTTTGGATTATCGCCGCGACATTCAGGAAGGCTGGTGGATCGTAAGAAAATATAACTGCATGGGCTGTCACCAGTTGATTCCCGGCCAGAAAACTTCGCTGATGACCCTGGCCCGCTATCAAGACGCGCAAGAGCAGCTTCCTCCCAAGCTGCTGACCGAAGGCGCGCGCGTCGATCCCCAGTGGCTCTTGCGCTTCCTCGCCAATCCGTCTCTCAGCGACACCGACACCAACCGCAATGGCGTCCGCCCCTACCTTCAGGTGCGCATGCCCACCTTCTCTTTCTCCGAAAACGAATTGGGCAAACTGGTGCGTTTCTTCCAGGCGTTGTCGCGGCAGACTTTCCCATATATTCCCGAGCCGCCGCCGGCGCTCACTGCCAAGGAAACCGACATGGCGCGCAGTCTCTTCAGCAGTCCGGCCGCGCCTTGTTTGAAATGCCATGCCACCGGCGATCCCGTGCACGATAAAACCGCCACCGCGCCCAACTTCCTCCAAGCCAAGGGACGCCTCAAACCGGATTGGGTCGAGCGCTGGATCATCGACCCGCAAGCCATCAGCCCCGGCACCTCTATGCCGTCCGGCCTTTTTAAGCGCGAGAATGATCGCTGGACTTTCTCCGGCCCCACGCCCTCATCCTTTACCGGATATGACAAAGATCACGCCAAGCTCCTGGTCGAATATATTTTCCAGCTCACCCCCGAAGAGCAGCGGCGCGTAAGCGCTTCGATGGGACGCGCGCGCGCGGCCAACGGCGGCTCCTCTGGGCTGAGCGCGGCAGGCGGCTCCGTACAGCGCGCTCCGGAATAAGGAGCATGGGCTCAAATGAATTTTTGATATTTCAACGGAGAGGCAGGAACAAAATGAAAACGAAAAAATCACTAGCAATTGGGAGCCTATCGCTCTTGCTCGGAGTGGTTCTGCTGGCCGGATGCGGCAAGAAGGAAACCGCCGAAGAGCAGCCGGCGGCTCCTAACGCGCCCGCAGGCCCAGCGGCCGCGCCGGTTGATCCCGCCACCGCCGCGAGCGTGAGCGGAACGGTAAAATTCGACGGTGCCGCCCCCAAGGCCGCCAAAATTGACATGAGCCAGGATTCCAACTGCGCCGGTTCGAACACCGCCGAGAACATCGTCGTGAGCGGAGGCCACCTCGAGAACGTTTTTATTTACGTTAAAGAGGGACTCGGCAACCGCGCGTTCGACGTTCCGAAAGATGCGGTCACCCTGACGCAGAGCGGCTGCAAATACAAACCCCACGTAATCGGCCTGATGGTCGGCCAGACCATTACCATCGTCAACGGCGACCCCACCACGCACAACATTCACCCCACTCCAAAAGATAATCGCGAGTGGAACGAATCGCAGGCGCCGCAAGCCCCGCCCATCGCAAAGACCTTCGCCCGCGAGGAAATCCTGCTGCCGGTGAAGTGCAACCAGCATCCCTGGATGCGCATGTTTGTGAACGTGGTCAAGAGTCCGTACTATGCCGTCAGCGGTCCAGACGGCAGGTTCGAAATCAAAGGCCTGCCCCCCGGCGACTACACCATAGCCTTCGTGCACGAAAAATTAGGAGAGCAAGATCAAAAGGTCACGCTAGCAGCAAAAGACAGCAAAACCGTAGACGTAACCTTCAAACCAGGCGCTTAATTTCTTGGCTAATCTCAGGCCTGGAGGGCCGGCGAAGAATTTAGCCCAGCACGGAGTGCTGGGTACAACAGTTGGTGATCGGAGTCCCGGAGGGACGAGACCGCACGTTTTTGGAGTGCGGCGGACTTGTCGCCACTTGCAACGTGATGACTGAATCGTGGGACGCGCGAGACGCGGATTTGCCAGACCGCGCCGCAACTTGGAAGTAAGGAGGCTTTTTGTTTCTACTCATGCTCTTGCTTTCGTTGTTGCTCGGCCTTCTCTCGCTCGCGGGCATCGTCTGGATCATCATCGTCGGCTCCCTTCTCAGCGTTGACGGCCTGTTCATGAGCTTGATTCTCCTGACTCTCGCCGGCGTCTTCTTCCTGAATGTTCTCCTGGAGTGTCGTGATCACGGTTTCCTCGGAAAAGGCAAGGGAGCTTCGTCGAAGAGCCCGTCGGCTTCGAAGACAGAGTAAAATTCAAGACCAGAACACACATGGCGAGTCACCCACTAACATCGGAAATTGCGAATCCGCCCGCGGTCGCCCAGGATTCTCCCGCGCGTCCTCGCCACCGCATGTCCACGCGCAATCGATTGCTTTTCTTTGTCACCGCATGGTTGATTGTGCTAATGCCCTTCCTGTTTTGGTGGAGCACCTGGTTCGGGCGCCAGCTTTCGGACAAGCAGATCACCGAATATCTAAATGACGACAAGCACCCGCGCCACATTCAGCACGCGCTCGTCCAGCTCGGTGAGCGCATGGCGCGCCACGACCCCGGCGCAACGCGCTGGTATCCGCAGCTGCCGCGCCTCGCCTTGCATCCCGTGGAAGAAGTCCGCAACACGGACGCCTGGGTCATGGGCCAGGATCCTTCGGCGCCGGCCTTCCACGAAACACTGCTGAAGATGTTGCAGGATTCCTCGCCGATGGTTCGCGGTAACGCCGCTCTGTCTCTAGTACGCTTCGGCGACGCCACAGGCCGGCCTCAGATCGTCGCTCTGTTGCAGCCCGCCTCCATCGTTGCTCCAGTAGGCGGGCGCGTCATCGATATGGATAAAGTTGGAACGTCGGTGCGGCAGGGGGGCCTGATCGCAAAGCTTCAAGAGGGAGAGCGCACCACGGAAATTCGCACGCCCATCAGCGGCCGCATTCGCGCGCTTTCCGTCGCGACAGGAGCAACCGTAGCAGCCGGCACGGAAGTTGCCGCCATCGAGCCTAGTTCGGAGCAAGTCTGGGAAGCCCTTCGCGCTCTCTACCTGGTCGGCCAGCTCGAAGATCTCCCGGCGATCCGCATCTACGAGCGCAACGTCCCCGAAATCCCCGATCGCCTCCGCGAGCAAGCGCTGCTCACCGAAAAAGCCATTCTGTCCCGGGCCAACCGCCAACACTAATTTAGATCAATCCAATTCCAGCGAGTCCGCATTTTCCGTTGTAGCAGCGCAGCATGCTGCGCCCTGCTTGCTTTTGACTCTGAGCTCGAACAGCGAGCCACTCACAACCGTAGCCTTGCGACCGTTTTTTTCACGAGTCACAGGTCACGAATCACGGGTCACCATCTTTCAATACGTCATCGCTCCGACAACCTTTTCCACTTCCGCGATGTCCACCATCACGATGGCGTCCCACGGGCAGCCATCCAGGAAGCATCCGTCCGGCCCCTTACTGACGCACTTCTTGCATCCGATGCACAGAATCGGATCGATCTGAATGCGGCCAAATGGATAATGATCCTCGTCCGGCACCCAGAACATGCAGTCTTCCACCGGACAATACTCCACGCACGCCGGCGACCCCGCGCAGCCCGTGCAGCACTCCGTTATGACCGCAAGTTCTTTTGGTTTTTTCTTGCGCGCGGTGGTGATGCCTTTGGAACGAGGCTCTTGCTTCAGCTCGTCGGGCACCATTCCGGGGGCTTTCGCGACTTCACGCTCGGCGGCCATGAGCCTTAGCTATCCCTCGTCGCGATCGTTTTATCACACATATAGTGCGTGTAAAACATGTACTTCACATTGGACCCCGGGTTCCCGTTTGGCATTCGTCCGAGGCTTAGCTTGCGTTCATCCCACGCGCGTGCACGGGAAGCGCTTGCCGATCTTCGTGAAATAATAGTCCTCTCTCGAGGGCGCGTGCATGAATTCGTCATACATTTTCGTGGGAACGTTAAAGAATTCGTACACGCCGCCATTCGAGAACTTCAGCTCAAGGGTCCCAAGGGTATCCGTATCTTTGTGGTATCCGACTTCAGTTATGCCGTTCGAGGAAACGGGGATCCGATTCATTTGTTGAGAGCCCCCTTTCGTTGCGGCGACTCTTCCCGCGGCCGGTATTGGGGACCGTCCGGTCACAGCCTTCGTTCTCTACCCTAGTGTTCGGCCTATTCTTCCCGGGCTGCGTTGCGTGGTTCGTCGCCCGACTCGTGCTCCAACAGCCGAATTCTAATGCAAAGTTTCGTTCGTAACTATCAAATTCTTCAATCCCTTTGACGTGTCCGGCCTGGTCGCCTATGCCGCCGATGCCCTCGTTGCTAGCGATTTCCTATGCGGTCCTTACGGTGCTCGCAGCGGTGGCGGTTCACCTTCATTTTTGAGTCTGGACTGCGGTATATTGCGGGGGCCCAAGCGAATCGCAATCCAAACCTCGATCGAAAGGCTGGAAGAGCATGAAATCCGATTTCTTGCAGAAGCAAACCTCGCGCCGCGAAATGGTGCGAGATTCCGTCACGCTGGCCGGCAGCGCTTTCCTGGCGCACCTCTTTCCCGCGACGCTGCTCCGCGCCTCCGCAGCGGGCTACGCGCAGCAAGCGCCTTCGGCGGCGGACATGCTCGCGAGTGTGCGCGCGCAGAAGGGGACGGTTCCCATTGAGGCGCAGAAACTCGCGGACAACCTCACCTTGCTCTCCGGCCCCGGAGGAAACGTGGTGGTGCTGAACGGACCAGACGGCAAGTTCGTGGTGGATACGTTCCTTTTGCCCGCTTGGCCGAAGCTCAAAGAGAGGCTCGACGGCATCAGCAACGCCCCTCTGAAATTCGTCATTGACACCCACTGGCATTTCGACCATACCGACAACAACGCTTTGCTGCACGCCGCGGGGGCCACCGTCCTTGCGCACGAAAACACCAAAAAGCGCATGTCGGAGCCGCATGATCTCCCGGTCTTCGGCTTGCATTTCGACCCCTCGCCGGCGGAGGCCTTGCCGCAGCAGACTTTCGCCACCAGTCACAAGCTGGAAGCCAATGGCGAGACCCTCGCACTCCAGCACCTTGCTCCCGCGCATACCGACACGGATATCTACGTTCATTTTCAGAAGGCCAACGTCATCCACATGGGCGACACGTTTTTCAATGGCATGTATCCCTACATCGACTCCAGCACGGGCGGCAAAATCGGCGGCATGATCGCGGCGGCCGACAAAGTTCTTCCGCTCGCCGGAAATTACACCAAGATTGTCCCGGGGCATGGCCCGGTCGGCAACAAAGCGGACCTCGCGAAATTCCGGGAAATGCTCGTCACTACCCGCGATCGCGTGCAAAAACTGAAGTCCGCGGGAAAATCCGTCCAGGAAGCCGTCGCGGAAGAGCCGCTCGCCGATCTCGACGCCGCCTGGGGCAAAGGCATGCTCAACTCCGACCTGTTCGTCCAAGTCGTCTACCTCGCGCTCTGAGCTTTCCGACTTGAAACAGATCCGGCACCACCATGGCTAAAGCCTGTCCCCAGTCAAGGGTTGTCCCGCGGCGCCTAAAGGCGCCGCTCCCCTGACTAAAAGTCAGGGGCTTCCACCTGTATTTCCCTGATGGGCAATCCGCCAATACGCCTTCCAGAGCTTGTCCCACCCTCAATTTTTTTGGCTTGGCCCTTCCGCGACGACCGAATTGGCTCCGGTTCCTTCCTCACTAAATAGCGGATGTGGCGTGAAGGACTCGGGAGGCTCTTGCTCGCAGCGGAGCACTTCGGAGGGCTTATAGACATACTCTTTGCCGCACTCATCGCAGCGGGCCCTAAAACGGGAATCGATCGCCGGACGCGAGGTGAAGGCGTCTGTCTCGGCGAGTGGGATTCTGTGCCTGAAAAATAGATTCTTCCGAACGTGGAACCAATGGTTCTTGCAGTGGACCACCCAAAAATATCGACTATCTTCCCACATGCGAGCAGCCTCCCAGTGGTCACAAGGGTGGGCAGGGACTTCAGTGCCGTGAATAATATCAAATCAAGGTGAACAACATCCAGAATCGTCCTTTCAGAGCCGAAAAGCTCATCCTTCCAAAGCAAGGCCGGGGTACCCCCATTGGCGTGTCTGTCGAGGCTGGCGATGCCGGCTGGTCGGACGCTCAGGGCGTGGTTAACCATAATAGGGCCCCCCACCCCCCTGTTTTTGTCGAAAGAGTCTGCAAGCTGCTGAAGACAAAGGATACGAGTGCGAAAAAGAGAGGCAAGAGAGAACAAGAGGCGGCAAACTGCTGAAACGATGGGATTTGCCTGCCTGCGGCAAGCAGGCCACAGAGACACTGAGACACAGAGGGGGAGAGATTCTTGGAACGAGGGCCGGAGGGGTGACACCCCCGTTGGTGACGGGAAGTGTGCGCAAGCTGCTGAGAACGGGAGAGATATTGGCGCCACGTGGCGCATATGACGGGGGGAGTCGTCGGTTACGCGAAAACACACTGGGTTGCGGAAGAAAGAAGAGGGGTAACGGGGACACTGTCAGCGGAACCTTGGTCAGAGATTACCGTATCCGTTACTACTTGTCAAGTGATAAATTAAAGGCTGTGAATTGAACGGGTTGCAGGCGCCTGCGGAGCGAAGCAAGCGAAACAACAGAGTGAGGTCGGCGCTTTCACAGAAAGGATGCGTCCGACGGTTATCCTAACTCTAGTGTCCGCCCCGACATCATCTCCATAAAGGCGTCCATTACTTGACAACGGTGCTAGAATGATCTGGTCCCGATTAATTAACTGTGAACCTATGCGACCGTTGAAGTGCGGTTATACGTCACAATTTGCGTGTTTTGCTGCCTTGTCGGCCGCTGTCGCCCTAATCTCCTGTGGCGGAAGTGGCGGCGCAACCGGGCTAGGTCCCGCTCCTGTCACCCTGCAATCGATCACGGTGACGGCGCCGAACCTGTCGGTTGCCGCAGGGCTAAAGGAGCAATTCACCGCAACCGGGAACTATTCTGACGGGACTACAAAGCTACTCGCAACGACAAACTGGTCCACGTCCGATCCGACCCTAGCAACGATAACCTCAACTGGACTGCTGACGACGCTCAAACCGGGTACGGTTAGCGTACTTGCGGCTTCCGGTTCCACAACAGGAAGCACGCCTTTCCGTATTGACTCTGCAAGTCTGCAATCGATCACGGTGATGGCGCCGAACCCGTCAGTTGCTGCAGGGCTCACGCAGCAATTCGCCGCATCTGGCACATTCTCGGATGGCAGCTCAAAACCGCTCGCAACCGCAAACTGGTCCACGTCCGATCCGACCCTAGCAACGATAACGTCAACTGGACTGCTGACGACGTTTAAAGCAGGGATGGTTACGGTGTCCGCGGTATCGGGTTCCGTTACAGGGAACGCACCTTTCCACATCGACCCACCGACGCCAACCGGCCTAGTGATATCGCCCGCAAGCTCGTCCGTGCTAATTGGTAGCGGGCAGCCGAGCAAGCTCTCCGCGATTCTAAGCTTTACCGATCAGAGCACGCAGGACATTTCGGGTCAGGTGACATGGGGCAGTGTTAATCCGTTCACAGCTAGCATCGACGTAGTGGGGAACGTAACCACGATCCATACCGGATACACGCTGATCACGGCCACGAACGGAAGTTTCTCGGCGGCGGCCGATTTCACGGTCGTCGCGATGCCGCGATTCTTGTATGTCCCAACGGATGCGGGGCACCTAGTGTCCAGGACGACGGTTGACGCGAGCACCGGCCAACTGCGAATGGCCGGGTACATGCCGACGAGCGCGAGCAACAATGAAGCTGCTCCATGTCCAACAACGGACCCATCGGGCCAATTCCTCTACGTTGGGTCATTCCTGAACATCGTGAGCCCAACTGGGGAGATCCAGGTTTATGGGATCGACCAAGTAACCGGAAGTCTAGCGACTGTGACTGGCAGTCCATTCGCCGTGGCGGATCCGATTGCGTGCATCCAGTTTGAGCCGACGGGAAAATTCGGCTACGCGACGAGCGTGATCGATGGCACAACGCACCTTGTGACGTTTTCTCGAGACGCGAACAGCGGCATGCTCACGCAAACTAATTCGATATCGCTGAACAGCACTGCCTTGGCGGTGGCGATCGATCCCATTGGGAAATATCTCTTTGCGGCTACGATCGTGTTCGCGAATCCGACGTCGACTGCCGCACAAGCGTACGGGTATACGATTAATGCCTCGACTGGCGCGCTTACGCCTATTGCCGGTACTCCGTTTCAATTGCCCAACGTGACGGGAACTTTCTCGTGGCACCCTTCGGGCAATTTTCTGTTTATGGCGAACTCAAACGGACAGTCCATCGATTCATATTCCGTGGATCGAACTACAGGGAAGTTGAGTTTTGGGAGTTCCACAGCAACTTGCATAAATCCGACGAATGTTCGTTTTAGCCCCAATGGAAAATTCGCATACACGGCGTGCTCCATGGATGTTGCGCACGATGCGAACAGTGCTTCGGTGGAAACCTTCGCGGTGGGGGCGAATGGAAGTTTGACGCACATCGGAACAGCTCCAACTTCGGACGTGCCGTCCGATTTAAGCATCGACCCGTCCGGACAGTTTCTGTATCTGAGCAGCAATAGCCCGTATGTCGATTCCTTTCAGATCGGCGCTGACGGTGTGGCTAAGGCCGCGTTTAGACAGGGAATACAGTCGAACCCGGGGCCAACCGTGGCGATCATCGGTGGAAGCAGCAGCGTGAAATACACACCAAAGGACGCGTACATTACATCGACCGTTGATAACACGCTCTCTGCGTATAGTGTAAATACTGATGGAACGTTCGCAACTCCGCCCCAAAGCGTGCCGACACAAGTTTCTCCTTTCTCGCTCAGTATGGCTCCGTGGGGCAGCAATCTACTGCTTGCTTCTTCGGGGGCGTCCAACGCGACGCTGGAGGCATATCCGCTGACCCCGACTGGCGTCCCTGGCACGCCAGCGAGTTTCGGGAACGCGACAACAGCGGGTGGGGTAGTGATTGATCCTTCGGAGCAGTGGGCTTTCGAGACCGACTCCGCGAACAATGTAGTCTCTACCTTCAAAAGATTAGGGGCCAATTGGTCGTTGCTGTCCTACTTGGTGAACGGGAGCACGGTGACAACGTTTGCCACCGGCGCGGCCCCGGGGCCTATGGCGATCGACGCTTCCGGGCGTTTCCTGTATGTCGCTAACCAGGGAGCAAATGCCATTTCCGCGTATCAGTATTTCGGCACGAGTCCGGAGCTATTGGAGTCTACCGGTTCTCCTTTTGCCATTGGGGCAAGACCGATCGCGCTGACAACGGATTTCAGCGATACGTACTTGTATGTTACTTGTGGCGATCAGACGCTTCGCGTGTACGGCATTGATTATTTTAGTGGCGGTCCGGTCACGCAGATGGCGACGATTAAATTAGGCGCGCAGCCTGTTGGTGTCGCGGTCGTCCCGACGGGACGGTTTGTTTACACGGCGGATAGCGGCAGCGTGAGCGCATTTTCCGTGGACGTGCGTTCAGGGGTGTTGACGTCTATTGCATTGAATCCCGCGATTCAGTTGGTCCAAATCGTCGGTTTGTACGCAGAACCCTCGGGGAAGTTCCTGTATGTCGCGACGAATACAGCGGTGTTCGGGTACGTCATCAATGCTGACGGTACTTTGAACGCGGTTTCCGTTAGCGCAGTGGCCACGTCGAATCACCCTTCTTCGATGTCATTTTCCGTTAACATCCAATAGTCCGCTCTGACGAAAATTTAGCGTCACTAAAGTTTGGGCCGGATACCCGTCCTGGTTACTGCTTTTCGAAAACGAGAGTGTTGGTGGGGCCGGTTCCGGCGACGCTGGCTTGCGTTAGGGTGGTGGTTTTGCCGTCTTTGGATACCTGGGCTTTGGTGGTTAGGACGGGTTGGCCGGCTTTTTTTAGGATGGAATCGTAGGAGGTGGGGGTGAGCTGCTTGATGGCGATGGTGTCTGCGCCGCCGGGGGCTCCCGAACCGGTGATGGGATAGTCCTTGCCGTCGTAGCTTACGGTGAAGGTGTAGGTGAGGGCGCTGCCGTCTGCGCTTACTCCTGCAAAGGTGTACTTCATTTTATCGCCTTGCGCTTCGACCGTGCGAGTCAGGCTTTTGGGAGCGGCGCCGGAATTGTATTTTGATTTTGCGACGTTGAGCTTCCAGGTGCCGACGAGGGGATTTTGCGCGAGCAGCGTGGTGGCGGCCGCGCAAGCGAGGACGGTGAGGGCTGCGAATGCTATAAGGCGTTTCATTTTTCTCTCCAGGTGAATCGATTGACGGGTTTTGATGGTGTACGCGAGACTCGAATGGGTGGGACAGTACGTTGCGACACGGATAATGTCAAAGGAATTGTGATTGCGGGCGCGCGGATACGCTGTGGGGTTGAATGGATGCGATGCGCGCGAGGCAAGCGGGCGCGAGTATTGTCTGTGGCAACCGCAAAATCATTTCCTCAGTGGCTAAAGCCGGGAAGAAGAGGTGCGGCTTATGTCGGACCTAAAGGTCCGACCCCCTTAAAGCAAAAGCCGCCCGCGACCCTTCGAGGCTCAGGGCAAGCGGTCGGCGGCCGCTACGTAAACCGCGGAAAAGGCCAAAAGCAGGTCCCTCGCGTTGCTCGGGATGACAACGAAAAGCCGGGCCCAAGGGGACACTTTGTGCGATTTGCGTTGTACAATCGGGCTCCCATGCGCGGGGTGGCGGGACTATGACGAATCCTGGGCATCATTTCGTGGCGGTAATTGGCGGTGCGATTTCAGGATCGGTGGCGGCGGAGATTCTGGCGGACCACGGAATTCGAGTCGCGGTATTCGAGCAGAACACGCGGCCGTACGGCAAGATCGAAGACGGCCTGCCGCGTTGGCACGTCGAGCAGCGCAAACAGGAATACGGCCGAATCGACGCGCGCATGAAGAAGCCAAATGTGTATTTCATCCCCTCTACCAAGCTAGGCCGAGATTTTAATCTGCCCCAGCTTTTGGAGTGGGGCTTTTCGGCGGTGATTCTCGCCAATGGCGCGTGGCGCGACCGAGATTTGGGCGTGCCGGAAGCAGAGCAGTACGTCGGCAAAGGCCTCGTTTACCAAAATCCCTTTATCTACTGGTACAACCACAAGAACGAAAAGGACTATCTCGGACCGCGCTATGAAACGCCCGACGAAGCGGTGGTGGTGGGCGGCGGGCTGGCGTCCATTGACGTGGTCAAGGTGCTGCAGCTCGAAAACTACGAACGTGCGTTGAGGGCTCGCGGCATTCAGACGGGCATGCATGAGTTGGAAAAAGGTATTCCGGAGGTATGCAAAGCACACGGCATCAAGCCGGAAGAGTTGGGCGTAAAGGGCTGCCTCTTAATTTATCGCCGCCGCGAACAGGACATGCCGATGGCGCAACCACCTGACAACGCGACGCCCGAGCAGGTCGCCAAAACGGAACAGGTTCGGCAGAAAATGCTGCGCATTGCGCGCGACAAATTCCTGTTTCGCTTCCAGGATCGCAGGCTGACGACCGGGATCATCGTGGAAAATGGACGGCTCGCAGGGCTGAAGGTGGTTGAAACGAAAATCGAGGGCCGCAAGGCGGAACCGATCCCCGGCTCGGAACAGGAACTCCGCGCGCCGCTGGTGGTTTCTTCGATCGGCTCGGTGCCGGAGAAACTTTCCGGGATCAACATGAATGGCGAATACTACACATTCGCCGGCAAGGATGTGCCGCGGTACACCGCTATGGAGCGCGTATTCGGGGTCGGAAACGTCGTCACGGGACAGGGGAACATCCGTGTGTCGCTGGTGCACAGCCAGAAAGTGACCAAGCGCGTGGTGGATTGCATGAAGGGCAACGATGGAAACGCCGGCGCTGGAGCCGGCGGTGCTGAACAGCAAGTCGCGGGCGCCATGGACGCAATTGGGAAGCAGATTGAAGTGATCCAGCAGCTTTCAGACGAGCAGATGGCGGAGGTGGAGCGCCGAGTTCATGCCCTGCAGCAAAAAGCGGGCTTCACTGCCGACTACGACACCTGGATTGCCAAGGTGACTCCGCCCGATCTCGAATAGATCGTATTGCTTACAATCGGATACGTTTGCTAATCGATTCCTCACTCGCGGACTCGTTCGCTGGGACGCGCTAAAGCTCGCCCCTACAACACCTCGACAACGTTGCGGCGCATAGGCTGAAGCCCGTGCTACTGATGCTAGTGGTGGCCGTCGCCGCCGCTTAGCTCGCGGACTATGTTGCCTACGAAATTTTTGGCGTCGCCGAATAGCATCAGGGTTTGGTCCAGGTAATACAACGGGTTGTCGATGCCGGCGAAGCCTGCGGCCATGCTGCGCTTGATGACCATTACGGTGCGGGCTTTGTCTACGTCGAGGATGGGCATGCCGAAGATGGGGCTGGAGGCGTCGGTGCGGGCGGCGGGATTGGTGACATCGTTGGCGCCGATGACCAGCGCGACGTCGGTCTGCGCCATGTCGCCGTTGATGGCGTCCATGTCGAGGAGCTTGTCGTAGGGGATGTCGGCTTCGGCGAGCAGCACGTTCATGTGGCCGGGCATGCGTCCGGCGACGGGGTGAATGCCGAAGGTGACGTCGACGCCGCGCTTGGTGAGCGCGTCGAAAAGTTCGCGCACTTTGTGCTGCGCTTGCGCAACGGCCATGCCGTAGCCAGGAACGATGACCACTTTGTTGGCGGCGGCGAGAATCGCGGCGGCTTCTTCGGCGGTGGCGCTTTTGACGGGGCGCTGCTCCTGGGTTCCCGCGGCGGCGGCTTGAATTTGCCCGAAGCCGCCGAAGAGTACGTTGGTGAACGAGCGGTTCATGGCCTTGGACATGATGACGGACAGAATGAAGCCGGATGAGCCGTCGAGCGCACCGGCGATGATCAGCAGCTTGCTGTTGAGCACGAAGCCCATCGCTGCGGCGGAAAGACCGGCGTAGGAGTTCAAGAGCGAAATCACCGTGGGCATGTCCGCGCCGCCGATGGGAATGACGAGCATTACGCCGAAGAGCAGCGGGATGATGATCATGGCGGGAAAGAGCGTCGTCTTATCGGGATGGAGCACGAGAATGACAGCAATCGCGATGGCTAGACCGAGCATGCCGAGGTTGACGAAGTTCTGTCCTTTATAGGTGATGGGGCGCTGCGGCAAAATTTCTTGCAGTTTGCCGGCGGCCATGAGGCTGCCCGTGAAGGTGAGCGAGCCGAGAATCACTTCCATGGAGAGCACGGCCATCATGAAGGGCGAAATGTTGGGAGCGCGGAGGTAGAACTCCGACGTGCCGACGAGCGTGACGCAGAGCGCGCCGAACGCGTGGCTGAGCGCGGTCCGCTGGGGCACGGCGGTCATGGCGACTTTGCCGAGGGGTACGCCGATGATGCAGCCGAGGACCAAACCGATGGCCACCAGCTTGTAGTCCACGATGCCGCGGTACAGCAGCGTTCCGCCAATGGCCAGGGCCATGCCGATTTCGCCGGCCCACACGCCGTGACGCGCGGTGGTTGGCGAGCTGAGCCACTTCAACGACAAGATGAAGAGAATGGTGGCGATGAAGTACGTAATTTCGATGAAGGTTTCCGTGGGCATCATGGTTTTTTCGGCCCGCTGGATTTGAACATGCGCAGCATGCGATCGGTGATGAGGAAGCCGCCGACGATGTTGCTGGTGGCGGCGACAATGGCGATGGTGCCGAGGATCGCGGCGAGATTGCTCTTGTGTTCGCCGGCAAGAATGATGGCGCCAACCACGGCGATGGCGTCGAGCGCGTTGGTGAGGGACATGAGCGGAGTGTGCAGCAACGGGGAAACGCGGCGGATGACTTCAAATCCGATGAAAGCGGCGAGCATGAAAACGTAGAGGCTGGTGATCAGGTCCAGCTTCATTGAGCGCTCCTCCTCGAGTGCAAGAGCGCCCGCGACGCTCCCCGACCGAATCGGGGCAGGCCGCGGCCGCTACAACTGCATGCGCGTAGCTTCATTATGCCCCTCCCTTGGTGGCCAAGGCTGGCAACTGGAAAAATTCGCGGAGGCGAGCGTTGACGACTTCGCCGGACTGAGTGAGGAGGGTGTCGCGAATGATTTCGTCGCTGGTGTTGAGTTGGAGTTTGCCGTCTTTGACGAGGAGGAGAAGGAAGGCGGTGAGGTTGCGCGCGTACATCTGGCTGGCGTGATAGGGCACGGTGCTGGCGAGGTTGTACCAGCCGATGATGGTGACGCCGTTGACGCTGATTTTTTCTCCCCCCTTGGTGAGCTCGCAATTGCCGCCGCGCTCGGCAGCGAGGTCGACGATTACGGAGCCGGGGGCCATGCCGGCGACCATTTCCTTGGTGACGAGCACGGGCGCGGTTTTGCCGGGGATGACGGCGGTGGTGATGACCACGTCGCTATCGCCGACAACTTTGCCGAGAAGCTCGCGCTGCTTGCGGTAAAAATCTTCGCCTTGCGCGCGCGCGTAGCCGCGTTCGTCTTGCGCGTCCTTGGCTTCGATGGGGAGTTCGACGAAACGTCCGCCCAGGCTCTGCACTTGTTCCTTTACCGCGGGGCGCAGATCGTAGGCGGAAACCACCGCGCCCAAGCGGCGCGCCGTGGCGATGGCTTGCAGTCCAGCGACGCCGACGCCGATGATCAGCACGCGCGCCGGCGTGATGGTGCCCGCAGCGGTGGTGAGCATGGGGAAAATTTTGGGCAGCGCGTCGGCGGCGATGAGGACCGCTTTGTATCCGCAGATGGTGCCCATGGAGGAGAGGGCGTCCATGCTTTGCGCGCGCGTGGTGCGGGGCATGAGTTCGACGGAGAAGGAGGTGACCCCTTTGGAGGCGATGTCCTGAATGGTTTCGACGGAGCCGAGGGGGCGGAGAAAGCCGATAAGAATTTGGTCGCGGTGAAAGAGCGGAAGGTCGGCTTTGCCGGTGCGGTCGTTGGAGCCGTAGCAGAGGACTTGGGTGATGATGTCGGCGGTGCGAAAGACTTCGGCGCGATCCGGGATAATCTTTGCGCCCTTGGCTACGTAATCGGCGTCGGGATAACCGGCCTCGACACCGGCACCGGCTTCCAGCACGACCTCCAGGCCCGCTTTGGCCAGATTGGGAATCACCGCGGGCACCAGCGCAACGCGCCGCTCCCCCGGAAAACTTTCGCGGGGAACACCGACAATCATGAAGGTCCCTCCGATACGCCAGAACTCGACTTGATTCTATTCGGATTCTGGCCGGGCCGCATTGTACACCGAGTCGCGCCATAGCAAAGCTTTCGCTTATTCGCGCAGGGAGAGCGGTGCGAGCGTTCGCGACGTCGGGGGTTTTCCTCTACTCGTAGTAGGCGGAGGCCATTGCTGTTGATGGTGGCGACCCGCGGGCCATTTTAGGGGAGCAAAAAAATAGCTTGACAGCATTAATTTAGTGCGCAACAGAAATGCAAACGTTTACATTTTAGCGTTTGTTTTGGGGTGTTTTCGTCTTAGGAGGGGTTTATGCAACGCTGGCACAGTAAGATTGTCACTTCCGTGCTTCTGTTGGGTCTCTTGGCGGGAACGGCTTTGGGGCAGTTTACCAGCGGCCTGCAAGGCATCTTGGAAGATGCCAGCGGCGCCGGCATACCGAATGCGACTGTAAAACTTCGTAGTGCGTCCACCGGCGTTGTGGCCGAAGCTAGGACCGATGAGTCCGGCGAATACCACTTCAGGAGTCTCGCTCCCGGACGGTACGAGCTGACGGCAGAGGCACCTGGCTTTCAGCCGACGCCTGCAACTGTAACCGTTTACACGGAGCAGGTCGCTACATTTAATCTCAAGTTGAACGTGGCCGGGGTGAGCTCGCAAGTCTCCGTAAACGCCGAGACGGACACAATCGATACGGGCGACTCGCGCTTGGAGAGCACGATTCGCACGCAGCAATTGCAGGACCTTCCGATTGAGGGGCGCAACTTTCTGGGTCTCGTGGCGGTTGCGCCTGGCATTACAGGGCATGGGGCCGTGGGTAACGGCGCGCCTGGCGACGCGCCGGACAATTTTTCAACCGAAAAGACAGTGGATGCGAGCGGAAATGGACGCAATTACAGCGGCAACCAATTCACCGTGGACGGTCTGAATATCACGAGTAACATTTTGCAGGGGACGGCGAACCTGACGCCCAACCCGGATTCCATTCAGGAAATGGCGGTGCAGACCAACACGTTCAGTGTGGAGCACGGTCGCGGTAGTTCGGTGCAGATTGCGATTACGACAAAATCCGGCTCGAACCAGTTCCACGGAACGGGAGCCTACTTCTTCACAGACCAGCATCTATGGGCGCGTACGGAGTTCACGCCCACGACGGGCTATGACCCGTTTAAAAAGAATGATATCGCCGGAACCTTCGGCGGTCCCATCATCAAGAATCACACCTTCTTCTTTGCATCGGTAGAGGACCTCCGAGCACAGGTATCGCAAGCAACGCAGGTGCACGTGGTGGAAAGCCCGGAATTTGTCGCATTTGCTAAACAGGCTTACCCGAACAGCATCGGGACAAAGCTGCTGACTCAATATCCACTGTTCAGCGTCGACCTGACGGGAGTAAACCAGACAGCTCAACAAGCTTTTGGCTCGGCGTGCGGAACCTCGGCCGCCGGTAACATCCCCTGCAACCTCCCGGTATCGGACAATGCGAGGTTCAAGCCCAGTCCGTTCCGTAACGCCCTGCAATACAATTTTCGGGTCGACCAATCCTTCAGCAAAGATTTCAGCATGTACCGGACGAATCTCGACACTGAGAACATCGCCATCCGCCAAGGCTTTCACGACGTCGGCAATAACAACACAAAGGCCTACCAGGCGGCGTACACCCACATATTTAGCCCCAATCTGCTAAATGACTTTAGTTACGGCCAGATTCGCGTACAGGGCAGCAGCGGCGAAACCACCGGCATTCCCTTCCATGTGCCGGATATCGGCATCGACGGCGGTCAAGAAGGCATTAACGGGCCATGGGGGCCAGCGACCTTCATTCAGAACAACTACAACTGGCGAGACGTGGTGAGCCTGCTCAAGGGAAAACATTCCTTGAAATTTGGATACGAATTCTGGACAGGGGACGACGACGCGCGTTTTGCGGGGCCTTATTATCGACCGCATTTCCAGTTTGCCAACCTGTTGACGCTTGTCCAGGATTCACCCCGCGAAGAGAGTGGCGTCAACTTTAATCCGCTGACGGGCAAGCCGGCCGACGGTGCGTATCGTCACCTCCTAAACACGAACGGGATATTTGTTCAGGACGATTGGAAGGTTAATAGCAAGCTCACATTGACACTAGGAATTCGCTGGGACGATTACGGGAACCCTCATCCTGACCAAAAAACAGGGGCCGAGGGCAATGTGTTCCTCGGAGCGGGCAACGACCTGAACACTCGCGTTGCGAATGCGGTTGTGAAACCGGTTACGCAAACATATTCGGGACGTCTAAACAAGAACTTCAGTCCGCGCTTCGGCTTCGCGTACAACCCGGATGGTCACGGCAGCACTGTGTTCCGCGGCGGCAAAATCCTCCAGGCCTGATCACCCCTACTTTCCGTGCAGGCGATCCGATCCCGCCGGTTTTCGCGCTGGGCACCAGCGATCAACCACCATTCGGATTTCCCTTCCCTACTATTCCCGCGCAGCAACTTGACTCCCGCGGCGGACTGGTGGGCGTCCGAGCGCAAGCGAATGGAATTGATCCCAACATAACGCCGGACAGTACGTATATCTACACCGCCGGCGTCGAGCACCAGCTGCCATTTAAGCTGATCGTGAGCGGTCACTATAGTGGTTCTTACACCTATAACGGAATTATCGGGACAGACGTCAATCGGTTCCCGGGCGACTTGTTGCTCGATGGGACGCTGCACCGTCTCAACCCCAGCTTCGGGACGATGTATTACGAGTTCAACGGCAACGTTATCAAATACAAT
>WNFL01295392.1_pt4 | contig 37383 bp, 32 predicted proteins | sample 5400361 | NCBI WGS metagenome assembly WNFL01 (sample SAMN13153351, study PRJNA577476) | soil metagenome | isolation source: 40 cm soil on Douglas fir-dominated hillslope | place: USA:California | collected 2013-09-17
CGGATACCTTGCGCAAGCGGCAGCTGCGAACTCCAGTTGATGGTGTTCGTCTGACGCCGCATGTACGCCTTCCAGGAATCCGAGCCCGCCTCGCGGCCGCCGCCGGTGTCTTTCTCGCCCCCGAACGCGCCGCCGATCTCGGCGCCCGACGTGCCTAGATTGACGTTGGCGATGCCGCAATCGCTGCCCTCTGCGGACAGGAAGCGCTCGGCGACCTGCAGCCGGTCGGTGAACACCGCCGATGACAGGCCGTAGGGGACGGAGTTTTGGATGGCCACGGCCTCGTCCAGGGTGTCATAGGCAATGAGGTACAGGATCGGCGCAAAGGTTTCGGTGCGCACGACCGCCATGCCGGCGTCGGCGCGGATGATGGCCGGCTCCACGAAATTGCCGGGTTGCGCCAAGATCTTGCCGCCGCACAGGAGCTCTCCGCCTTCGGCTTGGGCGGCGGCGATGGCCGCCGAATAGCGCGACACGGCGCCGCCGTCGATCAGCGGTCCCATCAGCGTGTCCGGCTCGAGCGGGTCGCCGATGCGCACCTGCCCATACGCCGCAATCAGGCGCCGCTCGAGCTCGGCGGCGCGCGAGCGATGCACCAGTACGCGGCGCGTGGTGGTGCAGCGTTGACCGGCGGTTCCCACCGCGCCAAAAACGATGCCGGGCACCGCCAGGTCGAGATTCGCCGTGTCGTCGACGATGATGGCGTTGTTGCCGCCCAACTCGAGCAGGCTCTTGCCCAGCCGCTCGGCAACCTTCACGCCGATTTGCCGGCCCACATGAGTCGAGCCGGTGAACGAAACCAGCGCCACGCGGCGGTCAGCGACGAAGCGCATCGCGAGTTCGGTGCCGGCGTCGATGAAAATCTGAAAGATCGCCGGCAACGCGTGGCGCTCCAGCACACGATTGCAGATGTGCTGCACGGCGAGGGAGCACAGCGCGGTCTTGGGCGAGGGCTTCCACACGGTGGCATTGCCGCTGACCGCCGCCAGGAACGCGTTCCAGGACCACACCGCCACGGGGAAGTTGAATGCGGATATCACCCCCACGACACCGAGCGGATGCCATTGCTCGTACATGCGGTGCTGGGGCCGTTCGGAGTGCATGGTGAGGCCGTACAGCATGCGCGATTGGCCGACGGCGAAATCGGCGATATCGATCATCTCCTGGACCTCGCCCACGCCCTCGGCCTTGATCTTGCCGTTCTCCAGGGACACGAGGCTGCCGAGCGCGTCCTTGTACTTGCGCAGCTCCTCGCCCATGAGCCGCACGGCCTCCCCGCGCTTCGGCGCCGGCACCAGCCGCCAGGCCGCGGCCGCGGCCACGGCTGCGGCCATCACATCCTCGTAGTCTTCAGGCGTCGCGCCGCGAACCTGCGCCAAGCGTTTGCCGGTGGCCGGATTGAGCGAGTCTATCAACGGCCCGGTGGTTTGCCGGCTCCAGCCCTGGCTGCCGGACCACGTTCCCGGGTTGATGTCGCGAAGTCCCAGCGCCTGCAAGGCGTCAGTCGTGTGCTGCATAAGTAATTCCCGCGTCATGAGGGCTCCCGCCCATTCGTAGGGGGCGCATTTTGACTTGGGAGCGCCGACAACGCTAGCATCGAGGAACCATGTCGAAAACTCCCGCCTTGACGAACTGGCACCCCGCCAGTTGGCACACCCGCCCCGCGACCCAGCAACCCAAGTACTCCGACCAGCAAGCGTTGGAGCGCGCCGTGGCCGCATTGAGCCGGCTGCCGCCCTTGGTGGTGTCCTGGGAGGTCGAGGCGCTGCGCGCGAAGCTCGCGCAGGCCCAGCGGGGCGAGCAGTTCCTGCTGCAGGGCGGCGACTGCGCCGAAAGTTTCGCGGATTGCGAATCCGACAATATCGCACGGCGTCTCAAGATCCTGTTGCAGATGAGCCTGGTGCTGCTGCAAGGCTTGAAGAAACCCATCATTCGAGTCGGCCGCTTTGCCGGGCAGTATGCGAAGCCGCGTTCGGCCGATACCGAAACGCGCGACGGCGTCACCTTGCCTTGCTATCGGGGCGACAACGTCAATCGACCGGGATTCACCGCGGCCGAGCGCGAACCGGATCCAGAGCTGTTGCTTCGCGGCTACGAGCGCGCCTCGCTCACCTTGAATTTCGTGCGCGCCTTGATCGACGGCGGCTTCGCCGATCTGCATCACCCGGAATATTGGGACTTGAGTTTCTTGCGCCACGCGCCGCTGCACGATGCGTATCAAAGAATCGTCGATTCGATCGCCGAGTCGCTGGATTTCTTCGAGTCCATGAGCGGACAGCGCGTGCACGCGGCCACGCGCGGCGACTTCTACACCAGCCACGAAGGGCTGCATTTGCTGTCGGAGCAGGCGCAGACGCGCTATATCGAGCGCCAGAAGCACTGGTACAACCTGTCCACGCACATGCCGTGGATCGGCATGCGCACCGCCAACATCGACGGCGCGCACATCGAATATTTTCGCGGCATCTCCAATCCCATCGGCGTGAAAGTCGGCGCCGCGATGAGCGCCGAGTGGCTGCAGGAACTCGTGCAAGTGCTGAACCCGCAGAACGAGCCCGGCCGGTTGACGTTCGTGCACCGATTCGGCGTCAAGGACATCGGGCAGCGCCTTCCCGCCATGATCCAGGCCGTGCGAGCCACGGGTTCGCAGGTACTCTGGGTATGCGATCCCATGCACGGCAATACCGAGGTCACGGCGGGGGGCGTGAAGACGCGCCGCTTCGACAATATTTTGGGCGAGGTGGAAGCGGCGTTCCGCATTCACGAGGAAGAGGGGTCCATGCTGGGCGGGGTTCATATCGAACTCACCGGCGAGGATGTCACCGAGTGCATCGGCGGTGCGCGTGGCCTGGCCGAGGCCGACCTGGTGCGCGCGTATCGGTCGCAAGTCGACCCGCGATTGAACGCCGAACAGGCGTTGGAATTGGCCATGTTGATCGCGCGCCGTGCCGGCGCCAGCAGGCGACTGGTCAAGTCCGCAAAGTCACCGGATTAGTGCGGCTCCGACGTTAATGTGTCAATCACGTCTGCGTGACATTAATTCATATAAATCAAATCTTTATGGTATTTATCTCGAATATATCTAGATAGTCGTCGACGATTTTTGAAAAGCCGACTTGCCTCGATGCGTGCAGATGCTATTCTGCCTTGCAAACCTTTCCCGCCCCTTGAGATTGAGTGTCGCGAGGCCCCAACTGCTCGGACGACAAGCAAAGAATTAATGGCGCATCGCGTGGAATCTTTCCGGTCGCGATGAGTCTCATGGGTTTCATGCCCTCGGGTCTGGGCGAAGGTTGGGTTGCGCTCGGGTTAGTCCAAAGCCGCGCGTGATCGATGGCGGGCTACGCGGAGTTCCGCGTAGCCCGTTTTTTGTGCCCTGTGACTTGCGACCCGCCCGACATGAAAAGCGCTTTTGATCCCACGTGCCGGCGCTGCCCCCGTTTGGCCGCATTTCTCGATGCCGTCCGGCTCGAGGAGCCAGGCTATTTTTGCCGGCCCGTTCCCCCGTTCGGCGACCCGGACGCCCGGTTGCTGATCGTTGGCTTGGCTCCGGGCAAGCACGGTGCCAATCGCACCGGCCGGCCCTTTACCGGCGATCATGCCGGCCTACTGCTGTACGCGACCTTGCACAAGTTTGGGCTCGCCAGCGGCGGCACTTCCACGGCCGCGGACGACGGACTGGAACTCCTGGACGCGAGAATTACCAACGCAGTGAAGTGCCTGCCGCCTGCCAACAAGCCTTTACCTTTGGAAATCAAGGTATGCAACGACTTTCTTCGAGCAGAACTGGAACTGAGCCGCTCCGCCCGCGTTATCCTGGCGCTGGGGGCCATCGCGCATGCCGCCGTGCTGCGGGCCTGCGGTCTACCGAGCGGCGCCCATCGGTTTGCGCATGCGGCGGAACATTCACTGGACGGAGATCGAGTGCTGTTGGATTCCTATCATTGCAGTCGCTACAACACCCAGACTCGGCGGCTCACCACCGCCATGTTTGAAGGGGTCATCGGCAGGGCGCGCGATCTCGCGCTCGCCGCGCGGCCGGGATGAACGGCGAGCGAAATCCAGCCGATGCGCCGGCGCAGGACGCGGCGGGGTCACCTTCGCCGGCCACGTCGCCCGCGCAGACACCCGCGCCGCTGCGCGCGCCTGCCTTCGACGCGCGGGGCTACGTCGAGAGTCTGCCGGCGCGTCCGGGCGTTTACCGCATGCTGGACGCGCAGGGCGACATTCTATACGTGGGCAAGGCGCGCAATCTCAAGAGCCGGGTCGGATCGTACTTTCAGCCCAGCAACGTGCAACCGAAGGTTCAGGCGCTGGTCGCGAAGACTGCGGGCATGGAAGTCACCATCACGAACTCCGATACTGAAGCGCTGCTGCTCGAGTTCAATCTCATCAAGAAGCATCGGCCGCGCTTCAATGTGGTGCTGCGCGACGACAAGAGCTTTCCCTACCTGCATTTCGAGACTCAACATGAATTTCCGCGCCTGACATTTTATCGCGGATCGCGCAAGGAACCGGGAAGGTACTTCGGTCCCTATCCGTCGGCCGGCGCGGTGCGCGAGACGTTGCAGCAGCTGCAGAAGCTGTTCCGGCTGCGAAATTGCGATGACGCGTACTTCGCGAATCGCTCGCGGCCGTGCCTGCAGTACCAGATCCAGCGCTGCACGGCGCCCTGCGTGGGGCTCGTCTCCCAGGAGAACTACGCGCGCGACGTGGGCGCGGCGATCAAGGTCCTCGAGGGGCGCAACGACGAGGTATACCAAGACCTCGGCGGGCGCATGGAGGCAGCCGCGCAACGCCTGCACTTCGAAGAGGCCGCGCAGCTGCGCGACCAAATGGCGAAGCTCAAAGCCGTTCAGGCGCAGCAGATCGTCACGGCCGACATCGATCACGACGCCGACGTGATCGCGGTTGCGGCCGGCAACGGCGAATTCTGCGTGGCTTTGATGTTCATTCGCGCCGGCCGGAGCCTCGGCAGCACCACGTTCTTCCCCAAAGCGCCGTTTGCCGAACTGCCGGAAGTCATGGCGGCATTCGTCGCACAATATTATTTGGAGCGGGAGGCGCCGCCGGAAATCATCGTCGACCGGGAATTCGACGAACGGCCGCTGCTCGAGGCCGCGCTCGCGCAGCGCGCGGGTCACAAAGTACGTATCGCCCTGCAGGTGCGCGGCATTCGCGCGCGCTGGCTCGAGATGGTGCACAACAATGCGGAACAGGCTCTGGCCATGCGGGGCCTGGCCCGCGCCAGCATCGAGTCCAGTCTGGAAGATTTGCGCGAGGCGTTCGATCTGGCGGAGACGCCGAACCGCATCGAGTGCTTCGACATCAGCCATACCGGCGGCACGGACACGGTCGCTTCCTGCGTGGTGTTCGGCGAGGAAGGCCCGATCAAGAGCGAGTATCGCCGCTTCAACATCAGCGGCATCCAGCCCGGCGACGACTATGCCGCCATGTATCAGGCGCTGACGCGGCGCTACAAGCGCGTGCGCGACGGCGAAATTTCCCCGCCCGATGTGCTGCTCATCGACGGCGGAAAAGGCCAGCTCGCGGAAGCGGCCAAAGTGCTGGACGAGCTGGGGGTCGCCGGAATAACTTTGATCGGCGTCGCCAAGGGCGCCGACCGGCGGCCGGGCCAAGAGCAACTGTTCTTGTTGGGCCAGGATACGCCCACTATACTGGCCGCGGACTCGCGGGCATTACATCTGATTCAGCGCGTGCGCGACGAAGCGCACCGTTTCGCCATCACGGGTCACCGGCGCAAACGGGCCAAGCGTCATAGCCAGTCGATACTTGAAACCATTCCGGGCTTGGGGCCCGTCAAACGACGCGAGCTACTGAAACAGTTCGGTGGCTTGCAGGGGATTTTGCGTGCCGGCATCGAGGATTTCGTCCAAATCCGCGGTCTGGGGCGCGATCTCGCCGAGGTAATTTATGAGCACCTCCACCCAGGGCGCTAAGGGCCAATCGCATTGGAACCTGCCGAATACGCTGACCTGGCTGCGCATTTTGATGATTCCCGCGATTCTCGCGCTGTTTTACCTGCTGCCCTACCCATGGGCCGATCCGGCGGCCTGCGCGGCCTTCGCGCTCGCCGGCATCACCGACAGCCTGGACGGTTATTACGCGCGTAAATTGGGCCAGACCTCGCGCCTCGGCGCGTTCCTCGATCCGGTCGCGGACAAGCTCATCGTCGCCGCCGCGCTGGTGCTGATCGTCAGCAGGGATCCGCGCTGGTTCGTGGTGATCGTCGCGGTCGTGATCATTGGACGGGAAATAGCGGTGTCGGCGCTGCGCGAATGGATGGCCGAGATCGGCGCGCGCAGCCGCATCAAGGTCACGATTTTGGCCAAATACAAGACCATCATGCAGATCGTCGGTCTGTCGATGCTGCTGTACCGGCAGGACCTGTTCGGCATCCCGACCTACAATCTCGGGCTGGTGTTGACGGCGGTGGCCGCGGTTCTCACGCTCTGGTCGATGATCCAATACCTGCGCGTGGCGTGGCCGGAATTGCGGGGTAGTTCAACGCTTTAGCGGTATTTCGCACCGGGTTCTTCTTGACTCCCGGCGGTACGGCCCTACAATTGCGCGTCTGTTTAGGGCGGGAATAGCTCAGTTGGTAGAGCGCAACCTTGCCAAGGTTGAGGTCGCGAGTTCGAGCCTCGTTTCCCGCTCCAAAACTTCTCTTGTCGTCAATGACTTGCACGCGCTGCCCGGCGACCCGTGCTACCGCAGACCTCACTTCCTGGTGGAATCGCAGAACAACTTCGAACTCAACGGCTCCCCGCAGGTATCCGCCGACAACGGCCAATACCTAGATACGATCCAAGTTCCATTCTGGGACCAGAACCCTAACCATCCATTCCCCAGCGTCACGCTCCGCATTGATTTCCGCGGGAACGACATTGGCGATTTCGTTTTTCACTGCCACATTCTCAGCCACGAGGACTTGGGCATGATGAATATTGTTCGAGTCCGGCCGAGTCCGGTTTCCGCCACCTCCGGTGTGTCACCCGAAACCGAGTGAGGGCAGGAATCGGGGACTGACGGTTCCGGTGATCAACCCGGGGGCGTGAGCTACGATGCCGCGTTCCCGTGGGAGAGATGGCAGGCATTTGACGTAATCTGGATTTCATCGAGATCACTCACTGCAGGCAACCAGACCCTCAAGATCCGCGTGTTCGTGCCGCTAGCAGCATGGACGCGTATCGACGCAGGGATGAGTGAAATGCTCGATCACCTCAAGAGCAAACTGAAAGCGTCCGTGAATTTTCCGAGTCCGCCTGCGATAGCCCAGCAGATCATTGCGCTGGCAGGGGATCCTGACATCGACATCTCGCAGGTCGCCGCAGCGATCAGCAGGGACCCGGGTATTGCCGCCAAGCTGTTGCGCGTCGCCAATTCCGCACTGTATTCCCGGCAGCGCAAGAGCGCGAACCTGCGTCAGGCGCTGATCGTGCTCGGATTGCACGGCGCAACCACGCTTGCACTCGGCTTCTCCCTCCTCGGCACCTACAGGGGTTTGAGGAGCAACGGCGTGGATTACGACCGCTATTGGCGGCGCGCGATCTTGAGCGCGTCGGCGGCCAGGTGCTTCGGCGCGCTGCAGAACGCAAGTGCGGTGGAGGACATTTTTCTCGCGGCGCTGCTGCAAGATATTGCAATCCTCGGCGTCGATCGCTCCGCGCCGGATTTCTATCGCGACCTGCCTCGGAACGCCTCCCATCGCGAATTTGCGGCCCACGAAACGGCTCGCCTTGGAATCGATCACGCCGAGCTCGGCGCATGGCTTCTCGAGTATTGGAAGCTGCCCGAGCCGCTATGTCGCGCGGTAGCGTGGAGTCACGCACCCCCGATCGCGGATCGGTCGACTCCGACGGGGATCGGCGCGTGCTGTGTCGCACTCGGCAGCGAGTGCGTGGAGATATTGCTGGCGCCCGCAGCGGCGACCGAATTTGCGGCATTGGCTGAGCATGCGTCGGAATGGTTGAGCATCGATGCACCGGCAGTCGCCGAGGTGATGGGTAAAATCGTCGCCGAGATACCGGAAATCGAGCGCTTGTTCGATACGAAATTGCTGCAGCCGGACGCCGCCAGAGTGATCCTCGATCAAGCGCGCGATCTGCTGAATCTTCGCAATGTGCAGGCGCTCGGGCAGGTCAGCAGTTTGCCGGAGACGAACTTGAAGGTCGAAGCGTGCACCGCAGCGCTGCAGGACGCGCAGCTGCGCGACGGCCTCACGGGACTCTACAACCGCGGCTATCTCGATCTGATGTTGAGGCGCGAGTTTCAAGCTGCGACGACGGGCCACTGGCCGTTGAGCGTGGTCTTCGTCGATCTCGACTGTTTCAAGGAGATCAACGAAACTTATGGGCATGAGGCCGGCGATTCGGTGCTCGTAACCACGGCGAAGTCGATTGCATCGGTGGCGCGGGACACCGACTGCGTCGCGCGCTACGGCGGCGAGGAGTTCGTGATCGTGCTGCCGGGTCTGGCGTCACCCGGCGCCGAGATTTTTTGCCAGCGTCTGATCGCCCGTCTGCGCAGCACCTTGCATCCGATCCGCGGCACGATGGTGACCGTGACCGCCTCAGTGGGGCTCGCCACCCACACTCCGAAGACGCCGTTTCAACGCGCCTCGCACCTGATCAATGCCGCGGACCGCTCCGTATACGCCGCCAAGAAATCCGGCCGAGATCGGCTGGTGCGGCACAATTCAGGCGGCCCGGTGTCCGCCGCCAACACCTAGCTGCGGTCGCAAGCGGCGCGGTGGGGAGGGACTCGCGCGCCTTCGAACGATCCGACGAGGACCCGTGGAACGATCCGACGAGGTCCCGTGAGATATAGTGGGCAATCGTTGTTTGACGGAGAAGCCCCGTGCCGCAGCCGGCTGCAAGAACATGCTCCGATCGGATATTCCGGTCTTTGTGGCACGCTGCGACAGCGGCCGCGTTATTTGCAGTCACCACGTGCGCGACCGCGCGCACTACCCGTATCGACGCGGCGGAGCTCACTGTCGGCGCGCAGCCCAGCGACATCATCGACAACATGGCTTTCGTGCCGGAACGGCACGCCGCCCCGGCGCACCAAGCGTTTCGCGGCACGCTGCATCTCGCCGAAGTCGAGATGACGACCCATCCCGCCGATTTGAACGCGCACCAGGTTCTTGGCAAGGATGCACAGTATTTCCCGGGTTTCGCCGTTGACTTCATCACCGTCGACGGGGATCTGGTGCCTGCGACCGAAGAGGTCATTGCCGCCGGATCGCGCCGCGGCGGCCGCAGCTACTGGGATCTCATCGTTCAGCCAGGGAGAGTATGGTCTGAGCCCGCCGATCAAGGCTGGTCGCGGGCGGCGTTCCCGTTCGCCCTGGTGCATACGCTCGAGGGGGAGACTCACAACGGGCTTGCGACCTTTCTGTACCGGGGGAATCAGGTTTCCCACCTGCGATTCCAGATCGTGCAGCAGACGACTCCGGGCCACATTGAGACATACTTCACGGCGGCCGGCGTGACCGCCGCGAGTTTTACGCCGGCCGCGCGCTCCGATTGGGAAGTCATCGAGCGCAACTACCGCGCCTCGGTCAAGGATGCCGTGCCCATCCGACCCTGGAGCGAGCTCGAGCGGCGCGTGGGGCGGGCGAGACTCGCGGGCTTCGACGATGGCCTCGCCGCCGAGCAAACCGTGCTTACCGGACTCGACTATCACGGCGTGTTCTACACGCGGGGATGCTCGAGCGCGGGCGGCCCGCTGCCGTGGTGTGACCGGACTCGCTTTGGCGTCTGGTCGGTCACCAAGGCCTTTGCGAACGAAGTCCGGTGTGTTCGATCTGCGGATCAGGGATTACGTCCCCGAGGTTGTCGCTCATCCGGAGTGGGCTCACGTACGGTTCGACGACTGCATCAACATGGCAACCGGCCTAGGCAATGGGACCGCCCGCCGCGATCCGAACGACTCCGGCGACGGGTATATCGACGACACCTACAACGAGTGGGCCGACGCTCCGTCCCGCTCGGACAAGGTCGCCGCGTTGCTGCGGATCGCGCGCGTTTACCCGTGGGGTCCCGGCGAGGTCGTGCGCTACCGCGACCAGGACATGTACCTTCTTGGCGTCGCGATGGATCGGTTTCTCAAATCAAAGGAGGGTCCCTCCGCCGATCTCTGGTCGATGCTCGAGCGAGAGGTCTTCGCACCCATCGGCATCCACTACGCGCCGATCAATCGGACCATCGAAGCTGAGGGTATTCCGGGTCATCCCTTGATGGCGTATGGCTACTACGCAACGATCAGCGATCTCGTGAAGGTCGCGAGGCTCTACCACGATGGCGGCCGCCATGGCGGAACGCAGCTGCTCTATGAGCCTCGTATTGACGAGTTGAAGGCTGGCACGACGCCGCGCGGCCTTCCGACAGGAGAGAAGACTCGCTTCGGGGAGACAACTTACTTTAACGCCTTCTGGGAGATGCGCTACGACGCGACCGCCGGTTGCAAACTCTACATTCCGCAGATGGTTGGTTGGGGCGACAACTTGGTCGCACTTTTCCCGGGTGGGCTCACCGGTATTCGCATTGCCCACAATCTCCCCAACGATTCGGCTCACCAGAGCGATCCGACGGCCATGGCGCGCGTGGCTGACCGACTCGAGGGCTTCTGCGTTCGAGACCAAGCGGGGGTAGTCGTTGACGAACGTGGTTGAGCGCCTTGTGCGCTGTAGAGCTACCTGTTAAGATTCAAAATCCGGTGGGAATCCAATGAGTTAGGCAACCTAGGCCACAACCTTGCCAAGGTTGAGGTGCGAGTTCGTCTCGTTTCCCGCTCCAGTTTTCGAAGAACCCCGGCAAGCCCGGGGTTCGCTATTTATGACCCGAGGCTAGGTGGCAGAGTGGTCATGCAGCGGCCTGCAAAGCCGCGTACAGCGGTTCGATTCCGCTCCTAGCCTCCATCTTCCTGCCCGTGCGCGCTCAAAAAAATCGGCCCCCCCGGAGGGGCCGATGGCACGTTGTCCTGAGACGACCGCTTTACTGAGGCGACGCGACCCTAAAATTTATATGTCGCACCGAGCAGGAAGAACCGGCCCACGGCGCCGTCCTGATCGAGTGTGCTGTACGCCAATTCGGCACCGCCACCGTAGGTCTGCAGGTCAACCGGCGGAGGCGAATCGAACAGGTTGGTGATCGAACCATGCAGCGAAAGATGATCGGTTGCCGCGTAGCTCGCATACAGGTTGACGTCGGTAAAATGTTTTACCGAGCAATAGGAGTTCCACTGGCTCGGGAGCGCCGTGACCGAGGACGAAATCGCCGAGCCATACGCGGACGGCGAGCGCCCCTGCAGGGCCCCCAAACAAGTCGTGTAACCGGATGACGGATCGGTGATGCTGAAGGAACCCGTGTAGTTCACCGAGACGGTAGTGCTCAGCGGACCCCTCTCCCAGGTCAGCGATGCCGTCGCCTTATTCCGCGGATTGCCGGTGTCGCCGGAAATACTTTGCGGGCCGTGAGTTCCGACCAGGTCATAGGTGATCCCGGTAACTTCCAGTTCGTATTGGGCGATATAGGTGTAGTTGAGCTCCGCTCTCAAATTGCCAAAATCACCCAAATCGAACCGGCTCCTGAGGTCCACGTCGATGCCCGAGGTCCGGGTGCTGCCCGCGTTCAGATACGGGTACAACGAGTAGGCCGGATAGCCCACGGGCGTGAGCTGGTTGACTTGATTGCAAGTCCCGGTCGTCACGGTGTTCGTACACACCGGCAACATCGCCGACGGTCCGCGAACCGTTGAGACGAAATTGCCCAAACCACCGGCCGAGGCTGCCGAAATGATGTCGTTCTTGAGCTCGATGCGATACCAATCCACCGACACGTTGAAAGCCTTCATCGGTTCGTAAATGAAGCCAAACGTGGCATTGGTCGAGGTGACGGCTTTGAGGTTGGGATTGGATCCTTCGACGCCCACCACCGGGTAGCTGCACAGGGCGTTGAAGGTACCCTTGACGTTCGCCACTCCACCGGGGCACAGAGCCGGGTCATAGCCATTGCCTTGTCCGAACGCCAGCCCTGCCGTCCCTGATTCGGCGATGGAGGGTGCACGGAAGCCCTTGCCCCAGGTGCCGCGGATCGCGAATTGATCCATGGGCGTGTATTTGATTCCGATCTTCGGCGTCGCCGAGCCGCCATAGGTATCGTAGTGGTCGTAGCGCTCATCGGCGGTAATTTCCAATTGCGGCAGGACCTTGCCGCCGAGCTCGATGAAGGCCGCGGTATCGTCCTGGGAGCCCACCGCAAAGGCGATGGTTCCTTCTTGTACCCCAGAGACCACCGAGGGCGGGTTTTGGGCGTTCAGCGCCTTGTGGATGTACTGACCACCGAGAGCCAACGTGAGTGGACCTCCGGGCATGTCGAACAGTGCTCGTGAACCGTGCACGTCGACCACACCCAGCGTGCTCGAGGGGTGGGTCGACTCCTCCGGAGCGAATAACGCCGCGCCATTCGTACTGACTCCCGGGATGTAAGTTCCATTATTGAGGTCCGTCTGCGCGACCCCCGGCTCGATCAGGCCAAGGATCTTTTGCGTCATGCTGGAATACATCACGCCGACCGAGCCGTCGATGTCCCAGCCGGCGGCGGTGCCGTGCACGTCGCCGAACAAACGGTAGGTGATCGTATCGACGTCCACTTGCTCAGGGCCGATATCGGGAAAGCTATAAACCAAATTCGCCCGGGTCCCGAACGGGTTGAGGGCAGAACCGGCAGGCAGCGAGAGGACGGGATATACAACCGTCGACGCCAGCTGCCCAGGGCTGAAAGTAATGTTGGTAATAGAGCCGGCTTCCTGGCCCGTGTTGGTAAACGCATGACCAAAGCTGGTTGCCGCAACCTGTTGCGCACTGCTGTCGAATACCGACCCCGTGACCGTCGCCGTCCAGTCATTGCCGAGGCTCTTGGTAAATTTGCTGAGGATATTGATTTGCGTGGTCGGGGATTGAATGGTCCCCGGGAACGCGAAGGTGCACTTATCCGCGCTCTGCAAGGCCTGGGTGCAGCCCGGCAGGAACGCGTAGGGCTGGCCCGAGGCCGTATTGGGATTGATCAGGTAGCCGGTAACGCTGTCCGGGTAGGCGAGGCCGGAAGCACCGACGGCACCGGGGCGGGTATTGGTGCCGCCGGGCAGAGCCGACCAATCGGTCGTCGTGAACGCGCCGTTGCGATTCGATCCGAGAATCTGGTCCGTGTGGTGCCAATCGACCGCGACGTAAAAGTTGTAGCCGTCGCTGCCCAGGTCGCCGACACCCCAAATGCCGGCCGCGTGCTCGGTGGTGCCGTCGCCGTGCTGGGACGAGCCGCCCTCGACCGTGAACTCGGAACCGACATAGGACTTCTTCAATTTGACGTTGACCACACCGGCAATGGCGTCCGCGCCATACAGTGCCGAGGCGCCGTCTTTGAGAACTTCGATGGTATCGACCGCATTGAACGGGATGGCGCTCACGTCGACGAAACTGCGCTCACCGTCGTCGCTGAGCGGATAGTTCACCATGCGTTCACCGTCGATCAGAGTGAGCGTGTCGCCCACCGACAAGCCGCGCAACGCGATGCCGGTCGCACCGGCGGCGAACGCTTGTCCGAAGCCTTGATTGAGGGTGCCCGAGCCGTTGGCCGAAAGATTGCGCAACACGTCCGAGACGTTCGTGTAACCCGAATCCTTGAGGTCCTGCGCTGTAATGACTTGCACCGGGCTGGGCGTCTCCGTATCCGTGCGCTTGATCAAAGATCCGGTGACCACGATCTCTTGCAGTTCGGACGATGGCGGCGCGCTCTGCGCTGTCGCCGTTGCGCCGGCGACCAGCGCCGATAGCGCAAAACACATGGTAAATATCCTGCTTTGCATGATCTGAATTCCCCTACAAAAGTTGTTGCTTACACGTCGGCCAGGGCTGCGGGACAAACCCGCCGCACGGGCGAAGTCGCGGCGTGCGCCCAAGCCGGCATTGAGGGCCGCAAATTGCAAACGTCGGTCAACATGCAAGTCACTAATTGGTAACGGTGTATTCAGCGAGAACCGCTGCTTGGGACAGAGCCCTGGTTATGGCTCCAGTCATTACCGTCTTTGGCTTTGAGCTACTCAAAAAATATTGAACGTTGCGCGAAAACCACAAGTGCCGACCTATGCGTCGAACACTAGCAGCGGACTGATATATCTTGTGTGGAATATTGTTAAGGATTGCAAAGACACCACCCTGTGGCGGGCCCGTTGCCGCGGCAGGGCCAAGTGCGGTTTCAAGTCCAACAACAGATTCCCGTTGCTCGGAAGCGGCGTGGGCGAGCGGTCGCCCAGAACTACGGGCGCGCTAAAATCGGGTAACATCCGGGAAATTGACTGGTATCCGCGATGCCCGAAGACAGCTCTAATCTCATCTGCCTGCACACGGCGAACTCAACTGACGCGACTGATTTGCGTCGCGTGGGCGCGCACCCGGACTATTGGTACCCTCTGGCCTGGTCCGGGGAGCTGAAGGCGGGCAAGACGCTCGCGCGCCGATTCGCGGGTCTGCCCATTGTGCTGTATCGCGGCAAAAGCGGACAAGTCTTCGCTTTGGAGGATCGCTGCGCCCACCGCCAGGTGCCTTTGCATCTCGGAGTCGTGACCGGCGATGAACTCAAATGCCACTATCACGGCTGGACTTACAGCCGCACCGGCAAGTGCGTGAACGTGCCCTATCTCGGCACCGACCGCCTGCCCACCGGGGTGAAGAGCTATCCCGCACGCGAAGTGGACGGTCTGATCTTCGTGTTTCCCGGCGACGCGGCCTTGGCGGAGCACCGGCTACCCAAGGCCTTGGGTTCCTCGCAGCGCAAAGATTACAAGACTCGGCAGCTGAATCGTGAAGTGGCCTGCCACTACACCTTCATGCACGAGAACCTGTTCGACATGAACCATCAGTTCATGCATCGCAAGCAAATGGGCTCCATCATGGCCAGGTGTCTGGGCCGGCAGCACGGCGAGGATTGGGCGCAGGTGGAGTACAGCTTCAGCCGCAGCGAAGGAAAGCAATCCGTAGGCGAACACCTCATCGTCGACTTGATGCGCAAACGCAACGTTCCCAAGAAAGACTTTTCCGACCACATGCGGATTCGCACCGATTATCCGACCCAGAGCCTGAAGGTTTGGGTGGGGCGCGACATCCAACCCTCCGATGATCCGGTGCTCGATGTGTGGCTGGCTTACACGCCGCTGGATGCCGAGCAGCGCACCAACCGCACCTATGGCTATCTATCGGTGAAGAAACCGAGCGTGCCCGGAATCATCCATGCGGTCTGGCCCTTTGTGACTTGGTTTACGGAAAACATCTTCCGCGAAGACAAGGAAATCGTGGAATACGAGCAGAGAGCTTATGACGCGCAGGGCGCGGATTGGAACAACGAGGTTTTCCCGCCGATACGCGATCTTCGAAGCGTGCTGGCTCGCTGCGGCAGACCCATCGAATAGATCCGATCATGTCGACGCCAGACGATTTGTCCTACTCCGGCTCCGTGGCGCAGCGTCCATGGGATGCGAGGCTGGCGCGAAGCTTGGTTGCGCCGCTCAAGGACACTTGGGTTACGCCCAACCATCTGACCACGGTTCGCCTCGGCGTGGGTCTTGCCGCCTCGGCTGCGTTTCTTCCCGGAACCTACGGCTGGTCGAATCTGGCCGCGCTGCTGCTGGTCCTGTCGAATTTTCTCGATCACACGGACGGTGAGTTGGCGCGCTTGAGCGGCAAGAGCAGCCGGATTGGGCATGTGTACGACCTGGCGAGCGACGCCGCGGTGACGATATTGCTGTTCATCGCGATGGGCGCGGGCACCGCTGCCGCTCCCGAGTCCCGGCTGAACGTCCCACCGCTGGTGCTCGGTCTGATCGCCGGCCTCGCCATCGCCTTGATTTTCTTTCTGCGCATGCGCATCGAGGTCTTGGCCGGCAAAGCCGGAAGCCAGCAAGCCGCGCTGGGCGGGTTCGAGACCGAAGATGTGCTGTATTTGCTGCCCTTGGTCACACTCAGCAATGCCGTCATGCCGTTTCTAACGGCCGCGGCGGCGTGCGCGCCGCTGTTCGCCCTCTGGGTGATGCTCGATTATCGCCGAGTGTTGCGCCGGCGGACACCGCGGGCCGCGCGATAAATGACCGCGGCTCATTCAGGGAGCGGCCGGCTCCCGCGCGGCATTGCTGCGTCCGCACCGACCGGTGCCGATCAGGCGGTGACCGCCCGTCTGCAGGACTTTGACCTGGAACAATTGCGCCGCGACTTCATCGAGCAGGGCGCATTCATCTATCTGCGGGATTTTCTCGCCCGCGAAATCACCGCGCAATTGGTTGCAGCCGTTGCGGCGCTCACGGCGTCGGTGAACCGCAACTATCTGCCGGGCCACAAGCAGGGCGGCAGCGTCAGCCGCCACGCCATCGACCGGCTGGCGCCGTGTATTGCCGATCTATACCGCTCGCCGGCCCTGATCGACTGGTTGGGACGGCTGTCGGGCGAACGCTTGCAGACCTCTCCGGCCGAGGATCCGCACGCCTACGCGTTGTATTTCTACACTCGGCCCGGCGACCATATCGGTTGGCACTACGACACATCCTATTATGCCGGCCGCCGCTACACGCTGCTGTTCGGCGTGGTCGACGAGTCATCGTGCCGGCTCGACTATGAATTGCACACGCGTGAATCCGGCCGCGCCCGGGTGTCGGGCTCGCTGCAGATTCCGCCGGGCGGCTTGGTGTTTTTCGACGGCGATAAGTTGCACCACCGCATCACGCCTTTGGCGGCGGGCGAAAGGCGTGTGTCGCTGACCTTTGAATACGTGACTGACCGGCGCATGCGGCCGTGGCGGCGTTTCATCTCGAATATGAAAGACGCGGTGGCGTATTTCGGCTTTCGCCAGGTATTTCGGCGCGGCGGCGGCGGCGCATGACGCGCACGGCGACTTGGACCCTGTCGCTCGGCGTGCTGCTGTTCATCGGCGTGCTGGTCTCGCAGGGGCTACCGGCGGTCGTCGCCACCTTGGCGCTGGCCGGATGGGGTTTGCTGCTTGTCGCGCTGTTTCACCTCGTCCCGCTGGTGCTCGACGCGGCGGCGATTCGTGTGCTCTTCGACGGCGGCGCGGCGCGCGATTCGATGCGCGATGCCATGCTCGCTCGCTGGGCGGGGGAATCCGCCAATAGTCTCATGCCGGCGGGGCAGATCGGCGGACCGGTGCTGATGGCTCGCCATCTGGCGCAGCGCGGGCTGGCGCTGCAGGACGCCGCCGCGGCGATCACGGTCAGCACCACGCTCCAGACCTTTGCGCAGATCGCTTTCGCTCTTCTCGGCGTTGCATTGCTGGGCATGCAGGCGAGTCATATCTCGCAACTCGCGCTGCGCACCTCGTCGTTGATCGCGAGCGCCCTGCTGGCGCTGCAAGTAGGGGGATTCTATTGGATGCAGCGGCGCGGCTTTTTCAGCAAGCTGATGCGCACCGCCACCCGATTCGCCGGTAAACGCGATTGGTCGCAATGGATGAGTCAGGCCGAAGCGATCGACATCGCCGTGCAGCTCACCTATGGGCGCAGCGGGCCGGTGGCGGCCAGTTTTCTACTGAGCTTGGTCGGCTGGCTGGTCGGCACCGGTGAGGTATATTTGATTCTTCAGTTGATTCATCACCCGGTCGGATGGATCGATGCATTGCTCCTGGAAAGCCTGGGCCAAGCCATTCGCGGCGCCGCGTTCGCCATACCCGGTGCGCTCGGTGTGCAGGAGGGCGGCTATCTGCTGCTCGCGCCCTTGGCAGGGTTGCCGCCGGATGCGGCATTGGCGCTGTCGCTCGCCAAGCGCGCGCGCGAACTTCTGCTGGGTGTGCCCGGCCTGCTGTACCTTCACCTTTCTTCGCGCGTCAGCGCCGCCGCCGTGTAAAATTCCGGCATGCGCGCCATCATTCTCGCAGCCGGCCGCGGGCTGCGCTTGCAACAAACCGACGATCGGCAACTGCCCAAGTGCCTGCTGCAATTCGGCGGCATGAGCCTGCTCGAGCGGCATCTGCGCCTGCTGAGAAACGCCGGCGTCGATGACATCGTATTGGCGCTCGGCTACCGTCACGAACGGGTCGAGGCCGAGCTCGATCGTCTGCGCTGGCAACCGCGACCCGAGATCGTGCTGAACCGACGCTTCGAACTGGGCAGCATGTTGACGGTACACAGCGTTGCCGAGGCGATGACGCGGAGCAGCGGCGTTCTGCTGATGGACGCCGACGTGTTGTACGATGGGCGCATCGCGGGCGCGCTGGTGGCGGGCGAGCGGCCGGTCAACCGCGTGCTGATCGACCGTGATTTCGAAGGCGGCGACGAGCCCGTGAAACTCTGCCTGAGCGGCGGCGTGCCGGTCGAGCTGCGCAAGCAGCTGGCGGAGGATTTGAAATACGACACCATCGGCGAGTCGGTCGGATTCTTCCGCTTCGACCATGCCGGCGCTCGCCGGCTGGCGGAGCTGACGGCGGGCTATGTTGCCCGAGACTGTGGGCATTTGCCGCATGAAGAAGCGGTGCGCGATCTGCTGCGCGAAGGCAGCCAGACCTTTGAAGTCGCCGATGTGACCGGAGCTCCCTGGATCGAGATCGATTTTCCCACTGACGTGGTGCGCGCCGCGCATGAAGTGCTGCCGCAACTTCAGCCCCTGCCGGCGTAGCGCGATGCCGACGGACAGCGAGCGGCTGTTGGCTGGCGCGGCGCGGTTGCCCGGGTGACTGCGCCGACCCGCTTGCTGCTGCTCGCCGCGATGCTGGCGAATGCCTCGTGGGCGGCTCCGGTCGCGGGCGACCAGCCGCAGTCGCAGGCGCCGGCGCCCGGGCCGCTCCCGCCGCCGCCTTTGCAGCCCCCCACGGGACTGTGGAAGTGGTTCGATCCCGCGACTGCGCCGTTCATTCCGGTGCCGTTGATCGGCGTCGATCCGGACAGCGGTACGACATTGGGTCTCATTCCGACCTGGGTGCATACCAATGAGAATCACGAGATCAGCCGCATCATCGCGCCCGATGTGCTTTACAACCCCTATTTCGGCGTCGGAGTGCATGGACGCGTGTATGGCTACACGTCGGGAGACGAACAATGGTCGGTGGTCAGCGGCATCAAGGAGCGCGTCGAGCGCGAATTCGATGCCGAGTACCAGCGCGGACGCTTGCGCAACGAACGATGGTCGGTCAACGCGGGTTTGCTCTACGATCGCAGCGGCGTGCCGCGTTTCTACGGCATCGGCAATGAAACCCCCGCGAGCGCGCAAACGAATTACACCAATCAGCAGGAGCGATTTCAGGCGCAGGTCGGCCTGAACCTGACTCACGCCTGGCAGCTGCTGTACACCGCGCGTCTGCGGGTGGTCGACGTGCTGCCCGGGACTTTGCCGAGAATTCCGTCCATCGAGACCCGCTTCGACCACGTCCCGGGGCTGGGCACCAGCAAGCAGGTGCTCAATCGCCTGTCCATCGTCTATGACACCCGGGATGACCTGACGGTGCCCAGCCGCGGCGTGCAATTGATCGCCTATGGCGGCCTGGCGAGCCGCAACGGCTTGTTGAACGATTCGATGTACAGCGAAGCAGGGGGAGACGGGCGTGCGTTTTGGCCCATTGCACCACACATGATCCTGGCTGCGCACATGGCGCTCCGCTATCTGCCGACTGCGCACGACGTGCCGTTCTGGGCGCTCAGCGGTATTGGCGGCGGCGAAAGCGAGGTCGGCGGCGAACAGCCGCTGCGCGGCTTCGGCTTCGGGCGGTTCTACGACCGCGATTCCTTCGCGGGCAGTGTGGAGCTGCGCCGCAAAGTCCTGACCTTCGACACCAGCTCGACGAATATCGACGTGGAATTGACTCCCTTCATCGATGTCGGCCGGGTGTTCGCGCGAACGGGCACGCTTCCTCTGGATCAGCTCCACCATGTCTACGGTGTGGGATTCCGCGGGATCGCGCGCCCCTTCGTGGTGGGATACGTGGATATCGGCTACGGCAGCGAGGGCGTTGCCGCCTTCACGGGACTCAACTATCCGTTCTAGTCGGTGCAGAACTTGCGGATGCGCTCGGTGGGATGGCTCAGGTAATTGTCCATGTAGTAGCCGATGAGAGTTCTGGCATAGCTCGCGTCCCTGGAAGAGGCGAAGAGCGCCGACGCGTCGCCGATCCAGCCGTCGACGCACGCGTTCTTGCCCGCGTTGCCGGCCACGCACTCGAGCAGATTCGAGAACGCCTTGCGGTAGGCCGTGAATTGCGCCTTGCGCATGGGTGCGCCGTGCCCGGGCACGAGCCAATCGAAAGGCGCCTTATCGAGGTGCGCGAGCGCAGCGCGCCAACGCGCGGGACACGCGCTTTCAAAAAACGGCGCCGGCAAAGTGACCAGATCTCCCGCCAACAGCACTCGTGTCCGGGGATCGAACACCCAGACGTCGCCGGCGGTGACGGCGTGCGATTCCAGATGCAGCTGCAACCGGAGTCCGGCTATGTCCACCGGACCGGATGACTTGATGATTTCGGTCGGACTCAGCGCGGCCCCCTGGTCGATCAGCGCGATTTCCGCGCGCATGGATTCTTGCGCATCGGGTCGGTTCGCGGAGCCGGCCAATTCCGTCTGCAACTGCGCGCGGTAATCGGCGAGAAATCCTTTGCGGGCGGCGTCGATCGCGGAGCTCGCGTAGACGCGGATGTCGGGAAACGCGGCGCGCAGCCGCGGATTGCCGCCGACGTGATCCAAGTGCCAGTGCGAGTTGATGATGGCTGCGATGGGGAGATTCTGCGCGCGCGCGAAGTCCAGCAGTTGCTGGGCATGTTCCTCGTGCCTGCCGGTATCGAACACGATCAAGCCTTGCGGCGCGGCCATGATGATGCTGTTGCCGTCGGGCTGGCGGTTCGGCGTGGCCTCACCCTCGACGAGATAAGTGTCCGGCGCAATCAGCGACGCGGCACAGGCGCAGGCGCCGTAGAGAATGCCCGCCGATGCAAGGATTCGAATGAACATGGAAGTGTGCCTTCGCGCTCGGCGATTCATGCGGAACCGAATACTAACCGGTGTAGACTTGAACCGACAGCTGCAAGGGGATGTATGAGAAAAACGATTGTCTTGGCGGCGGTGCTATTGGTGCACGCCGTAGCGGCCGTCGGCGCCGGCCAAACCTCGGTGCCGAATCTTGCCAAACCGCCGGCCTCGGCACTGCATTTCACCATCCTATCGACGGCAGGCAAGCACGGCGAGTCGACGCGCTGGACGGCAGCCGATGGCGTCCTGATGGGCCGCGAAAGCTTCGTGCTGCGCGGCCAAGTGTTCGAGACCGACAGCGCGTCGCATGTTGGAAACGACGGTTTGCTGGACCGGGTCGACATTCGCGGTTTCACGCCGAATGGCGATGCGGCCGAGAGCTTCGTGATCGCCGGCGGCCGGGCGACCTGGAAGAGCCCGGTGGATGGCGGATCGGCCGCCTACACGGCGCCGGCGCTGTACGTTGCCTTCGGCGGGCCCATCGATCTTGCGGCTGATTTGGCGGAAAGACTGATCGCTGCTCCGGATAAATCACTCGCGCTATTGCCCGCCGGTCGCGCGCACGCCGAACTTCTCGGCACGGCGATCGTCGGCGCGGCAGCCGAGAGAAGAACCGTCAAGGTCTACGCGATCATGGGCCTCTCCAACACGCCGCTGCCGGTTTGGATGGATGAGTCCGGCAAGTTTTTCGGCGCCGTGGGCAGTTTGTCATGGATACGCAGCGGTTTCGAAGCCGAGGAGCCGACGCTTCAGAAGATCCAGGATGACGCGCTCGCGAAGCGTTCGCCCGCCATCGCCAGGGCTCTGTTCAAAACTTCATCCGGCCCGCTTGCCTTCACTCACGTTCGCGCCTTTCTCGCGGGAGATCATTTCGCCGAAGATCAAACGGTGGTCGTCGACCGGGGCGTGATCACGCAGGTCGGGCCCGCCGCTCGGATCACCGCGCCGCCCGGCGCGCAGATCGTCGAGGGCAACGGCAAGACCCTGGTGCCGGGACTGTGGGATTCCCACATGCACTTCCCGGACGACGCAGGCGGACCCGCGTTGCTGTCGCTCGGCATCACCTCCGTCCGCGATCCGGGCAACAACAATGCACTGACGCTGGCGCGTTCCGCACGCAGGGCGCGGGGCGAACTGCTGAGCCCGCGGGTCTATGCGTCGGTGTTGATCGACGGCAAGGGCGCCAACACCGCGCAGGTGGCGAGCGTCGCGAATTCGCAAGAGGAAGCGCTGGCCATTGCGCGCAAGGCCAAGTCTGACGGGTTCATCGCCGTCAAGTTGTACGGCACCTTGAATCCGGCCTGGGTGCGGGCGCTGGCCGCCGAAGCGCACGGGCTGGGCTTGCATGTTCACGGTCATCTGCCGGCGGGAATGCGCCCGTCGCAGGCCATCGACGACGGCTATGACGAGATCACGCATATCTATTTCGTGATGATGCAGGCGATGCCCGATGATGTGGTGGCCAAGTCCAACGGCATGGCGAGATTCCTCGGGCCGGGCAAATACGCCAAGGACGTCAAGCTCGACGCCGAGCCGATGAAATCCCTGATCGCCAAGATGGCGCAGCGAAAAATCACGGTCGACCCGACGCTGGTCGTCGCCGAGAGCTTGTACGTACCGGAAAACGGCGATCTCTCACCGGCCTACGCGCCCTTCGTCGGCACGCTTCCGCCGGCGGTCGAACGGGGTTTTCGGCAGGGCGGCTTCGTGATGCCGCCCGGCGTGTCTCGTGCAGACTTCAGAGCGAGCTTCGACAAATTGGAAGAGCTCGTCGGCGCACTGCACAAGGCGGGCGTGCCCATCGTCGCCGGAACGGACGGTACCGGGATGGAACTGGTGCGCGAGCTGGAACTCTACGTCGCCGCGGGCTTCACGCCGGCGGAAGCGCTGGCCAGCGCGACCATCGAAACCGCGCGCCTGGTGGGCGCGGACGCGCACACGGGCTCCATCGCCGTGGGCAAGGCCGCTGATTTGGTGCTGGTGGACGGTGACCCGTCGAAGCACATCGGCGACCTTCGCCACACTCAGGTCGTGATGATGGACGGCAGGCCCATGGACGCGAACGCGCTGCGCGCCGCCGGCGGCTTTGCCGGCAAGCCGGCGTTCGTCGACTGAGCGATGCGCCGCAGCCGCTCATAGGGCGCGCTCATAGTCCGCGACCGCGGTGCGCAGCGCCGCGGCATTCTCGGTCGCGCTGCCTTCGATGCGGCGCAGGACGCGGCCGCCGGCATCGGCGATGAGGACGGTCGGCACGTCGTTCACGCGAAATGTTCGGAAAACTTCGCCCGATGCGTCCAGGGTGAGCGGTATGGTCACCTGGTACTTCGCCCGATACTGCCGCAGGTCCTCGGAATTCGCCCACAGACCGGAGGCGATTCCGAGCCAACGCAGCTGTGGATCGCCGCTCAAGGCGCTGACCTGCTCACGGGCGCTGCGGCAGATTGCGGAAACTTCCGGCCGTGTGGTCGCGAGGTAGGACTCGCACCACGGCGACAGAAACACCAGGACTGTCAACTTTCGCTGCGGGGCACCGTGCGGCAATTCGCCCTGCGGCAACCCGCCGTGCTGCAACTCGAAGCGCTGCCCATCGAGGGTGCGCAAGGACCGCCGGGGCAAGAGATCGCCCACGGCTATGGGTGGTGGATCGCTGTGTTCACCGGGGCCGGCCGGTGCGCCCGTCGCGGCGGGCCCCGCTGCCCGCGCCGCCATCAACGCGTCGTCGAGTTCCTTATCGGCGAGATGACCGACGTACTGTATCCGGCCGTCACGTCCGATGACGACGTGCGTAGGCGTGACCCTGAGATGGAACGCCGCGTCCAAGCTGCCGTCGTCGAACACGATGGGCATGGTGATCCCGAGCTTCTTGCGGTATGCCCGGACCGCCTCGATGGAGTCGTTGAACCCGACATCGATCCCGATGACGGCCAAATCCGGTCCCGCCGTCTGATAGGCGTGCTCGAAATGCGGCATTTGCTGCCGACAGGGCACGCACCAGGTCGCCCAAAACTTGAGATACACGGCTTTCTTGCCGTAGAGACTGCCGAGCTCGATCGCTTCGCCGTCGATGGTCTTGAGCGTCAGCCGCGGCGCGGGCGATTCCAAGATTGCGCGGCCGGCGGCCTGCGCACGTTGTTGGCCGGTGGCTTCACCGCGCGCCGGCATGACGGCCGCCGATCCGCAGAACAGGGCGAGACAACAGAGGGCTTTCGCGATGTTCACGGCGTCTCCTTCGTGGGAACGCCGCGCGATACCGGCGCACCCTTGTCCTTCACGATGAACACGAGAATCTTTGCCGGCGCCGTTCTGCTGGCGTTCGCAGAGACCAGGTGCATGTCGCTCGGATTCTCATAAAAGGTCCCGCCCGGTCGCAGCGTGACCGCGGGTTTGCCCGCGATCTGCATGGTGATTTCGCCCTGCAGCACATACACGAACACCTGGGCGTCGTGCCGGTGCGGCAATGACGCGCCGGCGGGCAGGTACTCCACGGTCAGCATCAGGAGCTCCTTGCCGGGCACACCCGCCAGGTCTGAATCCATCAATTGTTCGACGGCCGCCGACGGCGGGGCGGACCGCGGATCGGCAGCGGGCGTGCAGATCGGCCATAGCATGAGACAGGCGGCGCATGCTGCTGTTTTCAACTGGTTTTGATTCATGGTCGATCGCATTGGTGGCCGCCGCCGAAGTTCCGTAACATACGCCGGTCAGTGGTATGACAGAAGTACCACTTTTGAGGATTGTTATGGAACCATTCATGGCTCTGCCCATCAGTCTTCCGCAGCACGGCTCGCGCCTGTTGCTGCGCGATCTGCACCGTCAGTTGCGTGCTGCCATCACCAATGGCCGGTTGCGCCCCGGAGCGCGCCTGCCGTCGACGCGCGCGCTCGCGGCGAGCTGCGGCGTCTCGCGCAATACGGTTGTCGCGGCCTATGAATTGCTGCTCAGCGAGGGTTATGTGGCCGCGCGGAGCGGATCGGGAACCCGGGTCGCCGATTCGCTGCCTCTGGCGCCCAGGGTAAAGGCGGCCGCGCACCCACCGGGAAACGACCGCCGCCTCAACCGAGTTTGGCGCGAACGCGCGCTGGCGCCGCGCGCGAGTCAGCCTGACGTACTGCCGTATTCGTTTCAGATCGGCATTCCGGATCCGCGCAGTTTTCCTGCCGAGGTGTGGCGGCGGCTATCCGGCCGAGTGCTGCGCAGCATCCGATTGCAGTCGCCGCTTGCCGTTGACGCGCAAGGTCAGGCGCCGCTGCGCCGCGAGATCGCAAGGTATGTGTCGTTCACGCGCGCCGTATCCTGTGAGGCGGATGACGTCGTCGTCACCGCCGGCGCGCAGCAGGCGTTCGATCTGCTGGCACGGGTCCTGGTGACGCCCGGTCGCACCACCGTGGCCCTGGAGGATCCCGGCTATCCGCCGCTGCGCGGGTCATTTCTTGCCGCGGGCGCCAAGATGAGTGCGGTGCCGGTCGATGCTGAGGGGTTGGCCGTGGACCTGCTGCCTTCGCAGGCGCGCGTGATCTGCGTGACGCCATCGCATCAATTTCCGCTCGGCAGCGTCATGTCGGCGCGAAGGCGCGGCGAGCTACTGGATTTTGCCCAGGCTCACCGGGCGGTCATCATCGAAGATGACTACGACGGCGAATTCCGCTTCGGCGATCGGCCCTTGGACGCATTGCAGACGCTGGACCGGGCCGCGTGCGTGTTTTACGTCGGCACATTCTCCAAATGTCTTCTACCCGGCATACGTTTGGCATACATCGTCGCACCGCCTTGGGCGCGGCCCGCGTTGGTCGCCGCCAAGGCGCTGGCCGACGGGCACTGCTGCACCTTCATCCAAGATACCTTGGCGGCATTGCTCGCCGAGGGACATCTGGCGCGGCACGTCCGCAAGATGCAACGCATCTACGCGGGGCGACGCGAGCGGCTGCTCGATTGCCTGAAGAGCGATTGCGCAGAATGGCTCGATCCGATTCCGTCCGCCGCCGGATTGCATATTGCGGCTGTATCCAAGAAGGTGGTCGACGATGCACTGCTGGTTGCCGAGGCACGCAAGCTCGGAGTCCGTGTGCACGCTCTTGGTGCTCACTACGTGCGCCGCCGCCCGGTCAAGCGCGGCCTGTTGTTCGGATATGGTGCGATCGAGGAGAACGCCATCGCGGAGGGGCTGACGCGGTTGCGTCGCGTCTTGCGTCTCGTCAATACCCGGCTGTAGATTGTACTCCCACTTGGCCCGGACCCCGGAGGATCGCGACATGGACACCATCATCACCAAAGACGGCACAGAGATTTATTTCAAAGATTGGGGCAGCGGACAGCCGGTCGTATTCAGCCACGGTTGGCCTTTGTCCGCAGATGCGTTCGAGGATCAGATGTTCTATCTCGCCTCGCGCGGTTATCGATGCATCGCTCACGATCGGCGCGGCCACGGACGTTCGAGTCAGCCCTGGAACGGCAACGACCTCGATACCTATGCCGATGACCTGGCGGAGCTGGTCACGGCGCTCGATTTGAAGAATGCAGTGCACGTAGGTCATTCCACCGGCGGCGGTGAGGTTGCACGCTACATTGGGCGGCATGGCACGAAGCGGGTATCGAAAGCGGTGTTGATCGGTGCAATTCCGCCGCTCATGCTGAAGACGCAAGCGAATCCGGTCGGGTTGCCGATCGAAGTATTCGACGGCCTGCGAGCCAGCGTCGCCGCTGATCGCTCCGCGTTTTGGAGGGATCTCAGCCTGCCGTTCTACGGCTACAACCGGCCGGGCGCCAAGATCTCGGAGGGCGTGCGCGAATCCTTCTGGCTGCAAAGTATGATGGCGGGATTCCCGGCATCGTATTTCTGCATCAAGGCGTTTTCTGAAACGGATCTCACCGAAGATTTGAAGAAATTCGACGTTCCCACCTTGGTGCTGCACGGAGACGATGATCAAATCGTGCCGATCGTGGCGTCCGCCCTGTTATCATCCAAGATCATCAAGAACGCGACCTTGAAGGTCGTCAAGGGAGCGCCCCACGGCATGTGCACCACGCACAAGGATGAAGTGAACGAATATCTCATGGGATTCCTCAAGGCGTGAGCACGGAACCACGAGGAGGGCGTCCCCGGTTGCGACCCGCGGGCACGATGATCGTGACGCGGGTCAGACCGGCCGCAGTGCGCACCGCTCAGGCCACCGTGCTGTTCGCCGATCTGCGCGGCTACACGGGAATGGCGGAGCGCCTTCCGGCGGCGCGCATCGTGCCGCTGTTGGATGAGTTTTGCCGAACGCTGTCGATCGCCACCGAGACTTACGGCGGCTCGGTGTTCCACATGGCGGGCGATGGAATGATGGCGGGATTCGGCGTGTACGCCGAAGAAGACGGCAACGGCGCCCGCGAAGCCCTGGCCGCCGGCCACGCGATGTTGCAGGACTTCGCACCGATCGCGGCACGATGGCGCGGCGATCTGTCGATTGAGGCGGGGATCGGCGTTGGGCTGCACCTGGGTGAAGTCGCCGTCGGTGTCCTCGGGCCGCCCCGCCATCGAGCGACCACGCTGGTCGGCGATACGGTCAATGTGGCTGCGCGGCTCTGCAGCCGCGCGCGCGCCGGCGAGGTTTTGTTCTCTTGCACGGTCGCCGCGGCCCTCGATGGCAACGGCGCGGCGGCGGGGTCGACGCCTTTTTTGCAATTGCCGCAATTCGAATTGCGAGGGCGCCGCCGGCCGATCGACATTTGGTGTGTACCTGCCGCGGAGCGCCTCACGCTGTAAGCGACTGTTGAAGCTGCTAAACTTTCGCCGCTTGAGCCCTCGTGGCGGAATTGGTAGACGCAACGGACTTAAAATCCGTCGGTTAAGAGCCATCCCGGTTCGAGTCCGGGCGAGGGCACCACCTAGGCAACGTAGGAGGCTCACAATGCGTTCCGCAGCCCGTCTCACCCTGCCGGTTGTGGCCATCTTCATCATAACGACCGCGGCGTCACGATCGGCGAACGCCGCGCCGCATGACGATGCCTGTGCGCTCCTCACTGATGCCCAAGTGAGCGCCGCCCTGAGCGTTCCGGTGGGTGCCGGCTCATACCAGATGCCTAAGTTCAAGAAGACGTGCACCTGGAATTCGACCGGCGACGCGGCGAAAGGCGCCAAATCCGTCGTCCTCATGCTCGAGGGTCTGGATGCGTATCAGGCCGGGAAGGCGACCCGCAAGACGAAGACGACTTCCGTCACGCCGATCAGCGGCATCGGAGATGACGCCTATTACTTGGCCGTGGGCAGTAATGTCGGCCTCATCGTCAAGAAGCGCAATGTCGCGTTCAAGGTTGCCGTGTTCTGCGCCTTGCCGATTGAAAAGAAACAGGTCATGGAGAAGGCACTCGCGCAGCAGATCGTTTCCAAGCTCTGATGAGTCCTGGCTCGAGCATGTTCTATGATCGACGCGGCAATGTCGTAACCCCTGATGCCCAATCAATCGTCAAGCCGCGCCGCGGCGTATTCGCGCTGGCGGTCGCCCTGAGCGACGACGCGATCATGCTTTCGGCCGAGGCCTGTGCGCCCGAGGTGCCGGAACTTCCCGGCGGCGGCATCGAAGCGGGCGAAACGCTCGATGAGGCAACACAGCGAGAATGGGCCGAGGAGGTCGGCATTGCTTTCAACGTCAAGGGGCCTTTTCGGCAATTTCAGCAGGTGCGCGGCTTTTACGCCGATGATCGCAACGAGTTCTGGATTTATGATCAGACCTTCCGGCTGTATCATTTTCTCGACCGGGTGCACATTGGACAAAAATGGCGCAATCCCGAGGGCGGCACGGCCGGTTGGGAGGCGATAGCATCCCTGCCAACCTTGTCCATCAACCGCGCACATTGGTGCGCCATCCCCACTTTGTTATCCAGCCTCGCACCGCCGTAATTGGGCAGACCCCGCTATTGCACAGACCCCGCTATTGCACAGACCCCGCTATTGCACCCGGCGCACCCGGCGCCTGCACGCGCGAAACCGGTCTGCCCGTCAGTCGTTTGGAATCGAATAAATCTTGCCGCGGTAGGGCGACTTGTCGAGCTGATCGAGCGCGGTCACGTAGACGGTCTTCTCGTCGGGGCTGAATGCGAGGTTGGGCACACCCGGCGACGGCAGCGTCAGCTTACGAAGCAGCTGTCCGTCGGCGTTGACCACGAAGATGGTGCCGGCGAGGGGAGCGTGCACATCGCGGGGATTCTGCCCGATATAGATCTGGCCTTTCGAATCGATCTTGACGCCGTCCGGGTAGATATGGACGACATTGCCGGTCAGGTCATCGAGGTTCACGAATACGCGCCGATCGGACAGCGACGCTCCCGGCCCGATCTTGAACTGAAGCAGCCGATGCACCTCGGTTTCCACGACGTACAGAATCTTGCCGTCCTTCGAGACGGCCAGACCGTTGGCGCTGTGTATGTTCACGGCCTCTTGCGCAATCGTGCCGTCCGGCGCGATGTAAAACACTTTACCGTTGATCACGGGGCCCGGATCCCCTGAGGCCGTGAAGTACATGCCGCCGTGACCGTCAGGCGCGAAGTCGTTCGGACCGACGAACGGATTGCCGTCCTTGTCGTGAGTGTACGCGGGAAGCGCTTTCCCGTCGGGCGACATGCGGCCGATCGTGCCGTTGTCGTAGCAGGTCGTGACGAGATCGCCGCGAGCCGTCGGTGCGACGGCTGAGGGCCCGCAGCCCTTCTGAGACCAGAATATCGTGTTCTTCGCGCCGTCCCAAACGGTTACGGTGTTGCGGTCGTACTCCACGTAATACAGCTTGCCGTGATGCCAAACAGGCCCTTCCGGAAAGTGCGCGTCGTCGTTCACTACTTGGAGACCATCGGCGTGGACGCCGGCGGATAGGCCCAACGCGAAGATCAGGCCGAACGAATATCTATCCAAACTCACCCCCTCGACCACGAGCCCGCTCCTGGTAGCCCATCCTCCCATCTGCATCGCGAGCTATACCGCGAGCCTGCGTACCTGGCTCAGTTTTTTCACAAAGGCAGCAAGCCGCAACACGGGGCCGGCGATGGCCAGAGCCAGGAATGGCACGTAGGCAACGAAATTTGCGAACCCGCCCTGAAATGGATTCTTGTCGAAATCGACCAAGAAAGCCAATGCAATGTACTCGATCCCGACGATGCGCACGGCACGCCAGAGTCTCGGGTTCAATGCGGCGGAAAGACGCTTGATGGAAAAAATCGCCAACGTGTAGGTCCAGATGACGGCAATGCCGAAGAAGATGAGCGTGGACCGCTCGGGCGGGTTTGACGAGGAGTAATAGATCCAGGCAATGACGCCAAGGTGAGCCAGATGCGCCGATGCGAAACTGAGTCCGAGAGTCCGGGCCTGCCGAGCCAGCGCTTGAAATCGCGAACCGTACAACGTCACCAGAGCGCTGCCGGTGGATGCGAGCCAGAACAGCAAGAACGACCAGCGCGCCGTCGCGCGCAGCGCCATGACGACTCTCTCGCCCGGCGCCGCCACCCCGCGCGCAATCAACACGATCGCCAGTGCCACGGCAAGTGACGCGGCCATCCATTCTCTCGTGGTCGGCCTGTTCATCGCTGCAAATCCCGCACAATCCGCAAAGAATGTTGCTCAACCGACACTGTATCCTACGCGCCTTTTGCGACAACGGCACGGCAGTGCATCGTGTGGCGCGACGCCTCGCATTGCTGCGGGAGCGCCGGCGCGACACCCGGTGTGCGCCGCGGTAAGATTCCCGGCCTTATCCCAAGCCGGACCTGCTGATGTTTCGCTATTTCGAAAACCTCGTTTCACCCTATCCGAACGCGCCGCCGCCGCCGCTGCCGCACGGATTTTTTGCCTTCCTTTGGGCCTGTGCCCGCGGGGTGCGGCGCTATATCGCGGCCATGACCCTGTTCACCGCCGTGATCGGGGTGTTCGAGGCCTTGTTGTTCAGCGTTCTGGGTCGCGTGGTCGACTGGCTCGCCAAGGTGGAGCCGTCGCGGTTGTGGACCGAGCAGCGCGGGCATCTGCTGCTGCTGGCCGCGATTCTCGCCGGCAGTGTGGTGCTGATCGGCCTGCAGAGCCTGCTCAAGCAGCAAACGCTTGCCGGCAATTTCGCCATGCGGTTGCGGTGGAACTTCCATCGCAACATGCTCGCCCAGAGCTTGAGCTTCTATCAGGACGAATTCGCCGGCCGGGTCGCGGCCAAGCTCATGCAGACCGCGCTCGCGGTCCGCGATACCTGGATGATACTCGCGGACATCCTGGTCTTCGTGCTCATTTATTTCGTGACGATTGCGCTGGTCGTCGGCAATTTCCATCTCTGGCTGCTGGTGCCGTTCATGGGATGGTTGGCCATCTATCTGCTCGCCATCTGGTACTTCGTGCCGCGCCTGGGTGCGGTGGCCATGGCACAGGCCGACGCGCGTTCGATGATGACGGGCCGCATTACCGATGCCTACACCAACATCACCACCGTCAAACTGTTCTCGCATACTCAACGCGAGGCGAGCTACGTGCAAGGTGCGATGGCCGAGTTTCTGCGGACCGTGTACCGGCAGATGCGCATGGTGACGGCCTTCGAGATCGTCAATCACGCCCTCAGCATGGGATTGATCGGGAGCACCGCCGGGGTCACCTTGTGGCTTTGGACTCAAGGCCGGGTCGGGGTTGGCGCCGTTGCGGCGGCGACCGCCATGGCTCTGCGGCTCAACGGTATCTCACACTGGGTCATGTGGGAAATGGCGTCCTTGTTCGAACAAATCGGCACGGTGCAGGACGGCATCACCACGCTGGCGCGCTCCCCCACCGTGCTGGACCGGCCCGGTGCGCAGCCGCTGCGCGTCACGCGCGGCGACATACGTTTCGAAGGAGTGAGTTTCGCCTATGGCGCCGTTTCGAATCCGGCCGGCCCCGTGATCGACAATCTCAATCTGCATATCCGTCCGGGCGAGAAAATCGGTCTCGTCGGCCGTTCCGGCGCCGGCAAGAGCACCATCGTCAATTTGCTGCTGCGATTCTACGACGTACCGCAGGGACGGGTGCTGATCGACGGCCAGGACATCGCGCTCGCAACCCAGGATAGTCTGCGCGCCCAAATCGGCATGGTGACTCAGGACACGTCGCTTCTTCACCGATCCGTCAGCGACAATATCCGCTATGGCCGGCCCGATGCAGGGGAGGCCGAGATGGAGGCCGCGGCGAGGCGCGCAGAGGCGCACGATTTCATCGTCCTTCTGAGCGACGCGATGGGGCGCACCGGCTACGCCGCCCACGTCGGCGAGCGCGGAGTCAAGCTGAGCGGAGGCCAGCGGCAGCGCATCGCGATCGCGCGAGTGATGCTCAAGGACGCGCCCATCCTGCTGCTCGATGAAGCCACCAGCGCGCTCGACAGTGAAGTGGAAGCAGCGATCCAACACAGCCTCAATCGACTGATGGAGGGCAAGACCGTGGTGGCCATCGCACACCGGCTATCGACCATCGCCGCCATGGACCGGCTGGTCGTACTCGACAAGGGCCGCATCGTCGAGGAAGGCAATCACTATTCGCTGCTGGCCGGGAAGATGTCGACGACTCGCGCACTCCCCGGCGTCAAATCTCCGCGGCCACCTTCAGCCCTTCGTAGACCGCTTCCTCGGCCGTGCGCGGCGAGGCCGCGTCGCCGATGACGTGCACGTCGACGTCGAGACCTTCCAGCGCGTCGGAGAGCTCGTCCACCGGCGTATGACCCGTGCACAGCACCAACGTGTCGACCTTGTCGATGACCACTGCCTCGCCGCTGCTCACGTGCTGCAAATAGACGCTGTCCGAATCGCTGCCGTACAGGCGCATGTACGTGAGCACCTTGACCCCGAGTTTATGCAGTCCGGCCGCTGAATGATCGCGCACATAGAGCGGCAGGGTTTCTCCGGCAGCAATCCCGCTGACGGCAAGCCGCACCGATCTTCCCTGTTGCGCCAAGTGTTCGGCGATGCCGATGCCGATCCAATCTGCGCGCCAGTCGATGACCACCACCGATTGGCCTATGGTCGCTTGACCTTGCAGCACCTGCCAGGCATCCACGATCTGCAAAGCTCCTTCCTGCGGAAAGTCCGGCCGGTAGGGTTTGGCGCCCGTGGCGATGAGCACCACATCGGGTGCCGCGGCCAGCACCGCGGCCCGATCAACGCGTGCGCTGCGGCGGATTTGCACGCCGGCCAACTTCAACTCGTGCTCGAGATTGGTGATGAGGCCGCCGAATTCCGCCCGCCCGGGCAGCATCTGCGCGAGCAGCACCTGACCGCCGAGACGCCGCTCCGCTTCGAATAGCGTGGTGTGATGGCCGCGCTCGGCCGCAATCACCGCCGCCTTCATGCCGGCCGGTCCGCCGCCGACGACCATGACCTTCTTGCGGTGTGAGGCGCGCGGCAGAGTGCCGAAGCGCAACTCCCGTCCGCTGACCGGATTCTGGATGCAGGAGATCGGAAATCCCTTGTGGAAATGGCCGATGCAGGCCTGATTGCAGGCGATACACGCTCGGATGTCTTCGGGGGCGCCCCGCGCCGTCTTGTTGGGCATGTCGGGGTCGCAGATGAGCGCCCGCGTCATGCCGCACACGTCGGCGTGACCGCTCGCGATCACCGCTTCCGCATCCTGCGGCTGATTGATTCGGCCGGTGACGAAAACTGGAATCCTTGCTTGCCGTTTGATGCGGGCGGCGTAGGGGACGACATAGGCTGTCTTCAGGGTCATGGGCGGCGCGATGTGAATCGCGCCGCCCAGGCTCGCAGACGTTCCGACCGTGATGTGCACATAGTCGACGCTGTCATCGAGGCGAATCACCGCATCGAGGGTCTCATCCTCCGTCAGGCCTTGCTCGTCGGCTTCCGATCCCGATATTCGGAGCCCCACGACGAAATCCTCGGTCACTTTGGCGCGGATGTCGGCGATCACCTCACGCAGGAAGCGCAGGCGGGCGTCGAGATCGCCGCCGTAGGCATCGTCGCGCAGGTTGACGCGGGGGTTCAAGAACTGCGCCGGCAAATAGCCGTGACTGGCGACGATCTCGACACCGTCCAGACCGGCCGCCTGCATGCGCCGGGCCGCATCGCCGTAGCCGTGCACGATGGCGTCGATCATGGCGCGCTTGAGCGGACGAGGCATGACGTGAAATCGTTCGTTCGGAACCGAGGAGGGCGCGTACGCGACGCTGAGCAGGCCACCATCCGCCTCTGCGATCTCGCGGCCGGGATGGAACAACTGCCCGAACAGCACGGTCCCGTGGCGATGCACCGCCTCCGCGACGCTGCGGTAGCCCGCAATGGAGGAATCGTCCGTTGCCATCAGCACATGATTGGTATAACGGGCGGTTTCATGGACCCCCGATACCTGCAGCACGATCAAACCGACGCCGCCGCGCGCACGCGCTTCTTGATAGGCCACCAACTCCGCATTGACCGTTCCGTCCACCGGCAGCGTGGTGTCGTGTCCCGAGGACATGATTCGGTTGTTGAGCGTGCAGCCGCGGATGCGCAGCGGTTCGAATAAATGAGTGAATGACGTCATGCGCCAATTGTAATCGAAACAGATGCCTCGCCTCGTCGCGCGTTTTCGACTACCATTTGGCATACCCATCGGCACCATGAACCTAGCAACTCTTCGCACATGGCTGCCGGATCGGTGGCTGAATCAGCTCACACTTGCGCCCACCGATCTGCTGCGCGACGCGATCTACCGGCGGCTGTGGACGTCGATATTGATTTCGTCCTTTGGCGGTCAGGTGACTTTGCTGGCGTTGCCGCTGACTGCGGCGGTGCTGATGCACGCCGCTCCCACGCAGATGGGCCTGCTGACGGCCATGGAAATCATGCCGTTCGTGTTGTTTTCGCTGCCGTCGGGCGTCTGGCTCGACCGCGTCCGGAAACTACCGGTGTACGTGGTGGGCGAACTGTCGATCGCGTTCGCCGTCGCAACGGTGCCGGTGGCGTGGTGGTTCGGCTGGCTGTCGATGCACTGGCTGTACTTCGTCGGCTTTTTGATCGGCGCCGTGAACACCACGGCCGGCAGCGCCGCGCAAATCGTGCTGACGCAGATCGTGCCTCGCGCGCGTTTGGTCGAGGCGCATGCCAAGAATGCACTCGCGACCTCGGCGGCGGAGGTGACCGGTCCAGGCGCCGCCGGCGCGCTGATCAAACTGACGGGCGCGCCGCTCGCCCTCGTGGCGGACGCCATGCTTTTACTGGTATCCGCATCCATCTTGCGCGGTGTGCCGGTCAAGGAGAATCCCATTACCCAGCGCACTCCCTTTTGGGCTGCGATGCGCGAAGGTCTCAACTTCGTGCGTGCGCATCGATTGCTGGTGACCATGGCGACCTGCGTCGGCGCCTGGCAATTGTGCAATCAGGCGGCGATGGTGGTGCAGATTTTGTTTGCTACGCGCCAGCTCGGGCTGTCGGAGCGCGGTGTGGGCTTGAGTTACGTGGCCCTGGGTGTGGGTACGGTCCTCGCCAGCGCGAGCGGCCATCGCGTGGTGCGCCGCTTCGGTCCCGGACCCACGCTGGTGCTGGGATTTGCCATCTCCGGCGCCGGCTGGCTGTTGCTCAGCCTCGCGCCGTTGAATGTCTTCGGCATTATCGCCTACGCGCTGATGCTGATGATGTTCGGCGTCGGTGCGGTGTTCATCTTCATCAACTTCCTGTCGCTGCGGCAAGCGGTTACGCCCGCGCCGATGCTGGGCCGCATGACCAGCACCATGCGCTGGCTCATTTTGATACCGGCGGGACCGGGCGCACTGCTCGGCGGTTGGCTGGGCGAGCACTTGGGGCTGCGTGCCGCGCTTGGTTTCGCCGGCACTTCGGCGCTGATTCTGGCCGTGGTCGCCTGGCGCCGTCCGGTGATCCGCAGCGTCACCACATTACCGACTCTTAAGGCCGAGGCAATTACTCCATATTCCGCCGACTGATCAACGGTTTACGCGTCCGGGGCGAATGCGGCGCGGTCCTACAGACGCCTCGTCGAGGTCAACCGATGATGGACACGATGCGTTTGGACAGACGTTGCATCAAGAAGGAGTATGGAATGAAGGCTTCTCGTAAGGCGTTGCTGTTGGGCCTGATGTTGGCCGCAGGGGCGGGTGCCGCACCCACCATGGCGCGAGCCCATGGCGCCGCCGCGCGGCGGATACGTCTGGGCACCGGGATTTTGGGAGTGGCGCGGGCATGAGCACGTCTGGGTTGCCGGACGTTGGGTCGGCGAACGCCGCGGCTATCACTGGATTCCCGATCGTTGGGAACAGCGGGGCCCGCATTGGCACCACGAGCGCGGCCATTGGGAGCGTTGAGACGGCACGACCTGCGCGTTGGACTGATTTCCGATACTCATGGACTCTTGAGGCCCGAGGCGCGCACCTTTCTCATGGGCTGCGACTACATCGTTCATGGCGGCGATGTGGGCGGCGCAGACATTCTCGATGATCTCGCCGCCATCGCTCCGCTGATCGCGGTCCGAGGCAATAACGACACCGAACCCTGGGCGGCGCGCCTTCCGCCGACCGAGTTGATCAGAGTGGGCAATGTGTTCGTCTATGTCATCCACAATCTCGAGGAACTCGACATCGACCCCGTCGCCGCGGGTGTACGCGTCATCGTCTCCGGTCATTCGCACAAACCGATGATCGAGGAGCGGGATCAAGTCTTGTACGTCAATCCGGGAAGCTCCGGACCGAGACGGTTCAAGCTGCCGATTTCGGTCGGCGAGATCGTCGTCTCGGGCAGCGCCGTCAAGGCGCGAATCGTCGATTTAACCCACCCTGGCGTCACGAACCGATAGACCTGGGGCCGATCGCGCCCGTCATGCGTGGCTGCAGCGCGGCAAAAATAGCAGATTTCCCATCCTAAGTTAAACCTAAACGTGGGTAGCCTGCACTCACTCCGTATACGCGCCACGTTCGTGCGTAAGTCCGTGGCCGAGCCGTTGCGCTGGCCCATCGAATGATTCGTGCGCCGCATTTAATGGAGCGACGATGCTTTCAATCCTGGTTTGCCACTCGTACTATCTGCGTCTCGACCAAAAGCAGGTACTCCGCGCCAAACCCTATCCGCCGCTCGCCACCCTGCAGGTGGTTACCATGCTGAGAGACGCCGGCCACCGAGTTTCGTTCTTCGATGCCATGCTGGCCGATGGGATCGACGAATATGAATGCCTGCTGCAGGCCAACTCGCCCCAACTGGTGCTGTTCTACGAAGACAATTTCAACTTCCTGAGCAAAATGTGCTTGGGCGCGATGCGGCGTGCCGCGTGCGACATGATGGCGTCCGCGCGGCGAGCGGGCGCCCGAGTCATCGCCGCCGGCCCCGACGTCACCGACGCTCCGGGGCCGTACCTCAACGCCGGGGCAGACCTCGCCTTGGTCGGCGAAG
>WNFL01409931.1_pt1 | contig 37363 bp, 37 predicted proteins | sample 5400361 | NCBI WGS metagenome assembly WNFL01 (sample SAMN13153351, study PRJNA577476) | soil metagenome | isolation source: 40 cm soil on Douglas fir-dominated hillslope | place: USA:California | collected 2013-09-17
CTCGCCGGGAGACCCTGCCTCCCCCGCAACCCGGGTCCCCGAAGCTCGAATCGCGGAATCGAATCTCGCTCCTCGAATCGCGGAATCGAATCTCGCTCCTCGAACCTCGCCGTCGAATCTCGCTCCTCGAACCTCGCCCTCGAATCTCGCTCCTCGAACCTCGTCGTCGACTGTCGAAGCTCGAACCTCGCCGTCGAATCTCGATCCTCGAACCTCGCCGTCGAATCTCGATCCTCGAACCTCGACGTCGAATCTCGACATCGACGTCGACATCGACGCCGTCCCTCCAACAAGCGTAGCGATCGCGGCCCCGGCTACTCCCCCCACCGCCGCTCCCTCTTCCTCTCCCCCGCCCTCTTCTTCTCCGACAGCCGCTTCTCCTTCGCCGCCCTGCTGGGCCGCGTCTTGTGCCGCGGCGGCGGCCGATAGGCGCGCTTCGCCAGCTTCTCGCGCAACCGCTCGAGCGCGGCCGCCAGGTTCTGCGCGCGCGAGCGCTGGTCCTTGCCCTCGGCGGCGACGCCGGTCGGGAGGTGCACGAGCCGCACCGCGGTCTCCGACTTGTTGCGGTGCTGCCCGCCCGGCCCGCCGGCGCGGTGCGCCTGCACGGAGCAGAGCGCGAGGAGCTCGGAGTCGGGAAGATGGTGCCAGGCCGCCATGGGCGGCAGCCTACTACGCGAGCTGATCCTTGGCGGCCGCCTCGATCTGGCGCGCCAGCCGGAGATCGCGGTCGGTGACGCCGCCCTTGTCGTGGCTCCACAGGGTCAGCGTGACCTTCGAGTACTGGATGAGGATGTCGGGGTGGTGGTCAGCCCGATCCGCCAACTCGCCGACGGTCCCGGCGAAGGCCATCGCGGCCTTGAAGCCCTTGAGATCGTAGGTCTTCGAGATCGCCTTGCCCTGCTGCTTCCAACCGGGCAGCTCCTCGAGCGCTGCCTTGGTCTCCGCCTCGCTGGACAGACCCTTCTGCTCGGCCATGGACACTCCTGTCGGACTCGTTCGCAAGGCAAGGTAGGCCTCGCCCTTCCTCTTCTACACCCCGGTCGGCGAAAGCGCTTGCGCAAGGGGCCGCGGCGGGGCATCCAGGCAGCCGAGGAGCATTCCGCGATGGCCACCACCCCCGCCTTTCCCCCAGAGGTGTTCCAGGCCCGAAGAGCCGAAGTGCTCCGGCGGATGCGCGAGATGGCGCCCGGCCGCTCGGTCGCCGTGTTCCCGGCCACGCCCGTGGCCACCCGCAACCACGACGTCGAGCACCCGTACCGCGCAGAGTCGGACCTGTTCTGGCTCACCGGGTTCGAGGAGCCCGAGACGGTCGCGGTGCTTTCCACGGAGGGCAAGCCGCTGACCCTCTTCGTCCGGCCGCGCGACCGCGAGCGCGAGGTGTGGACCGGCCGGCGCGCCGGCGTCGAGGGCGCGAAGGCGGCCTTCGGCGCCGACCAGGCATTCACCATCGACGAGCTGGACAAGGAGCTGCCGGCGCTCCTCGGATCGGCAGGCACGCTCTTCTACCGCCTGGGGGCGATCGACCCGGCCTTCGACGCGCGCATCGCCCGTACGCTGCAGGCGCTGCGCATGCGCTCGCGCGCCGGATCCGGAGCGCCGCCGCGCATCGAGGACCCCGGCCAGATCGTGCACGAGCTGCGGCTGCGCAAGTCGCAGGAGGAGCTGCGCGCGCTGCGCAAGGCGGTCGAGCTGACGCGCAAGGCGCACCTGGCGGCGATGGCCGCGGGGCGACCCGGATCGCACGAGTACGAGCTGCAGGCCCTCCTGGAGCGCGAGTTCCGCGGCGGCGGGGGCAGGGGATGGGGCTACTACCCGATCGTCGCCGCCGGGGCCAATGCGACCGTGCTCCACTACAACGACAACGCCGACCCGGTCCGCGAGGGCGACCTGGTGCTGATCGACGCCGGCGCGGAGGCCGACCTCTACACCGCCGACGTGACGCGCACCTTCCCCGCATCGGGGCGCTTCACTCCCGCGCAACGCGCTGCATACTCGCTGGTCCTCGCCGCCGCCGACGACGCCATCGCGGCCGCACGTCCCGGCGTGACGCTCGACGCCCTGCACGACGGCGCGGTGCGCATCCTCACCAAGGGCATGGTCGAGCTGGGGCTCCTCTCCGGCGAGGTCGACCAGCTCATCAAGGACAACGCCTACCGCCGCTACTACATGCATCGCACCAGCCATTGGCTGGGCCTCGACGTGCACGACGCCGGCGACTACCGCGGGCGGGACGGAGGGCCGCGCAAGCTCGAGCCCGGCATGGTGTTCACCGTCGAGCCGGGGCTCTACGTCGCGCCGGACGACGAAAAGGCGCCGCCGGAATTGCGCGGCCTGGGGATCCGCATCGAGGACGACATCCTGGTGACCGAGGGCGGCCACGAGAACCTGACCCAGGCGATCCCGCGGACCGTGGAAGACGTCGAGGCGGCGGCGCGGAAGTGAGGGCTATCTCTTCTCGCCCTTGACCTTCTGCGTCTTCTTGCCCTCCGGCTCGTAGGGCTCGATCAGCTCGCCGTACTTGACGAGATCGCCCGTCTCCTTGAATTCCTGGATGGAGATGAGCACTTCGGTCTCCGCGCCGGTGAAGCCCACGCCCAACAGGCCGTGCTCGACGTCGTCGGCGCGGTACATCGGCAGGCCCTGCTTCATGAGCGGCCCGATCTCGGCAACGTATTGCTCGACGCTGTGCACGCGGATGCGCTTCACTCCAGGTCCCTCCCCAGAGGCGGAAGTTGCGTACTCCTAGCACGCTTTTCGCTCCCCTCCTCCCCTGGTTCGCCCGCGCGCGGCGCGACCTGCCCTGGCGGGAGGTCCCTCGCGACCCGTACCGGGTGTGGCTGAGCGAGGTGATGCTCCAGCAGACGCGGGTGGAAGTCGTGGTGCCCTACTACCTGCGGTTCCTGCGGCGCTTCCCCACGCTCGCCGCCCTGGGGGAGGCCACGGAGGACGAGGTGCTCGCACTGTGGAGCGGACTCGGCTACTACGCGCGGGGGCGCAACCTGCACCGCGCCGCCCGCGCCGCGGCGGCGGCCGGCGGTCTGCCCGGGACCGCGGCGGCGCTGCGCGAGCTGCCTGGTTTCGGTCCCTACACGGCGGCGGCGGTGGCGAGCCTCGCCTTCGGAGAGCAGGCGGCGCTGGTGGACGGCAACGTAGCGCGGGTGCTGGCGCGCGTCCTGCGGCTGCCCGGCGACGCTGGAGAGGCGCGCGAGCGGGCCTGGAGGATCGCTCCGCAGCTCTTGCCGCACGGCCGCGCGGGCGAGTTCAATGAGGCCCTGATGGAGCTGGGCGCGACGGTGTGCACGCCGCGCAATCCTCGCTGCGGCGAGTGCCCGCTCCGGAGGGGCTGCGGCGCGCTCAGGCAAGGCGACCCGGAGACGTTTCCGCGGCCGAGGCGCGCGAAGGCGCGACCGGTGCTGGTCTGGGCGGCGCCTGCGCTGCTCCGGCGGGACGGGGCCGTGCTCCTCCGAAGGCGCGGCGATCGCGAGCTGTTCGCCGGCCTCTGGGACCTTCCTTCCTCCGGCGTGCGCGGCGGCGAGGGCGCGGCGGCGGCGGCGCGCTCGGCGCTTTCGGCATGCGGCATCTCCGGCCGGCTCCGGCTCGAGCCGTGCGGCGAAGTGCGGCAGATCCTCACGCACCGCGACCTGCGGGTGCTCCTCTTCCGCGCCCGCGCGGGCGACCCGGCCGCGCCGGCCGGGCTGCGCTGGGCGCTCCCGAAAGACCTCGCCTCGCTGGGCCTTTCCTCGCTGGCGCGCAAGTGCTTGCGCGCGGCGGGCGTCCCCCTTCCTGGTTGACTTCGCGGCGACCTTCGCTGACTTTCCGCTGGGGCTGCTGGCCACGGAGGCCAGCTGGAGGAAGCTTGGTCCGCAGCGCCGTCGCCCTGCTCATCGCCGCCTCAGCGCCGCAGCAGCCGACCACGGTGATCCACCCCAAGGCGCGGGCCTTGATCGCCGATCTGGGGCCGCCACCCCCGCTTCCGCCGCCAGAAGGTCCGGTGCTGCCGCTGCCGGTGGCGCTTTCGCTCGCGCGGGACAACTCGCCCGACCTGACGGTGCTCGCGGAGCGCGTGGTGCAGGCGCGCAACGACGTCTCCCGGGCGTGGGCCCAATTGAAGCCCACGCTCACGATGACCGGCAGCTACACGCACAACTCCATCGGGCCGCCGGTCTTCAAGGCGGTCCCCAGCCCTACGCCCGGCGTCCCTCCATTCATCCAGACCGTGGAGGGCAGCCCCAACAACGTGAGCGGCGCACTCGGTCTCCAGGTCCCCGTCTTCAACGGCCGCGTCTTCCCCGCCGTGGCCACCGCCTGGCAGCGGGTGGACGTCGCGCGCCTGACCGAGGCGCAGCAGAGGCAGGAGCTGCTCCTCGCCGTGGCCTCCGCGTACTACTCGGGAGTCCAGCTGCTGGAGCTGGCAAAGGTGGCCTTCCGCACGTCCGAAAACACGCGAGACCACGCCATCGAAGCGCAGGCGCGTTTCGAGGCGGGGCAGATCCAGCGCTCCGCTTCCGTGCGCGCGCGGGTCGACGTGCTGCGCGCCGACGAGGAGGTGCGCCGGGCCGTCTACAATTACGCCGCGACCAAGAGCCAGCTCGCCCAGCTCACCGCGCTGCGCGACACCGCCTTCGAGCTGGAAGCTCCCCGCGAACCGCCGCCGGAGATCCGGGGTGAGCTCGGCGAGCTGATCGAGCGCGCGATGCGCGACCGCCCCGAGATCGCCGCCGCGCGCGCGAACGTGGAGATCGCCGCGCGCCTGAAGACCGACGCCTGGGCGCAGTTCCTTCCCTCCCTGGCATTCAACGCCAACGGCCGTTACAACAGCCAGGCGGATTTCGAGGACAACCACGTCCTCTGGGCGCTGACCCTGTCGCTCACCCTGCCCCTCTACGACGGAGGCCTGCGCTACGTGGCGCTCAAGGACGCCGACAGCCGTACCCGGGAAGCCCGCGCGCAGGAGCGCGGCCAGTCGGCGCGCATCGAGGACGAGCTGCGGCGCGCGCGGCTGGACCTCGAGTCGGCGCGCGCGCTGCGGTCGCAGGCGGAGCAGACGCTCCTCTATGCGCGCGAGAACGAGCGCCTGATCCGCGCGCAATTCGAGGCGGGCACCGCCACGCAGGTGGAAGTGTCCGACGCCGAGAGCGCGCTGTTCCAGAGCGAGCAGACCGCCATCCAGCAGCGGCTCGCGGTGCAGCTCGCCGCGCTCCGCCTGGCGAAGTCGGTCGGCGCGTTCGACCCCGGGGAGGCCCGGTGATCGAGCAGCGGCTGCTGGCATTCGCCATGCTCGGCGCGGGCTGGGTGATGTGGCTCCTGGTCGGGCTCTCGGTGTTGTCTTTCACCGTCATGCTGGAGCGCGGCCTGTACTTCGGGCAGCGGCGGATGTCCAAGCGCTTCCCGGAGCTGCTCCGGCTCTGCCAGGACGGCGCCCTGGACAAGGCTGCGCAGCTCGCCGCGGGCGACGCCATGGAAGCGGAGGTGGTCCGCGTCGCCGCGCGCGTCGCAGGCAGCGGGCAAGGGGCGGTGGAGAAGGCGGTGGCCTCGACCGTCGACCGGCGCAGGCTCGAATACGAGAAATGGCTCTTCGTCCTCGGAACGCTGGGGAACAACGCGCCGTTCATCGGCCTCTTCGGAACCGTGCTCGGCATCATCCGCGCGTTCGCCGACCTGGCTGCGTATCCTGCCGCGGCGGCGGGTGCCTCGACGGTGATGACCGGCATCTCCGAGGCGCTGGTCGCCACCGCCGTGGGCCTCTTCGTCGCCATCCCCGCGGTGCTCGCGTACAACATCTACCAGCGTCTCCTCAAGCGCGTGGTGGGCCGCTCGCAATCCCTTGGCAACGCCATCGCCGCGGGCATGCACGTGGCGCACGGAAGCGGCAGGGGCGCATAGGTGGCAGGCCAGATCCAGGACGAGGACGACTCCATCACCGGCATCAACGTGACGCCGCTGGTGGACATCACGCTCGTGCTCTTGATCATCTTCATGGTGACCGCCACCTACATCGTGAAGCAGACCATCGAGGTGGAGCTGCCGCGCGCGGCGCACGGCGGCGAGACGGTGAGCAAGACCTTCGCGCTGGTCGTCACCAAGGAAGGGAAGGCGTACCTGAACGGCGCGGAGACCGACGACGGGGGCCTGGTCGCCGCCGTCCGGCGGGCCCGCGACAAGGGCGAGGACGTCCAGGCCATCGTGGGCGCCGACAAGAGCGCGACGCACGGCACGGTCACCCACCTGCTCGACGTGCTCAAGGGGGCTGGAGTGACGAAGTTCGCCATTGAGATCGAGGCCGGACAGCCCCCCGCGCGCTGATGGAGCGGGCCGAGAACAACGCGGCCAGGATCGCAGCGCTCCTGGGCGCGTCGCTCCTCTTGCACGGGGCCTTGGTCGCCCTCCTGGGCCGCGCGCCGGCGGCGCCTCGCGCCCGAACCCAGACGCCGCTCGAGGTCGCGGTGGTCGAAAGGCCGCCGCCGCCCGCGCCGGCCGAGCCCGTGCCGATGAAGGCCGCGCGCGCCGTCCGGCGCCCGCCGCAAGATCTGCCCCCTCCGCCGGCGGCGCGCCCCCGACCACCGCCGCCGGCCGACGCGCCGCCGCCCCCGTCGCGCGAGGCGGCGAAGAGCGCCCCGGAGCCGGTGGTGCTGCCCGGCATCACCCTGGAGTCGACCTCGCAGGGCGGGTCCTTCGCCGTGCCGGCCGGGAACACGCTGCATGGCCAGCCTTCGCGCACCGGGAGCGACCCCGCGGAAGCGAAGCCGTACAAAGCCGAGCGATACGTCGCCGCCTCGCAGGTCAACGAGCTGCCCACGGTCGAGGCGCGGCCCGGCTCGTTGCGCCCGTTCTATCCCGAGGCGGCGCGGCAGAAAGGTGTCGAAGGCGAGGTGAAGCTGCGCCTCCTCATCGACGCCGACGGCTCGCTGGCCAGGGTGGACGTGATCGCCGACCCGGGAGCCGGACTCGGCGCCGCGGGTGCGCGCGCCATCCGTGAGTTCCGCTTCCGGCCGGGACGAGTCGGCGGCGAACCGGTCGCCACCACCATCACGTACACGTTGCACTTCGTGCTCGAATGAGCCCGCCAGCGGAAAGAGAAGGCGAGCCCCCTCTCGTCCGCCGTGGCGCCGCGCGACCTGGCGCCCGCCTCTTGTAGGCACGCACGCCCGTTCAAAGGGTGCGGTTCGACACGGAGGCCTGACCATGCACCGAACCCTGTTCGGCGCCGCGGCATTGCTGATCGCGGCGCTCCCCGCTCGCGCCGGCGAAAGCCAGCCCGCCCCGCGCACCGACGTCCGGCGCGGCACGGACGATCGGCGTCCCGAATCGCCCGACGAGCACGCCGAGGCGCAAGGGCACTGGGATCCGAATCACGTCGAGAAGTCCGAGCGCAAGACGGCGCAGGCGCAGGGCTCCGTCGAGCGCGTGCGACCGTCGAAGTCCGAGCTGCGCCGCAAGACCGAGACGCGCGCGGACGGCAGCCGCCGCACCGAGGAGGAGCGCAGCGACGTGAAAGAGACCGCGGGCGGCGAGGTGAAGGAGCAGAGCAAGGTGGTCAGCGAGACGCAGCGCAACCAGCAAGGGGGCACGACCACCCAGCGCGAGGCGACCCGCTCGCACGACGAGCCGGGCAGCCGGAACGACCGGAAGAGCACCACCAAGGAAACCATCGTCCGCGACGCGCACGGCAAGGTGGTCTCCGACGAAAAGAAATCAGAATAGGACCCGGCTAGCGCGACAGTCCCTGCCGGGCGATCAGCGCCGCGCCGACCACCGCGGCGTCCTCGTCGAGGGCCGGCGCGCCGATCTGCAGCGCCGCGCGCGCGGCCTTGGAGAGGTTCTGCTCGACCGCCTCGACGACGGTGCGGCGCATCCGCGGCGAGCCGGAGAGCAATCCGCCGCCGAGCAGCAAGCGCTCCGGGTTGAGCGCGATCACTAGATTTGCCACCGCCTGCCCGAGAAGCCTCGCAGCCTCGTCGAGGAGCCGGCTCGACAGCTCGTCGCCCTCGTGCGCGGCCCTCTCCATCGCCGCCGCGGTGATCCGCTCCGGGTCGCCGCCGGCGTGATCGAGGAGGCGGCGGCCTACGCCGGACTGCTTCCCGCTCGCCCGCGCCGCCGCGGCGGCGATGCGCAGGTCGTCGCGCGCCCAGGCAGCGAGGCTCGGCGCGGTCGCATAGGCTTCCAGGCACCCGCGATGCCCGCACGAGCAGATGCGCCCGTTCGGATGCACGTTCACGTGCGCGAGGTCCCCCGCGGCGCCGCTCGCCCCTTGATGCAGCTTGCCGGAGACCACCAACCCCGCGCCGACCGTGCTCCCGACCAGCACCAACAGGAGGTCGTCGGCGCCCTTGCCGGCGCCGGCCATGCGCTCTGCCCAGGCGGCCGCGGCCAGGTCGCCGGCGAGCGTCATCGGCAGCCTGGAGGCCCGCGCCTGGAGCAGCTTTTGCAGGGGGACGTCCTTCCAGCCCAGCCCAGGGGCAGAGGAGACCACCCCGCTGCCCTTCTCCACCTGGCCGGCGACGCCGACTCCGATCGCACGCGCCTCGCCGAACGGCAGGCCGGCCGCTCCGCACGCGGTCTTCGCCGCGCGCACCACCGCTTCGGCGACCTGCGGCGGCTCCTTCGAGAGCAGCCGGTGACGCTCCTGCCCGAGGAGGTGGCCCGCCGCATCGACCACGGCGGCCCGCACGTTGCTGCCGCTCAGGTCGACGCCGACGCAAACCTCGTCGCGCGCCCTCATCGCGGGAGGAGCCTATCAGGCTTGCAGCTCCTTCCGCACCTCCTCCACCGTTCCCTCGATGAGGCGCTGCAGCTCGGCCATCTTCTCCTCGCTCTGCGCCTCCCAGCGCAGGACGAGAAGCGGCTGCGTGTTCGACGCGCGGATGAGGCCCCATCCGCCCGGGACGATCACGCGCACGCCGTCGACCTCGATGGTGCGGCCGGCCTTGCGCAGCTTCTCCTTGGCGCGCTCCACCGCCTGGAACTTCTTCTCCTCCGGGAAGTCCTTGCGGATCTCCGGTGAGCTGAACGTCTTGGGAATGCCGTCCAGCATCCGCGAAAGCGGCCGTGTGTGGCGGGCCAACAGCTCCAGCAGCCGCGCAGCCGAGTAGATGCCGTCGTCGTAGCCGTAGTAGCGGTGCTTGAAGAAGATGTGGCCGCTCATCTCGCCGGCGAGGAGCGCGTGCTCCTCCTTCATCTTCGCCTTGATCAGCGAGTGGCCGGCCTTCCACATGATGGCGCGCCCGCCGTGCGCCTCGATGTCGTCGTACATCGTCTGCGAACACTTCACCTCGCTGATGATGGTAGCGCCGGGATGGAGCGGGAGAAGGTCGCGGGCGAACAGGATCATCAGCTGGTCGCCCCAGAGGATGTTGCCCTGCTCGTCCACCGCGCCGACGCGGTCCGCGTCGCCGTCGAAGGCGACGCCCAGATCGGCGCCCGAGCTCCGGACCTTTTGCTGAAGATCGCGCAGGTTCTCGGGCACGGTCGGATCGGGATGATGGTTGGGAAAGGTGCCGTCCAGGTCGCAGAACAGCTCGATGACCTCGTGGCCGAGCGCGCGCAGGAGCCGCGGCGCGACGGCGCCTGCGGTGCCGTTGCCGGCGTCGACCACGACCTTCAGGCGGCGCGCCGACTCCAGGGTCTGGGTCACGAAGTGCAGGTAGGGAGTGACGACGTCGAACTCGCTCTCCAGGCCGTGCCGCCGGGCCGGGCGGCCGTCTTTCGAGAGCACGTGCCGCTTCAGCTCCTGCACCTCGGGACCGGCCAGCGTGCTCTTGCCGATGCCGACCTTGAAGCCGTTGTACTCGGGCGGATTGTGCGACCCGGTGATCATGCACAGGCCATCCACCGGCAGGGTGTTCGCGGCGAAGTAGGTGAGCGGCGTGGGGACGATGCCGATCGACCAGACGTCGACGCCGCCCGCCCGCGCTCCGCTGGCAAAGGCGCGCGCGAGCCCCGGGCTGGAAGTGCGGTGATCGCGCCCCAGCGCGATGCTCTGCGCACCCGGGCATTTCTCCAGCAAGTAGGCTGCGAATCCGCGGCCGAGCGCTTGGGCGAACTCCGGCGTCAGCTCCGTCGAGGTGAGCCCGCGGATGTCGTACTCGCGGAACACATGTGTGGGGATTTCCATGCCGGCCTCCGTCTAGAGCTTGTCGCCGCGCCCGCCCGCTTTCAGGGCCTCGACGACCGCCCGGACGTCTTGCGCCCGGTCGCGAGGAATGACGAGCAACGCGTCGCCCGAATCGATCACGCAGACGCCCTCGAGCCCCAGCGCGGCCACCAGCCGTCCGCCCTCGGAGAGCACCACGCAATCGGTGCACTCGATGGCCAGCGCGTCGCCGGAGAGCGCGTTGCCGCGGGCGTCCAGCTCGCGCACTTCAGGCAGGGCGGCGAAGGAACCCACGTCGCTCCAGCCCAGGTCATCGGCCGCGACCAAGGCTATCCGCCGCGTGCTCCCGGACTCGGGCTCCATCACGCCGTAGTCGATGCTGATCGACGGCAGCCGCGGGAAGATCTCGCCGGCGCTTTCCGGGTCGGCCCCGATCCGCTGCAGCCCGTCGTGCACCGCCGGGAGATGCCGCCGCAGCGCCTCCAGCAGAGCGTCGGCGCGAAAGACGAAGATGCCCGCGTTCCAGGAGTAGCGGGGGTCCTGGAGGTAGATCCGCGCCGTCGCGGCGTCGGGTTTCTCGACGAACGCCTCGACCGCGAACACTCCGGGCTCGCGCTCGGCGCCGCGCCTCAGATAGCCGTAGCCCGTCTCGGCGCGGGTGGGCCGGATCCCGAGCGTCACCAGGTCGCCCTGCTGCGCGGCGCGCTCCGCGGTCCGCAGCGCCTCCCGGAAACGATCGGGGTGCGCGATGTGGTGGTCGCTCGGCAAGACGAGCAACACCGCGTCCGGGTCCTCCCGCAGCGCGCGAACGGCGGCGAGCCCGATGGCGGGGGCGGTGTTGCGCGCGGCGGGCTCGATCAGGACGTGCGCGGCAGGAAGCTCCGGCAGTCCGGCGCGCACCGCCTCCGCGTGAGTGCGTCCGCAGACGACCCAGGTCTGCGCGGGGCCGCAGAGCGGCGCGATGCGCGCGTAGGTGTCCGCGAGCAACGTGCGATCCGTCACCAGCTCGAGGAACTGCTTGGGCCTCTGCGCACGCGAGAGCGGCCAGAACCGCGTCCCGCTGCCGCCGGCCAGCAGTACGGCATGCGCGCTCAAGGTCCCTCCACGGGCGCTGTCGCAATCTCGATGAGCTGCCGCAGGATGCGGGCCGTCGCGCCCCAGACTATCGCGCCCCCGACGGTGTACCATGTCAGCTCGTACGGACGTCCGTCGCGGAGCCGCCGCTCGACGCGCCGGTTCTGCGGATCCATGAACCCGTCCAGAGGCAGCTCGTGCAGCTCGGCGATCTCCGCCGGGCTCGGCGTCCACGGGTAACGGCCGGCCGCGGTGAAGGCGAGCGGGTCCACCACGCCGACGATCGGAAGGATGACGTAGCCGGTCACGAAGGTCGGGCAGTCGTCGAGCTGACCGATGATCTCGACGTGGCGCGGGTCGAGTCCGACCTCTTCGCGGGCCTCGCGCAGCGCCGCGGCCCGCGCGTCCGCGTCGATGGTCTCGATGCCGCCGCCCGGAAAGCTGATCTGACCGGCATGGGAGCGCAGCTCCTTGCTGCGCTCGGTGAACAGGACGTGCAGGCCTTCGGGCCGCGGGAGCAAGGGAACGAGCACCGCGGCGGGGCGGAAGGTCTCCGGGGATTTTTCTGGTGCGTGCCGGGCCAGCGCGCGCCGGATCTGCGCGAGCGTCGGCGCCCGCTCCGTCATCGTTTTCCCGATAGCCACAGCGCCACGATGAGCACGGCGACCAGCAGGCGGTAGACGACGAAGACGTTGTACGTGCGCGTGCGGAGCCAGTTCAGTAGCCAGCGGATGACGATCACGCCGACCACCGCGGAAGCGACGAGCCCCGCCAGGAGCTCCGCAGGGCCCACGTGGCTGGTGCCCGCGTGCATCTCGCGGAGCATCTTGGGGAACTTGAGCACGCCCGCGCCGAAGATGATGGGCGTCGACATGAGGAAGCTGAACCGGGCGATGGACTCGCGCGTGAAACCGAACGCGAGGCCGACGCTGATGGTGGAACCCGAGCGTGACACGCCGGGGACGAGCGCCAGGGCCTGCGCGGCGCCGATCCCCAGCGCCTCGGGCAGGCGCATGTCGCCCACGGAGCGCGTCTTCGCGCCGTACCGGTCCGCGATCCACAGCACGATGGCCATCGCGGACATCGTGGCAGCGATGAGCAGCGGCTGGCGCAGCGTCTCCTCGGCCCATTCGTTGAGGAGCTTGCCGGCGATGGCCGCGGGGATGGACGACACGAACAGCGCCCAGAACAGCCGGCGATCGGGATCTTCGCCGATGCGGCGGTCGAGGATGCTCAAGGCGCCGGCGCGAATGAGCCGGATCCAGTCGCGCCAGAACACCGCCAGGACGGCGACCAGCGTGCCCCAGTGCAGCGCCACGTCGAAGGCGAGCCCGGGGTCCTGCCACCCGAACAGCCAGGGGACGAGGATCAGGTGCGCGCTGGAGGAGATCGGCAAGAACTCGGAGAGCCCCTGCACGACGCCGAGGACGATGGCTTGGACGACTGGCATTTGGGCAGGTTGTTTACGTCCCCTCCTGCCACGATGCCAGGTACTTCTCCTGCTCGGGTGTCAGCTTGTCGATCTTCACGCCCATCGAGCGGAGCTTGAGGCGCGCGATCTCGCGATCGATCTCCGCCGGGACCGGGTAGACCTTCTTCTCCAGCTTCTTGCCGTGCTTCGCCATGTGCTCGGCGGAGAGCGCCTGATTGGCGAAGCTCATGTCCATCACGCTCGAAGGATGCCCCTCGGCGCTGGCCAGGTTGATCAAGCGGCCCTCGCCGAGGACCGCGACGCGGTGCCCGTTCTTGAGCGTGTACTCGTCGACGAACTCGCGCACGGTGCGCTTCTTGGCGTTCTTCTCGAGCCAGGCGATGTCGATCTCGACGTTGAAGTGGCCGCTGTTCGCCACGATCGCTCCGTCCTTCATGCGCTCGAAGTGCTGCTGGCCGATGACGCCGGTGTTGCCCGTCACCGTGCAGAAGAAATCGCCGATCTTCGCCGCCTCGAGGCCGGTCATCGCTCGGTAGCCGTCCATCGTCGCTTCCAGGGCTTTGAGCGGGTCGATCTCGGTCACCACCACGTCGGCGCCCATGCCTTTCGCGCGCAGTGCCAGGCCACGCCCGCACCAGCCGTAGCCGAGGACGACGAACACGGACCCCGCCAGCAGCCGGTTGGTGGCGCGCACGATGCCGTCGATGGTCGACTGGCCCGTGCCGTAGCGGTTGTCGAACATGTGCTTGGTGAGCGCGTCGTTGACGCTGATCACCGGAAAAGCGAGCGTGCCCGATTTCTCCATCGCGCGCAGGCGCACCACGCCGGTGGTGGTCTCCTCGGTGCCGCCGATGACGTTCTCGAGCAGCTCGCGCCGGTCGGAATGCAGGGCGCTCACCAGGTCGCAGCCGTCGTCCATCGTCATCTGCGGGCGGTGGTCGAGCGCCGCCCGGATGTGCTCGAAGTAGGTCTTCCGGTCCTCGCCCTTGATGGCGAAGGTGGCGATGCCCTCCTCGACCAGCGCCGCCGCCACGTCGTCCTGCGTGCTGAGCGGATTCGAGGCGCAGAGCGTGATGTCCGCCCCTCCCGCCTGCAGGGTCTGCATCAGATGGGCGGTCTCGCTGGTGACGTGGAGGCAGGCGGAGACGCGCACGCCCTTGAGGGGCTTCTGCTTGCGGAACCGCTCCTCGATGCTGGCCAGCACCGGCATGGACCGCGAGGCCCACTCGATCCGTCCCCTCCCCTTCTCGGCCAATTTGAGATCTTTGACGTCGTGCGGCTTCTTCATTTTCGCGACAGCCACTGTGCTTTCCTTTCCGGAAGAAACCACTGCACCACGGAGGGCACGGAGCACACGGAGATCCTGTTTTTCACCACCACAACTCCGTGAGCTCCGTGTGCTCCGTGGTGCAATCTCTTTGTCGTCTCCTAGGCGGCGCTGGTGGCCTTGCCTTTGAGGCCGGCGGCGCTGCGGAGGGAGTCGGCCCGGTCGGTCCGCTCCCAGGTGAACTCGGGCTCGCTGCGGCCGAAGTGGCCGTAGGCGGCGGTCTTCTCGTAGATCGGGCGCAAGAGGTCCAGGTCCTTGATGATGCTCGCCGGCTTGAGGCTGAAGGTCTCGCGGACCGCCCGCGCGATCTGCTCCTCCGGGACCGCGTTGGTCCCGAACGTCTCCACCATCACGCTGACCGGCTCCGCGATGCCGATCGCGTAAGCCACCTGCACCTCGCAGCGGCGCGCAAGCCCCGCGGCGACCACGTTCTTCGCCACCCAGCGCGCCGCGTAGGCCGCCGAGCGATCCACCTTGCTCGGATCCTTGCCGCTGAACGCGCCGCCGCCGTGATGTCCCATCCCCCCGTACGTGTCGACGATGATCTTGCGGCCGGTCACGCCCGAGTCGCCCTGCGGCCCGCCGATGACGAAGCGGCCGGTCGCGTTCACCCAGCGCTTCATGTCCGGAGCGCGCAGCTCCGGCGGGACCACCTTGTCGATCACCTCCGAGTTCACCGACTCCCGGAGCTGCTCGATGGAGACGCTGTCCTCGTGCTGCGCCGCGATCACCACCGCGTGCACCTTGTGCGGCCGGCCGCTGCGGTACTCGACAGAGACCTGGCTCTTCCCGTCGGGCCGCAGGAACGGCATCCCCGCCCGGCGGCACTCCGCGAGCCTGCGGGTGAGCCGGTGCGCCAGCGCGATGGGCAAGGGCATCAGCTCCGGCGTCTCGTCGCAGGCGTAGCCGAACATCATCCCCTGGTCGCCGGCGCCCTGCTCCTTGTTGCTGCCGGCGTCCACGCCCATGGCGATCTCGGGCGACTGCTGCTCGACCGCCACCAGCACGGCGCAGCTCTTCGCGTCGAACCCCATCGAGCCGTCGGTGTACCCGATGCGCTCGACGGTGCGGCGGACGATGCGCGGGTAGTCCAGCGTGCAGCGCGTGGTGATCTCTCCCACCAGCACCACCAGGCCGGTCTTCACCGCGGTCTCCAGCGCCACCCGGCTCCCGCGATCCTGCCGCAGGCACTCGTCCAGCACGGCGTCGGAGATCTGGTCGCACACCTTGTCGGGGTGGCCTTCGGTTTGCATATGTAGATGCCTCGATGCGCCTTGGGGCAGGCGGCGCAGAATCACGCCGGACGGGCCGAAAGTCAACCGCGGTCGCGGGGATCCGAGACGAGCTGGGGAAAGCGCTTGCGCATCTGCTCGACCACGAAGCGCTCGATCTCGTCCACCGAGCTGAACGACATCGCCGCCTCGAGGATCTCGCGCGCATCGCGCAGCTCGGCGGAGCGCAAGACCCGCTTCACCGGGGGGATGTCGGACGGGTTCATCGAGAGCACGTCGAGCCCCAGGGCGAGCAGCACCAGGGCATAGGCGGGATCGCCGGCCATCTCGCCGCACATCGCAATCTCGATGCCCCCCGCCTTGGCCCCCTCGACCGCGCTCTGCACCAGGCGGAGGACCCCGAGGTGGAGCGGCCGGTAGAGGTACGCCACGTCGCGGTTGGCGCGGTCGATGGCCAGCGAGTACTGGATGAGGTCGTTCGTCCCGATGGAGAAGAAGTCGCACTCGCGCGCCAGGCGGTCCGCGGCGAGCGCGGCAGCCGGGGTCTCCAGCGCCACCCGGCTCCCGCGATCCTGCCGCAGGCACTCGTCCAGCACGGCGTCGGAGATCTGGTCGCACACCTTGTCGGGGTGGCCTTCGGTAGCATGATGCGCAGGCGCCCGAGCGTGGAGGCGCGCCAGATGGCCCGCACCTGGGTGCGGAAGAGCTGCGGGTGGCGCAGCGTGAACCGGATCGCCCGGAGACCCAGCGCGGGGTTGGGCTCGTGGGAGCGGTGCCCGATGGGCAGCTTGTCGCCCCCCAGGTCCAGCGTGCGGATGACCACCGGCCGGTCGCCCATCTGGCTCAGGATGCTGGCGTACGCCTTGAAGTGCTCCTCCTCGCTCGGCAGCTCTTCGCGGTTCAGGTAGAGGAACTCGGTCCGGTAGAGCCCGACGCCTTCTCCGCCGTGGGCGAGGACCGACGGGATCTCCTCCGGGAACTCGATGTTGGCCCACAAGCCGACCCGGCGCCCGTCGAGGGTCACCGCGGGAAGATCCCGCTCCTCCATCAACGCCGCCTCGCGGAACTTCGCTTCCGCGCGCGCGGCCTCGAAACGGACGATGTCGGCAGGGTCGGGCGAGATGAGCACCTCGCCCGTGTTGCCGTCGAGCGCGATGGAGTCGCCGGTCCGGCACAGCTCGCTCGCCTGGCCCGCGCCCACCACCGCCGGAACCTCCAGCGCGCGCGCCAGGATGGCCGTGTGGCTGGTCTTCGAGCCGAAGTCGGTGACCAGGCCCTTCACCCGGCCGCCGGAGAGCAGCACGGCCGCGTCCGCGGTGGCGAGGTCATAGGCGACCACGATCGCGTCCTGTGGCGGCTGCTCGAGATGGGTGGTGGGGGCCTCCCCGACCAGGTTCTGGATGATGCGGTCGGACACTTCGTCGAGGTCCGCCCGCCGCTCCGCCAGGTACCCGTCGTTCCCGAGCTTCTCGCTGATCTCGCGGAAGGTCCGGCGCACCGCCCACTCCGCGTTGAGCAGCTCGTCCCGCACCAGCGAGCGCGCTCCCTCCAGGATCGAGGGGTCGTCCGCCATCATCCGGTGTGCGTCGAGGATGTCGCCCTGCTCGCCCTCCCCCAGGCTCTCGCGGATCGCGCGCAGTTGCTCGACGCTGTCGCGGACGGCGTGGTCCAGGCGGGTCAGCTCGGAAACCACCTGCTCCGCTGCGATGTGGTACCGCGGCACACGCGCGCGGCGGCGATCGATGGGATGCACCTTCCCGATGGCGACACCGGGAGAGGCGGGAATGCCGATGAGCTTGGGCAAGGCCCGGAAAGTCTATCAGCTTGGCTCGCGACTTGCGGCCTGCGGCTCTCGCGATCCGCGCGGTTCGTTTCGCAAGCGGACAGCGGCGATCCGACACATCCGTCAAAGATGGGCCATCCGCGCCTGCAGTCTTCGCAACTCCTCGTTTACCTTGACGAATTGCACGCGGCCCTGCTCGGCCGCGAGCTGCGCCGCGAGCTTGTCGGCGGCCGCCTTCAGCTGCGGTTGGGCGGCGGGAACCCCGAGCAGCCATTCGAGCGCCCGGATGGCCGCGACGCGGACCAACAGATCCTGGTCCGCGGCCGCCTGCACCAGGGACGGCACCGCCTCGCTCGCGCCCAGGCGCCCCAGCTCGTAGGCGGCCCGGGCGCGGAGCAGCGGCTCGGTGTACTTGAGCTTGTCCACCCAGCAGGGGGTGGACTCCTTGCACGCGTGCGCCGCCTCGAGCGCGATCGCCAGTCCCTCGAACTGCGCGGCGACCAGCTCGCACGCCTTCTCCTTGGCCTCTCCGATCTGCAGGGCCTCGACCTCCCTGGTGCACTGCGCCGGCGGCGCCTTGCGCGCGCGGACGCCGAGCGCGTCGAACTGCTTGAGCAACGACTCGTCCGCGAAGAGCGCGGCCGCCTGCGCGACCAGGAGCCGCAGACGCACGTCGCCCGATTCGGCCCGTTTCAGCAGCTCCTTGGCCTGTGCGCGGTCGCCGATCCACACCAGCGCCTCGGAAGCGAAGCCGACCAGGTCGAGGTCCTGCGGGTCCCGGGTCTGCACCAGCGCCAGGATGGGCGCGGCGCCGTCCTTGGAGCGCAGCCGTCCCAGCGCGTTGGCGGCGAACTGCCGGACGAGGTTGGTCAGGATCCGGGCCGTGCCCGGCAACGGATCGGGGTCCTTGTATCGGAGCTTCTCCAAGAGCACCGGTACGGCGCGCTGATCGCCCAGATCGCCGAGCACCAGCGCCGCCTTCGCGTAGGTGCCCGCCGGTGCGCGGTTGTTCTCTCGCGCCCATTTCAGGTAGGCGGGGTCCTCGTCCTTGGCGACGCGGATCAGCGGAGGCACGGCGGCTGGCCCGAGCTGGAAGAGGGAATACGACGCCTCCGGCAACAGGCTCACGCCTTGGCGCTCCAGCACCAGCGCGTGCTGCAGGGCGGGAATCCCCGCCGGGTCCCCGATCTGGCCGAGCGCGATCACCGCCTTCTTCAGCAGCAGCGGCGGCGCTGCGGGATCGTCGACCAGGAGCGACAGCTCGGGCACCGCCTCCTTGAACTTCACCGCGCCGAGCGCCTGCACCGCCTCGAGCCGCACGTACTCGTCTTTGCTGCGCGCCAGCCGCAACAGGGCCGGTCCGGCCCGCGGGTCGCCGATCTCGCCCAGCGCCTCCGCGATCCGGGCGTTGGTCCGGTTCGCTGCCCGCGTCGCCGTGTCGCTGCCGGCGCCCACCGTCGTGTCCACGGCCTCGAGCAGCGCCGGCAGCTCGTCCGCGCCGCCGATGTCGCGCAGGGTGGCGGCGGCCTCCTCGCGCACCATCGCGTCCTTGAGCAGCTGAGCGACCTGGGGCGCCGCCGCCCTGGCCTTGAGCTTGCGCAACTCCTGCACCGCCTGCTGCCGCGTGCGCGGATCGGAGTCGGAGAGCCGCTTGAGCCAGGTGGTCGGGTCCTTCGGATCGGACGGGCGGCAGGCGAAGAGGAGGGCGAGCGCGCAAACGCGAAGACGCATGGTCCCCATCCTACGACAAGCCCGGTCGACCCCTGCTGTGACTTCCGTCGCCTGCGCCGGGCGGGTGATACGCTCGCACCGATGCGCATCGTCTTCCTCGGCACACCGGAGTTCGCGCTGCCCATCCTGGAGACGTGCGCGCGTGTGGGACAGCTCGTCGGAGTGATCGTCCAGCCCGATCGGCCGGTGGGACGATCGGGGAAGCCTCAGGCGCCCCCCGCCAAGCAGTGGGCGCTGGAGCGCGGTCTGCCGGTGGACCAGCCCGAGAAGGTGAAGCAGGGCCGGCTCGCAGCGGCGCTGTCGCGATACACCCCGGACGTGGCGGTAGTCGCGGCATACGGGCGCATCCTTCCGGCGGATGCCCTGGCGGTTCCGGTGCATGGGTGCCTCAACGTGCACGCCTCGCTCCTGCCCGAGCTTCGCGGGGCCGCTCCGGCCCAGTGGGCGGTGGCGCGGGGGTACAAGCGCACGGGCGTCACCATCATGCAGATGGACGAGGGGCTGGACACCGGAGACATCCGCCTGCAGCGCCCCCGCAAGATCGCCGCGGACGAGACGGGCGAGTCGCTCCTGCGCAAGCTGTCGCCCCTGGGCGCCGGGCTCCTGGGCGTCGCGCTGCGCAGGCTCGAGCGGGGGGAGCTCTTGCGCTACCCGCAGGACCATTCGCGCGCGACGCTCGCGCCGATGCTCACCCGCGAGGACGGCCGGGCGGACTTCTCCCGCACCTCGATCGAGCTGGACCAGCGGCGCCGCGGGTTCACGCCCTGGCCGGGCGCCTGGACCACCCATGCCGGCAAAATCTTGAAAGTCCACGCCGCCTTGCCGCTCGCCACGGCCGGCCGGGAACCTGGCGAAGTGATCGCCGCGGGACCTCACGGCATCGACGTGTCCTGCGGCGCGGGGACCGTCTGGCGCCTCCTCGAAGTGCAGCCCGAAGGGAAGCGGCCGATGGCCACCGCGGCGTACCTCGCCGGACATCCGCTGCGCCCGGGGGACCGCCTCGGCGTCTGAACGCAGGCGACTTTCGCGCGGGAAACCGCGCCGGATCTGGGGTATTTCTCCTACATGCTGATCGTCCTCCACACCGACACCAGCCCCGCGCAGCAGGCGGCCATCGAGGCGCGCGTGCGCGAGCTGGGGTTCACGCCCCACGCGATCGAGGGCGCGGGCCGCACGGCCATCGGGATCACCGGGAACAAGGGGCCCATCGACCCCGGACACTTCCGCCTGATGGAGGGCGTGGCGGAGTGCATTCCGGTCACCGCCCCCTACAAGCTCGTCTCGCGCGAGGTGAAGCACGACGACACGGTGGTCGACGTGGCGGGCGTGCCGATCGGCGGCCGCGCGCTGGTGGTGATGGCCGGGCCGTGCGCGGTGGAGAGCGAGCAGCAGATCCTCGGCGCCGCCCGGGGCGTGGTGAAGAGCGGCGCCAGCCTGCTGCGCGGAGGCGCCTTCAAACCCCGGACGAGTCCGTACGACTTCCAGGGCCTCAAGGGGAAAGGGCTCGAGCTGCTCTCGAAGGCGCGCGCCGAGACCGGTCTCAAGGTGGTCACCGAGGTGAAGGACACCGAGACGCTGCCGGCCGTGGCGGAGGCGGCGGACCTGCTGCAGATCGGCGCGCGCAACATGCAGAACTTCTCGCTCCTCGAAGCGGTGGGAGACCTGCGCAAGCCGGTGCTGCTCAAGCGCGGGATGAGCAGCACGATCAAGGAGCTGCTCATGGCCGCCGAGTACATCGTCTCGCGCGGCAACAAGCAGGTGATCCTCTGCGAGCGGGGCATCCGCACCTTCGAGACGATGACGCGCAACACGCTCGACTTGAACGCGGTGCCGATGCTCAAGGCGGAGTCGCACCTGCCGGTGGTGGTCGATCCGTCGCACGGCATCGGGATCCGCTCCGCCGTCCTGCCGATGGCCCGCGCCGCCGTGGCGGCCGGGGCGGACGGCCTCATCATCGAGGTGCACCCGGACCCGGATCGCGCCCTCTCCGACGGGATGCAGTCGCTCGACCTGGCCCTGTTCGCGCAGCTCATGCGCGAGGTGGAAGCGGTGGCCCGCGCAATCGGGCGGCCGCTCTACCGGATTCCGGCATGAAGGCGCGCGTCCACCCGCTCCGCCGGCCGCTGCGCGGGCAGGCCGTGCGCGTACCGGGGGACAAGAGCATCTCGCATCGCGCGCTGCTCTTCTCCGCGCTCGCCGAGGGGGAGAGCCGCATCGCGGGCCTGGCGCCGGGCGGAGACGTCCGATCCAGCGCGCGCTGCCTGGCGCAGCTCGGGGTGCCTCTCTTGCGCGGCGATGGGACGCCGTGGGCGGCGCCGCCGGGCGCAGGGCGCGAGGGTTTCTCCCCGCCGGCGCGCCCTGCTGGATCGCCCGCGCTGCCCGAGCGCGATCCGGACATGGGACCCGACGACGCCGTCGTGCACGGCGTGGGCATGCGCGGACTGCGCGCGCCGGTTTCGGACCTCGACTGCGGGAACTCGGGAACCACGCTGCGCCTCCTCTGCGGGATCCTGGCCGGCGCGGAGGTCCCGGCCACGCTCGTCGGCGACGCGTCGCTGTCGCGCCGGCCGATGGAGCGCGTCGCCGCGCCGCTGCGGCAGCTCGGCGCGCGCGTGCGCACCGGCGCTTCCGGCCGCCCGCCGGTGACGATCGAGCCAGGTGGCAGGATCCGCGCCGGCGCGATCGCCTCCGAGGTCGCCAGCGCGCAGGTGAAGAGCGCAGTGCTGCTCGCAGGCCTGTTCGCGGAGGGAGAGACGACTTTCACCGAGCCGGCGCGGAGCCGCGATCACACCGAGCGCCTGCTGCGCCAGATGGGCGTCAAGGTGGCGACGCGGGGGACCACGGTGGCGGTGCGCGGACCCGCCCGCCTCTCGCCCATCGCGCTGGAAGTGCCGGGCGACCTCTCCTCGGCCGCCTTCCTGCTGGCCGCGGCGCTCATCTCGCCGGAAGGCAGCTCGATCGCCTTGCCGCACGTGGGGGTGAACCCCACCAGGGCGGGGTTCCTCGACGCTCTCACCCACCTCGGCGCGCGCATCCAGCTCGACCTGAAGCGGGAGGCACAGGCCGGGCCCGGGGGCGAGCCGGTCGGAGACCTGTCGGCGACCGCGCAGCGGCTCCGAGGCGCCGAGCTGGACGGAGATCTGGTGCTCCGCGCCATCGACGAGGTGCCCATCCTGGCCGTGCTCGGGGCCCTGGCGGGCGGCACGACGGTGATCCGCGGCGCGGCCGAGCTGCGCGTCAAGGAATCCGATCGGCTGGCCCAGATGGCGCAAGGGCTGCGCGCGATGGGCGCGCAGGTGGAAGAGCTGTCCGACGGCCTGCGCATCGCCGGAGCGGGGGGTGGCCGCCCACTCCATGGCGCCGAGATCGATTCCGCTCACGACCACCGGATCGCGCTCGCATTCACCGTGGCGGCGCTGGCGGCGGACTCGCCTACGGTCATCTCCGGCGCCGAGTGGGCCGACGTGTCCTTCCCCGGGTTCTTCGAACTCCTCCGCTCCCTCGGGGCGGAGGTGGAGCTATTGCCCTGATGCGCAAGCTCTTCGTCCTGCTCGGCGACCCGGTGGCGCACTCGCGCTCGCCGGCCATCCACGCGCGGGCATTCGCCCTGCTGGGGGTGGACGCCGCATACGCGCCCTGCCGGGTAGCGGCCGCGGACCTCCCGCGCGCGGTGGACGGGCTGCGCGCGCTGGGCGCGAGTGGGTTCAACGTCACGGTGCCTCACAAGACGGCCGTCGCGCAGCTCGTCGACCGCCTGCACCCCGTCGCGGCGCGCATCGGGGCGGCGAGCTGCATCGCGCGGGACGGCGAGGCGCTGGTCGGCCACAACACCGACGCGCCCGGGCTCTTGCGCGCCTTGCGCTCCCGGAGCATCGACCCGTCGGGCCGCGCGGTGGTGGTGGGCGCGGGCGGGTCGGCGCGCGCGGCGGCATTTGCGCTCGCCGAGCACGTGCAGGGACTCACCATCGTGAACCGCACGGCCGAGCGTGCGCGCTCGCTGGCGCAGGCGGTCGGTCCTCGGACGCAGTCAGCCGGGCTCGACTCTGCCGAGGCCCGGCGCGCCCTGCAGGAAGCGGCCCTGGTGGTGCACTGCACGACTGTAGGGCTCGAGGACGATCGGCTGCCGTTCGATCCGGAGGGGCTCGCGCCCGGGGCCGCGCTCGCCGACCTGGTCTATCGCGGAGGAACGGGCGAGACGGCGCTGATCCGGTCGGCCCGGCAGCGCGGGCTCGCCGCGGCCGACGGCATCGACGTGCTCGTGCACCAGGCCATCGCCTCGCTCGAGATCTGGCTTGCACGTCCCCGGCTCGACGAGCTGGCGCCGGCGCTCCGGGAGGCGGCGCTCGCATGACGCGGCTGCGCTTCCTCACCGCCGGCGAGTCGCACGGGCCCGCGCTGGTCGGCATCCTCGACGGGATGCCCGCGGGTGTCCGGCTGCTCGCGGAGCACCTCGAGCGCGACCTGCAGCGGCGCAAGCTCGGATACGGCCGCGGCGGGCGCATGAAGATCGAGCCCGAGGTGCCGCGGATCCTGGCCGGCGTCCGGCACGGGGTGACGCTGGGAAGTCCCCTCGCGGTGCTGATCGAAAACGCGGATCACGCGAAGGCCTGGGCCGAGCGCATGGCGGTAGAGCCCGTCGCGGATCCGGGGCGCGAGGTGTCGTTGCCCCGCCCCGGGCACGCGGACCTGACCGGCGCGATCAAGTTCGGCCACCGCGACCTGCGCAATTCGCTGGAGCGCGCCAGCGCCCGGGAGACCGCCATGCGGGTGGCGCTCGCCGCCGCCGTACGGCGCCTCCTGGACGAGCTGGACGTGCGCGTCGGCTCGTTCGTCACCTCCATCGGCACCGCGCACGCGCGCGCCGGCATTCCGCCAGGCCTCACCGACCTGGCGGTGGAGGATGCGGACGAGCTGGGGCTGCGCGCGGACCGGTCGACCGTGCGCGCGCTGGACGCCGCCGCGGACGAGGCGTTCCGGGTGCAGATCGAGGAGGCGCAAAAGCAGCGCGACACGGTGGGCGGGACCTTCGAGGTCCGGGTGACGGGCTTGCCGCCCGGCTTGGGCAGCTACACGCAGCACGATCTGCGGCTCGATGGGCTGCTCGCGCGTGCGCTGGCCTCCATCCCGGCGATCAAGGCGGTCGAGCTGGGGGACGGCTGGCGCAACGCGGAGCTGTTCGGCTCCCGGGTGCACGACCCGATGGATCGCGGCGGCGGCGCCGTGCTGCGCGAGACCAATCACGCCGGCGGCCTGGAGGGCGGCGTGACCAACGGCGAGCCGCTGGTCGCACGCGCGGCGATGAAGCCCATCGCGACCGTCCCCGCGGCCTTGCGCAGCGTGGATCTGGCGACCGGCGCCGCGGATGCCGCGCACGTCGAGCGGAGCGATACCTGCGCCGTGCCTGCCGCGGCAGTGGTCGGCGAGGCCGTGGTGGCGCTGGCGGTCGCCGACGCGTTGCTCTCGAAGCTCGGCGGCGACTCGCTCGACGAGCTGCAAGCCGCGCTGCGCCGCGCCTGGCAGCGGGCGCGTCTCCTCGAAGGCCACGTGTTCCTCTGCGGGTTGCCGGGCAGCGGGAAGAGCACGGTGGGACCGCTGCTCGCGGCGAAGCTGGGCATCCCCTGCATCGATCTCGATCAGCAGATCGAGCGGGGCGCCGGACGGACGGTACCGGAGATCTTCGCCGCCGAGGAGGAGTCCGGGTTCCGGGCGCGCGAGGCGGCGGCATTGCGGGCGGCGGTCAGCGGCCCGCGGTCGGTGATCGCGCTCGGGGGAGGCGCGGTGACTACGCGCGGCGTCCGTCACTGGGTCCGCCGCACCGGTCACCTGATCTGGTTGCGGGCTCCCGCCGATCTCTGCGCTTCGCGTGCTCCTGGCGGCCGGCCGCTGCTCGGAGCCGATCCGGCCGCGCGCATGGCGCAGCTCGCAGGGGCGCGCGATCCGCTCTACGGCCGGCTGGCCGACGCAGCCGTGGACGTCGCCGCGCTGACCGCCGCGCAAGTGGCCGAGCAGTGCGCGGCGGCCGTGCTTTCCCTGGAGGCGCAGCGTGCCTGGCGGTGAGCTGGACATCGAGTTCGCCTCCGGCGCGCGCACCCGGTGCGTGTTCGCCGGCGGCGGGCTCACGCGGCTCGAGGAGCTGGCCGCGCAGGTCGGCCTGACGGGGACGGCCGGGCTGCTCTGCGACGCCCGGCTCCTCGCGACCGCGCATCGGGACGCGCTGCTTGCGTACGGCGCCACCCGCCTGGGACCCCCGATCGCACGCCCGGTGAGCGAAGCGCGCAAGAGCTTGGCCGAAGTCGAGCAGATGTGCGAGGCGCTGGCGACCCGAGGCGTGCAGCGCGACGGGTTCGCGGTGGCGGTCGGAGGCGGCGTGCTCACCGACCTGGGCGGATTGGCAGCCGCGCTCTACCTGCGCGGCATCCCCTGGGTGTCGGTTCCCACCACGCTCCTTGCGCAGGTCGACGCCGGGCTCGGGGGAAAGACGGGCGCCAATCTGCGCGGCGGCAAGAACCTCGCCGGCGCCTTCCACCAGCCGCGCCTGGTGGTGTGCGATGCGGCAATCCTCGGCACGTTGCCCGCCCGCGAGCGATGGAGCGGGCTCGCAGAAGTGGTGAAGTGCGCGCTCCTCTCCCCCGCTCAGGACGCAGGCGGGATGCCGCTCCTCGAGCGCTGCGAGCGCGACCTGGAGCGCGCCGCCGCCGGCGAGGTGGAGGCGCTCGCTCCGCTGATCGAGGCGTGCGTGCGCTACAAGGCGTCGATCGTCTCCGGGGACGAGCGGGAGGGCGGCGCGCGCGCCTTCTTGAACCTGGGGCACACGGTCGGGCACGGGCTCGAGGCCGCGACGGGATACGAGAGATTCACGCACGGCGAGGCGGTGGCGCTCGGCCTGCGCGGCGCGCTGTGGCTGTCCCGCGGGCGGGGTCTGTTGGACGACTCCGGCCTTCAGCGCGCGCGGCGGCTGGTGGAGCGCCTGAAAATCTCCCCCAGCCGCCGGCTGGACGCAGCGGAGCGGGAGGCGGCGCTGTCCGCCCTCGCCCGCGACAAAAAGGCCAGAGCGGGGCGGGTGCGGTTCGTGCTCCTCGCCGGGCTCGGCGCGCCCCGGCTGGTGGAGGTGGAGCCGCAGGAATGCGTGCGCGCCCTGGAGGCGAGCCTTTCATGAACGTCCTCCTGCTCAACGGTCCCAACCTGAACCTGCTCGGGGAGCGCGAGCCGGAGATCTACGGCACCACCACGCTGTCCCAGCTCGAGTCCCTCGTCGCCGAGCGAGCCCGGGAGCTGGGCGCCGCGGTGCGCGCCTTCCAGTCGAACCACGAAGGCGCGCTCGTCGACCGGCTCCATGAAGTGCGCAAATGGGCCGATGGCGTGATCTTCAATCCCGGCGCGTACACGCACTACTCGTACTCGCTGCGGGACGCCATCTCGGCCACGCGGCTGCGGGTCGTCGAGGTGCACCTCTCCGATCTGACGCAGCGCGAGCCGTGGCGGCGAGTCAGCCTGATCGCCGAGGTGGCGGCGCACCGGATCATGGGGAAGGGAATCGCCGGCTATCTCGAGGCGCTGGAATGGCTGGTGGCGCACCCGCGCTGAGGATGGCCGGGAGATCAAGAGGGACCATGACGACGTCGATCCGCCCGTGGACATCCTTGCTCGTCGCCGTGCTGCCCACGCTGGCGCACGGAGCGGAGCTGCACCTCGATCGCATCCGGCTGCCGCCCGGGTTCAGCATCGAGGTCTACGCCGCGAACGTGAAGAATGCTCGCCAGATGGCGCTGGGCCCCGGCGGCGTCGTCTTCGTCAGCACGCGGCGCGAGGGGAACGTCTACGCGCTCCTCGACACGCAAAAGAAGAACAAGGCAGACCGCGTGGTCACCCTGGCGAGCGGGCTGCAGAACCCCAACGGCGTCGCCTTTCGCGACGGCGCGCTGTACGTGGCGGAGCGGTCGAGGGTGCTGCGCTACGACGACATCCTGCGCCAGCTCGACAGCCCGCCGCGCCCGGTGGTCGTGCGGGACGATTTTCCCAAGGAGCCGCACCACGGCTGGAAGTTCATCGCATTCGGTCCGGACGGCTGGCTGTACGTCCCCGTCGGAGCGCCCTGCAACGTCTGCAAGTCCGATGCGATCTTCGCGACCATCACCCGCGTCTCCGCGGACGGCACGAAGCGGGAGATCTACTCCAGCGGCGTGCGGAACACCGTGGGGTTCGACTGGCACCCGGACACGCACGTCCTCTGGTTCACCGACAACGGGCGGGACGACATGGGCGACGAGATTCCCCCCGACGAGCTGAATCGGGCGCCGCGCGCCGGTCTGCATTTCGGGTTTCCCCATTGCCACGGGACCGACATCGCCGACCCGGAGTTCGGCGCCGAGAAGGCGTGCAAGGACCTCACCCCGCCGGTCGCCGGCCTGGGACCGCACGTGGCGGCCCTCGGGATGCGGTTCTACACGGGCTCGATGTTTCCGCCGAAGTACGGGAAGAACATCTTCATCGCGGAGCATGGCTCCTGGAACCGGACCATCCCCAGCGGGTACCGGGTCGTCCGCGTCGTGCTCGATGGGAACAAGGTCGTTTCGCAGGAGGTGTTTGCCGAGGGTTGGCTGCCCCCCGATCCGAAGCCGGAGGACCCGCACAAGGGTCACACGCTGCGCGCGGACGAGTCCGCCGACAAGGCTCCGAAAGGCGCGAAGCGGCTGCAGGCGTGGGGCCGGCCTGTCGACGTCCTGGTGATGCCGGACGGAGCGCTCCTCGTGTCCGACGATACCGCAGACGCGGTCTACCGGATCGCGTACCACGCACCCTGAGAGCGGGGAGACCTCACCCGAGCGCGGCGCGCAATCCGCGCACCAGCTCGGCCGCCGCCCGAACGCCGCCCTGGTGGTGAGCGGCAACCAGGGCGCTGCCCACCACCACTCCGTCCGTCAGGCCGCGAAGCGCGGCGGCCTGCTCCGGCCGCGAGATGCCGAAACCGACCGCTACCGGCACAGGTGAAATTGCGCGCAGCTCCCGCAGGCGTGCTGCCAGGTCGGGCGGCAGCTCGTTGCGCGCTCCGGTCACTCCGGTCACGCTGACGTAATACAGGAAGCCGCGCGCCTTTTGCGCGATGGCCGCGGCGCGCGCGGGTCCGGTGGTGGGCGCGATGAGCGGCACCAGGTCCACGCCGGCCTGCTCCAGATCGGCGCGGAGCGGCCCCGCTTCCTCGAGAGGGAGGTCGGGGACGATCGCGCCGGCCATCCCCGCCTGCGCCAGCGCCCGCGCGAATGCAGGGGCCCCCATGCTTTCCACCGGATTCATGTAGCCCATTCCCACCAGCGGAGCTCGGAGGCGCAACCCGGCGACGGCTTCCAGCAGCCGGGGCAGCGTGGTGCCGCCGCGCAGCGCGCGCGTCGCGGCTGCCTGCAGGGTGGGCCCGTCGGCGATCGGATCGGAGAACGGCAACCCGATCTCGATCACGTCGGCGCCTTCGCCGTCGATGGCGCGGAGCAGCTCCTGGGTGGCGGCGAGCGTCGGATCGCCGCCCATCGCGTAGCAGACCAGCGCGGTCCGGCCGCGTGGAAACGCGTCGGAGAGCCGGCTCATCGCGCGCCTCCCAAGGCCTTGAGGATGGTTGCCAGGTCCTTGTCGCCGCGCCCGCTCAGGTTGACCACGATCGCGCCGCCGGCGCCGTCGCGGACGTCGGCGGGCAGCTTCCGGAGCGCCGCGATGGCGTGGGCCGATTCGAGCGCGCAGAGGATTCCCTCGCTGCGGGCCAGTGCGCGGAACCCTTCCAGCGCCTCGGCGTCGGTCGCGGACAGCACCTCGATCCGGCCGGCGTCGCGCAGGTGCGACAGCTCCGGTCCGACGCCGGGATAGTCGAGGCCCGCGCTGATCGAGTGCGCCTCGACGACCTGGCCATCCTCGGTCTGCAGAAGGTACGAGCGCGAGCCGTGCAGCACGCCGGGCCGGCCGCGCGAGAGGGACGCGCCGTGCTTTCCCGAGTCGAGGCCCAGGCCGGCCGCTTCCACCCCGAAGAGCCGCACTTCGCGCTCCGGGACGAAGCGGTGGAAGGCCCCGATCGCGTTCGAGCCGCCGCCGACGCAGGCGATCACTGCTCCGGGCGCGCGCCCGAGCCGCTCCGCGCACTGCGCCGCGATCTCCTCCCCGATGATCGACTGCAGCTCGCGCACGAGCAGCGGGTACGGGTGCGGCCCGGCGGCGCTGCCGATGCAGTAGTAGGTGGTGCGGACGTTGGTGACCCAGTCGCGGATCGCCTCGTTCATGGCGTCCTTGAGCGTGCGCGATCCCGCCTCGACGGGCCGCACTTCCGCCCCGAGCAGGCCCATGCGGGACACGTTCGGCGCCTGGCGCTCGACGTCCTCGGCACCCATGTAGACCACGCACTCGAGCCCGAGCAGCGCGCACACCGTGGCGGTCGCCACGCCGTGCTGCCCGGCGCCGGTCTCCGCGATCACCCGCCTCTTGCCCATCCGCCGCGCCAGCAGCGCCTGGCCCAGCGTGTTGTTGAGCTTGTGCGCGCCGGTGTGGAGCAAGTCTTCCCGCTTGAGGAAGAGGCGCGCGCGCACGGAGGCGGACTGCGCCAGCCGCGGCGCCTCCGACAGCGGCGTGGGCCGGCCGCCGTAATCCTGCAGCAGCGCGGACAGCTCGTCGCGGTAGGCCTGGTCGGCGCGCGCCGCCCGCCAGGCGGCCTCCAGCTCGTCGAGCGCCGGGATCAGCGTCTCGGGCACGAACCGGCCGCCATAGGCGCCGAAGCGGCCACGCGAGTCGGGGAGCTCACCCGGCTCGGAGGCGAAGAGCGGCAGCACGCGCTTCATGCGATCTCCATTGCGGCGGCGCGCGCAGCCGCGACGAAGGCACGCACGCGGCCTTCGTCCTTGAACCCGTCCGGACCCTCGATCCCGGAGGCGACATCCACCCCGTCGGGCCGCGCCGCCCGGATGGCCTGCGCGACGTTGTCCGGCGCGAGGCCGCCGCCGATGAACACCTCCGCCGCGCAGAGCTCCCGCGCCTTGCGCGCCAGCGACCAGGCGAACGCGACGCCCCCGCCTCCGCCCGACGGGCCGTCCAACAGGACGCGGTGGAAACCTCGCAAGGCCGAGAGACGCGCGAGCGCCGGCTCGCCATCGATCTGGAGCGCGGCGTAGAGGGGCAGCGTTCCGGCCGCCGCGGGAAGCGTTCCGTGGAGCTGGACCGCCGAGAGTCCGACCTCGCCGGCGACGCGCAGGGCTTCCGCCAGATGGACGTCCTGGAACACGCCGATCAGCCGCGCGCCCGGCGGCAGCGCCGCCCGGATCTCGCGCGCGGCCTTCACCGTCACGCAGCGGCGGCTGCGCGGGGCGAACACGACGCCGACCTCGTCCGCGCCCGCCTGCGCGCACAGCTCGGCGTCGCGCGCGGTGCGGACCCCGCAGAGCTTGATGCGAATTCCGCTCATGCCTGCACCAGGGCGCGCGTGGCTGCCTCGGGATCGTTGGCACCGGAGAGCGCCTCGCCCACCAGCAGCGCGTCGGCGCCGAGCTCGGCGTAACCGCGGGCGTCGGCCGCCGTGCGCACTCCGCTCTCGGCGACCAGCGGCGCGATCCCTCGCGCGTGCGGAGCCAGCTCGCGGAACGTCTCGGTTCTGACCACCAGCGTCTTCAGGCTTCGCGCGTTGATCCCGAGCAGATCCGGCTCCGCCCCGCGGGCGGCGGAGAGCTCCTCCTCGGAATGGACCTCGAGCAGGACGTCGAGGCCGAGCTCCCGCGACAGGGCGCGCAGCTCCGACAGAAGCGGTGGCGTCAGGGCCGCGGCGATGAGCAACACCGCGTCCGCTCCGTGGGCGCGCGCCTCGTAGATCTGGTACGGGGTGACCAGGAAATCCTTCCGCAGGATGGGCAGGGCGCAGGCGCGGCGCGCGGCGGCCAGGTCCTCGAGGGATCCTCCGAAGCTCACCCGGTCGGTGAGCACCGACACGCACGCGGCGCCGCCTCGCTCGTACGCGGCGGCCAACCGGCCCGGGTCCAGATCGGGCGCGATCGCGCCGCGGCTCGGGGAGGCCCGTTTGACCTCCGCGATCAGCGCCAGGCCCCGTTCCCTGGCAGCCCGGAGCGCAGCGGCAAACCCGCGCGGAGCGGCGGACCGCGCAGCGCGCGCCCGCACTTCCTTGAGCGGAGCGCGGGCGGCGCGCGCCGCCATCTGCTCCAGCGCCGAGGCAATCAGCCGGTCGAGGTGGGTTCCGCTCATTCGGCCACCTTTTCCGGCCCGCGCACGATCCGCGGATGCAGGGGTCTCATGACGTTGCCCCCGGCGGCGGCTTGTGCGCACGAGACGCGCGCACGAACTGCTCCAGCCGCTCCAGAGCGGCGCCCGAGTCGATCGCCTGCTCGGCCAGCCGCACGCCGTCGCGGATCGACTCGCACACCTCGGCGGCGGCGATCGCCGCCCCCGCGTTGAGCAGCACCGCGCCGCGCCGGACGCCCTTCTCGCCCCGCAGCACTTCGCGGAGCAGCGCCGCGTTGCGGTCGGCATCGCCGCCGCGCAGCTCCTCGACGGCGCCGCGCGCAACGCCCAGCTCTTCCGGAGTGACCTCGTACTCTCGCACCCGGCCGGCGCGCACCTCGGCGACGCGGGTGGGACCGGCGGGCGAGATCTCGTCCAGGCCGCCGTGCCCGTGGACGACGAAGGCGCGCTCGGCCCCCAGCTCCACCAGGGTCGCCGCCAGGACCGGCACCAGGTGCGGAGCAGGGACGCCGAGCAATTGCCGCCGCGCACCGGCGGGGTTCGCGAGCGGACCGAGCAGGTTGAACAAGGTGCGGATGCCCAGCTCCTTGCGCACCGGGGCGACGTGCCGCATCGCCGCGTGATGGCGGGGCGCGAAGAGGAACCCGATTCCGCACTCCTGGATGCAGGCCGCCACCGCTTCGGGTGGCAGCTCCACCTCGGCACCGAGCGCGGCCAGCACGTCGGCGCTGCCGCACTTCGACGAGGCCGCCCGGTTCCCGTGCTTGGCCACGCGCGCACCAGCCGCCGCGGCCACGAACGCCGCCGCGGTGGAGATGTTGAAGGTGTGCGCACCGTCGCCGCCGGTGCCGCAGGTGTCGACCAGCCGGTCGAGCGGAACCACCACGCGCGCCGCCCGGGCGCGGAGCGCCAGCGCGGCCCCGGCGATCTCGTCGGGCGTCTCGCCCTTCACGCGCAGCGCGACGAGCAGCGCCGCGATCAGCGAGGCCGGGGCGCTGCCGTCGAGCATCGCGTCGACCGCGGCGGCTGCCAGGGCGCGGGAGAGGTGGCGTCCTTCCACCGCCGACTGGATCGCCTCGCGCAGCATCAGGCCCTCACCTGCAGGAAGTTGCGCAGCAGCGTCTGCCCGTCCGGGGTGAGGATCGACTCGGGATGGAACTGCACTCCGAAGACCGGAAGCGTCCGGTGCCGGAGCGCCATCACGATCCCGTCGCGCGTGCGCGCGCTGACCAGGAGATCGCGCGGCAGCCCGCGCTCGGCGACCACCAGCGAATGGTAGCGGCCGGCGAGCAGCGGCCGCGGCACTCCGCGGAAGAGCGCGCTGCGGTCGTGGACGATCTCCTCCGCCTTCCCGTGCACCGGCTCGCGCGCCCGCACCACGCGGCCGCCGAACGCCTGGCCGATGGATTGGTGGCCGAGGCACACGCCGAGCATCGGCACCCGCCGCGCCGGGGCTCCGTCGAGGCCGCACAGCTTGCGGATCAGCTCGAGCGAGATGCCCGCCTCGTCCGGCGTGCACGGGCCGGGCGAGAGCACCACGCGTTCGGGACGCCGGTCGATCACCTCGGCGGCGCCCACCGCGTCGTTGCGCACCACCTCGACCTCCGCCCCGAGCTCCCCGATCCGCTGCACCAGGTTGTAGGTGAAGGAGTCGTAATTATCGATGACCAGCACGCGCGGCCCGTGCGGGCGGGGTAGCCGGCGCTTGCGGACTTGTGCGCTCATCGCGCCGCTCCCGCGGCCAGCGCGTGCGGCGCAACCGCGCGGCCCGCCACCGCGCCGTACGCCGCTCCGACCGAAGCCCGCACCTTGGCCAGCACTTCACGCCACTCGTTCTCGGGGTTCGAGTCCGCCACGATGCCCGCGCCGGCGTGGGCGAAGAGTCGGCCTCCGGAGCGGAACAGCGTGCGGATGGCGATCGCGAGCTGCACGTCCCCCGCCGCCGAGAACCATCCCACCGCGCCGCCGTAGGGTCCGCGCTGCACCGTCTCCAGCTCGTCGATGATCTGGAGCGCGCGGATCTTCGGAGCGCCGGAGAGCGTGCCGGCCGGGAACGCCGCCGCGAACGCATCGACCGCGCCGAGCCCGGGGCGGAGCTCCCCCAAGACTTCGCTGGTCAGATGCATGACGTGGCTGAAGCGCTCCGTCTCCATCAGGCGCGCCACCCGCACCGACCCGATCTGCGAGACGCGCCCCACGTCGTTGCGGCCCAGGTCGACCAGCATGGTGTGCTCGGCGCGCTCCTTGGGGTCCGCGCGCAGCTCGCGCTCGAGCTCTTGATCCTCGGCGGCGGTGGCGCCGCGCGGCCGGGTGCCGGCGATGGGACGGACGGTCATCTCCCCGCGATCCACCTGCACGAGCAGCTCCGGCGAGGCGCCGAACAGCTCGCGGCCGCCGAGCCGCAGGTAGAAGTGGTAGGGGGCGGGCGAGGCCGCGCGCAGGGTCCGGTAGAGGGAGAACCCGTCGCAGTCGGGCAGCTCGAACCGCTGCGAGAGCACCACCTGGAAGACGTCGCCGGCGCGGATGTACTCCAGCGCGCGGCGCACGGCCGCTTTGAAGGCGCCCTCTCCGCCACCGACCGGCCGCGGCTCCGGCAGGCGGTGCAGCGACCCGCCACGCGGCACGCCGTTGCGTTGGACGGACGTTGCACGAGGAGCGCCGCCCAAAAGCCGCGTGCCGAGCGATTGTGCGGCGGGCCTGCGCAGAGCCTCGGGCCAGCGGACTCCCGCACGCCGGTCTCCGAACACCGCCAGGACGCGGCGCCGGCGCCCGACCCGCTGGCGATGGCCCAGGCGCGCCCCTGCCGGTGATCGAAGGCCACCAGCTCGGAAACGTGGAGCAGGTCTGCCTCGGGGAACAGCGGATCGGGGCCGAGCCGCTGCGGGAGGCGCTCGCTCCATGCCGCCGCCGCCCAGCCGAGATACCCGACGAGGCCGCCGCAGAAGGGAGGAAGCGCGTCGGAGCGATCGCACTCGATCGAGGCGAGCGCCTCGCGTAGCGCATCCACGGGCGGCCCGGCCAGGCGCGGGAACCCGGGCGCCGCGTCGAGGCGTCCACCGCGGATGGTCAGCCGGGGCGCCGGCTCGCGAGCGCGGCGGCCGCCGCGGCCTCCGCCCACGCCCACGTAGCTGTAACGGCCGAGCGCGCCCTCGAAGAGGAAGGCGTCGCCACCGGGAGGCTGCTGCTGGTCGAGGAGACAGAAGACGCCGAACGGCGTCAGCAGATCACCGGGAAGCTCGACGGAGGCCGCGCGGCACCCAAAGCCGGCTCCGGTGCAAGGTCTTCATGCCGGGCACTCTAGCGGTGCGACGCGGTGGACGCAAACGGACCTGGGCTGTAGAAGCCCGCGGGTGGCGGTTTCCCCTGCGCGGAGGCTGGCGGCCGAGGTGCTCCTGCGGGTCGAGCAGGGCGGCGCGTTCGCCAACCTGGCGCTGGACGGCGCCCTGCGCTCGGCCGGCGTCCTCGAGCCGCGCGAGGCGGCGCTCTGCACCGAGCTGACGTACGGGACGCTCCGCTGGCAGCTGGAGCTGGATCGCGCGATCGCAGCGCACAGCGCTCGGCCGCCCGCCGAGCTGGATGCGCCGCTGCGAGCGGCGCTGCGCATCGCGGCTTTCGAGCTGCTGCACCACCCCCGGGTTCCGGCCCGCGCGGCGGTGGACCAGGGCGTCGAGCTGGTGCGCGAGCTGGGGCTGGCGCGCGCAGCGGGCTACGCGAACGCGGTGCTGCGCCGGCTGTCCGAGACGCGCGCCCCGCCGCCTGCTCCCTCGAAAGAAGCCGATCCCATCGGGCACATCGCGGCGACGACCGCGCATCCACGCTGGCTCATCGAGCGCTGGGCGCGCTGGCTCGGCGCCGACGAAGCGGAAAAGCTGGCCGCCGCCAACCAAAGGCAGGCGGCTGCCGTGGTGCGCGCTGCCCGGCGTCGCGCCACCCGCGAGCAGGTGCAGGAGGCGCTCCGCAAGAGCGGGATCGAATCCGAGCCTGGGCGGTACTCTCCGGACGCGCTGGTCCTCGCGCCCGGCGCGCCGCCCGCGCTGGACATCGACGGTCACGAGCAGGGTCTCTTCCAGGCGCAAGACGAGGCCGCACAGCTCGTCTCGCTGTACGCCGCGCCGCCGGCTGGCGCCAGCGTGCTCGACGCTTGCGCCGCGCCCGGCGGAAAGGCGTGCCACCTGGCGGAGCTCGGCGCCGGCAGCGTGCTCGCCGTGGATCTGCACGCGCGCAAGGCGCGGAACATCGAGGAGGCAGCCAGCCGGCTGGGGCTCGCGGAGGTCCGCGCGCTCGCCGGGGACGCGACGCTTCCTCTCCCCGGCGAGGGGCCGTTCGACCTGGCGCTGGTGGACGCGCCTTGCTCGGGCCTGGGCACCCTGCGCCGACATCCGGAGGTGAAGCTGCGCCGCACGCCGGACGACGTGGACCGGGTCGCCGCGCTGCAGGCCCGGCTGCTCGCGCAGGTTTCACGATCGGTGAAGCCCGGCGGGCTCCTGGTCTACGCAGTGTGCACGCTCACGCCGGAGGAATCGGACGAGCAGGTCGAGCGCTTCCTCGCGGCAAACCCGGACTTCCACCCGGAACGCCCGCCGCCCGGCTGGGCGCTCCCCGCCGCCGATGCCGATTGCCTCGACGAGCAAGGACGCCTCCGCATCTTTCCCCACCGCACCGGGACCGACGGCTTCTTCGCGGTACGATTGCGGAAGGAGCCCGCATGAGCCCCATCCAGATCGCCCCGTCGCTCCTCTCCTGCGACCTGTCGCGCATCGGCGACGAGATCCGCGCGGTCGAGGCGGCGGGAGCGGACATCATCCACGTGGACGTGATGGACGGGCGGTTCGTGCCCAACCTGACCTGGGGACCGCCGGTGGTGGCTGCGATGAAGCGCGCCGCCACCCGGCCGCTGGACTGCCATCTGATGATCGTCGAGCCGGAGAAGTACGTGGATGCGTTCGCGCGCGCCGGAGCGGCCAACATCACCGTGCACGAAGAGGCGTCTCCGCACTTGCACCGGACCCTGCAGCACATCCGTTCCACGGGTGCCACGGCCGGCGTCAGCCTGAACCCGCACACTCCGCCGGACGTGCTCGATTACGTGTTGGAGCTGACCGACATGGTGTTGGTGATGACCGTGAACCCCGGCTTCGGCGGGCAGAGCTTCATCGAGGCGTGCCTGCCGAAGATCGAGCGCCTCGCGGAGGCCGTCCAGCGCCGCGGCCTTTCCGCCCGCATCGAAGTCGACGGAGGCATCACTCCGGAGACCGCCTCCCGCGTCGCCTCGGCGGGCGCCACGGTGCTCGTCGCAGGCACGGCGGTGTTTGGGAAGCCGAGCTATGGGGACGCGATCGCAGCCCTGCGCACCGCCGCGGAGAACGGCCGTCGCCGGTAGCTTGTCCTGGGACAAGCTGTGTCAATGCAGCACACGCTCAGGCTTGTGCGCGAGCAGGACCCAGTATTGCCGTGGCGAGAGGCCCATCGTGCGCTCAGCTAGGGGCGCCCACTGCAGGCCGTGCACCTCGGACAGGTCGAGCTTGCCAGCGCACATCTCTTCGATCTCGGTGCGCAGCCAGGCGCGGCGGGTGAGCTCGAGGCCGTGCGCGGAGAAGAGCGCGCGAAGCGCGGCGAACGAGGCGCGCGTGGTGCTCAGTGCCTGCGGGGCGCCGTCGAGCGAGAGCATGTCGCTCAGCTGCAGCACCTGGGCGCGCAGGCCTAGCCGCGTGGCCTCGGACTGCAGGTCGGAGAAGCGCACCGACCAGTCGCCGCGATCGGAGCGGACCGGATCCGCCTTGGGGTCGCCCAGCTCTGAGACCATTAGCGTCCCGCCCGGGGCGAGGGCCGCGGCCGCGTCCCGCACCAGCTGCAATGCGCCCCGGTTCACGATGCGGCCTCCCTCGGCTGACGTGGGAAGCCCGCCGGCTGTCTCGTTCGAGACGACGACATCGAGCGACTCGTCCGGCCCCGGCAGCGACGCATCCGCGCGCGCGACCGGAACCGAACGCGAGAGCGCATCGCACAGCGCGGCGGCGAGCTCGCCCGGACCGCCGCCGTCGACGAGCACGCGGGCCGGCCTCCCTTTGACGTGCTGGAGCGCCCCGCGTCGCAGCAGCCCATTCGCGAGCGCCGATCCATAAGATTGACCCTTGAGCGCGGGATGCGGAGCCCGGAACAGGTGCGCCAGCGTGGCCTCGTGCTCTTCGGGTGGAGCGACGTCGCCGGCTGCCCGTGCCTGGCCGCCCGCGGCGAAGGCGCGCACATCTGCGAGCTCCGGATACGGCATCGTCGACTCGGCCGCGGGATTGAGGGCGACTCCTCCCTGGGAGACCGCCTTGGCGAGGATCTTCAGCGCCGCTACGTCCGCGCGCGCGAGGCGCAAGAGCGGGGGCAGCGCGGCCGGCCCGGCATCGCCCAGCACCTGCCCGAGGGTGCGCTCCCCGTCGCAGCGCAGGAACAGCGCGGCCGTGCGCGCGTCCAACTCCATGGGAGTGCCTCG
>WNFL01013621.1_pt4 | contig 37339 bp, 29 predicted proteins | sample 5400361 | NCBI WGS metagenome assembly WNFL01 (sample SAMN13153351, study PRJNA577476) | soil metagenome | isolation source: 40 cm soil on Douglas fir-dominated hillslope | place: USA:California | collected 2013-09-17
CAAATCGAGGTGCTGGTGCGCACCATCCAGACCGATACCAATGAGGCAGTCGTCTCCATGGAGCGCAGCACCACCGATGTGGTGGGCGGCGCATTGCTGGCCGAGAACGCCGGCGCGGCGCTCGAGGAGATCGAGCAGGTTTCCAATCAGATCGCGAGCTTGGTGCAGAACATTTCGGCCAGTGCGCGGCAGCAAGCCGTCGCCTCCGGCAACATCTCGAAAAACATGCAGGTGGTACGCGAAATATCGACGCAGACGGCCGAAGGCTCGACGGCGACGTCCACGTCGATTGCCAAACTCGCTGCCCTGTCGGCGCAGCTGCGCAAATCCGTGGCGGGATTCCGTCTTCCGGACTACGGCGGCGGCACGACCACCGTCGGCGCTTCTTCATCGCGGTTGCCGGCTTTGAACGAGCCCGCGAGCAGCGGCGGTAGCGTCGGCGTCGGCGGCAGCGCGAGCAACACCAGCGGCTTCGGCGCTTGAAGGCCACGGCGATTCCGGCATGACTGACATCAGTTCCCAAACCTTGCACATCGTCGCCAAAGAGCTGGCGACGACCCTCAATGACGCGCGTGCCGCGTTGGAAGCCTATGCGGAACGCTCGGACCAGCGGGTATTTCTGGAGAAGTGTGCCGACCAGCTGCATGCGGCCCATGGGGTGCTGCGGTTGGTGGAGGTATACGGCGCGGCCCTGCTCGCCGAGGAAATGGAGCACGTCACCCGCTACTTGCTGAGCTCGGACAACGACCAGAAGCGTCAAGTCGACGGCCTCGATGCATTGATGCGCGCGATGGTGCAGTTGCCGACGTACCTCGAAAGAGTGTTGTCGGGCGGCCGGGATCTGGCCCTGGTGCTGCTCCCTCTGCTCAACGATTTGCGGTCGGTGCGCGGCAGTCCCTTGTTGTCCGAGGGAACGCTGCTATTGCTCAACCTTAAATCCGATCAGCCGGCGCAGCCGCAATCGCCGCGCCACGACGAGCAATTGATTTCAGTGGCGCAGTGGGCCAGACGTCTGCGGCCGCGCTTCCAGATCGGCCTGTTGGGATACATCCGGGGCGAACGCACGGTGCAGAATCTGGAGATTCTGGCGAAGGTGGCCGAAAAGCTCGAACAGGTCGCCACGACCCAACCCGTATTTCAATTGTGGTGGGTGGTCGGCGCCATCCTCGAAGCGGTTCGCGCCAATGGCCTGGAAGGCAGTGCGACTCTCAAGCGGCTGCTGGGGCAAGCGGACCGGCAAATCAAGGCGCTGTATGAGGTCGGCGAGGCCCGCTACTGCGAAGATCCTCCGGTCGATCTCTTGAACAACCTGCTTTACTACGTCGCGCGGGCGTCGATGTCCGGCGGCCGTATCGCCGCGGTGCGAGCTTCGTTCAAGCTCTCGGAGCTCTTGCCGGTCGACGACTCGATCGAGCACGAGCGCGAAAGCCTGTCCGCACCCAGCGTCAAGTTGATGCGTACGGTCGCTGCCGCGATCAAGGAAGATCTTTCCAAGGTCAAGGATGTGCTCGATATCTTCGTGCGCCGCGGCGGCGGCCGCAGCGAGGAACTCCTGCCGCAGCTCGAATTGCTGAAGAAAATCAGCGACACCCTCGGCGTGCTGGGACTCGGAGAGTTGCGGCAGCGCGTGCAGGAAGAGATCTCCGAGCTGTCCGACATCGTCTCCGACGGCAAGAACCCGCCCGAGGAGTCGTTGATCAAAGTGGCCGGCGTGTTGCTGTCGGTCGAAGACAGTCTCGACGACCAACTGGTACGCCTGATTTTGCCCACGGCGCCCGACGGATCGGCCGCTGACTTGCCGGCCGATCATGATCTCGAATTCAGACTGGTCAGCGAGGCGGTGCTGCGCGAATGCATCGTGAATCTGGCGCGCATCAAGGAGGCCGTCACCATCGCCGTGCAGAAGCCCGCTGATTTCCCGCCGCAGGGCCTCGACAACGTACCGCAGCTGCTGCGCGGCATCACCGCCGGCCTGTTGATGCTGGGCAAGGGCCGGGCGGTGGAATTGATGGACGCGATCGGCGCGCAAGTGCGAAAGCTGATCGACCCCGGGGCCCCCGCGCCGGACGCGATCCGCTTGGAAAGGGTGGCCGACGCCATCGTCAGCATCGAGTACTACATGGAAACGCTGCAAAGCGGGCGTAACGATCCCTGGTACATGCTGGACAACGCCGAGATGTGCATCAAGACGCTGGCGGAGGAGGCGCCGTCGCGCGTCCCGGATATCAGCATCTCGAGCAGCGACGCCGCCAAGACGGTCAAGCTCGATCCCGCCGAGACGATCGCGCTGGAGCACACCAAACGCGCCCACGCGGCAACCAATCCGTTGATTGCGGTGCCTGAGCCCGAACCGGTCGATCCGCAATTCGTCGAGCTGTTCATCGAAGAAGCCAAGGAAGAGATCGCGTCGATTCAAAACAGCTTCGCCCAATGGGACCAAAATCCCATGGATTTGGAATCCCTGGCCCTGATGCGCCGCAGCTTTCACACGTTGAAGGGCAGCGGCCGCATGGTCGGTGCCCGGTCGATCGCCGAGTTCGGCTGGTCGATCGAGAATTTGCTGAATCGGATCATCGACAAGACGTTGTCACGCACGCCCGGAATGATGGCGCTGCTGCGGAGCGCGGTCGCCGCCCTGCCGCAATTGGTGGAACAGTTGGAAACCGGCCGTCAGAATTCGATGCCGATCGAGGCGTTGATGACGCGCGCGTTCGCCTATGCCGACGGCCGAGAGGCGGATCAGGGCACCGTGACCCTGACGGAGGACCGCCTGCCCGCCGTTGCGGCACCGGAACCCGCGCCGGCCGCCACGGTTGCGGCGCCGGCCGCCACTCCTTCGGCACCGGCCGTTGCCGCAGCCGCCGCACCGCCGGCGATGGATCCCATGCTGCACGATATTTACAGCAAGGAAACTTCGAGCCATCTGACCGAGATTCGCGAGTATTTGCGCAAGCGCAGCGGTCAGCCGGCGCCGCACGAGTTGCCGGAGCCGGTATATCGGGCCATCCACACGTTGAGCGGCAGCTCGAAGATGGCCGAAGCGCGGCACGGCATCCGGATCACCGAACCGTTGAATCAGGTCATGCGTAAAGTCTTCGACAGCGGTTATGGATTGTCGGATCAGGGGCTTGCGACTCTGGCGGACGCGGTTCACGCGATCGACAACGTGGTTTCGCATATCAACGAATCGACCGCGTTTTTCTCGGAACAACCGTCGCTGCTCGCGCGGCTGCGCGACATCGAAACGGAACTCGACGCCGAGATCGCCCGTGATGCCATCGATACCAGCACGTCGGCCCTGGTCCCGGCACTCGCCGCAGCACCCGAGGAATCCGCGGCATCGCCGCCCGCGGAGGAGTTCGACCACGAAATCGCCAACATCTACAGCGAGGAGGCGACCGAATTGCTGGAGGCGGCGGAAGCTTCGCTGACCGCCTGGAACCGCGACCGCAGGGACAAAGAACGGGTCGCGGAGCTGCAGCGTCAATTGCATACCCTGAAAGGGGGCGCGCGAATGGCGGGCATCAGCGCCATGGGCGATTTGAGTCATGAGCTCGAGACCCTGGTGATCCAGATCGACGGCGGCTCCGTGGTCGCCGACGATCATGCCCACGCGGTCATGCAAGCCAGCCTCGATGAGCTCGCCAACATGCGCGATTTGGTGAGCAACGGCACTCTGCCGGGAGGCGCCACGGCGCTGATTGCGCAAATCCGTGAATTGGCGAATCCCTCACGGATTCCTGCCGCCGCCGCGCCGGGCGTTGCGGCCGCGATGCCGAGCGCCGCGCCGACGGAGGGCCCGGCGCCGCCGGCCGCGGCACCGCTCGAGTTCGCGGATTCCGTCGATGCGCCGCCTTCGATTTCAGCGGCGCCCGAAACGGTGCCCGCAACGGTGCCGCGCGAGCCGGCACCGGTTGCCGCGAGCGAAGATTCCGTTGCAAGTCTCGAACTGAGCAGCGCTCCGGTGTTGCCGGGACGCGAGAACGCCCCGGCGGAACGCGTGGAAATGGCGCGCGTCGATGCGGATCTGCTCGACACCATGCTCAACAATGCCGGAGAGGTCAGCATCTTCCGGGCCCGCCTCGATCAGCAAGTCAACTCGATCGACTTCAATCTGGCGGAGCTGGCGCGCACAGTGACGCGCCTCAAGGAGCAGTTGCGAGGTATGGAGATAGAAACCGAAGCGCAGGTTCTCCATCGGCATCAGGACGAGGAACCTCGGCGCAGCGACTTCGACCCTCTCGAGCTCGACCGATATTCCGCCCTACAGCAGTACTCCCGCGCGCTCGCCGAGACATCGGGCGATGTGGCCAGCATTCAGAATCTCCTCGAGACATTGACTCGCGAAGCACAGAATCTGCTCACACAGCAGTCGCGCGTCATCACTGAGCTGCAGAATGGGCTGATGCGAACGCGCATGGTGCCCTTCCAACGCCATGTGCAGCGCTTGACGCGCCTGGTGCGTCAAGCGGCGAACGACACCGGCAAGCGTGCGGAACTCGTCGTTCAGGGCGCTGCCGCGGAACTCGATCGGCAGATGTTGGAGCGCATGGTGCCGCCGCTCGAGCACATGTTGCGCAATGCGGTGGTGCACGGCATCGAGACCCCGGAACGCCGCGCGGCGCTCGGCAAGCCCGATGTCGGCCGCATCTCGGTCAGCCTGGAGCGCGACGGAGCGGAGGTCGTGATCGTGGTCGCCGATGATGGCGCCGGCATCAGCGTCAAGCTGATTCGCGAGAAAGCGATCGCCCTCGGGTTAGCCGACCATCATTCAAAACTCACCGACGAAGAAGCCGTGCAGCTCATTCTGGAGCCCGGATTCAGCACCGCCGGCCACGTCACGCAGGCGGCGGGGCGCGGAGTCGGCATGGATGTCGTCGCCACCGAGGTGAAAAAGCTCGGCGGCGGCCTGTTCATCGATACCACCCCGGGCAAGGGTTCACGGTTTACGATTCGCCTACCCTTCACCTTGGCCATCAGCCAGGCCCTGATCGTCAGGGTCGCCGATGAGGCCTACGCACTGCCCTTGGCGACCGTGGAAGGCGTGGTACGTCTCCCGAGGAACATCGTTGCCCGGCATCTGGGCAAAGACGCGCCGCTGTTCGAATATGGCGGCCAGAAATATCGCTTCCAGCAGTTGGGGTCGTTCGTGGGCCTCGGCGCCACGCGTCTTCCCGAATCCGACGTATCGATATCGGTGGTGTTGATCCGCGCCGGCGAGCATTCCACCGCCTTGGTCACCGATGAATTGGTCGGCAGCCGGGAAATCGTCGTGAAATCCTTGGGTCCGCAGATTTCGGGCATCCGCGGGATCGCCGGCGCCACGATCCTGGGCGACGGCCGCATCGTCATCATTCTCGATATGGGCTCGCTGGTGCGTTCCGAATGGCGCGCCCGTCCGACCGAGACGGTGGTTCTGGATCAGCGCGACCGGCGCACTTTCGCGCTGGTGGTCGACGACTCCATTACGGTGCGCCGCGTGACGCAGCGGCTGCTGGAGCGCAACGGCATGCGGGTGCTGACGGCCAAGGACGGCGTGGACGCCGTGTCGCTGCTGCAGGAGAATCTGCCGGACATCATTTTGCTCGACATTGAAATGCCGCGGATGGACGGCTATGAAGTCGCCGCTCACGTCCGCAACGATCCGCGCCTCAAGCACATTCCGATCGTGATGATCACGTCGAGAGTCAGCGAAAAGCATCGAGCGCGCGCCATCGAGCTCGGGGTCGACGACTACCTCGGCAAACCGTACCAAGAAAGCCAGCTGCTCGACGCCATCGAGCCGCTCGTCAATCGCCGCAGCGCCGTCGCGAGATAAATCCATGTCCGATCTGCGCGACGAGCTGTATAGCTTGCTGGTGCCGCTGGCCGGGGAGAGGTTGATCGTGCCGCGCGCCTGCGTCGCCGAGGTCATCGGCTACCAAACGCCCGCCGACATGACCAATGCGCCGCCGTGGTACTTGGGGCTCGTGAGCTGGAGCGGGCGCAGCGTGCCGGTGGTGTCTTTCGAAGGCGCATTCGGCCAGCCTCTGCCGGCGATCTCCAGCCGCACCCGAATCGTCGTTTTCCATGCGTCGGCCGGCACGCTGCAATCCGGTTACTTCGGCATGCTGACCCAGGGGTTTCCGCAACTCGTACGCGTGAACGCCGACGTGCTGCGGCCCGACCCCACGCGCAGCTTCTCCGAGCGTTCACCCGTCATTTGTCAGGTGCGCATGATCAACGAGACGCCGCTGATCCCTGATTTGCAGCGGCTGGAGCAAATGATCGCCGAGGAAACCTCGGTGATGCCTACCTGATCAGATAGCAGCTCGGGAACAGATCCCCGATTTGCAGCACGCTTGTCGATTATTCGACTGCTCCTTCGTCTAATACAAAAGCGCGCGCTAGTGTCGGGTTCATGCCCCTTCGCTCGTCCTCTGACCGCAGAAAGGAGCAAAAGATATGTCAGATTCCACCAATACCGAAGAGATCCGGATCAAGGCTCTTCTCGAAGCCTGGGCGGACGCGGTCCGCAGGCGCGATGTTCCCGCCATCGTTGCTCATCACGAGCCGGACATGGTGATGTTCGACTTGCCGCCGCCCCTGCAATGCAAGGGCATCAAGGCGTACGAACAAACCTGGGACCTGCTCTTCCGCTATCACAACCCCGGAACGGCCTTCGACTTCCAAGAGCTCGCCGTGACGGCGGGCCAGGACGTTGCCTTCGCCGTGGCGGTCATGCGCTGCGGGCCCGACTCGTCGAGCAACTCAGCGGACAAGGACGGTTTCCTGTTCCGGCTGACCTTGGGTCTTCGCAAAGTCGACAGCGACTGGCGCATCGCGCACGAGCATCACTCCGTACCGGCGACCGGCTAGCCGCGCGAAAAAATACGCCTGACTAATGGCAGCAGTCGCGCTGCCCTTGAATCGGCAGACAAGCGGCCGATCCGTTGGAACCGACGGCTCGTGCCAAGGGAGTGCGAAAGTCTTGGGAGGCACGCAGGCGGTGGATGATGCAACCGCAGGAGACCAATCTTTATTTGCGCTGCGTTGCAGCACGCGGTCCCAACAATGCATCGGGATGACTAGTTTGGCGAAGGCGATAGCGAAGTTACGATAATTTACCAATGTATTTGTAATTTATCAGAAATCTCAGTAATTTCCTTAGGTGTCAACGTGCAGCGCATTGCGCCCGTTCGCAACGGTCTGATCAAGAAAGGCATGATCTATAGTCCTGCCCACGGCGATACTGCCTTCACCGTACCGCTGTTTTCTGACTTTATGAAACGCATAATGCCGGCGGACGCAAAGGCACATTGAAAGAGTCCTCCCAACGCGGCGGGCGCCTTTCGGCGGCCCGCCGTCATCGCCGATCGCTCAATCGTCGTCGGATCGGCCGGGAACGGGGGTAATCGTTCCGAATACACCATGAGTCTCACCGGCGGGGCCCGACGTGAAATACAGCGTGTCGGAACTCGACGTTTTCCCACCGCCCAGGGTCAAGGTCCACAATCCGTCGATCACCAAGGGCTTGCCATCGGCGCCCTCCAGCTCATCGATGAAACGCCCGTTCTCGTCGAATACGTTGATTCTGCCGTCGCCGAAGTTGCCGACGAGGATGTCGCCGCTGAATCGGCCGAAGGCATACGACGCGCGCGCGACGCCCCAGGGCGAATTGAGCGGCCCGCGACTGACCAGGCGCCGCAGCAGATGGCCATCGGTATCGAACACATCGACAAAGCCGCGGCCCGGGCCCGCCGCGTCGTCGTGCTTTTCAGCGTTCTGCTTCGCATACGTGACGAAGAGATCGCCGTCGATGTTCGAGATGCCGAAGGGCGCGTAGCCCGCCGGGATCCCCGGATCCTTGAAGCCGCCATCGGTGGTTGCCGGCGTGAAAAGCCCGTTGGGTCCGCTGGGGCCGAATACGTCGATCGTGCCGGCGTGGAAGTTGGTGGTGAAGAGGAAAAATCCTTTGACGTTCACGCCGAAGGCCATGGCCTTATAGACGGCACCGCTAGCTGAATTGTCGGCTGCAAGGACCGCGTTGTCCGCGGGGTTGAGTCCGCCGGCCCATGCAGACAGTGTTCCGTCCTCCGTATCGAAGATGAATGCCGCCGGTATCTTGGTTCCGGGGACGAGGAAGGCCGCAGAAGGATTCGCAATGGTACCGGTCGGCGCCGCGGGAGCGACCGTCGGCGGATTTTTCGCGTCGACCGCGTGACATGCGCTGCTCGGAATGATGTTCCCCGGCAGCGGAATTGCGACTTGAAGGGGTACGATTGCGCCGTCGCCGCCATAAAGCGTCGAACAACCCGTGTGGTTGTCACTGATCCAGAACGGACTGCCCGCCGCAGTGAACGAGACGCCCCATGCATTCTGCAGAACCGGATCGGTCACCGCTGCACCGGCGATGTCGGAGACCAGGGGGGTGACGGTGTAGGCATCGCGATGCCTGCCAGAGTGTCCATCGTTGTCCGCCATTGCGACCGTGACGCCGAGGGTCGAGGCCGCTATGACCGCGCCTGCGGCCAGGTAACCAGAGATTGCGCTCATGTTGATTGTGCTCCTGTTGATTCGGTGGTCCGTACCGGAAGCGGTAAATTCGCTTATCCCCGCCGGTTCGCGCTCGAATTTCCGCAGGCCGTTCGACAAGCGGTACTTCAGCCGCTATAGGTTCCACTCGTTCAACGATTGGTTGCGCTTCTTGGATGACGCATGATTTTCAAACCGCTGCACGGTTATGGGGAGCTCCATAGCTCCGCAAACAGAGCTTTGGTCAATGCAGCAAGCCGAAAACGGCGACGCCGGCGGTGGTGCCGACGAACACCTTGCCGTCGGCAATCGTCGGCGTGATGAATTTGTTGCCAGTGCCGAAATGATCTCGATTGCCTGCCGCCTGGTTGCTGTTGTAGAGCTCGTGCGCGAGATTCGCGGCGTCATAGGCGTGCAGCACCGCCGGGTCGGTATTCTCATGCGCCCAAACGATGGCGTTGGACGCGCCGTTCGCCGATACGCTGGGCGCCGTACCTGGATACGCGAACTGCGTCGAGGATTGCGAGTGCGGCGCGGCCGCCAGCTTGGCACTCGAAATCGCGAATGCTTTGAGTGTGGCACCCACGTCGCCGTAGTAGACGGTTCCATTGAAATAGGCCGGCGTGGAGAAGACGCCGGATGCCAAGGCGCCGCTCAGCTGCTGCCAGATCTGCGAGTTGCCGGACGGATTGAACTTGCCCATCGAGTCGCGGTTGACGACGTAAATGTTGCCGTCCTTGCCCGCACCGATCACGAGATGCCTGACGGTATTGCTCGAGTCGGTCAAATCCGGCAAGAGCATCTCGCCTCCCGAGCCCAGATCCTGATCGGCAGACGACTCGGCGACCTCGTTGTACATCGTAAAGTAATCGGCCACGCTCAACGAACCGCCGGCGGTCGAGATCTTGAGAAAAGAGTTCCCGTAGTCCTGGTTTTTCGGGAAGCCGTTCGCATCCATGGCCGTTTCGAACGCGCCATTCGCCGTCAACAGATAAATGTTGCCCCCCGAATCGGCGGCCGGGCCGCCGCCGCTCATCCAGATCGCAGGACCGCCGCCGCCGCCGTTCGGCGCGACGTTATAGGCAATGATCCAACCGAAGTAGGGTGTGATGTCGCAGTGCGAAGTCCAGCTCGTGTAGACCGTGCCGTTCGACAGCAGCAGCGCCGCGCGCTCTTCGTACTGGCCGGGACCGAACATGGTCGCCCCGCCGGAGGCGGTCGGATACGACGCGGTAATCTCCGCAGGACCGTTCAGCAGTTCGGTGCCCGTGGTGAGGTCGAGCGCGTGCAGCCGCTGGTGGTAGTTCGACGATGCGTCCTTCGACATGGCGACGACATAGAGCGTGCCGTGCGCTCCGGCGCCGCGATCGATGACCGGCGTCGAGGTGACGCCGATTTCAGGCGTCACCTGACTGCAACCGCGTGTATCGCTCAAAGTCTCCCCCGCCCCGAGCAAAGTGGCATGCCACAGAACGGAGCCGGTATCCGCGTCGAAGGCATAAACGGAGTCATGTTCGGTGGCCGCGAACACGACGTTGTGCAGGGAACCGGACACGCTCAGCCGCGACACATACAAAGGCTGGGCGTCGACTTTGCCGTCGACCGCCAGATTGCGCAGCAAACCAAAGCTCGACGACAGCACAGTCGCCGGAGTGAGCGCCGTCTCGGTGAGATTCTGACCGCTGCGGCTGAGATCATTCTTGTACGTGAGCACGTCGGTTCCCGCGGCTACGGTTCCGCTCATGACCGTCAATTGCGCACTACGGCTGGTCGTGCTGCCGCCCGCATCGGTGACGACGACCGCGAAACTGCTGCCGCTGTCGCCCGCCAGCGTCGCCGCCGTGGTATAGCTTGCCGCGGTGGCGCCGGCGATCGGCGATCCACCTCTCTGCCACTGATAGCTCAAGGTTCCTCCACCGCTCGCGGCCACCGCAAAGGTGGCGGTCTGACCCACCGAGACGGTTTGATCCGACGGTTGCAGGGTGATCGTGGGTGCGGAGGATGGGGGCGAAGGCGAAGGCGAAGGCGGAGTCGGTGCCGGCGCCGATCCGCCGTTGCTTGCGCCGCCGCACGCCACGAGCATGAGCGATGCCGCCAGGCTAAGTCCGAAGGAAAGTCTCGAGTGCATGATCGGGCCCATTGAGGGATCCGGTAGGGATTAAATCAGAAGCGGGCGGGGATTCAAAACGCCGCACTGCCCAGCATGAATGGGCTCACATATCGCCGAGCCGCACCTGCAGCCACACCACCGCCGCGATGGCGGCGGTCTCCGCACGCAGGACGCGGGGCCCTAACCCCACCTGGGTAAACCCCGCCACTCGAAACGCCTCGAGCTCCTCGGTTGCGAAGCCGCCTTCTGGTCCGATGGCGATTTCAGCGCCGGTCATCGCGGCGTCTGCCGCGCCGCCCGGACCCGGCGCCGGCGTGCTCATTTGCGGCGCGGACTCCGGTTCGAACACGAGTCGGGGTCCCGTCCCCGGCGACGACCCGCCGAGATAGTTGAGCAGCGGCTGCGCCGCCTCGATGACCGGCAGGCGATTGCGGCCGCACTGCTCGCAGGCGCTCACCGCCACGGCCCGCCAATGAACGGCCTTCGACTCCGCTTGGGACTTGTCGAGCCGGACGACGCTGCGTTGGCTCAATACCGGCACGATCCGCGCGACGCCGAGTTCCGTGGCCTTCTGCACGATGAAATCCATGCGGTCGCCGCGTGGGACACATTGTACGAGCGTGATGGCCAGCGGCGATTCTCGATCCACGGGCCGGCCGTCTCCGACAGAGGCCGACACGCGCGATCCGCGCACCGTCTCGATCGACCCATTGAATTCGCGCCCGTCGCCGTTGAACAAGATCAGCTCGTCGCCGCTGCGCGCCCGCAAAACCCTTGCAAGGTGCGATGCCGTTTCGGGGGGCAGCTCGACCCAGCTTCCGGGAATCAACGCGGCTTCGACATACACGCGGGTCAATCGCACGTGGCGAGCTCGATGCCGTCCGCCGCGACGCGCACCATCAAGTCCATTTCCGCTTCATCGACGATATAGGGCGGCATGAAGTAGACCACGTTGCCGATGGGACGCAGCAGCACCCCTTTCTGCAGCGAGTGCCGGTAGATGCGCTGACCTCTGCGTTCAGCCCAAGGATAGGGCTCGCGGCTGCGCTTGTCCTTGACGAATTCCACCGCGAGAATCATGCCGCACTGCCGGACCTCGCTCACATGCGGGTGGTTGTCGAGTTCGCGCGCGCGGCGGCCGAGGTAGGCCGCTTTTGTACGATTGCTCTCGATCGTCTGGTCGGAAGCGAAGATATCGAGCGTGGCCAGCGCGGCGGTGCATGCGAGCGGATTGCCCGTGTAGCTGTGCGAGTGCAGGAAGGCGGTCAAGTTCGTGTACTCGTCGTAGAAAGCGGCGTAGATCTCTTCGGTGGTCAACACCGCCGAGAGCGGCAGATAGCCGCCGGTGAGACCCTTCGACAGACACAGAAAATCGGGCGAGATGGCCGCCTGCTCACAGGCGAACATCGTTCCGGTTCGACCAAAACCGACGGCGATTTCATCGGCGATCAGATGCACGCCGTAGCGCGTGCAGGCCTCGCGCAGCCGAGTCAGATACACCGGATGATACATGCGCATGCCGCCCGCGCATTGCACCAGAGGCTCGACGATGACCGCGGCGAGCTCCGCCGCATGCGCCTCCAGCAGCCGCTCCATGTGCTCGAATTGCCGCAGTGAATAGTCTTCCCAGGATTCGCCCGACTCTCGGTTATAGCAATCCGGCGACGGCGCGGTCAGTACCTCCATCAACAGCGGTTTGTACAGAGTTTTGTATAGCTCGACATTGCCTACCGCCAAGGCGCCGAGCGTCTCCCCGTGGTAGCTATTTTGCAGCGTCATGAAGCGCGTCTTTTGCGGCAACCCGCGGTTGCGCCAATAGTGGAAACTCATTTTGATGGCCACCTCCACGGCGGCGGAGCCGTTGTCCGCCAGGAAGCAGCGGGTCAATGTCGGCGGTGCCAGCTCGATCAGCTGTTCGGCGAGACGTATCGCCGGCTCGTGGGTGAAGCCGGCGAAGATCACGTGTTCGAGCCGGCCCAATTGGTCCGCGAGCGCCGCGTTGATGCGCGGGTTGGCATGACCAAAGAGATTGACCCACCAGGAGCTCACGGCATCCAGATAACGGTTGCCGTCGAAATCCTCGAGCCACGCCCCGGAACCGCGCCGAATCGCGACCATGGGCACGGTTTCGTGGTCCTTCATCTGGGTGCAGGGGTGCCACACGACGCGCAGGTCGCGAGCGGCGAGCGAGGCGCAAGTCAAACTTTCAGGAATGGCGTTCATATGCGGCGAATTGTCGCATATGCTAACGCCCGTATCGGCAACCTAAAGGACGTGGACTTGCGGGTCGACCTCGACAGCGGATGGATGAGCGGTGTCAGACACATCGCGTCGCCGAACTATGACGCGCGTCCGCCGGGGGTGGAGGCTGATCTGATCGTCATTCATGGCATCAGTCTGCCGCCCGGAGAATTCGGCGGTCCCTGGATCGACCGACTGTTCACCAATTCTTTGCCCGCGGACGCGCACCCCTACTTCGCCGAGATCGGCTCGCTGCGCGTGTCGTCGCATGTGGTCGTGGCGCGCGATGGCGCAGTGACGCAGTACGTCGGTTTCACCGAGCGCGCCTGGCATGCGGGGAAATCTGATTTTTCGGTAGGCGTGGAACTCGAAGGGACCGATACACTGCCGTACGAGCCCGTGCAGTACGGCGCGCTGGCGGAGATCGTGGCCGCACTGTGTGCCGCCTACCCTCGATTATCTCCGGACCGCCTGGTCGGCCACAACGATATTGCGCCCGGCCGTAAAACCGATCCTGGACCTGCGTTCGACTGGCCGAGCGCCCGTAGCCTGATCGCTGCTGCCGGCACCGCGTACGGCAAACCCTTAACTGCGTAGGCGGCTGGGACCGCAAGCCTGAGGCAGACGTGACGTTGGTCACGCTTTGCATCGGGATATTTCCGGGCGAAAGCCAGCAGATTTGCGTGATATCGCCGACACTTGACGGGTGTTGAAACCGTACTGGTGAGCGGGAGGGATATTGATTCGTTGGTTCGCGGACCTTCCCATCGAGCGCAAGCTGCGAGTGGTCATTCTGGTACCCGCAATCGCCGTCTTCGGCGTGGCGATGGCTGCGCACATTGCCATGAATCTGCTGCATTTGCGCGACGACCTGCAGTGGAGCGCCGCTCGTGTTGCGCGGGTCACCGGCGCGAGAGCGATTGACGCGCTGCGCCTCGGCGACGCCGAGGCTGCGCTCAAGGCCATGAGCGGGTTGCGGGATGAGTGGCTGGTGACCGATGCCGAAGTCCTTGCCGCGGACGGCCGAAGGCTCGCCACCTACCGCCGCGTCCAAAACGAGGCGCACCTGGAACCGGCGGCCGCGCAGAACGCCCTTGCCAGCCCGCCTGCCGCACCCCTCGTGGACCCGCAGCACCCGCAGCTCGACTTTCAGGGCAGTCAAATCCACGTCAGTGCGGCCGTCGTGCGCAACGGCACTGTATCGGGTTTCGTGCGCATTCTGGTGCCCTTCGAGGTGCTGTATCCGGATTGGCCCGGCTACCTCCTCATCACGCTGGCGGCGATCGTCGCCGCAGTGGTGACGGCGCGTTGGCTCGCCGCGCGACTGCAACTGCAAATCTCGGGACCCATCGTCAATTTGGCGCACACCATGCAGAGGGTTTCTTCCGAAGAAGACTACAGTCTGCGCGTCGAACGCAATTCCCAAGATGAAGTCGGCTCGCTCATCGACGGCTTCAATCAAATGCTGGGCCAGATTCGGCACCGCGACTCGCGGCTGGAGAAATACCGGCAATTCCTCGAGCAGCAGGTCGAGGAGCGCACGATCAATTTAGGCAGTGCGAACCTGGAGCTCAAAGCTGCCATCGGCGAAGCAAACCGTGCCAAGGAGGCGGCGGAGCGGGCCAGCAGCGCCAAGAGCGAGTTCCTGGCGCGCATGAGTCACGAGATCCGTACGCCGATGAATGGGGTCATGGGCATGTCGGAACTCCTGCAGGCGACCGAGCTCACTCCGCGCCAGCGGCATCTCTCGGAAACCATCTCGCATTCCGCGGAAGCGCTGTTGCAGATCATCAACGATATCTTGGACTTCTCGAAAGTCGAGGCGGGCAAACTCGAACTGGAGCGGATCGAATTCGGCTTGCGCGAAGCCGTCGAGGAATCTCTGGAGATCTTTGCCGGCCGGGCCCATGCGAAGGGGCTGGAACTGGTTTGCGCCATCGAGCCCGAGGTACCCGGGACGGTGTGCGGAGACCCCATGCGTCTCAGGCAAGTCTTGCTCAACTTTATCGGCAACGCCATCAAGTTCACGGACTCCGGAGAGGTCATCGTGCGGGTCAGAGCCGTCGGCGGGAATGGCTCGCTGCGCTTCGAAGTCATCGATACGGGCATCGGCTTATCCGAGGAGGCGCAGGCTCATATATTTAACGCGTTCAGCCAGGCCGATTCGTTCACGACGCGCAAATACGGCGGCACCGGCCTAGGCCTCGCGATTTGCCGGCAGCTGGCCGCCCTGATGGGCGGCGAGATCGGCGTCCGCAGCGAAGTGAATCGCGGCTCGACCTTTTGGTTCGAGGTGCGGCTCGAGCCCGTCGCCGACGCGATACCGACCCTGACGCGCTTGCCCCGAATGAACTTCGCCGGCTTGCGCGCGCTCGTCGTCGACGACAACGCCAGCAATCGCGCAATACTGCAGCAGCATCTCGAGTCGTTGGGCATCGAGGTGGTCGCGGTGGAAACCAGCGCCGCGGCTCTGGCGGCCTTGAGCGCCGAAGAGGGGGCGCGATTCGATCTGGGCCTGGTGGACGATCAAATGCCCGGCATGGACGGAATTCAACTGGCGAAACTCATCCGTCAAGAGCCGCGCTGGTCGGCACTGCGGCTCATTTTGCTCAGCACGCGCGACGACCATGACAGCGTCTCGCAGAGTTCCCGGTATTTCGCCGCCATGCTCACCAAGCCGCTGCGCCGAAAAGAGATATTCGGCTGCGTCGCGCGCGTGATGGCGATGGAACCGGGAGCCACGATGCACGCGCCGGCGGCCGGATCGGTGTCCGCCGTGCAAGCGCCCGCGGCGCGTGCGGTGGGACCCAACATCCTCTTGGTCGAGGACAACCCCGTGAATCGCGAGGTGGCCGTGGGCATGCTCGAGAGCCTGGGGTGCGCAACCGATACCGCGGAGAACGGCTGGATGGCTCTGAAGTCGATGAATGCCGCGACCTACGACGCGGTGCTGATGGACTGCCAAATGCCGGTGATGGACGGATTGGCGGCCACCGGCGAAATAAGACGGCGCGAGCAGGCTTCGGGGGCGGCGCGGGTACCGATCATTGCGTTGACCGCAAATGCCCTGGAGGGAGACCGCGAACGCTGCCTCGCCGCCGGAATGGATGACTTCCTCAGCAAACCGTTTACTCAGCAGCAGTTGGCGACGCTGCTCAGGCGCTGGCTGGCGTTGCGGGCGCTGCCCGAGGCCGAACGGCGGGACCTGTCGCGGATGCCGCTGATCGACGCGGGCGTATTGCGCAACATTGCCGCGCTCGCGAAGCCGACGCTGCTGAACTCGATGATCGACTTGTACTTGCAGCATTCGCCGGGCTTGGTCGAGGCGATCGAGACCGCGGCGGCGAATATGCAGTCGGCGGCGCTCTCGCAAGCCGTGCACACTCTCAAATCCAGCACTGCAAATTTGGGAGGCACCCGCCTGGCCACGGTCGCCAAGGAATGCGAGCTCTTGGTGCGTGAGGGCGGAATCACGCAGGCTGCGCCGATCGTGGCGAGAATCCGCAAAGAGCATCAAGAGTTTTGCGCCGCGCTGACGGACAAACGATCGTCCAACGCCGCGTAAGCATCATACGGAACCCCTGAAGGAAACGATGAATACATCCGAAAATAAAGCCGCTGCTCCGGCGACGGTGCTGGTCGTCGACGACGATCCCGGTGCCAGGTTGCTGGTCGGGACGGCACTCGAAATGGCGGGCTTTCGCGTCGTCACGGCCGCCGACGGCGCGGCTGCGCTGAGTCAATTTCGTGAACATCCCGCGGACTGCGTGGTGCTCGACGTGGTCATGCCGGGGATGAGCGGCTTCGATGTGTGCAGTGAGCTGCGCCGATTGCCGGAATGCCGTCACGTGCCGATATTGATGCAGACCAGCCTCGACGACATGGAGTCGGTCAATCGTGCCTACAACGCGGGCGCCACGGACTTCTCGTCCAAGGGCATCAACCCGATGCTGCTCGCGCAGCGCGTCAAATTCTTGGTCCGGGCCAAAGAAACCCAGGATCAGCTGCGCGAAAGCGAAGCGCGCGTGCGTTATCTGGCCTACTACGACCCGCTCACCGCGCTGCCCAACCGTCAACGGTTGCTGCAAATATTGCAACAGCAGGTCGCGTGGGCGATGCCGCGCCAGCGCGGTCTCGCCGTGTTGATGCTCGACGTGGACAATTTTTCCCGCATCAACGACACGCAGGGCCAGGCGGTCGGCGATGTGCTGCTGAAGGAGGTGGCTCATCGCCTGCAAAACTGCCTGCGCGATTGTCAGCATGCGCTGAATCAAGTGGACGATCCGATCGAGAAGAAGGACAGCAACGACTGGGTCGCGCGCACCGGCGGCGACGAATTCGCGCTGGCGCTCCCGGGGATATCCACGGCCGAGGCCGCACAGGCCGTGGCGCGGCGCGTGCAAACGGCATTGGCGCGGCCGTTTGTCTTCGCACAGCAGGATATACCGCTGTCGGCCACCATGGGCATCAGTCTATTTCCGGGCGACGCAGTCAGCCCCGAAGCTCTGATCAAGAACGCCGCGGCGGCCATGCATCACGGCAAGAAGACGGCGCAGGGAGGGTTGGAGTTCTTCAATAAATCGATCAGCACCCGTGCGGCCAAGCACCTGTCCATGGAGGCTGATTTGCGCAAGGCGCTGGAGCGCGGTGAATTCACCTTGAACTATCAGCCGCGCTTGGCACTCAAGGATCTGCGCGTCGAAGCGGTCGAAGCGTTGCTGAGATGGAGGCACCCGCAACGCGGTTTCGTCGCGCCCGACGAGTTCATCCCGCTTGCCGAACAAAACGGCTTGATCGTCGAAATCGGCGACTGGGTGCTGCGCGAAGCGTGCGCGCAAGCACGCCGCTGGCGCGATGCCGGAGGACCAGGTTGGCAGGTCGCGGTGAACGTGTCGGGCGTGCAATTTCGGGACGGCAGCTTGGTGTCGCGCGTGTCGCGGGCCATCGATGCCGCCGGAATCGATTCGCGCATGATTGAACTGGAGTTCACCGAAGGCGCGTTGATCGAATATTCCGCGGCGGTGAGCAAGGCGGTGAAATCGCTCAAGATGCTGGGGGTCGCTACGGCGCTGGACGATTTCGGCACCGGCTACAGTTCGCTGTCCTACCTGCGGCATTTTCCGATCGACACACTCAAGATCGACCGGGCATTCGTGCGCGACATCGCTTCGACTGCCGGCGGCAGCGCGCCGCTGGTCGATGCCATCATCGCCATGGCGAGAAGCTTATCGTTGTCGACGGTCGCCGAACGAATCAGGTTCAGGGCTTCTTGTTCTGCCGCCCCTTGGCGATCGCAGATTTGGAGCTTTGGCACGCCGATTGGCTGCATTCTCATCAGCCGGATGCGGCGAGCGTCGCTTAGGCGCGCTTTATTTGTATTCGGATATTCGTGGGGAGGTAGCCTCGCTAAACGGCTGCCACTCTAGGACGACGTGGAACTTCCACGCGGGCCTCCAAGTCATTGGACCTGGTCGCTTCCGCTTCGCGAAGGACCCATTCACGAAAGCTCGACACCAACGAGTTAGTGGCCGGTTCGAGCGGTGTCACCAGAAAATAGGCAAACATGGGCGGCCCATTGATTGCGAGGTCAAACGGCTGGACTAAGCGACCCGCGGCAAGGTCATCGGCGACTAAAGACATGTCGCCCAGCGCTATTCCGGCACCATCGATTGCGGCCTGAATCGCAAATGCGGAATCCTCAAAATGTAAGCCGGGCTTCAGCTCGAACCGCTCGACGCCAGCGGCTTGCATCCACGTCGTCCAGTCCGGCCACGTCACTCCTTGCCCGCTCCATGTCACATGAATGAGCGTGTGATTCAGGATGTCGGCCGGCGATCTAAGCGGCGGTGCCGAGCGCAATAAGTTCGGACTACATACTGGGAAAATGGAGTGCTCAAATAGGCGATCGGAGCGCACCCTGGGATAATTGCCACGGCCGAAGCGAATCGCAACGTCTGCCTCGTCGCGTTCCAAATCCCGCAACTGAGGTGAAATGTCGACGAGTACATCCGCTTTCGGTTCCAACTTCGAAAAACGATCCAGTCGTGGAATGAGCCATTTTGCGGCGATGGATGATGAGGCCGTAACACGCAACTGCGCGTGGGCCTGTGTCTTACGAGCGCGCGAAGCGCCGTCGGCAAGGGTGCCCAGTGCAGCGGCGACAGCGTCGTGCATGATTTTCCCGGCCGCCGTTAGTTTCAATGAGCGGTTGGCACGCACGAATAACTCAATTCCGAGCTGAGTTTCAAATTCTTTGATTTGGTGGCTGACCGCCGCTGGCGTGAGCCTGAGTTCGGCTGCGGCACGCGTGAAATTCAAATGCCGACAGGCGGCGTCGAGCACCTTGAGCGAACGGGTTCCCGCGATCTGTTTGGTCATAGCCTATCTTCAAATAATTTTCATCGATCTTTCAAAAATAGCTCTCTTTTATTATATATCACAATGAGTTGTACTGGAGACCAGCGACGAATATTAAACAAATTCATATTATGACACCTGATTCGAACTACCAGACCGAGCGCTTTTCTCTCGCTTTTATTGCGGCATCGGTGGCCATGGCGAGCGTGACCTACGGCGTCGGGCGATATGCCTATGGCCTTTTTTTACCGGAGATTCGCCGCGACTTCGCGTTTGATACGTTCACTCTCGGCCTGATCGCCAGTGTCGGCACCGTCGTCTACCTGCTATCCAATATAGTGGCGTCTGCGATTGCCATTCACTTCAAGCCTCGCACATTCATCGTCATCGGCGGGGCGGTCACCTCGCTCGGTCTGGCGCTCGTCGGGATCGCGACGAACGCACCGACGGCGGTGGGGGGAATTTTGTTGGCTGGCGCGGGGGCCGGAATCTACACGCCGGCCCAGTTTGAGGCCATCGAAGCGTGGCTCTTACCACCCTGGAAAAGCCGGGCGATGGGTGCCGTTAATGCAGGAGCCACGCCGGGTAAAATCCTGACGGGGCTCGCCGCGCTCTGGGTTCAATCATCGTGGCAGCATGCGTGGCAGGCCATGGCAGCGGTAAGTTTCGGTGTCACCGTGTGGAATGCATGGTTGTTGCCTAAACGTGCTGTTACGCGCGATGGAATGAAAGCGAAGCAGCACCTGCATTTTCGACTATTCACACGAGCAGCCTGCATCCCGCTCTATGGAACGCTGATAGTTTATGGGTTGCTCTTCAGCGTTTATCTGACATTTGCCGTAGATCTGGTTTCCTCCGTGGACGCCATGAAATCTCCAGTCGATAAACTTTTCTGGCCGCTACTCGGTATTGCCGGTCTAACCACCGTATTCACCGGCAGCGCAGTGAGCCGCTACGGCGTCCGCAGCCTTCTATCTGTCAGCTTGCCGTTGTGTGGGTTGTCCTACGCGATGCTGGCGCTCGCGTCGAATAACCAGTGGGTGATTCTCGGATCGGCCGTTCTGTTCGGCGCCACATCGATCGCCCCCGGTACCGGTTTCATGGTGTGGGGCATCCGGCTCTTTCATGAACGACCATCAATCGGATCGGGGACGGTTTTTTTCTTCCTGTCAGTCGGCACTATCATGGGTCCAATACTGTTCGGCTGGATCGCGCCGCGAATTGGAGGAGTGCCTTTTTTCCTTGCGTTAGCTGCACTCTCAGTGGTCGTGCTTCCTTTTTTTCCGAGTCGCGTCTTTGATACATCGGCTCCTCAGCCATCTGAAGCCCCGGAGCCAGGACCTGAATTTGTCTGATTCAGTCGAGTCGCACCGTGATCGGTCGCCGGCAATTCGGAGAGGACTGCCGCAGCCATGACACCGGCAAACAAGAAGATGAGCGTGGCGACTGCTCGACGTCCTTAGCTCATGGCGGGAGCCACTATAGCTGACGGTCGCGAACGGCACGGTGAGGAGCAACGCCGGGCGCGAACGGGAAAATACCCCATCTGTCTTTTGCTTATGGTCTGCGCCGCTAAGCACAATCGGTTTTGATTTAACTTACAGCGATCTTTCGTGGAATGGGCGTCGCAGTGCTCGTATGTCCTTAACTGCGAAAGGGACCTGGTCTGCCACACTGTGTCGCGATAGGTCCCGTGGATGGCATTTCCATCGCTTTAATTTAAGAATCAAACATCTTGGAGATTGTCTGGATTTCGGTTCAATCAGAGGTATTTAAATACTGTTGGAGATTTGAATCATGAGTTGGACGCTAGTCTTCCTGATTTATACCGCACACGGAGCAGTACACCGCGACGTCCTGCACGGGTACGGCAGCAAAGGTGACTGCCAAGTAGAGGCTCGGGCCTTCGAGCGCCGGTTTGACTTGATCAACTGGGAATGCGCGGCCCTTAAGCCCTAACTGCGCTCGTGCGTGCTCCGCTGCCAGGACTCCTGATCGAATGAGTCCGCGGCCCCTTCTGGCCGCCCTGAAGCTGCCGCTGACCATCCGCCGGAACGGATCGGCAGACACTCGTGACAGGCCGCAACGGGGTCGGGTAGAGCCGCCGGCGATCGGTCTGTGCCTCATGCTTCTATTGGTTCCAGCGCATCATTTTGAACCAGAAACCACGGACGTGTTTGAAGTGGTCTGTTTAATTATTCTTGCCTGGCATGTAATCGGCTGGAAGATTATGTCGCGTGAACGACGGGCCGCACTAGTCGCCGGTTTCAGAAAGAGGCATGGCATACCCCAGGATCAACCTCACAAAGTAGATTCAATTCTTAGGAAGTGAACGCAATTCACTGCAACTCCTGTTTTTGTGGATGCCATAAGAGTTCTCACCGGCCGCAGTTCGTCGGGAGACGACTCTCGACCCCGTTGCTGCCTGATACGAGCGAACCGCTTTCCGGACGCCCAGCTACTATATTGCGAACATTGTCCGCCCGCCGGACCAATGAAATAGCTATCCGTCAGTGAATCGGATGTTGAGGGTCTGCGAACTTCTGAGCCGCACCGCCATGATCGTGCTGGTCATTGCTGAGACTGACAGGACAATAAACGCTGGAGCATAACTTCCTGTGCGCTCCTTCAGAAGTCCGATCAGTGTCGGTCCTATGAAGCCCCCAACGCTTACGGGCAAAGCCGGGCAAGCGCGAATCGTCATTCGCGTGTCTATCGAATCCTTAGGTCCAACTGGCCGATATCTAAACCGGCCTCTCGATAAAACTGACGACTCAGCTCAAGAGCGCTGAATCCGTCTTCGAAAGCGGCCAATGTTCCGTTGACCGGCTTGTCTAGATAGACAAGTGCGCCGTCAACGACGAAGAAAATAATCGCCGGCTCTGGCGAATCGTCGGTGATGACAAGCGTGTGAGCTTCGCCGGCAGGCTCGTAAATGAAGGTGCCAGGCTTTGCGATCCAATCATGCTCTAGATACCTCCAGTGACCGCGTAGCGTAAAGCCGTGAACAGTGCCCGTGTGATAATGAACTCCAATTTTCGCCCCAGGCAGAGCTTTCAAGACAACCGTAAATCCGCCAGTCGTGAGATTAAAACGGCAGACCTGCACCCAGACTCCTTCGACATACGGTATCCATGGTCCGCTATCTTCCAAATCCACGTCGACAATGTAGTGTCCGCGGTTCCGTTGACTTGGCTGGAGTCCGTCGTTCACGGTGCTGAATGTAGCGATGGCCATGAATTACCTTCCCGTTACGCACAGGGATAGTACGCTCAATCCGCCATTAGCGGACACCCGTTCCCGGCCGCTTTGGGTCATCGGAAGGAAGGCAACGAATCAAGGGACAGGCTTCAAATCCTTGGGGGTGGCCCAGAATCGCTCGCCATTCGGTTTCTTAATCCAGTACTAGGTGAACTACGGTTATCGACAATCAGAAGGGCACATTGGTCAATACTGATGAGGCTAAACCCCAGTTCACCCTGAGTTTGCTCCATCCCAAGCCCAGGAGTAAAAGGCAGCTGTGAACTTGTTCGGTTGGAGGGCTGCAATGCAAGGACTCCCGTGGTTGCTGGTTCGTCTATTGCACGTTCTCACCGGGGTGGTTTGGGCTGGGGCCGCTATTCTCATCGCCGGGCACCTCATGCCTGCGGTTCGGGCAGCAGGTGCCGGAGGAGCAGCCGTGATGAAGCAGTTGACTGTTGTGCAACGGTTGCCGGCCAAACTGGCGTTTCTGGGAATCACGGCAATTGCGTCCGGCGGGTATCTTCTTTGGATCGAATCGGCTGGATTGAGCTCGAATTGGATGAATACTGGTCCTGGTATCACTTACTGCGCAGGGGCAATTGCAACTTTACTAGCCGCAATCATTGGATTCGGCATTAACATTCCGGCTGCAAACCGCATGGGCGCGCTGGCTGCCGCAGTCCATGCACGTCCGGAAGGCGCAACATTAGTGGAGAACCAAACTTTGGGTCGGCTCGCGGCGCGAATTGCGAGAGGCACCCGTGCTGTCGCCTTGCTCTTGGTATTGGCCACTGCCTCGATGGCTGTTGCCCGCTACATTCCGTAGATTCGAAATACCTCAACTTGAGCGCCGCTGACCCACATCAGACTGGAGGGACTTGCACCTGCTAAGGTGCCCGATGCCCGCCGTCCGCTCAGGGCTGCCGCATGGAAGTCTCTCGCAGCACTGGGTGGCACCTGCTCGGCCTATCACGTTGTATACCGAATCGACTGCATCGGGCGGCAGGCGGGGCCATAAGCCGACGGTACCAGTCCGGATTCGCCTGGCACCTGGCCGCCGTTCACTTCGCGGACGCACCGAATTAGCGGTTGTTGCCGTGACTAATACTATCTCAGTGTTTCGTCAGTGATTGGCATTGACGTAAGAGGAATTCGCGTTCCTTCCTGTTCTCACAATATTCCAACGCTGCGCGATAGGCCGCCGACGCATCGGCTGTACGACCGATCCGCCGCAATAAATCAGCCCGAACCGCATGTCGCAAATGATACTTCGGAAGATCAATCGCATCGACAAGTTGAAGCGCACGCTCAACACCGCGTACTTCAGCTACGGCTACGGCACGATTCAGTGCTACAACCGCGCTCGGAGCAATGGCCATAAGCTGATCGTAAAGCTCAAGAATCTGATGCCAATCGGTGCGCGTAGCTGACGGTGCGTCAGTATGCACCGCATTGATGGCCGCCTGCAGCTGATAGGAGCCCGGGCGATTTCGTGTAAGGCAGGTTCGCAATAGTGTGCGGCCTTCGTCGATCTTGGAGTCATCCCATAGGGCTCGGTCCTGCTCAGAAAGTAGTACCAGGTGTCCGCCCACCGTGCGCGCGTCGCGGCGGGCATCGATCAGCAACATCAGCGCGAGCAGACCGAGTACTTCCGATTCCTGCGGTATGAGCGTTACCAGCAATCGACCGAGCCGAATGGCCTCATCGCACAGCTCGGTACGAAGCAATTCATCGCCGGAGGACGTGCTGTAGCCTTCGTTGAAAATCAGATAGACCACCGCCAGAACTGCGCCCAGGCGGGCGGGTAGCTCGGCCGCGTCCGGAACGCGATACGGGATATTGGCGTCGCGGATTTTCGCTTTGGCGCGGGATAGGCGCTGTGCCAGCGTAGTGGGTTGCAAAAGGAATGCGTGAGCGATTTCTTCGGTGCTAAGCCCACCTATCAATCGCAGCGTCAATGCGACCTGCGCGTCAGGTGCCAGCGCGGGGTGGCAACAGGTAAAAATCAAACGCAAGTGATCGTCGTGCACATCGTGTTCCTCAGTCTGTTCTACGTCGTTCAGCAATTGGGCGGCATGCTGACGCTCAGAGCGAGTGGCTTCTTTGCGCAGACGGTCCAGAGCCTTATTGCGCGCGGTCGTAATCAGCCAGCCCACCGGAGACGGCGGAATGCCGGTCTGTGGCCACTTAGCTAGCGCGATGGCGAATGCTTCTTGCACCGCTTCCTCGGCAGACGAAATGTCGCCGTGGAAGCGAGTGAGCACGGCCACGGTACGTCCATATTCGCGCCGAAAGATTGCTGCGATCTCTGCGTTCAGCTTGGTGACTCCATGAACGGGCGGACTTCAATCGCTGTGGTAGTGGCGCGCGCGGCCTTCCGAGCCCAGAAGAGCGCAGCATCGAGGTCGGGTACCTGCACAATTGTGATGCCGCCGATTTGCTCCTTGCTTTCTATAAACGGTCCGTCGGTCAGGACTATGTCGCCATTGTGGTGACGGAGAACCGTCGCCGAATTGGAGGCATGCAGTCCGCCACTGAAAACCCATACGCCGGCAGACTGCATTTCCTTGCGCAGGGCCGTCACGTCGGTCCCAATCTTCTTAAGTACCTCCGGCGGAGGCGGTGTGCCACCGGCGGGATAACAGACACTCAGCAAATACTGCTTCATGGTCAACTCCTGTACTAGTCGGCGACATGCCGGCTGTCAGCCCTTAAACGAACGAGGTTTGGCGGATTCGACAGCTTGCCGAAGAAAAACAAATATGCCACCGCCCGAACCATCTGAATAGAGATCAGCCCGACGCCCGAATGCGGTCGTTCGCGATTGCCCCCTTTGGGTCCGAAAGGGGGGGAGTTCGCCGGCGATCACCATCCGAGAGGCGGCTCGCGGCCACTTTGAGACATATATTCTGCGTGACCGGGTGCCCAATACCGGACGTTGCAATCGGCACCGCGCGGTGGCGCCTACCGCTCGTCTCAAACGGCCAGTTGATCGGTTATGATCGCTTCGAACCTATTGGTGCTGCGCTGACAATTCACACTATGCCTCAAGTTATTCTCGTGAGACCGATTGAGCGAGCTGATTACGCTGATTGGCGGCCGCTCTGGGATGGATACAATCGTTTCTACGGTCGCCATGGACCGAGCGCACTACCCGAAAGCATTTCCGAGGCCACGTGGGAGCGGTTCTTTTCTCGCGAGGAACCAATGCATGCTCTTGTCGCCGAGCAAGATAGCTGTTTGATCGGAATCGCGCACTATCTGTTCCATCGTAGTACGACGCGGCTTACCGACGTTTGCTACCTACAAGACTTGTTCACCGCCGAGGAAGTGCGGGGTCGAGGCGTCGGCCGTCAGCTCATTCATGCGGTATATGAGGCTGCGAGTGCGGCAGGCAGCAGTCGTGTGTACTGGCAGACGAAAGTGACCAACGCGCCCGGGCGCGCGCTGTACGACAAAGTTGCCGATCACCAAGGATTTATCGTCTATACACATGAACTTTAAGCGTGCCTCGCCGTGGCTTTACTTGCTATATAGCTGACGTTGGCCGATGAGGCTCACTGCTACTTAATGAGCGACGGCAGTAATTCCCACTTGACATCTTCTATCCCCCATCCCAGTGAACAACCCTGTGCATAACCTGCGACCTGTCATCCAAACGTCACGACAATTCATCCGCTTACCTTGATGTGATGATTTTTTGACCACCCACCGCCCTCAGGTGCAAACTCGCCCGGCCAGCGAAAACGATCAAAAACACACAAAGTCGGGAGAACATTTCATGGTACGGATGACCTTTATCAGAGCGCTGACTTTGACCACAGCGGGCCTCACCCTAGCGAGCTTTGCATCATCGGCCTCGGCGGACGACCCCATGTTTGGAACGTGGGCACTCAACGCCGCGAAGTCCACCTGTGATCCCCCTCCAGCGCCCAAGAGTCAGACCTTCACGATTGCAGAAGCGCCGGGAGGTGCAGTCCACGAGACGATCGACCTCGTGGATGGTGATGGGACGAAGACCCACATGGAATTCACCTCAGCACGGGATGGAAAGTATGTTCCCGTGACGGGAAGTGGATACGCCGATTCGGTGAGTATTAAACAAGTCGACCCGAGAACGTTTAACTATGCGTTGAAAAAGGCGGGAAAACGCATCGAATCGGGCACCTTCAAGATTTCCAAGGACGGCAAGAGTATGCAAGGCACCCTTTCCGGTAAGGATTCCGACGTTGCCTGGAAGTGCCACTTCGTCTCCGAACGTCAGTAACAATGCGCAGACCGGGGCAGACCCTCAGCGCGGTCTGCCCGGTCATCGATTGCATTTACAATTTTCTGGAGAGCAGAGGCGGTGTGGTGGGCGGCGGGCGGCGATGCTTACTCGCCTGTTCGTATCCGTACACAATTTCGATTAGCACCTTCTCGGACCAAGGTCTGCCGAGGAATTCGATGCCCACCGGGACGCCGGACGCGGCCGTCGGGGTTGACGAGGAAAATCCGCCGGGGACGACAATGGAGGGAAAGCCTGCGCGCCTAACCTTCGTAGGTCCTCGACCGCTTGATTGGCAATGATATTGACCTCGTCATTGACCGGCGCGTTCCCGAAGAAGCTGCGCAAGACGCCGATCCTCTTACCCTTCACGCCGTCGGCCTTCAGAAATTTCGTGTAGTCCTTCTCGATATTCCCGACACTCCATGCCGTGACCGGATCGTTAGGGTCATAGCCGACGAGCACGTTGAGCATCTTCGTTGCGTCTGAAACGGTGCGAGCCAGCGGGCCGGCTGCGTCTTGCGTGAACGAATACGGGATGACGCCAGCTCGGCTGACGAGACCGAGCGTCGGGCGGATACCGACAATGCTGTTCGCCGACGCGGGTGACCGGATGGAGTTGACGGTGTCGGTGCCGATGCAGATTGACCTTTGCAAGGATGATCGCCCCCGCGCTACGCAATTTCTGAGTAATCGCTGCATCATTTGCAGGCATGTACCCCGCCAGGCTGAGCGAGCCGCCCGTGGTCGGCATGTCCTTCGTGTTGACGTTGTCTTTCAGCAGCACCGGGATCCCATGAAGCGGGCCGACGAATTTCCCGGTCTTCCGGAAATGTTCATCGAGCGCGGCTGCCTCTTCCTGTGCCTTTGGGTTGAGGAAGATCACTACATTGAGCTTCGGCCCCGCCTGGTCATACGCCTGGATCCGCTCCTGATACGCCTGCACCAACCTTGCGGCCGTGAGCGCGCCGGACCGGTAGGCTGCGTGCACATCGCTGATCGTGGCTTCATCGAGATGAAATGGTTTGACTACACTCTCCGCACTGGCGCCGTTCGCCACCAGCATGACTGTGCCTGCCATGAAAAGGTGGACCAGCGATTTCGTGACTGTACCTTTTATTTCTTGGTTCGCCGCCAGATCACTTCGCTGCCGTGTTCGTGGCGCGCGAGCACCCGGGCAAGCACGAACAAAAGATCGGACAGGCGATTCAGGTATTGGAGCGTTTCGGACGAGACGTGTTCGGCGCGCGCCAGCGACCAACAGCGGCGCTCGGCGCGCCGGCATACGGCGCGCGCGACATGGCAGGCGGCTGCCGCAGGCCCGCCGCCCGGCAGAATGAACTCCTTCAAGGGCGGCAAATCCTCGTTGAATCCGTCCAGCTCCGCCTCCAGCCGTTCGACATGGGCTGCCTCGATCATGCGGTGCCCGGGGATGCACAACTCGCCCCCCAGATCGAAGAGGTCGTGCTGCACCTCGGTGAGGCAGCTGGCGATCGCGGGCGGCAGTGTGGCCACGCTCAAGACCACGCCGATCGCGCTGTTCGCCTCATCGACGGTGCCGTAGGCTTCGACGCGCAGATTTTCCTTGGGCACGCGTGAGCCGTCCCCCAGGCCGGTGCTGCCGTCATCGCCGGTGCGTGTATAAATCTTGCTAAGCCGGTTCCCCATCGCTGCAAATCTCCTGGCCCAGGTGCGACGGTAGCACAAGGTTTGGTAAGGTGGCGCTCATGACTCCATCAACAGAACTGCAAGCGGCCCTCGACGCTGCGGAGCAAGCCGCCGCCATTGCGCGCTCCCTGTTCCAGCACAACATCGAGGTACGCATCAAGGCCGATAAATCGCCGGTGACCGAGGCCGATGTGCGCTGCGAAATCGCGATCCGCGAGATTCTCGAGGCGCGATTTCCCGCCTATGGGTTTTTCGGCGAGGAAACCGGATCGCGCGACGCGAATGCCGAGAATCTCTGGCTGGTGGATCCCATCGACGGCACCAAGGCTTTCGTACGCGAATATCCGATGTTTTCCACGCAGATCGCGTTGATGCGCCGCGGGGAAATCGTGCTCGGCGTGTCGAGCGCTCCGGTGTACGGTGAACTTGCCTTTGCCGAGCGCAGCTGCGGCGCGTATCTGAACGGCAAACCCGTGAACGTCAGTCAGTTCGCCACGCTCGAGTCGGCCGCACTGTCCTCGGGCAATATGAAAACTCTCGCGAGCGGCGGCCAGTGGGCGAAATATGGCGCGCTCGTCGCGCAGGTCAATCGCATTCGCGGCTATGGGGACTTTCTGCACTATCACTTGCTGGCGAGCGGCAAGATTGATGCCGTGATCGAAACCGATGTGAATATTCTCGACATTGCGGCGTGCGTGGCGATCGTCAACGAGGCGGGAGGGCGCTTCACCGATCTCAACGGGGCACCGATCACCCTGCAATCGACGTCGGTGCTCGCAACCAACGGGCGCTTGCATGCCCCGATATTGGCGGCGTTGAGCTGATTGAGGCCCGGCTGAGCTGATTTACGCCTGGTAGAACACCCTTCGGCCGCTGATGTCCACGGCCTCGAACCGCGTGTCGTACAACGTCGATAGGTGCTCTGGGGTGAGAATATCCGCCACGCGGCCGCATTGCCAATCGCCGTCTTTGCCGATCAGAAGCGCCTCATCGGCGAACCGCTCGGCGAGATTCGGATCATGCAGGGTGACGATGACGGCGGCGCCCGCATCGGCGCGCTCGCGCAGCAGCTGCAGCGCCTCGAGTTGGTGGTTCGGATCGAGTTGGTTGGTCGGCTCATCCAATAAGAAGATGCGCGGCGTTTGTGCGAGGACGGCCGCCAGCGCCGCTCGCCGCCGCTCGCCGCCGGACAGAGTCAGCACATCGCGTTCCTCATAACCGGCCAGCCCCACCGCGACCAGCGCGTCCGAGGCGATGGCGAGGTCACGCGCCGACTCCCATTGCCACCGGGCGATGTGCGGATGACGGCCGAGCAGCACCGTTTCCATGACGCTGGCCGGGAACGGATCTTCGACATTCTGCGGCAGGAGCGCCAGTTCGCGCGCGAGCGCACGGCGCGGCCAGTCGGTCAGGGGCCGGCCCGAGATCAGCAGCGCTCCCGCCCGCGGCGAGCGAAGACCGGCAAGCGTATGCAGAGACAGGCTCTTGCCGGACCCATTCGGTCCGAGAACGGCAAGCATCGACCCCGGGCCTACCTGCAAATCGAGGCCACGCACCAAGGTGCGCGACCCGATGCAAACGTCGATGCCGCGGCATTCGAGCAGCGGCGCCGCGCTGGCGGCCGCCATCGCTGCTGCTTCAGCGAGCATGCTGCGTCCAGCGAATTTCCAGTGCGGTCACGGGGCCGACGACGACTTCGTCGAGACTCGCCGCCTGTTGCCACTTATCGGGCGCCAGCATGCGTCGCCCGGCCATCAATTCCGCCGTCGGCTGCGGATACAGTGGCTTTTGCGCCGGATCGCCGTAGCCATCGGGGAACCGCGGTGCGTCATCGACGAAGTCGTACTTGTCGGTGGCTCCCACCGTGTGCAGCAGTTCGTGGGCTATCACCACATCGTTCTCGCCGTTCATCTCGGGCGCTGCAAATGTGTACACCACGCCGATGAGACCCTTCATGAGACCCAAGGAATGCGGCACGGTGGGCGTCAGTGCCGGATCATGATAGAGGACGAACATGCGAATATCCTCGGGATCATGCGCATGTCCGCTGAAGCGCCAGGCCCAGTATCGGAGGCGCACACTCCAAAGAGCCGTCGCCAGCATTCCGGCATCCGCCGCGCGCTGCGGCGGACGGTCATGTAATTCGGTTCTGAGCCGAGTCCTGAAGGGTTCGTGCGTGTCCAGATGATACCGCTCGGCCTCGCGTGCGAAGAATCGATCGATGGGTTTGAAGCGCTCGGCGTCGAGCGCGGCGAGATAGGCTCGAGTCACTGGGCTATCGTCTGCCGCGATGGGATAGATGGCGACGTACAGTGGATCATGCCAGCGCGTGCTCAGGTATTGCTCCTGCCACGTCGTCGCGGCGACCACCAGCAAGATCAGCAGCAAGATCAGGATGCGCACCATCCTGAATCCGCCGCGCCGTGTCACAGGCTCGCGGGATGGCGTCACTCGGCGGACTCGACGCTGAATTGCGCGATTTCACCGTCCGCGGCGCTGTAGGACACCAACATCGGCTTGCAGCAGACGGGGCAATCCTCGACGTACGACTGCTCCGGTACCGATAGGTCGAGGGTCAGGCTGATGGTTTCCCAGCAGTGCGGACAGGTGGCGTCTTGTTCCTGGAGAAGGTTCATTGGCGCATTCTCAACATAATGGCGGCATCCTCAGGTCATAGTACCTAAGGGCGCCCGTTTCTGGGGTGTGGGACTCGCCGGGAAAGGGCTTGCACGGGCCGTCCGCCGGGAAGGCCGACGCCGCACGCAACCGCCCCACGAACTGCGGCACATTCTGGCGCCATTCCGTCACAAACACGCCCAGGCGGCTATACTTGGAGGGATGGCCTGTGGGGCGTCAATACGAGGAATCATGGAGCCGACCGATACGTCGAAATCTGATTATTTCCATCGGGTGGTAGATTGCCAATGGGCCTGTCCGGCGCATACCGATGTTCCCGAATACATCCGACTGATCGCCCAGGGCGAGTTCACCGCCGCTTACATGGTGAATCGAGAGTCCAACGTTTTTCCAGGTATCTTGGGCCGAGTTTGCGATCGACCCTGTGAACCCGCCTGCCGCCGCGGCCGAATCGAGGAAAAGCCCGTCGCCATCTGCCGGCTGAAGCGCGTCGCCTCCGACAACCGCGACGACATCACGGCGCTGCTGCCCAAGGCGCCGCGCGAGAAAAACGGCAAGCGCGTCGCCTGTATCGGCGCCGGCCCGGCATCGCTCACCGTCGCCAACGACCTGTTGCCGCTGGGCTACGAAGTCACGATATTCGAGCAATACGCCGTGCCCGGCGGCCTGATGCGCACCAACATCCCGGCATTCCGCCTTCCCGCCAAGGTGCTGGACGAGGAAATCGGCTACATCGTGAACATGGGCGCGGACCTGCGGCTGAATTCGCCGGTCAGGAGCATGCGCCAATTGCTCGAATCGGAAGAATTCGACGCCGTATTCGTGGGTTCGGGGGCGCCCAAAGGCAAGGAACTCGATCTGCCGGGCCGCCACGACACGGATCGCGTGCATATCGGGATCACCTGGCTCGAATCGGTTGCCTTCGGCCATGTCGACCGCGTCGGCGAGCGGGTCTTGATCATCGGCGTCGGCAATACCGCGATGGACTGCTGCCGCAGCTCGCTGCGTCTCGGCGCCAAGGACGTGAAAGTCATGGCGCGCAAGCCGCGCCAATTCTTCAAGGCATCCGATTGGGAACTCGAGGATGCCGAGCACGAAAACGTCGCGATCGTCATCAATCACGCGCCCAAATCCTTCGTTACCGAGGGTGGACGGCTGCTCGGCATGATGTTCGAGAAACTCGAGTACGACATCGGCGGCGACGGCGACATCAAGGCGACGCGCAGTCTCGGCGACGTTTTCTTCCCCTGCGACGACGTCATCCTCGCCATCGGTCAGGAAAACGCCTTTCCATGGATCGAGAAGGGGATCGGCATCGAACTCGATAAATGGAACGTGCCCAAGGTGGACAAGGTCACCTATCAGTCGACGCTTCCGCAGGTTTTTTTCGGCGGCGATGCGGCATTCGGACCGAAGAACATCATCTGGTCCGTCGAACACGGACATCAGGCCGCGATATCGATGCACAAATTTTGCCACGACGAGGCGGTCGAGGAGCGCATGCCGCGCGGAGTGAGCTTGTCGAGCCGCAAGATGGGCATGCACGAATGGGCGTACAAGAACGAGTACAACGGCGTCGAGCGGCGTCTGGTGCCGCACGTGGGACTCGTCGAGCGATTCAAGAAGATCAACATCGAAGTGGAACTCGGGTTTACGGCCGAAGAGGCGGCTCTCGAGGTTCAGCGCTGCTTGAATTGCGACGTCCAGACGGTATTTGCGGCGAAGCTGTGCATCGAGTGCGATGCCTGCATCGACATTTGTCCGGTCGATTGCCTCACCATCACGCAGAACGGCACGGAGTCCGAGTTGCGCGCCCGCCTGACGGCGCCGGCCACCAATCATTCGCAGGCGCTGTATGTCTCGGCGCCGTTGCCGCAAACGGCGCGGGTCATGATCAAGGACGAGGACGTTTGCGTGCACTGCGGTTTGTGCGCAGAACGCTGCCCGACGGCGGCCTGGGATATGCAAAAGTCGACGATCCGCATTCCGCTCGCGATCGATGAGGAGGTCACCACATCATGCCCGGCGTGATTGCCACTGCCAATCGGGTGAACGATTTCGTGATGAAGTTCGCCAATGTCAACGGCACCGGGTCGGCCAGCGCGAATTCGCTGGTCATGAAGGCGATTTTTCGCATGGGAGTGCCGGTCACCGGGAAGAATTATTTTCCATCGAATATCCAAGGACTGCCCACCTGGTACGAGATCCGGGTGACGCGCGACGCCTACGCCGCCCGCGCCAGTCAGGTCGACATCATGGTGGCGATGAACGCGGAAACCTATTCCCGGGACGTTCGCGAGGTCACTTCCGGCGGATATCTGATCTACGATTCGACGTGGCCGCGCAGCTCGCTCTTGCAACGGGGCGACATCACGGTGATCGAGGTGCCGCTTGCCAAACTCGTCAATGAGAATTTCGATGGGGTGCGCAACCGCATACTCTTGAAGAACATTGCCTATGCCGGCGTGCTCGCCGCATTGATCGACGTCGATCTCGAGGTGATCAGCGGCTTATTGAGCGAGAGCTACGGCAAGAAACCGAAATTGCTCGATTCGAACACCAAGGCTTTGCGCCTGGGTTATGACTACGTCAAGCAGAATCTCAGCTCGCCGCTGCCGCTGCGCGTCGAACACATGGACAAGACCCGCGGCCACATCATGATCGACGGAAACACGGCTGCCGGCCTGGGTTGCGTGTACGCGGGCGCAACGGTCGGCGCCTGGTATCCCATCACCCCCTCGACCTCGCTGATGGATGCGTTCAAAGGCTTCTGCGAGCGTTATCGCGTCGACCCCGAGACCGGCGAGCGCAACTTCGCCGTTCTGCAGGCCGAGGACGAATTGGCCGCCGTCGGAATGGTGCTCGGTGCGTCGTGGAACGGGGCGCGTGCATTCACACCGACCAGCGGGCCGGGCATATCGTTGATGAACGAATTCGTCGGCTTGGCTTACTACGCCGAGGTGCCGTGCGTCATTTTCGACGTGCAACGGGTCGGGCCGTCCACCGGCATGCCGACGCGCACCCAGCAGTCGGACCTCATGTTGTGCGCCTATGCGTCGCACGGCGACACGCGGCATGTGCTGCTGTTTCCGGCAAATCCCGAGGAATGCTTCTATCTGGCCGTGCAAGCCTTCGATATTGCCGAACGCCTGCAGACCCCGGTTTTCGTGCTCTCCGATCTCGACATCGGCATGAACGACTGGATGTGCCCGGATCTTCAATGGGACGATGCTTATCGGCCGGACCGGGGCAAGATCCTGTCGCCGGAAGAGCTCGCCGGTTTGGAAAAGTTCTATCGCTACGTGGATCGCGACGACGACGCGATTACCTACCGCACGCTGCCGGGAACCAGCTCCAAGGGAGCCTACTTCACGCGCGGCTCGGGCCACAATCAGTATGGCGCATATACCGAGGATTCAGCCGAGTATCAGTTCGTACTCGATCGACTCAAGCGAAAATTCGCGAACGCGCCGAAATATCTGCCCAAACCCGTGATTGTCGGCGCCGGCGGAAGCGAGGTCGGGATCGTGAGCCTCGGCAGCTGCGACGGCGCAATTCGCGAGGCGCTCGATGTTCTCGGGCGCCAGAAAATCAACGTGGATTATCTTCGCGTCAAGGCATTCCCGTTCAACAATGACGTCGAAGCCTTCTTGAAATCGCATTCGACTATTTTCGTCGTCGAACAGAACCGCGACGCGCAGTTGAAGTCGCTGTTGACGCTCGAAACCGCAGTTGAGAAGTCGAAGCTCCACTCCATCTTGAGCTACAGCGGATTCCCGATGTCGGCCGAGCCCATCGTCAACGGCATTCGGGCAAAACTCGCCGAGGCGCCGCGGCTGACTGCAGTCCCGCGAAAGATCTAAAGAGTCCAAAATGTCCTACATCAACAAGCCTAAAGTCGCGCATCCATCCCTTCCGACCAACACGCTCGGAATGACCCGCCGCCAATACGAGGGCAGCATGTCGACCCTGTGCGCCGGATGCGGCCACGATTCGGTGACGGCGTCGATCATCGAGGCGTGCTGGGGTCTTTCAATGCGCCCGGAACAGCTGGTGAAGCTGTCCGGCATCGGTTGTTCGTCGAAGACCACCGCCTATTTCGTGGGCGGTTCGCATGGATTCAATTCGGTGCACGGGCGCATGCCCTCGATCGCGAGCGGGGCGAATGCCGCCAATCGCCGGCTGACCTATGTCGGGGTGTCGGGCGACGGCGATTCCCTCTCCATCGGCATCGGTCAATTGGTGCATGCCATCCGCCGCAACGTGAACATGCTGTATTTGATCGAAAACAACGGAGTTTACGGTTTGACCAAGGGGCAATTTTCGGCGTCCGCCGATATCGGCACCAAGGCGAAGCGCGGCGATGTCAACTCGTCGCCGCCCATCGACCCAGTATTGCTGGCGCTGACTTTGGGTGCGACCTTCGTTGCGCGCAGCTTCTCCGGCGACAAGGCACAGCTCGTTCCCCTCATTCAGGCCGGTTTGCGTCACAACGGATTCGCCTTGATCGATGTGCTCTCGCCCTGCGTGACTTTCAACGATCATGAGGGCTCGACCAAGAGCTATACCTTCACTCGCGAACACTATCATGCGGCGGTCGAAACGGATTTCGTGCCGCGGGCGCAGGAAATTGCGGTGGACTATGCGGAGGGCGAATCGATTCCGGTGAGCTTGCACGACGGCAGCCGCGTCATATTGCGCAAGCTCGATCCGACCTACGATCCCACGGATCGCGCCGCCGCGTACAACTACATCGAGACCAAGCTCAAGAACAATGAGTACGTGACGGGGCTCATCCACATCAATGAGACGGACTCGACCGAGTTCCATAATCTCAACCGCACCGCTGAAGCGCCGCTGAACAGCGTCCCGTACGAAAAACTTTCTCCGGGCCGCGCGGCGCTCGACAAGCTCATGGCCCGGTATCGATAAGTCAGCTGTGGAAAAAGCGGCACCGCGGCGCGCTCGCCGCGGCGGCGACGGACCGCGCGGGAACCGTCCTTGAAACACTCAGCGTTGACGTCCTTGATTTGCGGCCTCTTGTTATCGGCGCCGCTCGCCGCGGCCAATCGGCAGGCCGATGAGGTGGCGAAATCCGTACGTGCCGAAATGGCAAAGCAGCATATTCCAGGATTGGCGCTGTTGGTGGCCCGCAAGGGACGCACCATTCGCGCAGAAGGCTATGGCCTGGCAAACGTGGAATTGAACGTTCCGGTCAAGCCAGAAACACTTTTCCAGTCGGGATCCGTCGGCAAGCAGTTCACGGCAACCGCCGTGATGATGCTCGTGGAGGCGGGCAAGATTGGCCTCGACGACCCGCTCAGCAAGTTTTTCCCCCAAGCACCGGCTTGGTGGAAGCAAGTCACCGTGCGCGAATTGCTGAGCCATACCGCGGGTTTCACCGATTATCCGGGGGACTTTGATTACCGGAAGGACTACACCGAGGAACAACTTCTCTCGATCGTCGAAGCGATTCCGCCGGCTTATGCGCCGGGCACGAGCTGGAGCTACAGCAACCTGGGCTTCCTGACCCTCGGCATTCTCATTCATCGAGTTTCGGGTGAATTCTACGGCGACTTTCTCCGGCACAGGATCTTCAAGCCGCTCGACATGGCGACGACCCGCATCATCGATGAGGCAGATGTCATTCCCAACCGATCCTCCGGATACCGTCTCGTCGAAGGGCACCTCAAGAATCAAGAATGGGTATCACCGACGATCAACACGACCGCGGACGGCAGTCTGTATTTTTCCATCCTGGATCTCGCCAAATGGGACGCCGCCTTGTACACCGATGTCCTATTGAAGCACTCGACCCGGGAGCAGATGTGGACGGTGGCGAAGCAGAACGATGGCAAGCCGAATTCAGGCCACTACGGCTTCGGATGGTTCATCGAATCCAACGGCGCTCATCGCGTGGTGGAACATGAAGGGCAATGGCAGGGATTCGAGACTCAAATCTCACGCTATGTGGACGATGGGCTCACCGTCGTGGTCCTGACGAATCTAGGGAGCGCCAAACCCGATCGGATCGCCCACGAGGTGGCGGCGATCTACTTGTCGAAAGGCCACGCACCATGAACGGTGGCCGCCGGGAAAAAACATCCATGCGGTGATGTGAGCACTGCAAACTTACTTCGGACACGAGCCCTTCGGCTTCTACTGCGCACGCGGGCGCGTCAGGACAACATGAGTGGCATTCGGCGTTGACACATTCTCCGTGCACCGATAGCCGAGCGACACCATGTCGAGGCCCGAGAACAGGGATTCGCCCGATCCAAGTAGAACCGGAGCGATGGCCA